>Ga0070694_100002499_pt1 | contig 10855 bp, 9 predicted proteins | sample KBSK1251metaG_FD_65470 | JGI IMG/M metagenome (GOLD analysis project Ga0070694, IMG submission 65470) | Corn, switchgrass and miscanthus rhizosphere microbial communities from Kellogg Biological Station, Michigan, USA - KBS K1-25-1 metaG | ecosystem: Host-associated > Plants > Roots >... | reverse complement strand
GTGGCTGCATAGATCGGATATTCCTTACAGAATTATCCGCCGTTCGCCTTCCCGCCGCGTTACCCGTTGCCGATCGAGATACTCGAGCAGGGGAATCGCATACTTCCGCGAGACCCCGGTTATTCCCTTAAAAGCTGTGACATCAATAGACCGCTCTGACTGTGAAGCGGCGTACTCAGATATTTTTTGCACCAGATCTTTGAGCACATCACGATGAAAGTACATGTCGCCGTGCACCTTGACCAGAGCCCCGGCTTCAATCAGCAACTGCAAAATTCTTCGCCCATGTGGGGACGTTCCGACACCAGATCGCGTCATGGCCTCCGGAACCGAGGGCGCCGCCAACCCGGACTCGAGATAGATCGCCTCCAGCGCATCGCGCAGCCGCGCATCTTCCGGTGAAAGCTCAAGCGTGTGTTCGCACAGCCGGACAATCTCTTTTTCGGCAACCAACGAGCCGGCTGATTCCAATTCCGCAATTATTGCGCGAAAGAAATCCGGCGAGGCCCCGCCAAAGAAACGTTCGCGCAGCACTTCTTTTGGCAGTCCGCGCGTCAGCGGTTCACGCTGATGGTGTGTTTGAATCTCTTTCATTATTTGCCGGTTCAAATCGTCGAAGACGGCCTGCGAAATCAGCGTTCGCTCAACCGCCTTCACGTCGCCGCTCCGCATTGCCTCGTCCTGAGCGCGTTCAATTACTTCATCGCGCCAGCCCGTGCGCGCGGCGATTGCTTCATGAGTCAATCCGCGACGGCCGGCGTCGGCGACAAACTGTGTTAGTTGCGCGGCGGGATTTCCTGCGGCGAGCGTTTGTAAAGACGTCCTGATTGCCGGAGTGTCTCGCGCCCGGTGTTTCGCGGCGAGCGGGTCGAGGATTAGTCCGCCACCAATAGTTGCCTGCGGCGAGTAGGATCGGATGATAAAGCGATCTCCGAGTATGCCCGCCACCGGAGATTCGAAACGGAACTGAGCGAACCCCGAATTTCCGGGTTTGATCTCGCCCTCTGCTTCCAACACGCGCACCCGCGACAACACTTCGGCAGCGCCAATGTGAATGCGAACTCGTTGACGTGAACGCAACGCCCGCGGCGCATCCTTAAGCAGTTGCACCGAGGCGTTGATCACTTGAGTCGGGCGCAGACGTCCCACCGGCGAGAGGGCCATTCCGCGTTCGATGGCAGAGGCGTCAACCCCGCCAAGATTAACCGCGGTCCTTTGCCCTGCCGTCGCCTGCTTTACCGAATGTCCGTGCACCTGCACTCCGCGCACGCGGGTACGAATACCTGCCGGCAACAAGTCCAGCTCATCGCCTTCGTTAATTTCTCCGGCGATCAGGGTTCCGGTTACGACGGCGCCAAATCCCTTCATCGTAAACGCACGATCGATCGGCAGGCGCGCCACAAAATGCTCAGAGCGAGCGGGCACTCTGGTTCCCAAGTCGCGCAGAGAATTCTTCAGTTCATCAATGCCATCAGCGGTTCGCGAACTGACCGCGACGATGGGCGAGCCTTCCAGAAACGATCCTTTGACCAGGTCTTCGGCCTCAGCTCGCGCCAGTTCCAGCAACTCGTCGTCGACGAGATCTCTCTTGGTCAGCACCACCAGGCCGTCCCGTACGCCAAGCAAGCGGCAGATATCAAAATGTTCGCGTGTCTGCGGCATAACACTCTCGTCGGCCGCAATTACCAGCGCCACGAGATCGATCCCGTGAGCACCCGCGAGCATGTTCTTCACAAAGCGCTCATGACCCGGAACATCGACGAAACCAATGCGCACTTCACCCAGATCGAGATCGGCAAAGCCAATATCGATGGTGATGCCGCGGCGCTTCTCTTCCGGTAAGCGATCCGCGTCGATGCCCGTCAGCGCGCGCACCAAAGCAGTTTTGCCGTGATCGATGTGACCGGCCGTGCCGACGATGATTGACTTCATCTTGTAGTTAGTGGGAAAGCAGAGATGATACACGCCTGGCGCGACTTACGCGACGGGCGAGGTCGACATTACCGGGGCAAGATGAGGTGTTCAACCGCCACCTGGCTCATGAGGCGAGGACTGCGCACCGGTATGGGAATCCCGAAGGGATTCAGTCCTCCAGCCCAGGGTTGGCGTTTTTCAGCCAACCCTGTGGGAACGGCAGAACCAGGAGATCCAACCCCGACGGGATTGCGCCAGCGACCGTTAAGCAATATGCAAAACCGACACAACCCTTTTCAGGGTTGCGAATTTGATTTCTTTTCTCCCCAGGCTGAAGGACGAAATCCCTTCGGGATTCATACCGCGATTGAATTCTGCAAGATGCCCCTGGTGAGTTAATCATAGTTACCCAAATTAGGGCCAAGTCTGTGTATGTGCAAAACTTATGGGGACCGATTTGTGAGAATCGTTTACTCAAAGGAGGCGATGGAAAGATGAAAAGAATTGCCAAACCCGAGCCAGATGAATACGCACCCTACACCATTATGTATATCGGTTTGTTGCCTGATGATGGCTTGATTCTAAAGCACCTCTATACCAACATGGTCGGCACCACCAAGTTTCTCCGTTCTCTCCCCAATGAAAAACTCATTTACCGTTATGCAAAAGGCAAATGGACGATAAAAGAAATTCTTGCCCATCTCATCGACGATGAACGGATCTATGCCTACCGAGCTTTGCGGTTCGCGCGGAACGATCGAACAGAGTTGCCGGGATTCGAACAGGACAACTATGCGCTGGAGTCGAAAGCAAACATTCGAACGATTGAATCCCTGCTAAAAGAATTTGCCGCGGTACGTCGTTCAACTATCGCGTTGTTCGATAGTTTTGACGGTGAGGTCTTAGAACGATCCGGGGTCGCCAGTGGAAATGTAATGAGCGTCCGCGCCGCGGCCTATCACATAGCTGGGCACGAATTGCGGCACATCAATATTATCAAGGAGCGCTATCTCACAGTGTCGCCTTAAGCCACACCGCAATATCTGACACAAGTGTAGCCAGTCCGGTTACACGGCACGCACCATCACCGTCTTGCCGGGAGCGATGTGACCGAGCGTGCCAACGATGATCGATTTCATCTTAATCACGTCTATCCCCGGGTTATAATAACCTGCCGGATAGACATATTTTCCGTTGTGGAGAAAAGCGATGAGAAGGACGCTGACCAGATTCAGAATAATAATCCTCAGCTCTCTGCTTTTGATTTTCGCAGTTGCCGGCGGTCAGTCGGGAGCGTCCAATGCGCCCGTGTCGATGCTATCGGAAACGCGTTGCGGCTGGTTCAGCAACCCGACACCCGGAAACGCTTCACTCCACGACCGCGATGCCGAATGGATCATCGGAGTGCAGGGCGGCCATCAAGCCGACGGCGATTGGCCGGAGTTCGGATCAGGTCAGTGGGTGAAAACTAACGGCAACTATGGCTATGGCTGTGCCTGCATGCGAGTGCAAGCCAACAGCAAGACTCACGAGGTGAGCATGATCGAGAGTGCCCAGGCGCGCGCCTTGTCCGCCTGTCGCAAAGATGCGGCGCTAAAGCGGTGGGGATTCAAATAGACCCGCAGAGCCATAGCTATCAGCGCGATGAAAGTCCAACAGGCTTATCAAGAGTGGGCAGCCACCTATGATTCAGATCGCAACCTGACGCGAGATCTCGATCAGCAGGTGATGCTAACTGTGTTGGGAAGTTTGCGGTTTGAATCCGTGCTGGAGATCGGGTGCGGCACCGGAAAGAACACGGCATTGCTGGCCGGCATCGCGCGAACAGTTCACGCGATCGATTACTCCACGGCGATGATCACCCGAGCTAAAGAAAAATCATCTTTTAATAATGTCATATTCACCGTCGCGGATATCAGACAAACCTGGCCTTGCCCGAATCGTGCGGCCAATTTAGTCACCTGTAACCTCGTCCTTGAACATATCGAGGAGCTTTCGTTTATCTGCGCCGAAGCTGCGCGAGTCCTGGTCAACGGCGGCCAACTTTTCATCAGCGAGCTTCATCCTTTCCGTCAGTATCTAGGCACACAGGCGCGATTTGACCGCGACCACGAAACCAGGACCATCGAGGCGTTCGTGCATAACCTGACAGACTTTACGGACGCGGCCGCGCAAAACGGGTTGTCGATTCAAAGCATAAAAGAGTGGTGGCACAAAGAAGATGTTGATAAACCACCTCGGCTGATTTCCTTCTTATTCGTCAGGTCATAATTTGAGCGAGGTGAGTTTTAACGCAAAAGGCCGTTCAGTTTTGAGTCAAATGCCTGGAATTAAGACGATGAGACGACTAATCCAATTTGTAGTGTGGCTGATGTGCCTGCTGGCCGTGCAACTGTGCATCGCGCAGCCGCAGTCAGGGAGCGAGCTGTTTATGATCGATAAGGATGGCAAGTCAGGATTTATCGACACCACCGGCAAGGTCGTTATCGCGCCTGAGTTCGACAGCGTTAATGGCTTCAGAGAAGGTCTGGCGCTGGTGATGCGCGGTGGCAAGAAATTTTTTATCGATACCAGTGGACGCATCGTCTTTGAAGCAAAGTTTGACATCGTCGATGGTTTTTCCGAAGGCCTGGCCGCGGTCAATATCGGACAGACGACAATTGCGCATATCGGGGTGATCGATAAACCAGGCAAATGGGGCTATATCGATAAGACCGGGAACCTCGCGATGCCGATGAAGTTCACCCACGCTGAGAGTTTTAGCGAAGGCCTGGCAGCAATTAAGGATGGCGATCGCAGCGGCTTTATCGATCACACGGGGAAAATGATTTTCGAAGTTCCATTCGACGTCACGCTGGGCTTTCAGGAAGGTATCGTGGGCGTAATGTATCGCGGCACGCTGGCTTATTTCGATCGGACCGGCAAGCAAATTTCACCAGCCCTCGGCTATGGACCAAGTAATCATTCCTTTTCAGAGGGTCTCGTTCCCGTTGAACTCAAGGGGAAAACCGGGTTCATGGATCGCGCCGGGAAGATAGTTATCGAGGCGCAATTCGAAGGTGCCGACGATTTCCATGAAGGATTGGCGCCGGTGAGGGTGCACAGCGAGGAAACGACCTGGTGTCCCCGCGAACCATCGGGTTCGCGCAAAGGGTTCACAAACAAATGGGGCTTTATTGATAAGACCGGCAAGTTTGTGATCGCGCCACAGTACGAATCTGCGACCCCGTTTTCGGGAGGCCTGGCCGCAATTAACAATTGCGAAGAGGCGTTCTTTATCGACAAGACCGGAAAGAAAGTAATTTCCGGCGACTTCACTTATGCAACCTCGCTGGCCGGAGGGCTGGCTCTGGTAAACCTGAAGAGAAAGGATTTCGGGTGGTGGGGTTATATCGACAGGAGCGGCAAGCTGGTCTGGGGACCGGTGAAAAGATAAAGAAAGTGGCACGGCCGTCCCGGCCGTGATTCACGCGCAAGATGCGCGTGCCACATAAATGAAAAAGGCCCGCGACGACCGCGGGCCTTTTTAGTTGTGATTGAGACAGGCGATTATTGGATCGTATCGGTTGATCCCTTGAAGCCGTGCATTGCCTGCTTCAAAGTCCACTTCAACACGCGTTTCGTGTCATAGCAGTAGGCGAGAATGTAGTTGCACGTCGACAGGCAGTGTGTCGAACACTCCTTCTTCATCTCGTCTAACTGGGCAACGTCGAACTTTGGATTCTCGATGGTGCCCCAGTCGTGAGTCGCTGAATACATCGGGAAACACGGCGCCAAAGTTCCATCGGTGCGGATGATCAGAGAGTTCTGTCCCGCCCGGCACTTCCACGGTGGCACTGAGCCACGCATGAGTTGCTTCATCTCCTGCATGTGCTTGCTCTGATTGACCATCTTGTAGCCTTCGTTGTGCCGCTTGTCGTCGAGATAGTCCAGCAGATCGTCAACCTTCGACCAGTCATCCGGAGTCAGATAGGTCACGTTCTCATCAAGATGCTTGAAGTGATCCTGCTCCATCATCGGTGTTTCGTTGATGTGATAGTCGGTAGCAATCCCGGCATCGTGAGCAATCTCGGTAAGCTCTTTGACGTCGTCCATGTTGTTCCGGCAGATGTTGATATTGAACATCACCGTGTAGCCATAGTGATGCTGCCGCTTCACCAGGTATTCAAAGTACGGACGAATCGGGTCGAGGGCTTTCGGCAAAGACTTCCGGTCCTTGACTGAGTCGACGGCCAGATTAACCGTGGCAATTCCGGCATCGCCCAGACGATCGATCACATCCGGCTTCATCAAACGGCCGTTCGTGGGCAGGTAAACGAAGATGTCTTTCTTGGCGCTGTAGTGAACGATCTTGTGAATGAACTTGGGCCGGAGCAAAGGCTCACCGCCCATTAGCGCCAGCACGCGCGAACCGATCGAGTGCAGCCAATCGATCGAGCGCTTGGCCGTGTCCTCAGTCATTCCCTTCACTTTGTTGTTGTACGACCAGCAGTAGTGACAATCCAGGTTGCACTTCCACTCGGTGAAAAGATAAGGAATGATTGGCCGCAGGTCTTTGTTGTACCAGCGCGATTTGAAATACGGCGAACCCCAGGTCTTCCACGTGCGAATCGCATTCAGCTTCTGATATTCCGACTTGGTCATCGGCTGGGGATCCGCATGAATCGGATAAGGCGGCTCGGGCAACACCGCCGGTTCGGGCAACGGTTGCAGAGTAGTCCGCTGTTCCGGCTTGTAAAGAATTTGATGAAGCGTCTGGTCCAATCTCGACGGCGGGGCCGATGAGACCGGAGCGTTCTCCTGCTGTAATGCTGGTGCCATAATCTCCTGCTACCTCTTTTTTGGGCTAAATGGTTAAAGCAATACCCTTCGAAGCGTTTCATCACTCGAAGGGCTGGGTCAAAATCAAGCGCCAATATTCGCTGATTTGGCCGACGATTGCAAGCCTGTTAATGCCGGTTAGAGGCCTAAATTCATTATCGATGAGATTCAGGGGGTAACCCACTTCCCACAATGCTCGCATTTTTCACCGCGCGTCCACTTTTGCAGGCACGCAGCAGCCCAATATTTAGGGAACCAGGCCCAAAAAGGGTCCTGAGCTCCCAGGGCGCGCCATGGTTCTTTCGCCCATGACTGACCTCAAGAAAGAAGGGATCGTTGGTGACTACGGACATTCGGCGCCCACGGCGCTTAAGGCAACTCGTAAAACTCGGCATCTCGAAGTTGCTCGCGCAGCGCGATTGCAGTTAAGCTTGCCGTTCATCATTGCGGCCTTCGGAGTTCTGAGTAATTGTCTTCGCCTGCCATTCCTTTCATTACCGCCGGCATGCGACCCGAGCTGTTCTCGGGCGCGCAGGCCTATTCTCTTCCGAAGGTTTTGCTGGTAACCGCGCTGTCCGTCCTGATCGTCGCCGGCTTTGCGCTGCGCGCTAACGGGTTGAGCAGCGAAGGCTTAAGCGAGGACGAGCTCAACAAACTCGCCGCGGTCAACGAATATCGTTCGCAGGGATTGAGTTCGGCGAACGGCGAACACCCGCTCTTGATGAAGGCCCTGCTGACGGTGAGCGTCGTTGCGGCCGACGCCTGGGACCGAACGTCTTTCGTTTCGTCTCATCCGGAACTGAACATACCAGTCGAAACATCTCTGCGGATTCCCAGCGCCTTGTTCGGGGTCTTCACGGCCGTCCTCATCTTTTTAGTCGCCACAGAATTATTTGGCTGGGAAATTGGACTATTGTCTGCGGCGCTCTGGACCTTCGATCCGTTGGCCATCGGCTATAACCGCATTGCCAAAGAAGACACTTTCCTGGTCTTCTTTTTTCTGCTCGCGAATTTCTTCTGGTTGCGCGGCCAGCGAGCCGCTGAGTGCGAACCAAACAAAAACCCGGAAAAATATTACTGGGCGACCGCTGTCGCCTTTGGCGCCATGCTGGCTTCGAAATATGTGCCGCTATTGATAGGCATTACTTGTTCCTACAACTATATCTTTCAGAAGATTCCGGCGACGCGTTGGGTTATCGGCAAAAAGCGATTTATCAAGTTCTTTATCGTGATGGGTTTCGCGTTTCTGATTTTCAATCCCACGATTCTGTTACCTGACACCTGGCGGGCGATGCTGAAGTTCAGCACGAACAAAACGATCGGCCACGACAGCTATGAATTCATCGGGCGTCTCTATCCGCATAAATTCACTGACTGGTTGCGTGGCGAGCCCTGGTACTTTTATCTCGCCCTGATTGGCGCAAAGATGCCGGTGCTGCCGCTGGCCGGATTTATTGGCGGGCTGGCCTTGTTGTTCCGGCGCAAGACCGGCGACGGCCGCTATTTTCTGTTGCTGTGGTTTGCCGTCTGGGGGTTCGGGTTTATGTTCGTGGGTGGAAAGTTCACCCGCTACATTCTGACCCTCATGCCGATGGTTGTCATCACCTTGGCAATGGGTATTCAATTCGTGGCGCGCCGGCTGGCGAGACTCTGCGCGTCGCTCCTGAACAATGAATCGGTCAAGGTGTATGCCAGCGCGGCCTTGCCCGCGATTGTGGTGCTGTTCAGTATTTGGTCGGCCGTCACGGCGGCGCCGCATTACCGCTTCTACGTCAATGCCGTCGCCGGCAGATTTGTAGGAGCCGGCGATATGTTTCCGCAGGACGAGTTTTACGATGCCTACATGCAACAGGTTCTCGCTGAGATTGCCAAACGTGCGCAAGCGGGTGCGCGGGTGGCGAATGAGATCCCGACCGTTGGTACCTATTATGCGAATCGAGCAGGCCGGCCGGATTTGATTAGCGTGGAGTTCTCCGATCCCGCAGAGATCGCGAAGTTGCGTCCCGGCGATTTTGTGATCGATGCGCGCGGTCGAACTTATTACAGCAACCAGGCGATGTTGTTGCGCCTGCGTCAGAGCGCTCAACCGGCCTTCGCGGTTTCAGTCGGAAGCGTCCCCGCGGCAAACGTCTATGTTTTGGATTCGAAATCGCTGGCCGCACTACGCGGCGAGTAGCCGTGTCAGAAGCCCGCGCGTAAGCAAGGGCCCCGTTGGCTAGCGTTGCCCTCCCTTACGGTCGGGCTTCTGACACTCGCCGCATGGTGCCGCGAATAATTCGCAGATAGACGCTGATAGAAATCATAAAACAGTCCGATAGTTCTCATACTCCTCTGCCTTGTTCTAATATCCGTGTGTATCCGCGTCAATCCGCGGCTGAACCGATTAAGTTATGCCAACTCTAGAAGAGCTTCTTACCAAATCAATTCCCGAGCTGCGGCAACGCTTCGTCGATCGAGCTCGTCCCGTACCGAAGGGTTTGGTCGAAGCCCTGGAGACTGATCAACGCCAGGGCGCGCATCATCTCGCCAAACTGATTCGCGAACGTTGGCGGAAGAATCGAGCCGAAGGACAACGCCTCCATAACCTTTTGCGTTTTGAAATTGATTTGTGGGAGCAGGGGTTTAATTTCATCGCCGGAGTCGACGAGGCCGGCATGGCGCCGCTCGCTGGTCCCGTAATTGCCGGCGCGGTGATTCTGCCTCGCAATTACAAACTCAAAAAGCTGAACGATTCAAAACAGATTCTCGATCCCGCCATGCGGGACGAGCTGGCCCAACAGATCAAGCAGGACGCGCTTTTCTGGGCTGTGGGCCGGGCCGAGGTCGAAGAGATCGACACCATAAACATTTACCACGCCGGATTGCTGGCGATGCAACGCGCCGTGGAAGGACTGACGGCGCAGCCTGATTTCATCCTGGTTGATGCGCGGCGCATTCCGCATTGTCAGACTCCGCAACGCGGCATTATCAAAGGCGACACGCTTTCTGCCAGCATTGCTGCAGCATCCATCATCGCGAAGACCACCCGCGACGCGATCATGACTGAGTTCGATTCAATTCACCCTGGTTACAATTTCGCGACCCACAAAGGTTATCCAACGCCTGAACACTGCCGGTGCTTGAAAGAACTGGGCGCCACGCCGATCCATCGCCGCAGCTTTGCGCGCGTGCGTGAAGCACTCGGCCTCGATCCGGTCCAGGACCAGCTCTTCGAGCAAAAAGTCGAAGCCGCCGCGGGCTAGCCAATTTGGAGTGCGCCGGCAGAGCGCAACGGCGACGGCGCCTTGTTCGGAGTTCCGCGTTTACGCGGCCTCTACTTTCAGTGATGTGCCGCCTGAAGGCGGGACTCCAAACAATCCAAAGCAAATTCTCAACTTGAAACTTAAAACTCGAAACCCGAAACTATCGTTATGGGTTTAGCTGAATACAAAAAGAAACGCCGCTTCAACAAGACGCCCGAGCCGGGTCCGGAAGAAAAGACTTCCGAGCTGGGTAACATCTTCGTCGTGCAGAAACACCGCGCGACCCAGCTGCATTACGACTTTCGTCTGGAGGCTGACGGCGTTTTGAAATCCTGGGCCGTACCGAAAGGTCCCTCGATGGATCCGGCGGTGAAACGTCTGGCCATGCAGGTGGAAGATCACCCCGTGGACTACGCGAACTTTGAAGGCGTGATCCCCGAAGGCGAATACGGCGGCGGCACGGTGATGGTCTGGGACAACGGCATCTACGCGCCCGAGAAAGACGAGAGTGTCTCGAAGGCCCTGGCCAAAGGTGAGTTGAAATTCGCGATGCTCGGCAAGAAATTAAAAGGCGGTTTTGTCCTGGTGCGCACACGCGACCGGCAATGGCTCTTGATGAAACATAAAGACGAGTACGCCGAAGAAGGCGAAGACATCGCCGAGACGCAACCGTATTCAGTTCTCACTAAACGAACCTTGAGCGAAATCGCCGAAGACGAAGGCGGCGTGGTGAAGAAGGCCGCGACTGGCGATCCCAAAAAACTCCCCCCTCGCCGCGGCATCAAACGCCGCAAAAAGAGCGCCAAGAAAAAAGTCTGGCACAGCAATAAGTGAGCATGGTTAATCCGCAGATTACGCAGATAGCAAAGCAACTCAAC
>Ga0070694_100002498_pt1 | contig 10857 bp, 7 predicted proteins | sample KBSK1251metaG_FD_65470 | JGI IMG/M metagenome (GOLD analysis project Ga0070694, IMG submission 65470) | Corn, switchgrass and miscanthus rhizosphere microbial communities from Kellogg Biological Station, Michigan, USA - KBS K1-25-1 metaG | ecosystem: Host-associated > Plants > Roots >... | reverse complement strand
CTGTTGGACTCTCGTGCGGTCCGGCCGCAATCGCCGACTCGCTCAGGACACGATCAAGCCCTGTGGAAATGTGGAAAACCTGTTCAAGCTTCGTAACATCTATCAATAGCTCGTTCATTAGCAGCTCCTCGGGCCGGCGGCTCCACGTGGTGCCTCCGCACCAGGCACTTTAGTGCCCGTTGAAGTCCGCCATTAGGCTTTGATAGCGTCCCGCCGGCGCCGCCTCCGCCTTCGATAGAAACAGCCGTACACACACTCTGCGGACGAAGGGCACGTTGCCCGCCGTCCGTATCTGTCGCGCCGCATGACGGCGCGACCCTCGCAGACCGCGTGCCTGTCGCGCGGTGCGATGCGTCGATGCACTGAAGCGCGTCGCAGCGGATCCCCGTCTCCAGCCTGAAAGGGAGGTCACGAATGAGCGCACGCCAGACGCTGCGGTCCGTTGCCGCAAGAAACAGAAGGGAGTTGATCGCCGCAGGATTCACCCGCAGAGATCTCGTGAAGATGGGTCTCGTGACCAGCGCAGGATGGCTGGTCGCCAAGCGCGGCCTGAGCGCGCGCGCACTGAACAGCGCCGGATTCGAGGACGGCCAGACGGCGAGTCCGCGCACCATACCATTTGTCGAGCGGCTCCCGATCATGCCGGTGAAGAGGAGCGTGACGACGCCGCTGTCGCCCGCGCCGACGGTCTCGCCGCAGCGAGGAGAGGGACGCACGCGCGATCAACAGGCGTTTGCGAGTTTCCCTCCGCAGGAATTCTACGAGACCGTTCAGGAGCCGGGTTTCGTCAGCGTGTCACCCGATTTGCCGCCCCAGTCGATCTGGGGCTACGACGGCATCAGCCCCGGCCCCACGTACGTGTGTCACTACGGCACATCCGTCCTGGTTCGGAACCACAACAGACTGCCGCTCGAGAACGGCGGGTTCGGCAAGCCGTCGGTGTCGACGCACCTGCACAACGGACACACCGCGTCGGAATGCGACGGCCATCCCTGCGATTTCTTCGAGAGCGGCGAGTTCTACGACCAGTGCTATCCGAACTGTCTTGCCGGCGGCGACCCGCGGGAGTCGATGAGCACGCTGTGGTACCACGATCACCGCGTCGCGTTCACCGCGCAGAACGTCTACAAGGGGCTCACCGGCTTCTATCTTCTCTACAACGAGTTCGACACCGGCGACGAGACGACGGGCTTCCGTCTGCCCGGTGTGCCGAACCCGTCGACGGGCGGCAGCGACTTCGACGTGCCGCTCCTGTTCGGCGACAAGGTCTTCGACGCCGACGGATTGTTGTTCTTCGATTTGTTCAATCTGGACGGCATCCTCGGCGACAAGTTCTGCGTGAACGGCAAGATTCAACCGTTCTTCCAGGTCCACCCGCGCCGCTATCGCTTCCGTCTCTTGAACGCAGGACCGTCGCGCTTCTACGAGTTCCATCTGACGGATCCGCAAAACCTGAGCGCCATCATCCCGTTCTCGCAGATTTCCAACGACGGCAACCTGCTGCCGGCCCCCGAGCGCGTCTCGTCGACGCGCCTCAGCGTTGCCGAACGCATGGACGTCATCATCGATTTCTCGACGCTCGCAGGCAAATCGATCTATCTCGAGAACCGCCTGGAGCAGACCGACGGACGCGCGCCCAAAGGCGTGCTGCCGGCCGGCGCGGGGAACTTCGTCCTGAGGTTCGACGTGGTTCTTCCACCCGTACGCGACGACAGCCAGGACCCCTCGGACCCCGGCGTCCGTTACTACGATCTGCCGCCAATCGAGCCGACGGTCATCACGCGGCGATTCAAATTCGATCGCACGAACGGCAACTGGGCGATCAACAACAAGCTGTTCGACGTCTGCACGCCGACTGAACCGGTTCCGCCGCGATTCCGAATCAAGCGCGGCACGGCGGAGAAATGGATTTTTCAGAACAACTCGGGCGGCTGGCAGCACCCGATCCACATTCACTTCGAAGAGTTTCAGATGCTCTCGCGCAACGGCGTGCGTCCGCCGCCGGTCGAGCGCGGGCGGAAGGACGTGGCGCGGCTGCAGTTCGGCGAGGAGATCGAGGTCTACTTCAAGTTCCGCGATTTCGTCGGCCAGTACCCGATGCACTGCCACAACGTGGTCCACGAGGATCACGAGATGATGCTGAGTTTCGAGATAGACGACGAAGGCGACCGCCGCACGGAGCCGTAGGAAAGGACACCAGCATGGCGAGCATGAGTCGGAGAACGTCGCTCACGCTGCTCGGAACATTTCCGCTGGCCGGCGCCGCGGTGGCGCACGGTCAGCACAGCGCTCCGCCCGTACCGGCGACGGCAGCGCGCGAGAAGATCAGGGCACGCTATTTTCCCAACGTCACCGTCATCACGCACGAAGGGCGCAAGGTCCGTTTTTATGACGATCTCATCAGGGACAAGATCGTCACGATCAATTTCATGTATGCCGACTGCGAAGGAATCTGTCCCGGCATCACGGCGAATCTCGCGAAGGTCCAGAAAGCGCTCGGCGACCGCGTCGGCCGCGACATCTTCATGTATTCGCTGACGTTGAAGCCGGAGCACGACACGCCGGAGGTGCTGAAGGAGTACGCGGACATGCACGGCGTCAAGCCGGGCTGGTCGCTGCTGACCGGCGATCCCGCCGACATGGAGTTGCTGCGACGCAAGCTTGGATTCGTCGATCCCGATCCCGAAATCGACAAGGACAAGAACGAGCACATCGGCAACGTGCGCTACGGAAACGAGGCACTCCAGCTCTGGGCCTCGTGTCCCGGCCTGGCGAGCCCGAAGGCGATCGTGTCGTCCATCGGGTTCGTGGACTGGCCGGCGACGAAGCCAGGGCGCCGATAATCTTCCACGACCGGCCGAAAGCGAAGGACGCCCTCGTGCCGACGAGGGCGTCCCTCTCAATCAATCGTCGCGATCCGCGCTATTGCTGCGGCGCGCCGAAATCGACGATCCACCTGCGGATGATTTCCGCTCTCGCGGCGGGGTCTGGTGACAGGAACCCGTGCATCGGCGCACCGGGCTTCGTCATTTGAATCAGCCGCGAGTTCCCGTCGAACGGCGTGACGACCGTCATCACGCCCTGGTAGGTCGTGAAATCACGACCGGCCGTCGGCTGCGGGCCGCTGTGACACATCACGCAATTCTGCTGCATGATCGGCGCGATGTCCTTGACGTAGGTGATTTGCGGCATGGCGACCACCGTCACCGTCGCCGTCGACGTCACCGAGCCGGTCGCGTTGGTCGCAACGAGCGAGTACGTCGTCGTGCTGCCCGGAGAAACCATCTGCGATCCGTTCGCGGCGACCCCGCTGCCGTTCAGCGTGACCGACGCCGCATTCGACGTGGTCCATGAGAGCGTCGACGACTGGCCGGCTTGAATGCTCGTGGGATTCGCGTTGAGCATCGCCGTCGGCATCGGCGGCGGCGGCGCCGTCACCGTGACGGTCGCGGTGGCCGTTCTCGAGCCCGCTGAATTGGTGGCCATCAGCGTGTAGGTCGCCGTCGAAGTCGGCGAGACGCTCTGCGAGCCGCTGGCGGCGACGGACGCGCCATTCAACGTGACCGTCGTGGCGTTCGCGGTCGTCCACGAGAGCATCGACGATTGCCCGGTCTGAATGCTCGCGGGGTTCGCGCTGATCGATGCGGTCGGCATCGGCACCGTCACCGTGACGGTCGCCGTCGCTGTTGTGGAGCCCGCTGAATTGGTCGCCACGAGCGAGTACGTCGCGGTGGCGCCCGGCGACACGCTCTGCGATCCGCTGGTCGCCACCGACGCGCCATTCAACGTGACGCTCGTCGCGTCGGTGGTCGTCCACGAGAGCATCGAGGACTGGCCCGTTTGAATGCTGGCCGGATTCGCGGTCAGCGTGGCCGTCGGCTTTGGCGTCGGCGGCGGCGGAGGAGGTGGCGGCGCCGTCACCGTCACGGTCGCGGTCGCGGTCGTCGAGCCCCCGGAGTTGGTGGCGACCAGCGAATAGGTCGTGTCGGCGGTGGGCGAGACACTCTGCGATCCGTTCGCCGAGACGGCCGCACCGTTCAACGTGACGCTCGTCGCATCCGCCGTCGTCCACGACAGCATCGACGACTGGCCGCTTTGAATGCTGGCGGGATTCGCGGACAGCGTGGCGGTCGGCTTTGGCGTCGGTGGCGGTGGCGGCGGCGGCGGCGCCGTCACTGTCACGGTCACGGTGTCGGTTGTGGAGCCCGCGGAGTTGGTGGCCACCAGCGAGTACATCTTCGTCGCGGTCGGCGACATGCTCCGCGATCCATTCGCGGCGACGACCGCTCCGTCCAACATCACCTGCGTGGCGTTTGACGTTGTCCACGTCAACATCGACGATTGGCCGCTTTGGATCGACATCGGCGACGCCGTCAGGTTTGCCGTCGGCATCGCCGAGGGCGGAGGCGCCGTCGTGGACACGACTATTGTGACCTCCGACTCCACCTTGTATGTGCCGTCTCTCGCTTCGATGTCGTATTCCTTGGTCACAGATGGTGTGACGATTTTCGATCCGTTCAGCGGCACATGCTCGTCATTCAATTCCACGGACGTGGCGCCCGTGCTCGTCCACGTCAGCGTCGAAGATTGCCCTGGTTGAATCGTCTTCGGATTTGCTGTCAGCTTCACGCTGAGCGTCGAGCCCGCAGGCGGCCGGTCGTCGTCGTCGTCGTACGGTCGTATTCCGGAAGCGGACGCACCGCTCGCAGAACCCGCTGTCGTCTTCTCCTCACCGGGCGCCGTTGGCGATTTTCCCTGACAGGCGGCCAAGGCGATCACCAGCAGCCATAGAACCAGCAATGCGGCGTGTTTCGTTCCCCGTTTGATTTTCCGTCTCACACGAACCTCCCTGCGTCCATTCGCCGGTACCCACGGGCCTTGCTGGCTGCGTGCCGGACATATTTCACGCGGCCGCTCGTTCCGTCTGCTCGTCGGCGGTCAATAGATGCGCGGGTTGTGCTCCTTGCCGTGGCACGTGAGGTAGCAGCGTCCGCTTCCTTGTCCCGTCGCTTCGAATCGCAGCAGTCCGCTGGAGGAAGGCGTGACGAACCGCGTGTCGAAGTTGATCAGACGGGTGTTGCTGGTCGAGTTGCCTTGCGTCGCGCTGATGCCGTGAGGGTCGTGGCACACCGAACAGGGCGCCGAGGCAAGCTGCAGATGGCGGCTGTGTTCTTTGAACGACGCGTTGCTGAGGATGTTCGTGCGGCTGTGGCACTTGTAGCAGAGCGCGTAAGCGGCCTCGGACTCCGGCGAAGAACCGTTGTCCATGTCGTACCGCGCCACGAGCAGGTGCTTGTAATTCGAGCCGTGCGGTCCGGCGGGCCCGATGCCCGGCACCGGCGCCTTCGGTCCCGTATCGCTGTCGTGGCAGTCGGTGCAGTAGATGACGCTCGTCGTCGTCCACGGCGCGATCAGACTCGGGACGAACGTGCTCCGGCCCGGCGCTTCAATCGGGTGGTACGACGGGTTCGCCGGATCGAATTGCATCCGCTTGTTGAATTGAACGGCCTGGCGGTTCGCATACGGCGGATCGGGGCCCGCCGGCTGCGCTTTGTTCGCCGAGTCGGAATGGCACTTGAAGCAGATTTCGTACTCGCTCACCGACGGCGGTGAGCCGCTCGGCTCCGCGCGCAGGCCGTTGGTGTCGATGCCCCACACGCCGGCCAATTTGCCCGACGCCTTCGGCGCGGTTGCCGGCGCCGGATGGCTGGCGTGCGAGTTGTGACAGTCGGCGCACTCGACATGACGCTCGGCCGTCGCGCTGATTTCCGGCAGCTTGACGATGGTGCTCGCCGGCGACTCCGCGGCATCGTGCACGGATGGAGTGATGCTGTAGACCGGATGGCGATACGTCTTGCTGAATTCGGCGGCGATGTTCGTCGACGCGACGCCGCTCGGCCCGTGGCAGGCATCGCACGTCTTCTCCTCGGCGTTCTTCAGCATGCGTTTGGCGGCCGCCGCCGTGTGCGGCTTGTGGCAGCTCTCGCACCCGTTGGCCGCGACGGTCGTGTAGCCGGTGTGCGCGCCCTGCGCCGCCGTGTACGAACGCGTCGAGGTTCGATGCGAGCTCGGCGTCGTCGACCAGTACGCCTTCTGGTGACACGTCAGGCACAACGCCGACGCCGAATTTCTTTTGACGAGGAATTTCTTGGTGACCGGATCGATCTCCTGCTGATGCGGGTCGTGGCAGGTCCGGCACTGCAGCATGCCGTGCGGATCGAGCTTCGCCGCATCGCCGGCGGGCGGCGTGACGATCTGCGGTCCGGTCACCGGCACGAAGGAAATCGGATGGTCGTCGGACAGGTTGGATCCGAGCGCCGCCGCGCCCGTCATGCGTCCCGAGCCATCGACGCCGCTCACGGCGATCTGGCCGCGCGACAGCGTCGCGCCGATTGCGACCGTACCGTCGTGACAGCTGAGGCACAGCTTCGCCGAGCCGGTCGGCGCGCCGGGCAACGCGGTCATCGTGCTGCTGCTGTAGGCGGTGTAGGTCGCGCCCGATTGCGCCTGATTCCACAGCGGCGCCGCCGGACTCGCGTTGTGCGGCGCGTGGCAGAAGATGCAGATCTCGGTCGTCGCCGTCGAACGGACGGCGCCTTGACCGCTGGTCGACAGGTTGTGCTTGTTCGAGGGAGACGACACCGGCACCTGCGCGATTGCCGTCAACGGGAACGTGACCGCCGCGGCGAGGAACAGCAGCGGCGTCGCGATGCTCGCGGCCGCGCGTCTCATCGTTCCTCCCGGAGATACTCGAACACCTGCACGCGGCGATTCGACGAATCGGCCACATAGATGCGGTCGTTGGCGATCGCGATGCCGGTCGCGAGCCAGAATTCGCCGACGCCGTGCCCGGGCTCGCCGAAGCCGAGCAGGAACCGGCCTTCATCGTCGAAGATCTGCACGACGTCGTGCAGGCCCTCGACCACGTAGATGTGGCCATCGCGATCGACCGCCACGCCTTTCGGCCGGTTGAAATCGCCGGAGCCGTCGCCGAGGTTTCCGAAGGCCGAGATGCTGCGCCCCTGCGCGGTCAGGATCTGGATCCGGAAGTTCATGCTGTCGGTGACGTACAGACGGCCGGCGCCGTCGCGCGCGATGTTGGTGGGAAAGTTGAACTGCCCGGGCTCGCCGCCGCGCGATCCGAAGGATCCGATCACGCGGCCTTCGGGACTCACCGTCACGATCCGGTGAGCCAGGGTGTCGACGACGTGGAGCCGGTCGCCGGCCGCCACGATGCCGGTTGGACGCTGAAATCCGGCATCGGACCCGAGTGCCCATTGCCGGCGCCCGGCTCCATTCAGACAAATCACACGGCCGGCCACTGAATCGGTGAGGAACAGCCGTCCGCCGAGCGCGGCGACGCCGATCAGCGATTCGCTCTCCACGTCGATCTTCGAATAGCCGCCGTCCCGCACGTCGAACACATGCACCGCGTGGGCGGCGCTGTCGGCCACATACAGCCGCCCCGCGGCGCCCATCGCCACGCCGTACGGCTGCGCCATCACCGGCGTGTCGCGGCCGCCCGTGACCACGTCCCACACTCGGCGGAACAGCGATCGCTTGGCGGCGCTCGCGGGCACGAGCGATGTGAGAAAGCGGATGCGAGCCGTCGCCGGGGGATCGGGCCAGATACGCTCGGGCACCGCGCGGTTGCCGGTCGCGCGCGCGCTCGTCACTTGAGCGCGCGGCGCGGCGCCGGCGAGCACGAGCGCGACGCATGCCCCGACCAGAACGCAAAGACCGCGGAGGCCGCAAAGAACAGTTCGCGCTCGTTTTCCTTGCGCGCGTCGCGTCGTTGGCGCTGTCCGGCCCGTCATCGCGCGAACCCGAACTTTCTGCCGACGCGAAATTGAATCTGATTGCCGGTGAAGGTCAGCGGCTCGATTCGATTGCCGGTCCGGAGCGCGAGATCCGTGTACCGCTGCTCGAGGCTGAACGTGAACAGCCGCAACCGGTACGTCAGCATCGCAGCCGCGTAGTAGCCGTCCTGATCGAGGCTTGCCGCGGTCGAGACGGTGCGTTCGCGCCGGGCCGTCAGCGAGAGCCGGAGCAATCCGATCAGCGCGCCGTCGAATCCCACGCCGATGTACTCGTTGTCGTCGTCGCCGGTGAACGCTCGATTCCGGAACCGTCCGGCGGCGAACGACACGCGGCGATCCCGCGTCAGCTGAACCGCCGCGGTCGTCATCGTTTGCGCGTAGCGGGTGCGGAATATCTGCGGCGCGGTGCCGCGATCGATCGACGCGAGCTCGTAGGTCGCGTCGATCGTCACGCGAGCGGTGAGCATGCTGCGCAGGCTGGCGTGCGTGCGCTCCTGCCATTGATTGCCGAGCGGCAGGAGGTCGTCGAGCGACCGTCCCTGCTCGTAGCCGGCGCTCAGCTGCACGATGCGCAGCACGTCGGTCCCGAGGTCCGCTCGCGCGCGCCACCGGCGCGATTCGCCCTCGCCGCCCCGCTCGCTCGTGTTCCAGCCGCGGCCCGCTTCGTACCCGATGCCGCCGCGCAACAATCGGCGCGTGAGCGTGTACTCCGCGCCGGCGGTACCGCCGCGCGTGAGCACGATCAGCCGCGCGCCGGCGCCGTCCTGGCCGCGCTCGCCATACGTGCCGCCGCCGTGCACCGTGAATCCCGTGATCGGCTCGTAGCGCGTGGTCGCCGTCGCGAGCAGCGCGGTGGTACCCGCGGCCGTGGACTCCTCGCGGTCGTAGCCGACGCTCACGTCGGCCGAGAGACCCTTGGTCGCCTGATGGGTGAGCGTGGCGAGCCCGTATAAGAGCGCGACCTCGCCGCCCGGCGGCGGATGGTAGCCGTCGAGGCCGATGTCGTTGAACTGCGGCGGCACGTCGAAGAGCGAAAACGTCGTGCGCCGCCCGGCGCGGACCGTGCTCCAGGTCCGATCGCTGGCCCTGGCGAGGAGCTCGTAGCTCAGCTCGCCGTATCGCTGCCGGAACGCCTGCGAGACCGCGCTGTCGAACCCTTCGTCTCGATAGCGCAGCGTGTTGCTCAGCCGCGGGCCGTCCTTCGCAATCAGCGCCTGGACCGAGCTCTGACGCTGGACGGCCTCGAGCGATCCGGCGGCCACCGTCGTCGATCCGTCTTCGTAACTCAGCTCGATCCGCGGCAGCGATTTGGCCGCGAGCTGCCAGTTGACGCCGAACTCGGAGCGCCCGACTTTCAACTCCGGCACCGAGCCGGCCGGCAGCGTCAGTCCGCTGCGCTCTGCCGTCGACTGCGGATAGTTCCCCGATTCGCCGCCGAAGCCGCGCGACGCGTGAATCGATCCGTGAAACGGCCGCGAGGCAAACAGATTCGCGGCCAGCTTGAAGCCGGTCTGCTGCGAGAGGCTGTCCTGCTGACCGAACGACAACGCGTTCTTGTTGAAGGTGAGCTCGCCCGTGTACGTCAGAAAGCGCGGGTCCCAGAAAATCGAGCGGTAGCCGAGCGTGTACGCCTGCGTGAACGATCCGTTGGTCGACTCCTCGTCGCCCGTGCGGTACATCGAGCGGCCCCAGCCCCAGTCGGCCACGCCATCGACGGACTGCGCCTCCAGCACGGCGGGGACGAACAACAGGAAGGCTGCGAGGAACACGGCGGCCAGCATGGCGTCAGCCCGCGATCCGCACGCGCTGGGCGCGAACGTCGATTTTTCTGCGCGCCGCGGCGCGCAGCCGCTTCGACCACTCGGCGCTCGCCTGGCCGCACCGCGTATCGGTCAGGTCGCGCACGATCGTCGCCTTCATCTCGTCGAACGTTTTCTGAACGGCGGGACGGGTTTCGACGAGACGCAGCAGGTGGAAGCCGTAGATCGTCTCGATCACCGGACTGACCTGGCCGGGAGCCAGCGCTTTGAGCGCGCGCTCGAATTCCGCGATCAGCTGGCCGCGATGGACGAATCCGAGATCGCCGCCCTTGGCCTTGCTCGCATCGGTCGAGTGCTCGCGCGCAAGCGATTCGAACGACGCGCCCGACGCGATCCGCCGCGCGACGTCGGCGGCCTTCTGGCGCGCGCGCTCCCAGTCCGGCCGCGGTGCGGACGGATCGACGCCGATGGTGATGAGCGTCGGCCGCATCTGCTCGGGGAGGACGAAGCGCGCCGTGTTCTCGCGGTAGTAGCGCGCGGCGTCCACCTCGCTCACGCGGCACCGGCTCACCACCAGCCGGTCGTACGCTTTCTGAATCATCAGCGCGCGGAGGATGCTCGCGCGGACCTGCGGCATCGTGGCGCCCGAGGCGCGCCGCGCCTTCTCGAACTCGTCGCGGTCCTTGTAGGACTTGCGTGCTCGCTCGAGCGCCTGCTCGACTTCGGCCGCCTGCACCTGGACTTTCAGCCGCACCGCTTCCTGATAGCGCAGCTCTTCATCGATCAAGCCGTCGAGCGCGCGCTTGCGCAGCTCCTCCATCTTCTCGGGCTTGACGTTCTGGTGATACGACGCCAGCGGGATGACCGTCTGCATCGCGGCCTCGAGGTCGTCGGCGTGAAGCGCCACGCCGTTGACGCGCGCGACCACGGCTGTGACATCAGCCGGACCAGATCGCCGCGGCTCGTGAGACGGCATCGGTACGAGCTGCGCCGCCACGGGCGCGTACACGAGGAGCGGCAGCAGCATGGCAAAACGAATGCGCATCGTCTCCCCCAAAGGTGTGGGGAAGAGCCGTGGCCCTTCCCCCGATTGACTTCAGACGTTCAGCCCCGCCTCTACTTGATGTGGCACGTGAGGCACAGGGCGCTGCCGGCGTTCGACTTTCGAAGGAACAAGCCCCTGGAGTTGTTGTGCGGGTCGTGACAGCTCGCGCACTCGATCGTGGCCGTCGCCGTCGACGTGCCGAACAGCGGCAGCGGCGACGTGGTGCCGACGG
>Ga0070694_100002496_pt1 | contig 10861 bp, 8 predicted proteins | sample KBSK1251metaG_FD_65470 | JGI IMG/M metagenome (GOLD analysis project Ga0070694, IMG submission 65470) | Corn, switchgrass and miscanthus rhizosphere microbial communities from Kellogg Biological Station, Michigan, USA - KBS K1-25-1 metaG | ecosystem: Host-associated > Plants > Roots >... | reverse complement strand
TCGATCTTCATTCCGATCACGACGTTCGACAAGTATTATCCTGACCGCCCGTTTCCCGAGGTTGTGTTCTTCGTGATTGTGCGACCGCGTTCGCGCGCGCTTGTGAAGCCCGCGATTGACGAGATCACAGACATTCTGCGGCGTCGCAGGCGTGTTCAGCCGGGCGCGCCAAACAACTTCGGCATCTCGTCGCAGGATTCGCTGCTCGACGTTTACAACCAGCTAACCGGCGCCACCGCGCTCGTACTGACGTCGATCTCTTTCGTAGCGCTGATGATCGGCGGCATCGGAGTGATGAACATCATGCTGGTCTCGGTCACGGAGCGCACGAAAGAGATAGGTGTGCGCAAAGCTGTCGGCGCAACCAGGTTCAATATACTCTCGCAGTTTTTAATCGAGGCCGTGGTGCTGACCGCGATCGGCGGGTTCGCAGGATTGGCGGTCGGCGAGATTGCGAGTCTTCTGATGAACAGGTACTCGCCATTGCCTGCTTACGTTCCCTTGTGGGCCATCGCCGTCGGCGTCGGGATCTCAGCAGCGGTGGGAATTGTTTTCGGACTTTGGCCCGCATGGAAAGCTGCGCGACTAAATCCCATCGATGCACTTCGCTGGGAATAATGCAATTGCCGATTGGCAATTGCCGATTGCCAATTTTTTAGTGACGTAGCGGGTCAACCAATCGGAAATTGGCAATTGGCAATGATTGTGCTTTTTGTGCCTTTTTGTGGCTTAATTAAATTATCTTGAAGTTTATCGAAACCCTAAAACTCGCGGTCGCGGCGATCTGGGCACACAAGCTGCGCTCGGCGCTGACGCTGCTCGGCATGATCGTCGGCGTCACGGCGTTCGTCGTCGTCGTTTCGCTCATCCAGGGTTTCAATCGCTACGTCGATGAGAAGATCGCCGGCATCGGCGCGAAGTCATTCACGATCCAACGCTTCAACCCGCTGGAAGATTTCAAAGACACTGACACCATCGCCGCCGCTCAACGACGTAACAAAGAGCTGACGATGGAAGACTACGAATACCTGCTGTCGCGAGCGACTCTCATCGGTAAACTCGGCGCCAAGGCGCGTGGCACTCCGTCTGAAGTCAAACGCGGCGACGAATTGTTGGAAGACGTTTTTGTTTCCGGCGCAACGGCGAACTGCGTCGATATCGAGAATCGCGACGTTGCCGAAGGGCGCTTCATCGCTCAACCGGAAAACGATAACGCCGCGCGCGTCGCGTACATCGGCGCCGATGTCGCCAACAAATTGTTTCCGGCAGGCAATGCGATCGGCAACGAGATCAGTGTGCGAGGTTTACCCTATCGCGTGATTGGCATCGAAGCCGCGAGAGGAACGGTCTTCGGAATTCCGCAGGATACTTTCGTCATCATCCCGTTGAAGACTTACTCAGTGACGTACGGCGCGTTGACTCGCGGACGCTCGCTCTATTTCATCGGCACTTCAAAAACTGACGAAACTTTTAACGACGCGGTGGAAGAGTCGCGCTTTCTGATGCGTGTCCGGCGCAAGCTTGGACCAGGAGAAAAAGATAACTTCGGCATCGTAACTCCGGACGCGATCACCGGCCTTCGCGATCGACTTTTCGGAACGATCTTTATCGTAGCGATCGCAGTTCCCGGCATTGCTCTCGTCGTCGGCGCGATTGTGATCATGAACATCATGCTGGTGTCAGTTACTGAACGCACCAAGGAGATCGGCATCAGGAAGTCGCTGGGCGCGCGGCAGATTGATATTTTGAAACAGTTTTTGGTGGAGGCCGTAACACTAGCAATCATCGGCGGCGCCATTGGGATCATTCTGGCCTGGATTGTCGGCGCAGTCGTGACGGCGTGGATCTTTCCGACGTATTTATCGATCTTCGCGGTCCTTGGCGCGCTCGGTGCTGCGGGCGGCGCCGGCGTGGCTTCAGGCATCTTTCCGGCCTGGAAAGCGGCGCGATTGGATCCGATCGAGGCTTTGCGAGCTGACTGATGTAACAAACAAACCCACAGATTACGCAGATTTTTTATCTCATCTGTGTAATCTGTGGATAAAACCATGAAAATCCTTCGAAGCGACATCTACGAGAACCTGATGATGGCACTCGCCACGTTGCGCGCGAACAAGCTGCGCTCGTTCCTCACCGTCTTCGGAGTCGTAATCGGCATCATCACCGTGATGCTGATCGCGTCGATCATCAGCGGTATCGACGTTTCCGTGAAACGCGAAGTTGAGTCGTTTGGCACTCGTTCCATCTACATCAGCAAATACGATCCGGGCATTCACATCGGCCGCATGTCTCGCGAAGAGAGAATGCGCAAGGAGCTGACTTACGACGACGCGGTCGCGCTCCAGTCGCTGCCGGCAGTTGAGCTGTCAGTTCCCTTCCTCGACATCACCAACAACTTCTTCGGCGGAAAGTTGATGGTCTCCGGGGGTGGCAAAACATCGGCTCAGGTTGCACTTCAGGGCACGTTGCCGGAGTTTGAAAAAGCCGGCACGCAGGTGATCTCCGAAGGCCGTTTCTTTACAACCACAGAAAACGATACTAATCAGCAAGTTTGTGTCGTCGGCTCGAAAGTCGCGGACGACTTTTTCAAAGCCGGTTCACCGGTGGGCCAGACAATCAAGATCGGTCCGCAGGAATTTCGTGTTGTTGGCGTACTCGAAAAGCGAGAACAGTTTCTCATCGGCGGGGGTAGTGACGATCAGAACAACGTGATCTACGTGCCGTTCACGGTGGCCCAAAAGCTGAAACCAAACGCCGACGACATCTACATTCTCGCAGTCGGGCGTGCGGGAATGATGGACCAGGCGAAGGACCAGGTGCGCGACATGCTGCGCGTGCGACGGCAAGTGCCTTTTGCCGCGAACGACAACTTCGGAATGGAGACTTCCGAAAGCATTCTCGATAACTTCCGTTCGATCACCGGCGGCCTGGCGATCGCGATGGTGGCCATCTCGTCAGTCGGCCTGATGGTTGGTGGAATCGGCGTGATGAACATCATGCTCGTTTCCGTCACTGAGCGCACACGCGAAATCGGCGTGCGCAAAGCGATTGGCGCCAGGAAGAGCGACATCATGTGGCAGTTTTTGATTGAGGCCGCCACGCTGACCGGCCTCGGAGGAATTGTCGGCCTATCGATCGGTTGGGGACTGACGCTGCTGCTGCGACTCCTGCTTCCCTCTTACGTGCCGCTTTGGGCGCCTGTCGGCGGCTTAATCGCGAGCGTCGGCATCGGTCTAATCTTCGGCCTCTGGCCCGCATGGAAAGCCGCCCGCTTGGATCCTATCGAATCCCTCCGCTACGAGTAGCGCATTAAGCTTGGATACAGTCAGTACCACCACGCGGTGCTGACTGTGTCCAACGTTGATTGCGGTTTACGAGACAAAGCTCGGGAACAGCGCGGTTGTAGCCAATGCGAAGAGCATCACCAGGATGTAAAGAATAATCGAGACGCTCCATCCTGCGCCGCTGCTCACTTTTGTTCCGCCGTAGTGCAAACCCTTCGCTCGTAACCAAAGATAATAAAACCACGTCAGCCCGATAAAACTCAGCAACACGAAGAGCACCGGATGGTCCGCACCCGAAACCAGCAGGCTCAGATTGTCCTGTAGCGTCGTGTCCTGATTGCGAATCGGATGTAAGTCGTCGGGAGATTTCAAGTAAAGGATTACCAGGCCGAGTATTTTTTGAATCACGATCACCGGCAACCATGCCCAAAAGACAACTGCCAGTGCCTGCCAGAAGTTAATCCGGCCTCCAAACACGAGCACGAGGACCAGGCAAAGTGCCGCTGCCAAAGTACCGAGCACAAACAACCCGACAACCGCTTTCACCATTCCGCCGGCACGTTCAACAGGGTTCTTCAGCGCCGACATTTGATCGGTTCTCATCTTGTCGAGGGCCTGAGGCGGTGGCGTGAATGGCGCCGGCATCTCGGCAACCTTACTGACCATGTGCTCGACGATACGTTCCGGCGTGATTCGCTGCACGAATGCAAACGAATAGACCAACGAAAGCACCACGATGATGAGGAATGCGCCTATCCAATGTGGATGTGATCTGAGATTGCGAAACACTCGTGCCGGCTCAAAAAAGATTCCCGTCACTTTTTCAACGAACGAGAGTGGCTCTTCCGATTCACGAACCACGGGTAATGGAATCAGGCTCAACAGGAAAAGCAAAACCCCGCCCAAAGCCATAACGATACCGGTCCCGATTCCTCCGGGTATGAACTTCGCGATTCCGCCGCCGATAACGATAAGGCCGGCGACAAATATTCCGATCGCGATCGGACGCAGTTTGACTGGGCGTGGAGCGCGCGGCCCTTCTTCCGGCATTGGCGGTGGTTGTGGCGGCTGAAAATCCTCGTTGAAAGCACTCATCGATTCGATCTCCTATTGAGGTTGGAAATGAGCTGATACGGGTGACAGAACGGCAAAGTTTCACTTGGACCACTCACAAGAAAAGAACAAGTCAGGAAGGGTGGCTTGCCCCCGCTGTTGCGAGAGCGGGGGCAAGCCCCTTTTCCTGACTTGTTCTATTTGACCGGGCTTCGGTCCAACCGGGTACACGGATGCACGCTACGTGGTGGCCGGGCGAGACCTCGCGCAACTCCGGATCAATGTGCGCACACTCCTCAATCGCAATCGGACAGCGCGTGCGAAAGCGACAGCCTGAAGGCGGATTGATCGGCGTCGGAACGTCGCCTTGCAGAATGATTCGCTTGCGCTTCTGCTTCGGATCGGGAATCGGAATCGCCGACAACAGCGCCTGAGTGTAAGGATGAAGCGGCTGCGCGTACAACTCCGCTGCGCTTGCAATCTCGACAATCCGGCCCAGGTACATCACCGCGACTCGCGTCGAAATATGTTCGACAACCGCGAGACCGTGCGAGATGAACAAGTAGGTAAGTTTGAACTCTTCCTGAAGCTCCTGAAGCAAATTCACCACCTGCGCCTGCACCGAAACGTCCAGCGCTGACACCGGCTCATCAGCAACAATCAACTTCGGATTGAGCGCGAGACTGCGCGCAACGCCGATACGCTGTCGCTGACCGCCCGAAAACTCGTGCGCGTAACGATTCATGTAATCAGGATCGAGACCGACGCGTCGCAAAAGACTCGCAACTCGCTCGCGCCTTTCACTCTTCGTTCCCTCCTTGTGAATCACGAGCGGCTCGGCAACGATGTCGCCAATCTTCATGCGCGGGTTCAGCGAAGCATACGGATCCTGAAAGATGATCTGCATCTCGCGTCGAATCTCGCGCAACTCTTTCTTGTGAAGCGCGAGAACGTCGCGTCCCTGAAAAAGAACTTCGCCTGCCGTCGGTTCGATCAAGCGAAGCAGACAGCGCCCGACCGTCGACTTTCCACAACCAGACTCACCCACCAATCCCAACGTCTCGCCCGCGAAGATTTCAAACGACACGCCATCAACCGCGCGCACTACGTCGTCCGACCCTTCGACCGGAAAATGTTTCACCAGTCCACGAACACTCACCAGCGAGTCTTCGACGAGCGGCGGCGGCCCAGCTTGTTTGTTTGTCTCAACTTGAACGCTCATGAACACCTTCGTGGTCCGCCGCTTCTGCCGCAGCGAGATCGTAGAGTACGCAACGCACCTGCACGCTGCCGTCGAGTTGGTAAAGCGGGATCTCTTCCGCAGTGCAACGAGGCATACGATGATAACAACGCGGCGCGAAGTGACACCCCGGCGGCAAATCGGTCGGACGCGGCACCACACCTTCAATCGTTTCCAAACGCTCCTTCCGAAGCACTTGGGTGCTGGTGAGTTTCGGCACCGAGCGCAGCAAGCCTTCGGTGTACGGATGTTTGGGCCGCGCAAACAACTCGTCGACCGGCGACTCTTCAACTATTCTTCCCGTGTACATCACTGCCACGCGATCGGCGACTTCAGCAACAACACCGAGATCGTGGGTGATCAGAAGCACAGCCAACTCACGCTGCTTTCTCAACTCATCCAGCAACTCGAGAATCTGAGCCTGGATCGTGACGTCGAGCGCCGTCGTCGGCTCGTCTGCAATCAACAGTTTCGGATTGCACGCCAGCGCCATCGCGATCATGACGCGCTGTCGCATGCCGCCCGAGAGTTGATGTGGATAGTCATCGACGCGTCGCGCCGGATCAGGAATCGCAACTTCGCGCATCGCCTCGATCGTGGCCTGGCGTGCCTGCTTCTTCGACAACTTGCGATGCAGTCGCAGCGCTTCGCCGATTTGCTCGCCAACTGTAAAAACAGGATTGAGCGACGTCATCGGATCCTGAAAGATCATCGCGATATCGTCGCCGCGCATCTCGCGCATCTCGGCTTCGGAAAGTTTCAGCAGATCTTTGCCGTCAAAAAGTATTTCGCCGTTTACGATCTTTCCGGGGGGCGCGATCAGTCGCATCACGGAGAGCGCCGTCATCGACTTGCCACAACCGGACTCACCGACCAGTCCCAACAACTCGCCGCGATCGAGATAAAAGCTGACACCATCAACTGCGCGGACGAGTCCGCCGCGGGTCGGGAAGTGTGTTTGAAGATTTCGAACTTCGAGCAGGTGGGCCATCATTTAGAGATTGAAGTTATATTCGAGTTGCATCCACATCGAGACGGGGTTTCCATCTTTGGTTGCGGGAGTGAACCGTATCTGCCTGGCAGCTTGAATGGAAGCCTCGCTCAATCCATGAGGCAAACCTTGAACAACATGCACGTTGGTGACATCTCCCGTCTTCGAGAAAAGGACCCGCAGAATCACCCTGCCGGTGACTCTGTTATTTAGCGCCTCGTTGGTGTATTGAGGTTCCGGCTTACTGATGAGCCGCGGTTTTGTGGTGACTTCCTTTCCTCTATAGATCCGTTCGCCATCAAGCTCCAAAGGTAAGCCGGGACCATCCTCCACCTCGGTGGCGTTCCTTGGTTTACCAAACTTGATGGATGAAAAGAATTGACTCACTGCGGCATTAGCAGCGCTCGAACCGCCGGCCGCAAATCGATAGAGCCTCCGCGGCCCGGCGAAGAACTGGACCGTTGCGTCACGCGTTGAATATTCCTTGCCGCGGATGCCGTTGATCGTGAGATCGCGTGCGGTCTTAAGGTCATAACTCGAGTTCGCAAGCTGCTCGGCAATAAAATCCTCCAGCGACTGACCGGGCTCAGGATTCACAAACACATCGACGCTATAAACCACGCCATCAAGCAAAGTGTTGAGGTGTCGTTCCATTCGATTACGTGTAACGCTGCTGGTCATCGCCGGCAGCGTTGGTAAGTCAACCGAAAACTCCTCGTGTTTGATGGTATACGCATCCCACGTCGATTGACGGCCCGGCATATTGCGCGCGTCACGATCGAGGACCTCCTGCCCCGTAACGACCGGTGTCATCAGGAGCAATGCACACGCTGACAATAAAATCAGATTCACGCTTATAGGCCCAGTTTATCCATTCTGGCGTTTTCGTACGCGCCATCCTCGGCGGGATAGCGCAACGACTTAGCGATAGTTCCGTTCTCTTTCGCGAGTGACCAGACGATGCTCTCGCCCGCCGGCAGTACGTTTGGCTTGGCTGAGAATACAGGATCGGTGAACGCTTCTTCGGCGTCAATGGGCTGCCAGCCTTTCGACCTGAGCATTGCTATCAGGTCGCTAAGAAAGAGTCCGTTAAGGAGATTGAAGTGCACCAACACGGTGTGCTTCACCGGACGATTTAGAACGCGACGCGCGAGCGCGTCGTAGTACTCGGCGCGCGCCCACATATGTTCCATGTAGAAGTCGCGGTACGGTTTCACGTCGGCGTTTGGATCTTTCTTCAGACGCGCCGTTAGACGCTGGTCGATGAGCCAATCGGAGTTGTCGATCGTGACGTGACCAACGCGATAGCCGTGTTCGGCCAGGAAGGCTCGCATCGCATCGCGCTTCTCGGCTGTGTCGCCTTCCTTCAACGCCGGGAAACGAAAATACTTTTGGAAGCGTGAAAACTGCTTGAGCAGTTCCTCGGCGCGCAGGATGTCTTGCAGGTAATCTGCGACGACTGTGTCACGCGCATTGTAGTTTTGATGTGAGTAGGTGTGATTCCCGATCAGGTGATCCGCCTTGTCCCACGATGTGAGGAGTTGCTTGCCTTCGTCGCTGTCGATGTTGCGACCGATGACGAACGCAGCCGCTTTGATCGAATTTGATTGCAACGTGTTGAGGATCGACTCGTTGCGTTCGGCTGCGGTTAGCTTCACGGGGTTCCGCCAGTTGAAGTCGTCCATCGTGATCGAAAACTGTGGCGCGGCTGGTCTAAACGCAAACGCGGAAACGCCGCCGCAGCCGAGTGCGGCAGCGCTGAGGGCTAAAGATTTGGTGAAAGTTCTGCGGTTCATAAGAGTCAATCCATCCACAGATTACACAGATGTTTTAAACAATCTGGGTAATCTGTGGATACCTCCTTCTAAATGGTTGACGTCTCTCGATACTCACCCCAAACACGCCGCAACGTGTTGCTTATCTCACCTACAGTCGCGTACGCCTCGACACACGAGAGTATGTGCGGCAAAAGATTTTCATTCGTCTTCGCCGCTTGTTCGAGTCTGTTCAACGTGTCTTCCGTGAGCTTCCCATCGCGTCGCGCGCGCAATGCTCGCACGCGTCCCACTTGCGCCTGCTCCAACGCCGGATCGATCCGCAGCACATTCACCGGGGAATCCTCTTCAATCTGAAAACGATTGACGCCAACCACGACCTGTTCCTGCGTCTCGACCGCTTTCTGATAACGATACGCGGATTCCTGTATCTCGCGCTGCACGTATCCGGTTTCAATTGCACGCAGCATCCCGCCCATCGCTTCAATTTTTTTCAAATACTCGAGCGCGCCTTCTTCGATCTCATCAGTCAAGTGCTCAATCGCGTACGAACCTGCGAGCGGATCCCCAGTGTCTGTAACTCCCGATTCGTAAGCAATCACCTGCTGTGTTCGCAACGCGACGCGCGCGGCGGTTTCAGTCGGCAACGCGAGTGCTTCATCCATCGAGTTTGTATGTAACGACTGCGTTCCGCCTAAAACAGCGGCGAGCGCCTGGATTGTCGTGCGCACGACGTTCACTTCGGGTTGTTGCGCGGTCAACGACGAGCCGGCAGTTTGCGTGTGAAATCTCAACATCAGCGAGCGGGGATCGCGAGCGTTGAAACGATCGCGCATGATGCGCGCCCACAAACGTCGCGCCGCGCGATACTTCGCGATCTCTTCGAGCAGGTTGTTATGCGCGTTGAAGAAGAATGAGACGCGTGGCGCGAAGTCGTCGATCTCGAGTCCGGCCGCCAGCGCTGCTTCAACGTAAGTGATCCCGTCGGCGAGTGTGAATGCAACTTCCTGCACCGCGGTCGAACCCGCTTCGCGAATGTGATAACCGCTGATTGAGATCGTGTTCCAGTTTGGCACTTCGCGAGCACAGTAAGCGAAGATGTCAGTGACAAGGCGAAGCGACGGCGACGGCGGATAAATGTAAGTGCCGCGCGCGATGTACTCTTTCAAAATGTCGTTTTGGAGTGTGCCTCTGACTTTGCTGAACGCAACGCCCTGCTTGCGCGCGACCGCAAGATACAACGACAGGAGGATCGCAGCCGTCGAGTTGATCGTCATCGAGGTTGAGACCTCGTCGAGTGGAATATCCGCGAAAAGTCGCTCCATGTCTTCGAGCGAATCGATCGCAACGCCGACTTTCCCCACCTCACCGAACGACAAGGGATCGTCAGAGTCGAGACCGATCTGTGTCGGTAGATCGAACGCCACTGAAAGACCAGTCGTGCCCTGTGCGAGAAGATATTTGTAACGCGCGTTTGACTCTTCAGCCGTCGCGTAACCGGCGTACTGGCGCATGGTCCAAAGCCGCCCACGATACATGTTTTTGTAGATGCCGCGCGTGTAAGGAAACTCGCCCGGATCGCCAAGGTCCTTCTCGTAATCAATCGCGCGCGTGTTCTGAGGATTGAAAGTGACCGGGGGCTCTTTCGGTTTCGTAACCATGCGTGGTAAGCGTAGCATATGGCGGCGATGAATAAGGTACGGGTTACTAAAAAAGGCGCGGATCGCGTCAGAAATGGCCATCTGTGGATCTACAGCAGTGATGTGGTCGACTATGAGGCTGACGGTGGTTCGGTCGTTTCCGTCACAGATGAGCGCGGCAACTTTATCGGGCAGGCGCTGTATAGCGACGCTTCGCAGATCGCCCTGCGATTTCTGACGCAGCGCCACGAAGAGATCGATCGTGGATGGTGGCAACGAAGAATTCGAGAAGCCGCGGCCCGAAGAAATATTTCAAAGGACACAAACGCGTACCGTCTGATTTATTCCGAAGGAGACTTGTTGCCGTCGCTGATCGTCGACCGTTACGACGATGTGCTCGTGATGCAGACGTTGTCGCAAGGCACTGACGCGGTCAAGTCGTTGCTGTTGGAAATACTGATCGAAGAATTCAGTCCGCGCGCGGTGATCGAACGAAACGATGCACGCGTGCGAGATCTCGAAGGACTGCCGCTTATCTCAGCGACGGTCTACGGCAATCCTCCGGCGGAGCTGGAGATTTTGCAGCACGGGCTGCGTTTCCATGTCGAGCCACTCGGCGGACAGAAGACCGGATCGTTTTTGGACCAGCGCGAGAATCGTCTCGCAGCGCGCGCCGCCGCGGCAACGACAAAGAAAGACCGCGCGCTCGACTGCTTCACTTTCAACGGCGCGTTTGCGCTGCATCTCGCAACGGTGTGCGAAAACGTGATTGGCATCGATATCTCCGCCGATGCCGTTGTCGCGGCGCGAAAGAACGCCGTGCTCAACGAACTGAACAACGTTGAGTTTCGTGAAGCGAATGTCTTCGATGCGTTGCG
>Ga0070694_100002495_pt1 | contig 10861 bp, 8 predicted proteins | sample KBSK1251metaG_FD_65470 | JGI IMG/M metagenome (GOLD analysis project Ga0070694, IMG submission 65470) | Corn, switchgrass and miscanthus rhizosphere microbial communities from Kellogg Biological Station, Michigan, USA - KBS K1-25-1 metaG | ecosystem: Host-associated > Plants > Roots >... | reverse complement strand
GCGGGACGCCGGTGGCTGCAGCGCGATTGCCGGGCGCGCGTGAAGCCTGTAAGGTGGGGGCAATGCTTCGCATCATCGCCGCCGGCAGCGGTATCGCCGCGATCCTCGCGCTGGCGGTCTCGGCCCAGACCTATCTCTCGATGCTCGGTCACGGTCACGCGTTCGGGCGAATCCTTGTCTGGCAACTCGGCGCCTGGAGTTTCTGGGTCGTCGCCGCGCCGCTCGTGCTTCGCCGCGGCGCCGGCCTGGCGATGGGACGCCGCGACAGGCTGCCGGCCTTCCTTCGCGTGGCGGCATTGGGACTTGTGTTGATTGCTGTCCACGGCGCCATGACCTCGCAGCTCACGGTCTGGCTTCAACCGTTCCTGCCGAGGGTCACGTACGGTTTCAGGGCGGCGTTCACCGGCCAGCTGCCGTCGCTGTTTGCGATCGATCTTCTGGTGTACGTGCTGCTGCTCCTCGGCGGCGCCGCGCTTGCCGCGAACGATCGGACCCGGCGGCTCGAGCTCCGCGAGTCCAGGCTCGAGGCCGAGCTCGCGCGCGCCCAGCTGCACGCGCTGCGATTGGAGATCGAGCCGCACTTTCTGTTCAACACGCTGAACGCCATCGCCGCGCTGATCCGTCTCAAGGACAACCGCCGCGCGCTGGACATGCTCGTGGACCTTGGCGAGTTCATGCGGACCAATCTCGACCATCCGCAGCAGCCGTTGGTGCCGCTGGCCTCGGAAATCGACTGGGTCCAGCGGTACGTCAAGCTGCAGCAGACCCGCTTCGGCGATCGCCTCGACGTGCGATACGAGATCGATCGCGATTGCCTGGACGCCACGGTGCCGACGCTGCTGCTCCAGCCCATCGTCGAAAACGCGCTGCGCCACGGCGCGGCGCGACAGGCGCAGCGCTGTCGTGTCACGGTCGCCGCGGCGTTCGAACGTCAGGGCCTGCGGATCACGGTCACCGACGATGGGGTTGGCCTGCCGCAGAATTTCGACATCACCACCGGCGCCGGCACCGGACTGAGAAATATCCGCTCCCGGCTCGAGCACCTCTACGGCGCGGCGGCGACGCTCGACGTTCGGCGTGGCGAGCCGGCCGGGACGACCGTTGAAATCCGCCTGCCCATCACGTCGGCCATGCCGGCGGGACGAGCCACGGCATGACTCGTTTTCGCGTCCTGGTTGCCGACGACGAACCGCTCGCGCGGGCGATGGTGACCGCGCTCGTTCAGAGCGACGAGGAGGTGGAATCCGTCATCGAATGCGGCGACGCCAGCACGGCGCGGGAGATGATTGCGCGTCAGCGTCCCGACATCGTCTTTCTCGACATCGAAATGCCGGAAGCGACCGGACTGGACATCGCCGGCGACCTCGGCGAAGACGGCCCGGTCATCGTCTTCGTCACCGCGTTCAGCCGCTACGCGACCGACGCCTTCGAGGTGAGCGCCAGTGATTACGTGTTGAAGCCGTTCTCCGACCAGCGGTTCGCCGACGCGCTGCAGCGGGCCAAGCGCCGCGTGCGCGAGCGGCGGATGGGTGAGCTCGCCAGCCGGCTTGCGACGCTGTCCCTGGAATTTCGCGCGGCCGAGGACGAGCTGTCCAAACAGCCCGACGATGGCTACCTCAAACGTCTGTCATTCAAACACGACGATCGCACGATCGTGCTGAAGACGGCGGACGTCGTGTGGATTGAGGCCGAAGACTATTACGTTCGCATCCACGCCAGGAGCGGCCGGCATCTGGTGCGCACGTCGCTGGCGTGTCTGGAAGCGCGTCTCGATCCGCGAAGTTTCCTGCGCGTCCATCGCGCGGCGATCGTGAACGTCGACGAAGTCCGCGAAATCCAGGACAAGGGCGGACTGTCGGTGATCCTCACGGACGGCACCCAGATTCCCGTCAGCCGATCGCGGCGCTCCAGCGTCGAGTCGGCACTCGCGCCGCGGCTCCGCCCCCGATAGGTCGGGTAGGTCGGGTAGGTCAGGTAGGTCAGGTGGGTCCGGTAGGTCCGGTAGGTCTGGTAAGAACGATCCCCATCCGACCCACCAGACCCACCAGACCCACCAGACCTACCAGACCCACCAGACCTACCAGACCCACCCTGCCGCTGTTGAAATTTTGCTTAGCGCTAAGTATATTTATCTCGTGAATTCCCGCGATATGGCCAGGGCGTTGGGTCGTCGAGGAGGACGGACGCGCGCGAAGCGCCTCTCGGCGGAGCGCAAGAGCCAGATTGCATCCATGGGTGGCGCCTCGCGAGCCAGGTCGCTTCAAGCGGCGCGCCGAATTGCCGACAATTTCCGTTACGCGGCCGCCATCATCAGCTTGCGAGGCGCATCAGCCGGGCCGACACGACGGAAGACAGGCAAAGGCCGCCTGCCCGGCATCTATCCTGACCAGCCCTGATGGCCCCCCAGACGATCGACTACCTGGAAGACGTCGGGGCGATCGTCAAGGAGTTGGGCGGTCTCGGGTTCAAGCCGGTCCTGGTCGGCGGCATGGCCCTCGTGATACTCGGATCGCGACGCGTGACGCGCGATTTCGACTTCGTGATCGCGAAGCCGGCGGAACGTCTCGAGCCGCTTCTCGGCATCCTCTACGACCGTGGCCTCGAGCTCGCCTCGCGCCTGAGCGAGGATGGAGAGGTGACCGCGACGATCGACAATCGAAGAGTCGCGGCCATTCGCCTCCGCGTCGATGCTCCGTCCAGCGCGTACTTCGTCAATCCAAAAACCGGACTTCGGATCGATTTCCTGTTCGACTTTCCGATCCCGGCCGCGAAGCTTTCGGGTGGAGCGACCAGAACGAAGGTCCGCTCTCACGTGCTGCATGTGGCATCGGCGAAAGATCTCCTGCGTCTCAAGAAGATCGCGCGGGCCCGCCGAACCTCGCAAGGCGATGTCCAGGACATCGCCTTTCTCGAAGCGCGACGGAAAGCGACCAGACGGTCAACGCGCGAAAAGTAGTCCAGCTCGATCATGCTGTTGATGCGTTTCGGCTTGTAGGCCGGATCTCCACCCTGGGCCCGAGGATCGGCGTGAAGAGCACGCCGACGAGCGATGCGGTGAGCGCGCCTTTTCATGGCGGCCGCAGTCGCTGCCCAACCGCAATCACGACCGGGAGCACGCCTGCACTCGAGCGCTCACCGCATCCTGTGATCAGCGTGACGACATCACGTGAGCCGTCAACGTCGCTGGTGTCTCGTGCGCGGGTGTCGCATCTCAAAGACATCTCAAAAGACCGCGTTTCTGTCGCTGCGCGCACGTGGTACCGGTCCTGCAGCGGTGGCTGCCGATCATCCGCGAGCGATCGTGATTCGTGCGGGTTATGAAACGCTGCTTCGATCCGATGTTCCCACTCTCTTCTGTTGCTCTCAGTGCCCACGAGGTGATGCGAGCATGAATACGAATCGACAGGCGATCGTCGAACGGACCGACGAAGCCCCCGCCGACATGGTCTGGATCGCCGGCGGCACCTTCCGCATGGGCTCCGACGCCTTTTATTCCGAGGAGCGGCCGGTGCGCGATGTGTCGACGGACGGCTTCTGGATCGATCGCTATGCGGTGACCAACGAGGAGTTCGCACGCTTTGTCGATGCCACGGGCTACGTGACGATCGCGGAGCGGGCACCGAGGGTCGAAGACTTTCCCGGTGCCCCGCTCGAGAACCTCGTCGCTGGTTCGATGGTGTTTCAGAAGCGAACCGGGCCCGTCGATCTCCGCAACTACACGAACTGGTGGGCCTGGGTGCCCGGAGCGAATTGGCGTCATCCGAAGGGCCCTCACAGCTCCCTCAAGGACCTGGCGCGGCATCCGGTGGTCCACGTCGCGTACGAGGACGCCGAATCCTATGCGCGTTGGGCGGGCAAGGATCTGCCGACCGAGGCGGAGTGGGAATTCGCCGCGCGCGGTGGTCTCGACGGCGCCATCTTCCCGTGGGGCGACGAGGAATTCCCGGACGGCAAGGCCGTGGTGAACTCCTGGCAGGGCGAGTTCCCCTGGCAGAATCTGCTCACCGACGGGTACGAGGGGACGTCACCGGTCGGCTCGTTCCCTCCGAACGGCTACGGGCTGTACGACATGGCCGGCAACGTCTGGGAGTGGACGAGCGACTGGTACGAACCGCGCGGCTCGAACCCGACCGTCAAGTCGTGCTGTGGAGGCCCGGTCAACCCGCGCGTGGTCTCGCCCGAGAAGAGTTACGACCCGCGCCAGCCGCAGTTTCGCATCCCGCGCAAGGTGGTCAAAGGCGGCTCGCACCTGTGCGCACCCAACTACTGCTTTCGCTACCGTCCAGCGGCGAGGCAGCCGCAGATGATCGACACCGGCATGGCGCACATGGGATTCCGGTGTGTCGTCCGTGACGCATCTCGCCAACCACGATGACCTTCAAGGAAACGCACGCTCGAATGAAAAAGGAGAGAGAGAGATGGCAGCAAAGCAACCCAACATTCTGATTCTCTGGGGCGATGACATCGGCACGTGGAATATCAGCTACTTCAGTCGCGGCATGATGGGCTACCGGACGCCGAACATCGACCGCGTCGCCAACGAAGGCGTCGCGTTCACCGACTACTACGGCCAGCAGAGTTGCACCGCCGGACGCGCCTCCTTCATCTGCGGCCAGAACCCCATCCGCACGGGCTTGACCAAAGTCGGCATGCCCGGCGCCACGGTCGGACTGCAGGCGGAAGACCCGACGATCGCCGAACTGCTCAAGCCGCTCGGCTACGCCACCGGTCAGTTCGGCAAGAACCACCTCGGCGATCGGGATGAATACCTGCCGACCGTTCACGGGTTCGACGAATTCTTCGGCAATCTCTATCACCTGAACGCCGAGGAAGAACCGGAGCTGCCCGACTATCCCAAGGATCCGGAATTCAAGAAAAAGTACGGACCCCGCGGCGTGCTCCACTGCGTGGCCGACGGCAAGGGCGGGCAGACGATCAAGGACACCGGCCCCCTCACCAAGAAGCGCATGGAAACGATCGATGAGGAAATCACTTCCGCCGCGCTCGCCTGGATGGAGAAGCAGGCGAAGGCGGAAAAGCCGTTCTTCCTCTGGTACAACTCGACGGCCATGCACTTCAGGACGCACCTTGCCGCCAAGAACCGGGGCAAGAGCGGGCAGGACGATTACAGCGATCGGATGGTCACTCACGACGAGCAGATCGGCGAGATGCTCGACAAGCTCGACGAGCTCGGCATCGCCGACAACACGATCGTCATGTATTCCACCGACAACGGTCCCGAGAACGACACCTGGCCCGATGGCGCCAACACGCCGTTCCGCAGCCAGAAGGACACCAACTGGGAAGGCGGCTGGCGGGTGCCGGCGTTCATCCGCTGGCCCGGCAAGATCGAAGCGGGCACGGTCCTGAACGGCATCGTGACGCACCAGGACATGCTGCCGACGTTGCTGGCCGCGGCGGGTGAGCCGAACATCAAAGAGAAGCTCCTGAATGGCCACAAGGCCGGGAACAAGACCTTCAAGGTGCACATCGACGGGTACAACATGGTGCCGTATCTGACCGGCGCGGTGAAAGACAGCCCCAGAAACAGCTTCTTTTACTTCAGCGATGACGGCGACATCATGGCGGTCCGGACAGGCGATTGGAAACTGGTATTCGCCGAACAGCGCGCATTCTCGACGTCGGTTTGGGTAGAGCCTTTTACAAAGCTCCGCCTCCCGCACATCTTCAGCCTGCGTCGCGATCCGTTCGAGCGCGCCAGCTTCAACTCGAACGTGTATTTCGATTGGATGATCAATCACGTGCCACAGCTCTATCTGGTTCAAGGGCTGGTGCAGGATCAGATTGCGGAGTTCATCAAGTACCCGCCGCGCCAGAAACCCGCCTCGTTCAACCTTGACGCGGTGATGAGGCAGCTGGGCGGGGCGATCGCGGCGGAAAAGGCGAAGGAGGCGAAAGGGAAAGAGGAGCGCCGCGAGCTCACTCACGCTTGATCGTCGGGAACTTCTCGAAAGTCACGTCGTTGAGATAGACAGACTTCCCCGGTGGACAACGGTCTGCCGGGGAAATTTTCGACAAGGAAGGACACGGGTCGACAGTGTCGTGCGTGGCTGAAGAAGTCCAGGCCTTCTACGATCGATTTCCCTATCCTCCGCCGCTCGATAGCCTCGACACCTATCGACGTCTCTGGGAGGACCCGCAGCGGCGCCGTGCCGACTACCATCTGTTCTGGCCCGCCAGATCCTACCGGGAAGATTTCTCGATCCTGATTGCCGGCTGCGGAACATCTCAAGCGGCGAAGCATGCATTGCGCTGGCCTGCGGCTCAGGTGACGGGCATCGACTTCAGCCCGACGAGCGTGCACTGCACTGAGGCGCTCCAGCGCAAATACCATCTCGACAATCTTCAGGTTCGCCAGCTCCCGATCGAGCGTGTGGGCGAGTTGGAGACGAGCTTCGATCAGATTCTCTGCACCGGAGTGCTGCATCATCTGGCGGACCCGGATGCGGGGCTGCGATCCCTGCGCGGCGTGCTCAAACCGGACGGGGCGATGCATCTCATGGTGTATGCGCCGTACGGACGGACCGGCATCTACATGCTGCAGGAGTTCTGCAGACGCATCGGTGTCGGTGCCACCGAGGACGCGATTCCGGATCTCGTCGCCGCGTTCAAGGCGTTGCCTCCTGGACATCCGCTGGAGCATTTGCTGCGTCACGCCCCGGACTTCCAGCATGGTTCGTCACTGGCCGACGCGCTGCTCCACCCGCAGGACCGCGCGTACTCGGTCCCGCAACTGTTCGATTTCCTCGAGAAAGGCGGAATGAGATTCGGCCGGTGGGTCAGACAAGCACCGTACAGCCCACGCTGTGGTGTCATGGCGGCGATTCCGCAGACTCGCCGGATTGCACGGCTTCCCGCCGCCGATCAGTATGCGGCTGTCGAATTGTTTCGGGGCACGATGGTTCGCCACCACGTGGTTGCGTACCGAAACGACAGCCCTGACCCGCAACAGGTGCGTTTCGCCGGTGACGCATGGCTCGGCTACGTCCCCATTCGAATGTCGGACACCATCTGCGTTCAAGAGCGGCTGCCTCGCGGGGCCGCAGCCGTTCTGATCAACCGGAGTCACACGTTCAGGGATCTGTTCGTGCCGATCGACTCAGGAGAAAAGTGTCTGTTCGATGCGATTGACGAGCGGTGCAGCATCGGCGATCTCGTGGACAGCACGTGGCCATCCTCAGGCAGAAAACCGCTGCTCGACATGAAGCGCCGTTTCTTCGAACGGCTCTGGTGGTCCGACCAGGTCGTGTTCGACGCGTCACAGCACCGGGCGTCGCGGCGCTCCCTCACGGCGTGTGCCGCAACGGATCTGCCGGTGGAGCTGACGTCGCGTGTCCCTTCGGTCGCGCCAGACGCGTGACCAGCCCGCGCAGAATCAGGTACGGCACGATCGCGAGAATCACCCCGACGATGATCGCTTCGCCCGGATAGACGAAGTGCATCACGTACAGCTGGTAGATGACGTCCATCGCCACGGCGAGAACGAACACCCTGCCGACGCTCTTCCAGCCGTCCTTGATCATGGCCTCGCGATGGCCGGAATCCCAGAGGAGGGCCCAGAAGTACGGCGGCCTGCCGCTTCGGGCGTCCGCCAACCCCGCGCGAATCGCGAAGATCGCCGCCATGACCGGCTGCAGCACCAGTCTGAACTTCATCGGCCCGCTGACCCTGGCGGCGAGGTCGTCCATGATGCGAAGCCACATGTCGTCCATAGCGCCCCCTTCCTTTACCCCACCTTTTTCAGCAACGGCGTTTCCGGGCCGGCGGCGGGCGCGGCGAACACGATCTGCTTCCAGTGATCCCGGACGGCAAGCACGCGGAAGAGGAACGCCACCAGAACCGCGATCAGCGTCACGTGAGAGAAAACTATGCCTTTCGCCTGTACCGCGATCACCGCGTAGACCAAGCTCGCCAGAACGGCCGTCGTGACGACGTGCTCCCTCGGCAGCACGACGTCCGGCGTGACGCCGGAGAAAAGGTCGATGAGCACACCGCCGGCGGTGGTGGCGATGACGCCGACGACGATCGCGGCGAAAATCCCCAGATCGTGCTGGAGTGCCTTATGCGCACCCAGGATTGCAAACCATGGCAGGCTGAAAGACTTGAAGAAGGCCAGCGTCCTCGTGCGGAACTGCTCTTCCTGTCTCTCTGCGTAGTGATAGATCGCCAGCCCCAGCAGACCCATCAGGACGCACACGACGAGATACATCGCGTTGAAGAGCGGCGCGGGGATCTCGTTGAGCAGCATGTCCCGCGATACGCCGCCGCCGATGCCACCGAAGAAGGCCATGATCAACAGCCCCATCAACGTGTAGCCCCGGTTGTGCGAGGGATTGCGGGCGACGAGCACGCCGTTCAGGGCGTTGACGCCGGCGGCGAACAGGTCGATGTTCGGAAAGCTTGGCAGAGTCATCTCAGGTTCCTCTTCGAACGTTGTCTACCGGAACTGCGTCACGAGGTCCGTGAACACGAATATGCCGAGCAGACTGATGAGAACGGAGATGACGAAGGCCAGGCTGGGCCGGCGCCTCGAGCCATGGCGGCACAACCCTCTCACCTCGATCCTGTTCTGAACCGCGGCCACGATCAGCGCCAGCGTTCCAAGGATCACGAGGTAGTAGGCCACGCCGACGATGTCCGTCGTGCGACCGAACAACAGGTCGACCTTGGCTGAACCCAGCGCGTCTCCGAGCTTGCCCAGCGTGAAACCGAAGCTGATCATCGCGAGAGAGGTCCGGACCCACGCCATCAGCGTGCGTTCGGCGGCCATGAGGCTCCGGTCGACCGCCAGGTCCGTGCGTGTCGTCGCCAGCCGCGTGGAACGATCGGCCGGGTCGACGCCGGGCTGCGTCGTCCTCACGTGTGTCGCCATTCATTGGAATCTCGATGAGCGTCAGCCGACAGTCGCCATTCGCGCGTTCGGCGTTCGATCCGCGACGAACTACTTCGAAGTCGAGCAACGGACATGCCGGGTGGACGTGTGCTCGCGCGAAGCGATCAGGCCCGGTGCTCACCGCATCCGGTCATCAGGCGGTCACTGGATGCGGTGAGCAGTCACCTCACCGTTCTCTCGGCGCTCATTCACGCGACCGGGGCGTCAGCGCGGCAATGGCGACGATCAGTTCCGTCGGATCGACGGGCTTCGGCACGTGCATCTGGAAGCCGCTGACGAGCGCGGTGATGCGATCTTCCGAACGTGCATAGGCTGTGAGCGCGGCGGCCGGGATGTCTCGCGCGGGCGGTGGCAATGTCTGCCGAATGAGCCTGATCAACTGAAGGCCATCCATGCGCGGCATGCCGATGTCGGCGATGAGCACGTCGGCGCCCTGGTGCTGCAACGCTTCGATCGCGGCGGCACCGGAGCTCACGGTGATCACTTCTGCGCCCGCGCCTTCCAGGATCAGCCGCAGCAGGCCGAGGGCGTCGCTCTCGTCGTCGACCGCCATGACGCGGATGCCGTTCAAGCGAGGCGCTGACGAGATCGGGACCGTCCGCTGATCGGTTTGTGGATGCACCCGGCGTTCTTCTTCGATCACCGCGTGGGCGATCATGAGCGGCAGCTTGACCCGGAAGGTCGCGCCCGTTCCGGGTCCATCGCTGGCCACGCTGACGGTCCCGCCATGCATCTCGACGAGCTGCCGGACGATCGCGAGCCCCAGCCCGACGCCGCCGTGCTCGCGGCCGAACCCGCTGTCGGCCTGACGGAATCGGTCGAACACGTACGGGAGAAAGCTCAGATCGATGCCTTGACCGGTGTCGCTGATCACGATCTCGACGCTGGAGTTCACACGCGCGAGGTGGACCTGCACGCGGCCGCCGCGCGGCGTGAATTTGATCGCATTCGACAAGAGATTCCAGAGGATCTGCTGGAGCCGGTCGGGATCGCCGGAGACCGGCGTCGTGATCGGTTCGATCACCGTTTGCAGGCGCACGCCTTTCCCATCGGCGGCGGGGACCACCGTCAGCAGCGCGCTGTTGAGAATCGCGGGCAAATCCACCGGTTGGACGTTGAGCCGGAGCCTGCCCGACACGATGCGCGAGACATCGAGCACGTCCTCGACGATCTGCTTCAGCGCGACGGCATTGCGCGCGACGACCTGGAGCGCCGAGTCGCGCTTCTCGGCGGGCACGACGTTCGACTCCAGCATGCGCGTGTAGCCGAGAATGGCGTTGAGCGGCGTCCGCAGTTCGTGCGAGAGCGTGGCCAGGAACTCGTCCTTGAGGCGGTTCGCCTCGCTGGCCTTGCCGTACGCGCGCGCGTTTTCGACGGCCAGCGACGCGCGTGCGGCCACTTCCTGCGCAAACCGCAGGTCCTGCTCGTCGTACGGCCGGCGCGCCTCCGCCCCCACGAAGGTGATGGCGCCGAACGCGATGCCGTGGGCGACGAGCGGGACGCACATCGACGAGCTGCGATCCCACGACTCCTCACCGCCGGGCTCCCGTGGAGACGCCGGCATGGCGGTCATCAGCACCGGCTTGCCGGTCCGGATCACCTGATGGACGCCGGCGGGGTTATTCGGATCGGCGCTGTATTTTTCCTCGAGCAGCCGGGCGGAGTCGACCTGCGCGGGTTCGCTCTGGGCGACGGCGAGCCGCTGCACGACGCCTGCCTCGCTCACCACGTCGACGGCACACCAGTCGGCGATGTGCGGGACCGCCAGGTTCGCGAGGGCGGCGAGAATCTGCTGGTAGTCGAGCGACGCGCCGAGCAGCCTGCCGGCGTCGGCCAGAAACGCCGCCTGCTGCCTCGCGTGGTCCGCGGCCTCACGCTGGAGGCGCTGCTCCTCGTACAGCTCGGCCGTCGTGATCGCCGCCGCAGAGAGGTTGGCGAGGGCGCGGC
>Ga0070694_100002494_pt1 | contig 10865 bp, 5 predicted proteins | sample KBSK1251metaG_FD_65470 | JGI IMG/M metagenome (GOLD analysis project Ga0070694, IMG submission 65470) | Corn, switchgrass and miscanthus rhizosphere microbial communities from Kellogg Biological Station, Michigan, USA - KBS K1-25-1 metaG | ecosystem: Host-associated > Plants > Roots >... | reverse complement strand
TCGAGCTTGATGTAGTTCAGCGCGTGCGCCGAGGCCTCGACTTCGAGCGGGTCCTCCTCGTCGGGATCGCGCAGCTCGCGGATCTCCGGGTGCCGGAACAGGGCGTTGTCGTCGAAGGTCATCTTGGCGTCGAGCGCCACCAGCGCCCCCGCGCCGGTCACCACGAGCGGGTTGATCTCGGCCAGCGACGCGTCGGTCTCGCGGTAGGCCCGCACCAGGGCCTGCATCAGCCGGGCGCCCGCGGCCGCCTGCTCCCCCGCCAGTCCGAGCGCGAAGGCGATCCGCCGCGCCTGGAACGGCCGGAAGCCGATCACCGGATCGACCGGCTCGATCAGGATCGCCTTGGGGTCCTTGTGGGCGACTTCTTCAATCTCCATCCCCCCCTGCGCCGAGGCCATCACGACCGGCACCGAGCGGCCGCGGTCCAGAGTGACCCCGAGGTAGATCTCCCGGGCGATCGCGACCGTCTCCTCGACCAGCAGCCGCCTGACCTTCTTCCCCTGCGGCCCGGTCTGCGGCGTCACCAGCGTCATGCCGATGATCTGCCGCGCCAGGCTCTCCGCCTGGTCGGCGTCGGCGGCCACCTTGACGCCGCCCCCCTTGCCGCGGCCGCCGGCGTGGATCTGCGCCTTCAGGACGCACCGCCCTCCCAGCCGGGTGGCGATGGCGAGCGCCTCCTTCGGGCTGAAGGCCACGTCTCCTTTGGGGATTTCGATGGCGAAGCGCTTGAGGATCTGCTTCGCCTGATACTCGTGGATTTTCATCGCGCCCCTATATAGCATCGCGCCCGGATCGTGTCAAACCGTTGTTTTGACAGGCCTTTGTTGCTCTGCTACGATGCGTGCTCCGTATTCCCTGAGGTCCTGGTCGCGATGCCGAGGTTTCCACCCCCAGCCTGTAGGCGTCATCGCGCGGCTGGTCCTGCCGTGATCCTGTCGTTCCTCGTGCTGCTCGTGGCGTTCGGCACCGGGCCCGCCGCCCGCGCCGCCTCGGCGCTCGACGCGCCGCCTGCGCAGACGCCCCTGTCCGAGCGGCTCTCGGTCATGATGCGCGCCCCGGCCCTCAACCCGGAGGAGACCGGCGTCGCCGTCCTGTTGCTGCCCGAGGTCCGGCCGGTCTTCATGCGCCTGCCCGATCGGCCCCTGCAGCCGGCCTCGACGCAGAAGGTCCTGACGACCGCCGCCGCCCTGGCGCTCCTGAAGCCGGAGTTCGTCTACCGGACGAGCCTGTACGCCGACACGCCGATCGACGGGTCCGGATCGATCGCGGGGAACCTGTACATCCAGGGGAGCGGCGCCCCCGATCTCGTGGGGGAGTCGTGGTGGCTGGTCGCCCGCCGCCTGGCGAACCTCGGCCTGCGCAGGGTCGAGGGGGACCTCGTCGCCGACGATTCATATTTCGACTCCGTCCGGCGTCCGGCCGGCTGGCCGCAGCCGTCGGCCGACTCCTGGTACAACGCCCCGATCGGCGCCCTCTCCTGCAACTTCAACGTGGTCACCGTGACCATCGACCCGTCGCCGATCCTGGGGGCGCGCCCCGACCTGACCCTGTCGCCGGCCGCGTCTTATTTCCAGGTCATGAACCGCGCCCTGACGACGGCGGGACCGACGTCGCTCGCCGTGACGCGCTCCTTCGAAGGGGGCCGCAACGCCCTCGTGGTCAGCGGCACGATAAGGCGCGGCAGCGGGCCGGCCTTCTTCAACCGCGCCGTCGAGGAGCCGCCGCAGTACGCCCTCACCGCCTTCCGCGAGATCGTCAAGCGGGAAGGGATCGAGATCGGCGGCAACCTGGTGGTCGGCACCGTGCCGGAGAAGGCGCGCGAGATCCACACCCACGAGTCCCGCCCGCTCGGCAACCTGGTGCGCGACATGAACAAGAACAGCAACAACTTCATGGCCGAGATGCTGGTCAAGACGCTGGGGGCCCAGTTCATCGGGACCCCCGGGACCACGGCGGGCGGGCTGGAAGTCATTCGCGGCTATCTCGCGGGACTCGGGGTCGATCTGGAGGGGGCGCGGCTGGTCGACGGCTCCGGCCTGTCGGACGACGACCGCGTGTCGGCGCGCCTTCTGGCCCAGGTCCTGGCGCGCGCCCGGGCCGATTTCGAGATCGGCCCCGACCTGATGTCATCCCTGCCGATCGGCGGCGCCGACGGCACGCTGGACGAGCGTTTCGGAGGAGAGGGATCGCGCCGGCGCGTGCGCGCCAAGACGGGCCGGGTCGCCGGGGCTCTGACGCTCGCCGGCTACGCCGCCAACCGGGACGGCCGGGTCTTCGCCTTCGCCGTCCTCGCCAACCGCCCGCGCGGCACGATCGACTCCGTGCACCGCGCCATCGACCGCATCGTCGACGAGATCGCCGGCAGCACCGACGCCGACCTCGGCCTGTCGAGCGCAGGCAGCGCCCCGGAAATCAAGCCGGATGCCTCGACACCGTCCCCCGCACCGACTCCGCGGACCGATCGGGCGCCGGCGGCTTCTCCTCGGCGGTGAGGAGGCCCTGGCGGCTGCACGCAACGCCTGGCCTAGGGCCGTCCTCGCGGCTCAGGTCGCATTACCTGCGCCTGTCGGTCCTCGACTCCAGGGACGATGCGACAAGCTCGCCCGGACAGCCGGTGTCGCACGAGGTGGGCGTTGCGGGCCAAGGGCTCGATTCCGTCCCCCAACCGCTCGCGTTCTTTCCTTCCCGGTATTGCACGAGGTAGAAGAACGCCCTCCCCGACGCCGGGATCGCTCCACTCGACCCTTCAGAACAGCTCGCCTCGATTTGTCCCGATGTCAAAACGTGCACCGCCCCGAGCCGGATCTCTCCATCTGACACACTGATCCGACTCACATCACCCTGTATGACGTCGTATTTCTCCGCGCCACTGACGGCATTCCAGTAGAGATGCGCCATGCCCGGGACACCGTCGCCCTCCAGGCTCATCAGCACGGGCTCCGGGCCTGTTCCTTGATCGTGTGGCACTGTCGCGATTCCTATCGCCGATGCGGTATTTCCCGACGCATCATGTGCTGTGTAGGTCACCGTGTAACCCCGCCCCGGCCCATCTCTCATGCGTTCTGCTCGCAGCTGCACGGAGGTGTCCGGCGAGCCGATCGAGGCGTCCTGAATATCCTCCGTCGTGTTCCCATCGCCGGTTCCCGGGGCGTCATCGGGTTCGCTGCTGGTCACGGACACAAGGGCGACTGCCGGCGCGGGATCGCACACGTCGGTCACCTGCCAGGCCGCCTGGATCGGCACCATGCGGTGATTCGGGGGCCACAGCAGGCTGGGGCTCAAGGTCAGTGTCAGCTGCGGCGGTCTCGTGTCCTGGACGGTCACGTTCATCACACACGTCGCCACGTTCCCGGAAGGATCAGTCGCCGTGAACCCCACGGGCGTCACGCCGAGTGGATAGATCCCCGAGGCGTCGGCCCCGCTGGCCGAGCGGTCGTTGGCAACCATTACCCCGGGGCCGCAGACGTCTGTCGCCATGGCCTCCACATGGACATGCGCCCCACCAGCCATGGAGCACTGGACACTCGCCGGGGCCGGACAGGCAAGCGCAGGAGACGTGCTGTCCCTTACCGTCACCACGGCCTGCGCCCGATCGGTCGCCCCCTGCGAGTCGGTCGCCACGAGCACGATGACGTGCGCTCCCAGGCTCAGCGTTGCGTCCAGCACGCGACCACTTCCCAAGACAACCTCGCCGGTTTGATCCAGGGACTCCAGCCATGCATACCCCACGATGTCGTCGTTTGTTCCGGGAGTCGAATCCACGTCCGTCGAGGCCGAACCGTCCAGCGTCACGAAGCCTCCCGCCGGACTGTTGCACTCCACGACCGCGGCTGAATGGACCACTGCGTGCGGCGGATCGTTCGGTCCTACGAATACCATCCTCGATTCACCCTGGTACTCGAAAGTCGCCTCCGCTGTCACCGGGAGCGACGTCCCGTCGGTCACCGTCACTCTCAGGCTATACGTGTCCCCAGCCACCAAGTCCGGCAGATCCAACGCCTCGGGCAAACCGTGATCGAATGGAATGCGCAGGACGATCGTGGGTTCTGATTCAGAAAGGATCAGGATCGATTCGTCGAAGCTCCGCACGACGACATCCACACCACCTTCGCTGGCCCCGCTCCTTCGAAAACACAATGGAGCCGGCAGGACCAATTCCCCCAATGCCAGAGTCGAATTGAAGGGAGCCTGTGGATGCCCGCATTTCCCCGGAGCGATGAGGTAATCGGACATCTGATCGCGACATGACAGGTACGTGTCCAGATCAAACAAATACGGTGATCCGACTGCCCCGTTCGTGAACCCGATGCCTTCCCCGGTCACCCCGGCCGGCAGGTAACCCTGGCTGCAGTCGCCGCTTGCGACACTGTCGGGGAGAGAGACGTTCGGCGCCGGGATGGAAATCTCCACCGCACCGACCAGAGGGGTATTCTGGGGGTCCGACGCGCGCAATACGACTTCCAGCACGCTTCCCGAGTGCCGTAACCCGTAAAGAGCCAGAGCCGGCTGGCAGGCATCACCCGAGCCATCGCGGTTCGAATCTGCCTGGTCCGGGTTGACGATGCCGGCGCAATTATCGGTCTGGCAGGTACTCGCCGGGAAGCCCGGGTCTCCGAACCCATCCTGGTCCGTGTCGGTACAGGCGTCGCATGCGTCTCCGACTCCGTCATGATCGGCATCGACCTGATCCGGATTCGAGACGGCCGGGCAGTTGTCCGTCGGGCAAGAGTCCGCGAGGGAGCCGGGGGTCCCGTACCCGTCGCCATCTATATCCGTGCATGTGTCACAGGCATCGCCGATGCCGTCTCGGTCTTTGTCTTCCTGGCCTGGGTCGTAGACAGAGGGACAATCGTCCACACGACATGTGAGGGCCGGGAACCCGTAATCGCCGTAACCATCTCCGTCGGTGTCCGTGCAGGTGTCAAAGGAATCGGGCACACCGTCATCGTCGGAATCGCCCGGGAGCGGCCCTCGATTGACGAGGATGGAAAGCCCGTCGTCGACCACAACCGCCAGGTCGCTTCTCCAATCACCGTTGAAGTCGCCGAGGGCCAGTACGCCCGATCGTCCGGTCAGAAAGTGCATCGCCAACGCGAATGTGCCGTCGCCACGTCCAGGCAGCAGCGAGACATCGTCCGTTCCGTTACCGGTAATGGCGAGATCCGTCCTCCCGTCACCGTCGAGGTCTCCGGCTGCGATGAAATATGCAACGCGGCCCGTCTGGTATCGAACTTCGGGAGCGAACGTACCATCGCCGCGTCCCAGGAGTACGGAGATATCACTGCCTGTTCCATTGGCCACCGCCAAGTCCCTGATTCCATCACCGTTGAAGTCGCCAGAAGCCATGGCGTTCGGGTACAGGCCGACAGGAAAGCGAGCCTCCGGCAGAAATGTGCCCAATCCCAGGTTAAGGAATACGGACACGTAGCCGTTCTGCAATCCGCCGCGATGGGCGAATGCGAGATCGGGCCGTCCATCCATGTTGAAATCGGCGCTGATGACGTAGTCGCTATAGTTATAGGTTCCCATGTCGAGCTGCATCTGCGGCCGGAACGTGCCATCGCCGTTCCCGAAAAGCACGGAGCCGAAGCCGGCACCATCGTTGGCCGTTGCGATGTCGAGGTTCCCATCGCCGTCGAGGTCGCTGAGGGTGACGGACAGCGCCTTGAGGCCCACATGTGCAACTATTCGCTCTCCGAGAGTTCCATCGCCGTTGCCAAGAAGAATAGAAATGGTGTCGACAGCGCCGTAGAGGTAGCTGTCTGTCGCAACGACGTCACGGTTGCCGTCTTTGTTGAGATCTCCAATCGCGAGAGATGATGCGTGGCCATTCGTGCGAACCGAATCGCTCAGAGTGAACGATCCTTCTCCATCTCCCAGGAACACCGATACGTCGGGGTAGTCCCCGGCAATCAGGTCCTCGCGCCCGTCGTTATTGACGTCCCCGATTGCGACGGACGTGGAGAAGGGAACATCCAAGCGCAGGTCGGTCAGGAAGTGGCCGCCCCCGGAATTCAGGACGACCGCGACGGATCCGATACCGTACGAAATATCTGGACCCTGGGTGATGAACACAAGATCCACTGAAGAGTCGGCATTGAGATCCTCGACCATGACGTCGAACGGGTTCAGTCCTTTCCCGACGATCGTGGGCGGGCTCAGTGTCCCGTCACCCCTTCCAAGAAGCAGGGCAATATGACCCTGGATGTATTGGGTTCCCTGGTCGACCACGACGACGTCCTGCTTGCCATCTCCGTCGATGTCGGCAACTCTCAACGACCTGATGTACGAACCCCCCGGAAAGTACCGTGGCGGTGAGAAGGTTCCGTCTCCATCTCCGAGCAGGACCGTCACGAATCCCGGGCTTGTGAATGTCACCACCAGATCCGCCTTGCCATCCAGATTGAGATCGGCCGCCTCCACTTCCGCATAAAGGCTCACGCCAATGTTATCGGGGCGTTCGGCGCCGAACACCCCGCCACCTTGTCCGAGGAAAACCGATACGCTCCCGGTGTTTGGATAGGTGACCGCCAGGTCGAGTTTTCCATCGGCGTTGAGGTCGGCGCTCGTCACGGATGCGGGCGACATGTCGGCCTGGAGCCTCTGGGACGGCTGGAACACGCCTGCGCCGTCGCCTTGATAGATGGTGACGCCGTCCGACCCATCGAGGATGACCAGGTCCACATTCCCGTCGCCGTCCAGATCCGCCGGGTAGACGAAAAATGGAGTCGGGCTCGCGACAAAGGGCGTGCCGGGAACAAATGTTCCGTTCCCCGCACCGAACAGGACCGTGATGACGTCCGATTCAAATGCCGCCACGACCAGGTCAACCCTGCCGTCCGTGTTCACGTCGGCTGCTGCGATTGAATTCGGAGGACCGCTCAGGCTGATGCGCGATTTCGGTGTGAACTCTCCGCCGGCGCGGCCAAGCAGTACGGAAATAGTGCTCGCCCCTGCGTTGGCTACTGCCAGATCCGGAAGCCCGTCGCCGTTGAAATCCGCACTTGCCATGGCGTAGGGGTAGGCGTCCACTGGGTAGCTTCGGTTCGGGTAAATGGAGTCAGCCAACAGAAATGGTGCATCGGAAGAGCCCAGCCAGCAGAAGGCCAGAGCCCCCAGCTTCAGCATGACGCGCATTGAGGATGGGTGCGTCATTCTTCAGTCCCGGCAGTCGAGGCTGCCCGGGCGAAAGGCCCGGGCCGGCAGGTCGCTACTGACAGTATGCTGAATGATACATCCGATCCGCCCGATGCACCATGAGAATGGGCCGGTTGCGCCTCAGGGGACCGTCTGAGCCACGAGCGTTCAGGAAGGGAAAACGACTTGGGATGCCCCGTCGTCGGCTAGACCTTCAGCTTCGACACCAGCTCCCGCACCGACTCCGCGGAGCGATCGAGCGCCGACTTCTCCTCGGCGGTGAGCTTGATCTCGATCACCTTCTCCAGCCCCTGCGAGCCCAGGCGGGCCGGCACGCCGATGAAGAGATCCTTGTAGCCATACTCCCCGTTCAGGTAGATGGCGCACGGCAGGATCTTGTGCTCGTCGAGCAGGATCGCCTCGACCATCTGGACGATCGACGACGCCGGGGCATAGTAGGCGCTGCCGCTCTTCAGGAGATTGACCACCTCGATCCCGCCGTCGCGGGTGCGCTGCACGATGGCGTCGATCTTCTCCTTGGGCAAAAGCTCGGTGATCGGGATGCCGGAGACGGTCGAGTAGCGCGGCAGCGGGACCATCGAGTCGCCGTGGCCGCCGAGCACGAAGGCGTGGGTGTTCTCGACCGAGACGCCGAGGGCGTCGGCGATGAAGAAGCGCATGCGGGCCGAGTCGAGGACGCCGGCCATGCCGAGGACGCGCTCGCGAGGGAAGCCGCTCACCTTGAGGGCCGTCCAGGCCATGGCGTCCAGGGGGTTGCTGACGACGATCAGGATGGCGCGCGGCGAGCGGCGGGCCACCTCCTGCGTGACGCTCTTGACGATCTCGAAGTTCTTCTGCAGCAGGTCGTCGCGGCTCATGCCGGGCTTGCGCGGCAGGCCCGAGGTGATCACGACGACGTCGGAGTCCCGCGTCTCGTCGAAGCCGTTGCTTCCGGTCAGCCGGACGTCGTACCCGTCCACCGGGCCCGCCTCGTTCAGGTCGAGCGCCTTGCCTTGCGGCAGCCCCTCGACGATATCCACCATGACGACGTCGGCCAGGCGGCGCAGGGCGATTCGTTCCGCGGCCGAGGCGCCGACGTTGCCGGCGCCGATGATCGAGACCTTCTTGCGCATGAACGCTCCCGAGGTTGACGGTTGGTGGCTAGTGGGCTTCTTCGATCTTGGACACGATGACGTCGGCGAACTCGGAGGTCTTGACGGTCGTGGCGCCTTCCATGTGGCGGGCCAGGTCGTAGGTCACGCGCCGGGTCTTGATCGCCAGGCGGATCCCCTCGACGATCAGGTCGGACGCCTCGCGCCAGCCCATGTACTCGAACATCATGGCGCCCGACAGGATGAGCGACCCGGGGTTGACCTTGTCCTGCCCCGCGTACGCCGGGGCGGTGCCGTGCGTCGCCTCGAAGACCGCGGTGGCGTCGCCGATGTTCGCCCCGGGCGCCAGCCCGAGACCGCCGACCTGGGCCACCGCCGCGTCGGACAGGTAGTCCCCGTTCAGGTTCGGAGTGGCGAGGACCGAGTAGTCGGACGGGCGGAGCAGGATCTGCTGGAACATCGAATCGCAGATGCGGTCCTTGATCAGCACCTTGCTGGCGGGCGGTTTGGCGAGCTTCGACGCCTCCTCCTCGGTCACGGTGAACTCGGGGAATTCCTCCTTGGCGACCTGATAGCCCCATTCCTTGAAGGCCCCCTCGGTGTACTTCATGATGTTCCCCTTGTGCACCAGGGTGACGCTCGGCTTCTTGCGCTCGATGGCGTAGCGGATCGCCTTCCGCACCAGCTGCTTGCTGCCGCGCACGCTCATCGTCTTCACGCCGATGGCCGAGTCGGTGGGGATCGAGCAGCCCATCTCCCGGTTGAGGAACTCGACGACCTTGCGGCACTTCTCGGTCCCCTCGCGCCACTCGATGCCGGCGTAGACGTCCTCGATGTTCTCGCGGAAAATGGTCAGGTCGACGTCCTGCGGTTTCTTCGCCGGCGACGGCACGCCGTCGAAGTAACGAATGGGACGGATGCAGGCGTACAGGTCGAGCTCCTGGCGCAGAGTCACGTTGAGGCTGCGATAGCCGCCGCCGATCGGCGTGGTCAGCGGCCCCTTGATGGCGACGGTGTAGTAGCGAATCGCCTCGAAGGTGTCCTGCGGCAGCCATTCGCCGTACTTGTCGCGGGCCTTCTCGCCGGCATACACCTCGAACCAGTGGATCTGCCGCTTGCCGCCGTAGGCCTTCTTGACGCCGGCGTCGAACACGCGGCGGGCGGCTGCCCAGATGTCGGGGCCGATGCCGTCGCCCTCGATGAACGGCAGGATCGGATGCGAGGGCACGCGCAGCGCCCCTTCCACCACTTCGATCCGTTTCCCTTCGAGCGGGATGTTCAGCTTTTCAAATTTCAAGTTGGCGGTCTCCCCGCACCCACCGCCGGCCGAGTGGCCGCGGCACTTGTCGCTTCAGCAAACAGCCCGGGCGCTTCGTCTTTAGGAATGGACGCCGAATCTAGCACACGGTCCCGAGGGTGTCAACGAACCGCCCCCACGTCAGTAGTGCACCAGCGACCCCTCCTGCCTCGCCTTGCGCACGGCGAACCGGAAGGCGACGATGCCGAACGGCAGGAGCACCGCGACGAACAGCAGGAGCGCCTGGACGTCCGGCACGATCTCGGAGAACCGGCTGCCGCGCAGCAGCGACCGCCTGAGGGCGCGCAGGGCGTAGGTGGTCGGCAGGAAGCGCGACCAGCCGCCGAGCCACGGCATGTCCTCGGGAGGATAGAAGACCCCGCCGACCAGTGCCGAGCCGCTCGCCACGAGGTACGTGATCGGATCGCCGCGCTTCAGGTACAGGACGAAGGCGGCCGACAGGATGCCGATCCCCGAGAACGCCAGGACCGTCAAGGCGATCACCAGGAGCGCCGGCAGCAGGTTCTCGACGTGCAGGACGACGCCGAAGAACAGCCGGCCGATCACCAGGTAGGCCAGGACCTTGATCGACGTCAGCAGGAAGTCCCACAGCGCCGACCCCAGGACGATCGTGCCGATCGAGGTGGGCGTGACCAGCATCGCCTCGAGGGTCCCGGTCATCTGCTCGCTCCGCACCTTGCCGCCGAAGGACACCAGCGCCGACGACAGGTAGTGCAGGAGCGCCAGGCCGAGCAGGACGTACGAGAAGTAGTCCACCCCCTCGAGCCCGGGGGTCGTCGGCGGGGCGTTGACCACCCGCGACACGAAGTACCAGATCAGGATGGAGAAGAAGATCCCGACGGCCTGCATGATGAACGACGTCCGGTAGGACGCCTCGATCAGGAAGTCCTTCTTGATGAAGGCCGGGAGCGTGCGGAGCGCGATCACCGGGCGGCCCTCTCCTCGTCGGGGGACATGCGATCGAAGACTTCCTGGAGACTCGGCTCGCGCCGCGAGCACGAGACGATCGTGGCGCGCGCCGCCAGGATGGCCGCGAGCAGGTCGGAGAATGCGCTTCCGTCGCGGTCCACCTCGGCGAGGATCCTCGCCAGGTCGCCGTCCCGGTGCTCGACGGAAAGCCGCCAGCGCGGCCCGTTGGGCGGCGTGTTCAGCCCGCGCACAGCCAGGACGTACTCGTCGCGGCCGGGAAGGCCGGCGGTGATCTCCGCCACGCTCCCCTGGCGCAGGATGCGGCCGCGGTCCAGGACCACCAGCCGGCCGCACAGCTCCTCCGCCTCCTGGAGATTGTGGGTCGCGAG
>Ga0070694_100002493_pt1 | contig 10868 bp, 25 predicted proteins | sample KBSK1251metaG_FD_65470 | JGI IMG/M metagenome (GOLD analysis project Ga0070694, IMG submission 65470) | Corn, switchgrass and miscanthus rhizosphere microbial communities from Kellogg Biological Station, Michigan, USA - KBS K1-25-1 metaG | ecosystem: Host-associated > Plants > Roots >... | reverse complement strand
GGGGGGAGCTAGGGCGTGCGGTCGGCTACGACGAGGGAGACCGTCACCGAGCCCGACCGCCGATAGATGCCGACGCCGCCGTGTGTCCAGACGCGGTCGAGGATGAGCCGACGATGCTCGGGGGATGCCAGCCAAAGCGGGACCGGATCATTCCCGCTGTTGTAGAGCCACGCAAGGGCTTCCCCGGCGTCCTCCCACCGGCCCGACATTGCGGAGTCGAGCCCGCCCGGGTGTTTCTCGATCCGTGCCGCCTTGCGGGCTCGGTCTCGTGCGATCGACGCGAGCCGATCATCCCACCGGAGCGGGCCGCGAAGGCGAGCGACCCGAGCCGCGTTTACCCGAAACAGGATGGGTCGCGGCAGGATCACCCTTGGGGGGAGCGGTCGATGCGGGCTACGTGCCAGCCGTCGCGGCCCTCGATCGCTTGATACGAGATGCCTGGACGGGCTTGCCTCGTGGCCGATTTCGCATAGCGTTGCGCCTTGATTCGGGCCTCGTCGCCGCGTCCGTACTGACGGTGGATAATCACGCGGGCCACTAGATGACCTTCGACTTCTTCACGATGTAGACCGTGACGAGCGCCGATACGATGCCGATGAGGATGGCTCGCACGAACTCGGTCCGCTCGATCGGCGTATCGAATAGGTCGCCTAGAACGCTCACGGGTCCTCCCTCGGTAGGTCGACGAGTAGCGTCACGAGCCGCATCACCACGTCGACGAGGAACACGAGCGGCTTGTGGCGCCGCATGTCGGCCGACGCTTCGACCTCGCTCGGGTCGAGGACGATCAATCCGCGGTCGAGGATCACACCTTCACCGTCCCTTTCTTGTTCGCGTAGCGGGCCATCCGACGCCGAGCCTTGCGGGTGAGATTCTCGCACACGTGCGCCCGCACCTTCGGCATCCGCCGCGTCCGGTAGTCGCAACCCGGGCACCACATCGTCCGCGTGGTGCGGATGAGCCCGTGCATACGGAGCCACGCGACCAGCGCCCGCCACGGGTGGCGCAGGATCACGAGCAAGCCCAGGACCCGGAGCCGAAACGGAATCCCCTTCACGATGACCTCCGATTCTCGTGGGCGAGCGCCGTGTGCTCGCGTTCGGTGAGTTCCCACCAGTAGAGCCGGGTCGTGTAGCGGTTGGCGACGAACTCCCGCCGCTCGCCGTCGAGCAGGTAGGGGCCGGTCACGTCACGAACTCCGCGTAGTGATCGGCGCAGTAGATCGGTTCGCAAAGGCACGGGTGGGTCGCCGGTGCGCCGCAACCCGGGACCTCGCACGTCCCGACCCGGGAAGGAGACTCTCGGAGGAAAGGTCGGAACGTCTGGCGAGCCCGGGCCGCGGTCACACCGATCGCCCGCCCAACCTCCGCGAGGTCTCCCGCAAGTTCTCGCAGCGGACGGACGACGTGTGGGCCTCTCATGTCGAGTACACGAACGAACAGGTGACGACGGCTTGGGTCCCGACCGTTCCCTCGCGGCCGTTCACGATCAAGTCCTCGCCCGGGTTGAGCCGTTGCCCGTTCACGATCTGAGGTATCCATCGGTCGACGGGGACGATCGACGAGTCGACGAGGTTTATGAGTTGCTCGGTGCTATCGACGTAGGCGTCCCAAACGGGCGGGATCGTCGCCGAGCCCGCGAGGAAGTTATCGAACTCCCCGGTATCCGTGTCGGCCGCGTTGAAATCGAGGAACGCCCCAACGCCCCCGGGTCCGGGGAGTTCGAAGTCGATCACCGAGACCATAGGCGAGACGGGTTCGGAGGTTGTCCACATCGAACCCGAGATCAACGAGCCGACGCAATCGAGCCGAACGAACACCGGAGCCGCGAGCGCCGTCGGAAGCGTGAGCGTTGCGAGCGTGGTCGCGGTCCCCGCCACGTTCTTATTGAGTTGAATATCCGTCACCGTCCCGGCCGCTCCGATGATCCCGACGAGATAGTAGTAGTTGAACCCGTCGGACTGTCGGGCCGTGAGCCCCATCCGCAGTCCCGCGGCGAGCACCGGGATAAACTGCAACGTTCCTCGGGCCGTCACATCGCGGAGTTCGATCGGCGACGCGATCGTTTGTCGAGACCCGCTCGCGACGGGAGATATCTTGCCGACGCCCCCGCCTCCGAGGCCAACCCCGACCGAGTAGAACGCGGCGGTCCCCTGTTGCACGACGTAGGGCTGGCCTACGTCGGGTGTTCCCCAGCCGCCCGCCGCGACGACCCGTTCGAACGTGTCGCGGAGTACGTTGTCGCTGTTCGCGGGGATCGCCGCGATGAGCCGCGACACGATGCATGGCTGCCCGGGACGCCGCCGAGGGAGCCGGATCGAGACCTCGCCGTTTGCGTCGATCGCCGCAGTCCCTCGGGCTCGTTCCTCGGTGCGTGTCGGCGCCGGGATCATGTCGAGTACACGAACGAACAGGTCACGACCGCTTGGGTTCCGGGTGTCCCCTCGCGTGATGTGATGACGAGTTCCTCGCCCGGGTTGAGCCGCTGCCCGTTCACGATCTGCGGAATCCATCGGTCGACGGGGACGATCGACGAGTCAACGATGTTGAACAACTGGTCGGGACTGTTGATATAGGCATCCCAAATCGGTCCGGTTTGGAGTGACTCCGCGAGGAAGTTGTCGAACCGACCCTCGGACGTGTCGGCGCCGTCCATGTCCATAAACGCTCCGACGCCGCCCGCTCCGGGAATGTCGAGATCGGTCGCGGAGACCTGCGGGTTTGAGGGTTCAACGTCTTTCCACGCCGACGCCGAGATCGTGAAGCCAACGCACGTGATACGGACCTGCGTCAGTCCCGCAGTAAGCGCTACGGGGTACGTGAAGATCGCGAGCGTCGTCGTTCCTACGCCATTGATCGACTTCTCGATCCGGATCGCGGTCGTGTTCCCTGCGGCGTTCATCACACATCGAGCGCAGTAGTACGTGTCGATCATCGGGTCTCCCTGAACGCGAGCCATGAGGCCCATCTGTCTCGCGAAGGCGCCAACGACCGATTGCGCTCCGGTGAGCGTTATATCGGTGACGCCGATCGGCGACGCGATCGACTTCCGCAGGCCCGTTGCCGTCGTGAAGATCGACCCGACGCCCGCCGTGGAGCCGACGCCGAAGTCGGTAGCGGCTCCCTCAACGACGGCGTATGGCGGTCCGGTATCGGGCGAGCCCCAGCCGTTCACGACGACGCGGCCGAAGGCGTCGAGCAGGACCGGGTTTGTGACGGCGACCGTTGCCCCGATGAGCCGCGACACGATGCACGGCTGTCCGACGCGGCGTCGCGGGAGTCGGATCGTGGTCCGTCCGTTCGCGTCAACGGTCGCGAGTTGCCGCACCCGTTCCTCGGTGCGCTCGGGTGTCGGGACGAGCCGGGTGCTCATGGGACAGTCGTCCAGGCGAGTCCGTATTTCGTGGCGAGGTACGACCCAACCGCGTTCAACTGCGCGGAGGTCAACGCGCTGTCGTATTCGACGTATTCCGCGAGGTCGATATCGGCCGCTTCGCCGCCGACTGAGTTTCCTCCCAGGCGACGAACGGTGATCGTGGTGATGGCGCCGTCGGGATCGAAGTTCACGGCGCCCGCCCCGCTCATCCACGTGTCCATCACGGCCGCGCTCGTGACGCGGAACACGACAATGGTCACGTTAGTCGCGATTCCGCCCAGGGCCACGGCGGCGGCGGCTTGATTGTTGTTCCAGACGTACCCGTTCGGGTCTGTCGCGGCGGCGGTAACAAGTCGAGCCGTTGACGAACCCGTGTTGAGGAGTGTCTGAACACCCGCCACGGGAGCGGAGCGCTTCTGCACGACGTAGAACACCGTCCAGGACGCATCCCCCGCGAGCCCGGTCTTGGCGAGAAAGTCGTTGACGCCGTCGAACCGGATCGCAGGGAGCCCGTTGATTAGGTTCGTGACCCATGTGGGTTGGTTTGCAGCGACCGCTTGGTCTAGGTTGTTGCCGTTCCCCGACACATCGCTCCACGAGCCGACCGGGTCGCCGCTCAGGACGACCGGGATGGTACGGGCGGAGTCCTGGAATAGGCCGCCGCTGTTCGCGTCGAGCCAAATACGGAGTCCCGCAACGAGAGCAGGCGTGAAGCCGCCGCCTCCGGCGAAGCCGCCGCCGCCGAAGCCACCGCCACTAAACCCGCCCCGAGGGAAACCCACCGACTAGACCTTGTTCGTCGCGAGGGCGTCGCCGTTGGCCGAGACCGGGATCACAAGCTCGGGCGTTTCCTCCTGCGTCGCCGACCGCTGGAACACGTAGGCATTTGCGAACACCGACGCGACGCCGATCCCGGAGCACCGGATGAGCAGGTGTTGCCCGAACCCGACGACGAGTTGATCGTCGGTCCACGCTCCCTTGTTAGGGATCGTCGCAACCGAGCCGGTCGCGGTCGTGTCGACCGTATCGAACGGCGTCGCCACGTCGGCCGACTCTGCGACGAGCACCGTCGCGGCCGAGCCCGCGATCACGACCGTCGGGTCCTGCCCGGTGACGAAATAGCGCCGGACCTCCCACTCGAAACCCATCGCGGGCGACCCGAAGTCGATCACGGCCAAGCCACCGACCCCTATCGCCATCGCTCGCAGGATCACGCCCGTCGGCTTGACCCGGAGCGCCCTCGCGATCATCTTCGCGTGGGCGTTCATCACCTCCGCGAGTTCGTGCTTGTCGAGGAACTCGACGGTCGCCCCGGCCCGGAGTTCGGCTTTCATGCGTCACCGTCCTTTCGTCGTCGATCGTGTGATCCCCGCGAACGAGTGACTCGTCGTGGACCCCTCGCCCTTGGTCACGTACACGAGCAGGATGAGGCCCAGGAGCACGAGGACGGCGCCGCCGAGAACTTCCCCGAGCCGTATCCACGTCTGACCGTCGGTGATCCACCCGACGAGGAACCCGATCGCGTCGAGCATATCCGTGAACCCTGGCCACGCCGACGGCCGCGTGATCCCGGGACGGTCGCGGTGCGTCCCCTTGACCGCGGTCTCGGCCTGGGCGAGTTGCGCCCGAGCCGGGTCGGGGAACGTCGACCACCGGCCCTCGAACTTCCTCCCGTTTGCGGAGTAGAGCGACCACGCGGCTTTCGCGTTCGCGTCCGGCGAGAACAACGCCCGATTGATCGTCGGGGAGCATTTCTGCCAGAGCCCGATCACGTACTCGCCGCACGCGGCGCCGCCCGTGTGACCGACCGCGGTCCGGTCGCCGCCTGACTCAGCCAACGCGATCGCGACGGCCCACGCGAGTTCGGAGTGCTTGCGCCCCGCGGGATCGGCGGGCGGCCGGTCGTCGCGGAACCCCGCGTCGCGGGCCGCGTTCGCAATGTCGACGTTCGAGACCCGCTGCCCGGAGTTCGGGGCGGTCGTGCCGATGCCGATCGGGCCGACGACGCCGATAGGCGGGCCGCCGGGCACCTAGTCCTCGCTCTCGATACCGAGCCCCGGCATGATCGCCGCCATCATCGGCGGCGGGTTCTCAAGGATCGCGAGCAACGGTTCGAGCCGGGCGAGTTGCTGCGCGATGTATTCGAGTAGCTCCCGGTCGGTCATCGTGATTTCGGTCGGTTCGGGTCTCATCCTCACATCGCCTCCGAGGTCGAGTGCGGGTTGTCGAGCGCGTACTCGTATTGGATCACGAGCACGACGAGAACGATAGCGCACGCGACGAACGGGAGCCAGGACTCGGACACGAGCGAGGCCCCGGCGCCGACGACGAGCGAGAGCCCGCCCCCGACCACGTAGGCCCGGTGCATCGACTCGCGAGCCATCCGGGCGTCGGCCGGGCTCTTGCTCGTGAAGTGTTGGAGCGTGAACAGGGACGGCGCCATCCCGGCGAGTCAAAGGAAGTTGGGCACTTCGCTCGCGGCGAGCAGCGTCAAGCCCCAGACTTCGGCGTCGGTGGGCTTAGCCAACTTCTGACTCACCTCCCGGGCGTCGGTAGGTCATCCTCCCGCCCCACCCTCGTTTGGGGGCGACGCATCGGGCTAGGACGGCTTTGGCTTGCTCGCGTTTCTCCGTTCCGAGCCAGGGCCAAAGCATCGCGACGACCGCTTGAACCTGCGGCCATGATGTGATCCGCCATTCGGATTGAGGTCGTCCCGTTCCCATCGGATAGGGACCACGGATACGACCGATCCCTCCGACGGCGGCGTGAAACCGTTCGAGGACTTCGCGGTTGTCGTCGACCTGTCCGACCCGCATCGTGACTCCGTTGCCTTTCCCTCCGTAGGTTCCGCCTTCACCGTCGAATAGACCTGCGGCCCACGCAAGAGCCTCACGGTTCGGCATCATCGGGTATGAGCCCGAATCCGTTGGATGTTCGCGGTGATCCGTTGCTTGCGTCCGCGGAGCGTGTCGACGTGCTGGCTCTCGGCCGCCGTCACGCCTCCCTCCCGCAACGCTTGGATACGCTCGCCGATCCCCGATCGTTTCTCTTTGAGCGCCTCGATCCGCTGTTGCGACCGGGGAAACCGCGAGGTCGTGCCGCTGTAGTCGTAAGCCCCGGCGACCCCAAAGAGCGGAATCACGTTCGACGTGCTCGACGTGGCGACCGTGACCTCGCCGCCGCCGCCGCTGGGAGCGCTCCCATCGGGGCCGCCCGCCGTGATCGGGTCCGGGAGCGTCGGGCGGCCCCCGCCGCCTCCGATGAACAACGCCGACCCGGTGGGTTCCTCAGGGGCCTCGCTGGGGGCCCCAGAAAGCCCCAGGAACGATCGAGAGCCCCCGCCGGTCCCGGAGGACGCGGAGACCTCGAACGAGGCCGTAGGGAAGTATCCGGCCTCGGTCCGGCGCCTCCACACGAGGTACGCCGCGATCGCGACGACGACCCAGCCCCACAACGGGAGCGGACCTACCCGGCGCTCCACTACTTCGCCCTAATCTTGCGGATTCGCGACCGGCGCCGTTCCTTGATTTGCTTGATTCGCTGGCGCTCGGGAGCCGTCACGCCGCCTTCCTTGATCGCCTCGATCCGTTTCCCGGTCTTTCGCTTGATCCGTTGGATACGGTGGCGCCGGTTCGGATGCCCGGCGGCGCCCCCGGGTTCCTCCCCGGTGATCGGCTCGGGGAGCGCCCCGTCGGGCGGGATCGTGGTCTCGCCGACCGGGACGCCGCCACCGCCGCCCCCGACGGTCCCCGCGAAGCCGGTCGCCCCGCCGCCGCCCTCATACGTGTCGGGATAGAGGTCGGAGGTCGTGGTCTCGCTCGTCGCGGCCCCGCCGCCGTAGTAGCGGGTCCACACGTAGTACGCGATGACCGCGATCGCGGCCCATCCCCACAACGGGAGCGGCCCGATCTTCTGTTTGAACGTCGCGAGGGTGATCTTTGAACTCGGTGGGGCGGGTGCTTTCGCCATTAGCGCAGTACCTCCGTGGTCGCTCCGAACGATGCGGGGAGCCGCCGCTCGGTGAGCCGGTTCGTCCGGGCCGCCGCCATCCGAACGGGCGAAGTCGAGCCCGGGGGCGTGTGCGCCTGGACGGAGTGACGCCCGAGGAACGTCTGCGCCCATTGCATAAACTCGCGACGCAGGGCGCCCCGGCGATTCACGCGGAGCGACGCCGGGATCGGTCCGGCCGCGTACCACGATGGCGGCCCGAGGATCGGTTCGGCGGCGGTCCTCGTTGCCGCGTAGTCCGGCGTCGGAAACCGCATGGCGCCCTCGCGGGTGAGTTTGATCGACTCGGCGCCGAGCCCCGGGTACGTGTCGAGCAACGCCGACGGGACCGTGACCGAGGACGCCGAGAGGTCGTGGCGGTAGGGCTCGACGAACCGCTCGTCAAACTGCGACCGCCCCCGCCCCGGGTCGTACCACGTCCGGCCCGGAGTGACGCCCGAGGTCGGGCCGCCGTGTCCGACCGGCGGCGGCGTCAACAGGGCGAAGAACCGAGACCTCGAGCGGATGCCGTAGAAGTCCTCGTTCGCGTGGGTCTGACCCGGGAGGATGTGGTCGTCGTCGGGGACCGCGGAGCCCGGAACCGTATCGCCCGTGCTGTCGTTCGGTTGCAGTCCTACCGCCTTGAACCGGGCCGCATTGATCGGGCGGTCGGGAGACTCGAACCGCTGGTAGCGCATAAGGGAGCCGGTCTCGGTCCCGCCCGGCATTTCTAGCGCCTCCCCGGGCGACGCCGCGGAGCCTGTCGGCGCACCGGCTGTTCGGCCGCCCCGGTCGCCGCGGAGATAGCCCCGGCGAACGAGGACCCGATCGAGCGAATGACCGCCGACGCCTGGGAGCCCGGGCGAACGACGACCATGATCGCCGCCACGGCGACGATCGCGAGAGCCACGTCCGTTACCTTGTGCATCCGTTCCTCCTGTTCACCATGAGCCGCCGCCGCCGCCGCCACCCGTACCGTACCCTGCGCCGCCGCCCGCCTCCGTGAAGCCCGAGACGCCCTGCGCCCCCGGCGTCGTGGGGCCTCCCGCGGCCGCGAACGTGATCGTCTTTGCGATCGAGCCCGCGTTCGCCATCACGACCGCGAGCGCCACGAGCCCGCCGAGCCCAGCCGCGAGCCGGGCCGTCGACCCGCCGACCTCCGCGGCGAACCCCAGGACGAGGAACACGACGAACGGGGCGAGCAGGTCCGAGGGCCGCGGGACCTCGCCCTCGGAGACCCGGCTCGTGATCGTGATGACCACGACGAGCAAGAGCTCGGCCAGGAGTAGCCGCTTCGGGTTCCGACTCGCGAAGGCTCGGAGGCTCCGTGAGAGCCCCCGTGTGCCGATCCTGGGAGCCCTGGGGCCGCGTGGGGGCGCTTTCGGTCCCCGGGTGCTCGGAACCTCGTCGGCGCCGCCCTGGGGGCTCTCGCCGCGTTGCTGGGCCCGGTACGCCTTGTAGGCCCGGGGCTTGGCCTCGGCCGTGAATCCGGTCTGAGACTCGAACCGCTCCGCGATCGCCGCCTCGGACCTGGGCCGCGGAGCCCGTCGGACGACCTTGCCGGCCGCCATCACACGACCCCTAGTTCGCGCATGGCGGCGTTCCCGTCGCGGCCGGGGCGAAGTCGACGTGCACGACGTTGACCGCGGTCCCGGGCGGGATGATGTTGACCAAGTGATACTTCCGCCGGTTCGCGTTCGCGAAGATCATGAGCGCCGCCATCGCGGCGGCCGAGCCTTTGTAGTCCTTCGCGTTGCACCAGGCGTGCTGGCTCCACATGTTCGACGAACCGCCGTTGTGCGGGATGATCTTCCGACACGCGCACACGCCCGCGGACGTGAGCCGATCGCCGAAACGCGCCCGCACGGCCGCGTCGAACCGTTGTACGGCGGGCGTCCCGTCCGAAGTCCCGGTGAGCGGCCCGGTCCCCGGACCTTGGATCACGCCTTGCCCGGGCGGCGAGATTGATCCCGCCTGCCCGGGCGAGATACCCGGCGGCCCCGGCGGCGAGCCGCCGAACGCCTGGACGACCGAGGCCCACGGGTGCTCGTTGCGGATGCCCGCGTTTATGAGCAGGTATCCGACGAACAACGCGAGCAGGGCAAGCGGCATCTATCACGTGACCCCCTGGGACGGCTTGTCGCCCGACCCGAAGGCGTCCGCGATCCCCTGAGCGATGACGTAGGCGCCCGCGATGAACGCCGACCATTTGGCTTGGGCTCCCGCGTCAAGGTTCGGCATCACGTTGACCGTTACGAACGCGACGATCGCCGCGAGAAACTTCCGACTGAGGAACTTTGACAGCACCGTCGCTCCCTCCGTTGAGTAGGGCGGGGACCCGGGAGCCCCCGCCCTACGTCCTAGGTGTCCGGGTTGCTACTCGGAGCCCTTGCGGACGCCGCCTCCGAGGAAACCGGACACGCCGCCGAGCAGCGACCCGAGGAACAGGTAGCCGATCAACAGGCCCGCCACCAGCCACACATACTTCTTGTCCACCGTTACACCTCCCTCGCCGCTTGTCGGGTGATCCCGATTGCCTCCGCGACAACCGCGTTCGAGAGCGCCGCCACGTCGGCGGGCGTCATCCGCGGCGCCGCGAGGTCGGCCCACCATGCCTTCGCCCATCGGGTAAGTCCGCCGCCGGACCACGTGTCGAGGAGCCACGCCGCAAATACGAGCGTGACGGCGACCTCGATCAACGCGGCCGTCCGGCGGAACACCGGCCTAGCCCCCGTGCGCCCGGGACCCGAAGTAGCGCCGCAGGACGACCAGGAGCCCTATCTCGAACAGGACGAGCAGCAACAGGCACCATTCGGTCGTTCCCGGCTGCGGGAGAAAGGCCGCTCCGTTCACCTGCGATTTCATCTGCCCGACTTGCATCGGTCTAGCCTCCCGGGGGTGGCGCTACGTCGTTCGTGAGGATCGTGAGCGACGCGGCGAGCGTGACGATCGTGTCCTCAAACTGGAGGAACGACGCCTCGTTCGTGTCGAGCCAGTCGCCGATATCCCCAGCGCTCGGCTTGTACGAAAGGTCGCCCGACTGCGGATACACGAGCGTCCCGGTTTCCAGGATCGAGTCCGTCGGCGTGCCGATCGTCGCCGGGTCGCCGTCCGGTCCCGTGAGGTCGTACAACCTCGCCATGATCCCGCGACGCCGAAGGAACGGAGACTCGGAGAGCAAGTAGCGGTTGTCGAGCCGCAGCTTGATCGGGTCGCCGAAGTTCGTCGCCCTCGGGTTCGCGGGCTGCGCGCCCGTCGCCGCCGCCCCGGTCCGCAGGACGTACACGATGTTTCGGATCGCGTTGCCGACTCGGTTGTGCTTGACCGTCTGCGCCCCGACCACGATGGGCGGGACCTCCCGGGACCAGAACTGAGTCGTCCCGAGCAGGGGCGGGACTTGCTCGTTCGCCTCGCCCGCCATGTTCGACCGCTCGACCTGCGCCCAATAGTCGACCCACGTCGTCACCGTAAACTGCGGCTGCGTCGTGACGGTGCCGGTCGAAAGG
>Ga0070694_100002492_pt1 | contig 10869 bp, 10 predicted proteins | sample KBSK1251metaG_FD_65470 | JGI IMG/M metagenome (GOLD analysis project Ga0070694, IMG submission 65470) | Corn, switchgrass and miscanthus rhizosphere microbial communities from Kellogg Biological Station, Michigan, USA - KBS K1-25-1 metaG | ecosystem: Host-associated > Plants > Roots >... | reverse complement strand
TCCTCGTGGCAGGCGCGAATCACGCGGACCGCGATTTCGCCGCGGTTCGCGATCAGCACCCGCCTTAATGACACCCGACCTCGGATCCGAGCTGGAAGATGTCGAAGGCCTTGCACAGGGCGCCGACATTACTCACCGCGCGCCGATAGAGTGCGACGGCGGGTGGCGTCCACGTTTCGTGTTCGTCGACCGCCTGCCGCAGCGCCGCGAACACAAAGTCCTGCGCGGGCACGCGATCGGCTTTGGTTTCTTTCCCCGTCACCCACACGAGTGGTCGCTTGCTCCACTTCACCGTGCGCTCGTCGGGGGGCCGCTCGAATCCGATGCTCGCGCACACCGCGCGCGCTTGGCTGAGCGCGCGCAGCGACGGATCTCGCGTCCGGAGCTCTCGCAAGGCCCGGTTGCGCAGCACGCTGTCGCCCCGCCAGCGGTCGAACGGCACGATCATCAGGTCGGGTCGCAGGCCTCGAGAAAAGCGGAGATACCAGGCGGCCTGCGTGTCGATCTCGTCGGCGGTAAACAGGATTCCCTGATGTGGGCAGGCTCGCAGCAGATTCTCGCCCAGCTCCTCGAGCACGGAAGGCAGCTTCAGATCCGCCGGCAGGGTATGCCAGGTCAGCGTCGCCGCCGCAGTCCCGGCTGCTTCCCAATCCACGTATGCGAGCTCGCCGAAGGCGAAGACGCGGTAGACGCGCGCCGAGTCCGCGGTGCGCGTGCCGGCGCTAACCCGTGCGGCGCGCTCGAAGGCCAGCTGCGCCGTGTCCAGCGTGGCATGCGCCCAGGCGGTATCGACCGTCATCGGCTTCTTGTGTGTGTGGTAATCAGCTCCGCGCTGCAGATAAAACCGGCCGAGCTCCAGCCACGCCGGTCCGTCCGTTGAGTCGGCTGTGACCCGCGCCCACAGCTCCGCGCGCCCGGAGTCTGGCTGCGGGCTTTGCACCAGCACGAGCACCGCGGCGACCTTAAAGAGGAATATTCCCATGCTTCTTCGGCGGATTTTTGGCGCGCTTGGTCTCGAGAGTGAGCAACGCCTCGATCAGGCGTGGCCGGGTGTCGCGCGGGTCGATGATGTCGTCCAGATACCCGCGCGCCGCAGCCTGATACGGATGGGCGAACTTCTCGCGGTACTCGTTGGCGCGTTCCTCGCTCGCCTCTCCTTTGTACAGGATTTCCACGGCGCCTTTCGGCCCCATGACGGCGATCTCGGCCGTCGGCCACGCGACGTTGTAGTCGCCCCGGATGTGCTTCGAGCTCATGACGTCGTAGGCGCCGCCGTACGCTTTGCGCGTGATGACGGTGAGCTTCGGGACCGTCGCCTCGCAGTACGCGAACAGCAGCTTCGCGCCGTGCTTGATGATGCCGCCGTGCTCCTGCGCCACGCCCGGGAGAAATCCCGGCACATCCTCGAATGTCACGAGCGGGATGTTGAACGCGTCGCAGAAGCGGATGAATCGCGCGCCCTTGAGTGACGCCGCGATGTCGAGCACGCCCGCCAGTGCCGCCGGCTGATTGGCGACGATCCCGACGGGCCGCCCCGCCAGGCGCGCGAACCCGACGATGAGATTGTTGCCGTAGTCGGACTGCACTTCGAGAAACTTGCCGTTGTCAATGACGTGCTTGAGCACGTCGTGCATGTCGTACGGCTTGGCCGGCTCATCGGGCACGACCTCGAGCAGCGCCTCTTCGCGCCGGTCCGACGGGTCGTCCGTCGTCCGTACCGGCGGGCTGTCGAGATTATTCCCGGGGATGAAGCCCAGGAGCGTGCGGATCGCCGTAATCGACTCGAGCTCCGAATCGTGCACGAAATGCGCGATCCCGGAAGTTGCGCCGTGCACGTCCGCGCCGCCGAGCTTTTCGAAGTCGACTTCTTCGTGCGTCACGGTCTTCACGACGTTCGGTCCCGTCACGAACATGTACGAGATGCCGCGTACCATGAAGATGAAGTCGGTGATCGCGGGGCTGTAGACCGCGCCGCCCGCGCAGGGCCCGAGGATCGCGCTGATCTGGGGGACGACGCCGGAGGCCAGGGTGTTGCGCAGGAAGATGTCGGCGTAGCCGCCGAGCGACGCGACGCCTTCCTGAATGCGCGCGCCTCCGGAGTCGTTCAATCCAACCACCGGCGCGCCGTTTTGGACGGCGAGATCCATCACCTTGCAGATCTTCTCGGCGTGCGCCTCCGACAGCGAGCCCCCGAACACCGTGAAGTCCTGCGAGAACGCGTAGACGAGCCGGCCTTCGACGCGTCCCCATCCCGTGACCACGCCGTCGCCAAGCACCTTCTGCTCGGCGAGACCGAAGTCGGTGGCGCGATGCGTGACGAAGCGGTCGAGCTCGACGAACGTCCCCGGGTCGAGGAGTACGTCGAGCCGCTCGCGCGCCGTCATCTTCCCTTTTTTGTGTTGCGTCTCGATGCGGTCCGCACCGCCGCCCTGCTCTGACTCCGATCGCTTCTGTTGCAGAAGCTCGAGTTTTTCTCGCATGGACATGCGGAAAATGTATGGCTGCAAACCAAAAGGGGCGAGAATCACTCTCGCCCCTCACACCTCAAAGCCCCTCAGCCGCTCGGCCTCTAGGCGTCTGGGTCAGGCGTCTCGTCAATCACAGGAGCCGGCGTGGGAACCGGAATTATGTCGTCTTTGGGAAACCCGGTCGCGGCGAGGACGATTCTGTGATGAATCGGATCGACCTCCAGCACCTTCAACTCCACCGCCTGCCCTTCCTTCACGGCGTCACCGGGTTGCTGAATGTCGGGGATGCCGAGTTGCGACATCGGTACGAACCCCTCGATGTCGCTGCCGAGGTCCACGACGACGCCCTTGTCCATCAGCCGCATCACGCGGCCGCGGAGCTCGGTGCCGACGGGGTACGTCTCACCGATGCGGAGCCACGGATCCTCTTGCGCCTGTTTCAGACCGAGCGAGATGCGCTTGTTCTCCGCGTCGACGTTCAGAATCAGCACGTCGACCTCGTCGCCCTTCTTCACGACTTCCGACGGATGCTGCACCCGCTTGGTCCACGACATGTCGGAAATGTGAATCAGGCCGTCGATGCCGGGCTCGATCTCCACGAACGCGCCGAACGAGGTGAGGTTGCGCACCTTGCCGCGCAGCCGCGTGCCGACCGGATACTTCTGCGGCAGCGCCATCCAGGGATCCTGCTCGGTCTGCTTCATGCCGAGCGAGACCTTCTCTTCGGTTTCGTCCACCTTGAGCACGACGGCTTCGATCGACTCGCCGATCGATACGAGCTTCGACGGATGCCGAACATTGCGCGTCCAGCTCATCTCGGAGATATGCACGAGGCCTTCGATGCCCGGCTCGAGCTCGACGAACGCGCCGTAGTTGGTAATCGAAACGACTTTGCCCTGCACGCGCGTGCCAACCGGATACTTCGCGGCGACGTTCTGCCACGGATACGGCTGGAGTTGTTTCAGGCCGAGCGAGATGCGCTCGCGCTCCCAGTCGATGTCGAGGACCTTCACCTCGAGCTCCTGACCGATCTGTACCATTTCGCTCGGATGGGAGACCCGGCCGTAGCTCATGTCGGTGATGTGCAACAGGCCGTCCACGCCGCCGAGGTCGATGAACGCGCCGAAGTCGGTGATGTTCTTGACGACGCCCTTCCGCACCTGATTGACCGACAATTCCTTCATCAGGACGTCGCGCTTCGTCTTGCGCTCGGCCTCGAGCAGCACGCGGCGCGAGACGACGATGTTGCGGCGCCGCTTGTTCAGCTTGATGATTTTGAACTCGAAGCTCTGCCCGAGCAGCTCGTCGATGTTCGGCACGCGCCGCAGCGCGATCTGGCTGCCGGGCAGGAACGCATCGACACCCATCAGGTCGACGACGACACCGCCCTTGATCTTCTTCACGAGCGTTCCCGTGACGGCCTCGTCCTTCTCATGGGCCTCGCGGATCCGCTCCCAGACGCGCATGAAGTCGGCTTTCTTCTTCGAAAGGACGACCGCGCCTTCCTGGTCCTCGAGATGCTCGAGGAATACTTCGATCTCGTCGCCTTCTTTCAGACTCTTCGGATCTTTGAACTCGTCGATCGGCACCGCGCCTTCCGACTTGAAGCCGACGTCGAGGATGACGGCGGTGTCGGTCACGCGCAGGACCTTGGATTTGACGATTTCGCCTTCTTCGATATTCGACAGCGTCCCCTCGTACAGCAGGGTCATTTTCGCGATCTCGTCGGGAGAGTATTCCTCGTCGAGACCGGAGCGGACGCGAAGTTGCGAGCGGGGGGCTTTGCGGACTGGTAGATCTTCTTCGAGATCCTCTACATCACGTGCTTCTACGAGCATTCGGTACACCGGTTCTGTTGTGGGTTTGAGGTTATCTCGCCATTCATTGTCCTTTAGGACAGTGTTTGCCGAGCACACCCTTCAGGGTGTGAAATTACGGGCGGAAACCTACCCAGGGAACCGTGCCCGCGCCAGTTCAACTACCCGCGCGACCTGCTCCTCCAGCGTGAGTGCGGTCGTATCCAGCAAAACCGCGTCTGCGGCCGCTTTCAGGGGGGCCACTTGGCGGTTCGAATCGGCGGCGTCCCGAGCCGCCAACGCCTGACTCTCCCGCCGTACCAGCTCGACGTCCACCGCGTCTCCCCGCTGAGAAAGCCGGCGACGAGCGCGTTCAGCGGGCGTCGCCGTCAGGAAAACCTTCAGGGGCGCCTCGGGAAACACGACGGTTCCGATATCCCGCCCATCCACGACCACACCTCCAGATCCTCCACCAACTTCCATACCCTCCACGGCCCTTCTTTGCTGGGTGTTTACCCAGGTGCGGATTTCCGGAATGGCGGCGACGACCGAAACATTCTGCGTCACCCGCTCACCACGGATCGCTTCCTCGACCGCCACGCCCGCCACCTCGGGCCGGAACACGTTGCCCACGAGGACGAGCCGCACGGGCAGTTCATCGGCGAGAGCCAGAATCCGCTGCTCGCTCCACCTTTCGCCGCCCTCCGCCGCCTTCCGCCGCCCTCCGGCGCCTTCTTCTTGATCCAGCGCCGCGAGCGTCAATGCGCGATACAGCGCTCCCGAATCGAGATGCACCCAGCCGAGGCGCTCGGCGACTTTGCCGGCCGTCGAGCTCTTCCCGGAGGCCGCGGGGCCGTCGATCGCGATTACGCGAAGCATCGCTTCAGGTCGCGAAAGAAGTTGGGATAACTGATCGCCACCGACTTCTTTTCCGAGAGCTTCACACTCGCTCCCGCGACGGTGCCGAGCACGGCGAAAGCCATCGCGAGGCGATGATCCGAGGCCGTATCGACTCGACCCCGAGGAGGCTGCTCCGTGCCTTCGACGTGCAGGTCGTTCCCTAGGGCCTCAGCCCGAACCCCCAGTCCCCTCAAATTCGCGGCGATCAGCTCGAGGCGGTTGCTCTCTTTCACCCGCAGCTCTCCCACCTCGCGGAATACCGTCTCGCCACGCGCGCGACTCGCGAGCACCGCGAGCACGGGGACCTCATCCACCAGCGTCGGGATTTCCGGGGCGGTGACTTCCGTTCCCGCGAGGCGTGCCGGGCGCGCTACGAGATCGGCGACGGGCTCGCCGCCTTCATCGCGCAGATTCACCCGCTCGACGCGGGCGCCCATCCGCTCGAGCACGACGAGAACACCGGTGCGGGTCGGATTCACGCCCACGTTCTCGATCAGGATCTCACCCTCTCGAGCGAGCACCGCCGCACCGACCATGAAGGCCGCGGACGAGATGTCGCCGGGCACCGTCATCGTGAATGCGGGAATGCTGGTGCCGGACGGCTCATAGCTGAGCGCACCATTGTGCTCGTGAATGCCTAAGCCCAAATGGGTGAATAGACGCTCGGTGTGATCACGCGAGCGGTACGGTTCACGAATGGTGACCGGTACCTTGCCTGTGAGCGCAGCGAGCAGGATCGCACTCTTCACCTGCGCACTGGCGACTGGACTGGTGTAGCTGAGCCCGCGCAGCTTCCCGCCCCGAATCGTGAGCGGCAGGCCGTCTCCCTTTTCCTTTATATCGGCGCCCATCTGCTTGAGCGGTTCCGTTACACGACGCATCGGCCGGCGTCGCAGCGACGCATCACCCGTGAGCGTCGCGCTCCCGGGCAGTCCGGCCAGCATCCCAAGAATCAGGCGCGCCGTCGTACCTGAGTTGCCGCAATCCAGCCGTGCGTGGTGCGTCGTGCGTCGTGCGTGGGAAACCCGGACGATGCTTTCGCGAATTGGAGAGATCTCGGCGCCCAGCTGTCGCAACACCCGCGCGCTCGACTTCACGTCGTCGCCGGTGAGCAAACCGGTCAGCTCGCTCTTCCCTTTCGCGAGCGCCGCGAGCATGAGGACGCGGTGAGAGATGCTTTTGTCGCCCGGCGCCCGAACGACGCCGCTAACCAAGCCGTCTCCGCCACGTCGCGGCGCGCGTGAGCCAGTCGGTGAGGCCAGTCGCGTCCCCCACCTCCAGCGCGCGCTCGACGGTGCCGAGGGACTCTTCGAGCGCGCGGAGCGCGGGCAGGATCTCGTCGCGGTTCATGAGCAGGATCTCCGTCCACAGCGCGGGCTCGCTGGCGGCGAGCCGGGTCGTGTCCGCGGCTCCCGCGCCGAACGTCGATCCCGGCGGCGCATGCCGCGCGAGGAAATCACCCAGGAGCGAGGCAATCACCTGCGGGACGTGGCTCGTGGCCGCGAGCTGCGCGTCGTGGCGCGCGGCATCCAGCACGACCGTCTCCGCTTCGAGGACGTCTTCCCAGAAATGCACGACTTCGCGCGCGGCGTCCCCACCGTCTTTGCACGGCGTCACGTACACCACCGCGCCCCGAAACAGATCGGCGCGCGCGGCCTCGAAGCCATGCCGGTGGGTGCCGGCGAGCGGATGGCTGCCCGCGAAGCGTTTCGGAATGCCGAGGCGTTCGGCGCCCGCTACGATGCCGCGTTTGACCGATCCGACGTCGGTAACGTAGGAGCCGGGCTTGAGATGCGGGAGCAGTGCGGCGAGCTGGGCGAGATTTGCCGCGGGTGGAGCCGCGAGAACGAGGAGATCGGCCATCCGCGCCACGTCGGTAGCGCGGGCGGGGGCATCGTCGAGCGCGCCTTCTTGTGCCGCCAGGGCACGCTCGGCCGGTTCGGGCGACCACCCGACGACCGCAATGCCATCCCCGCGTCCCGGCCGCTTCACCTGGCGGGCAATCGAACCGCCAATCGCGCCGAGCCCGATCAGGCCGAGGGTCTGGGGTCGCACGGCTTGGAAGGTACACGGCGCCCGCATATTATGGAGCCCCATGCAAGCCGGACGGGGTGCGCCGAGCATCACCCGAATCTTCGCGGCGACGTTCATCGCCGTCGCGCTCGTCGGCCTGATCACACAGGTCGCGACGTGGAGGAGTGCCCGCGCCACGCAGACCGCGATGGTCGAGCTGGCGCAGCGCCTCGAGCGCATTCAACGCCTCGGCCCATCCCCCGTGATCGCCACGGAAGCCAGCGCCGCGTCGGAGCTGGCGGCCGATGCCGGCGACGATGCGGTCCAGGCCGCGCTGACCGCGAGTGTGTTGTTCGCCGCGATTCTCGGCGTGCTCGGACTCGGGTTCTGGTACAACCGCCGCCGGCTCGCCGCCCCCTTCTCGCGTATCACCGCCGCGCTGCAGCGGGTGGCGGAGGGACAGTTCGGCGCGCCCCTACCGGAGGATCAGCCCGGCGAGTTCGGCGCGATCGCGCGCGGCGTGAACCACATGGCGAAGTCGCTGGCGTGGCGCGAAGAGCTGCAGGCATATCTGTCGCAGCTGCTCGCCGCGTTGAACACCTCGGCCGATGACGCCACAGCGGGGCTGGGCCAGGCTCTCGGGGTCATCGCCGGCGCCACCAAGGCCACCGGCGTCGTGCTCTATCAACCGGCATTTGACGCGAACGAATGGTCGCCCAGCGTCGTCCGTGGGGTGGAAGCCCGCCCCGTTTCCCGCGCCACGATGCGCGATCTCATGGGGGACGCGACGCAGGCGGTTCACTATCACGGCGAGGGCGCGCAGGCGGTCCGGCACCAGCTCCGTCTCACCATGCCGATGCCGCAGGGACTCGTGCTCGTGCCGCTGCGCGCCGGCACCAGGCTCGTGGGCGTCCTGGAGGTCATCCCGGGCGCTACGTTCGGCGCTGATGAGCGTGCGGCACTCGATCAAGCGGCTCCCAACCTCGCGATCGCGTGCGAGCGCGGCGCGGCCCATCACAACACCCGGCGCCTGGCTGTCGAAGTCCGCCAGACCGCGAAGCGGCTGGAGCAGCTCAACACCGACCTCGACGGGGCGATGAAGACGAAGGATCAGTTCCTGTCGAACATTTCCCACGAGCTGCGGACACCCCTCAACAGCATCATCGGGTTCACGGATCTCCTGCTCACGCAGGACCTCGGTTCGCCACTTTCGGCCCAGCAGCGCGACTTCCTGGAGACGGTCGGTCGCAACGGGCACCAGTTGTTGCAGCTCATCAACGAGCTGCTCGATCTCCAGCGCATCGCCGCGGGCCGGATGGAGCTGAAGCCGGAGCCCGTCGTCGTGGCGACGCTGCTCAACGAAGCGGCCGGCAGCGTGCAAGCGCAGGTCCAGAAACACGAGCACACGCTCGTCGTGACGCCGCCGCCGCCGGAGCTCCGCGTCTTCGCGGATGGGGGGCGGGTGCGGCAGGTTCTCCTCAACCTGCTCTCTAACGCGATCAAGTTCACGCCCGACGGAGGCCGCATTACGGTCGTCGCGGCACCCGTGAATGGCGCTGACGACTCGGTAGTGCGCATCGCGGTGACGGATACGGGGATCGGCATCGCCCCGGAGGATCAGCCCAAGCTGTTCAAGGAGTTTTCCCAGCTCGACGCCTCGGCGAGCCGCAAGTATGAAGGAACGGGATTGGGTCTCGCCCTCTCCCGCCAGCTGGTGGAGCTGCACAGCGGCAGCATGGGTGTCGAGAGCGAGATGGGGAAAGGCAGCACCTTCTGGTTCACGCTGCCACAGGCGCGGTGAGGGTGGCCACGATCGTGATCGTCGAGGATCAACCCGACAGTTTGAAGCTCCTGACCACCCTGCTCACGATCAAAGGACATCAGGTGATCGGCCTGGCAAATGGTGACCGGCTGGCCGAGGTCGTGCGCAATCAGCAGCCCGCGCCCGCGCTCGTGTTACTCGACATCCAGCTACCGGGTCGGGATGGATATGCGCTGCTCGAGGAACTGAAAGGACTGCCCGAGCGCTCCTGGAAAGTCGTCGCGCTGACGGCGCACGCATTGCCGGAGGATCGCGCGCGCGCCAGTGCTGCCGGATTCGACGGTTACATCACGAAGCCGATCGATGTTCGTACGTTCCCCGCGGAAGTCGCGCGCTACCTGGGAGGATGACTCATGGGTGGGATAGTGTTGCTGCTCGGGCGGATCGTGTTCTCATTCTTCTTCATTTACTCCGGCTTCAATCACCTCACCAAGCTCAGCATGTACGCGCAGTACGCCGGAGCTTCTGGTGTCCCCGCGCCGACGGTGCTGACGGCGGTCTCGGGTCTCATGCTGCTGGCGGGCGGGCTGAGCATCCTGCTGGGCGTACAGGCGCGCTGGGGTGCGATACTCATCGCCGCGTTTCTCGTTCCCGCGGCGTTCATGGTTCACAAGTTTTGGGGAATCGCCGATCCGATGATGGCGGCGAATCAGGCGGCGCACTTCTGGAAGAACATCGCGCTCACGGGTGCATGCCTGATGCTTTTTGCGCTCGCGACCTTGTACCCGGGGCGCTGGCCGTACAGCATCGGCCGCGCGGCAACGCCACCGCCCGCTTAGGGCCGGTCTGGTGCCGGCGTCCGCTCGTGCCTGTGGCGCGGGGCTCTGGGCGCCACGGGCGGATGCGGATTCGGATTGGGATTGGCGTCCGCTTCGTGCAGCGTGATGGAGCCGTTCACCGTCACGAGCTTCAGCGCGGGGCCGCCATTGCCGATCGTGCCGCGGAGATGCCGGGGACTGATCTTCCCGACGATTTTCACGGGGAGGTCGGTTTGGACTCGGCCGTTGACGGTCTCGGCATCGATGTTCGCGTTGATCCTCACCGGTAGGCCCGCGCTCACCGAGCCGTTGACGGTCGTCAGTTTCACGTCGCCGGTCGTCAGCGCCTGCATGTTCGCTTCGATGCTGCCGTTCACCGTCGTCGCGTTGACCGGGCCAGTCGAGGTGTTCACGGCGATGCGCCCGTTTACCGTCGCCGCGCCTACCGGCGCGCTGACGCCGTCGATCTCCAGCCCGCCGTTTACGGTGGAGACATCGACGGGAACGTTCCGCGGCAGCTGCACGGTGAACCGGACCGCGACGTCGTTTTTCTTCACGCCATTCATGCGATAATCGCCGCCTTCATTGCAGCGGCGTTCGCGCGCGTCCCACAGCGCGCAGACCGTGAGGCCACGTTCGGTCAGCACCGGGACGAGCTGGACGCTCTGCGGATCGGAGGCGCGCCAGCTCTTCTCGACCTGGATGACCAGGCTGTCGCCGGTCGCCGCCACGACCTCGATCGGACCATTCGTGTTCCGGATCCAGACGCGCTGCGTCGGCGTGATGAGGGCCTTGTACTCCCACTCATCGCCCACCTCGCGACCATGCCCGAACAGGTCGCTGCCCTCGCCGTCACCCCAATTGAAATCCCCGAACGAGCCCAGGGTGCCGAGGGGTGAGGGGACACGGATCTTGATACTGCGGATGAAGAGCCCAGCGCCAACCACCAAGCCGAACAGCACGCCGCCGCGAATGATCTCGCGACGCCACGTGCGCCAAAACCGCTTTGCCGGTGTGGGACTGGGGGCTACCTGATCCAAATGCATGTCCATGGTTACGGGTGGTACGCTCCTTCAATCTTATAAGTTTCGGCCCAGAAGCGCGACCGCCCG
>Ga0070694_100002490_pt1 | contig 10873 bp, 11 predicted proteins | sample KBSK1251metaG_FD_65470 | JGI IMG/M metagenome (GOLD analysis project Ga0070694, IMG submission 65470) | Corn, switchgrass and miscanthus rhizosphere microbial communities from Kellogg Biological Station, Michigan, USA - KBS K1-25-1 metaG | ecosystem: Host-associated > Plants > Roots >... | reverse complement strand
AGAACGTTCCGGTCGGACCAACAATTTCAAAATCGACGCCCACCCCGGGCCTGACTTCGAATTGATAACCAACCCAGAAGCGTCCCTGAGTTCGTCCCTGCGTCACCGCATTATCGATTTTCCCCTTCAGATTCGCGCCTTCAACCGGCGTGAAGTTTTTCGTCTGGGCAATTGCGGCGGCAAAAATACTGAGGACGAATGCGCCGGAGAGAGCGAACGTTTTGAGCTTGTACACAACAGTCCTCCGCTTCCATGGTTAAAGCGATTTCTGATTTTAATTATGGAGAGAGCGGCACCGGGTCCGCTCTCTGCGGTTTCTGCAGCGTGGTTTTGAGCGCCGTTATTTTGTCCTCAGGAGTTCCTCGAGGTACTTGATCACATCCGGATCCTTGCCGCGATTACTTAACAACATAATCACGCGACGACGGCGTTCAAGTGGTGTCTGGGGATTTCTGGCGATCTCGATGAGCTTGTTGGTGACTTTCTTATCGTTCAGAGAGCCGAACGAATTCATGATGATGTCCTTCACCTCTTCGTTCTTTTCTGCGTCGTAGAGTCTCATTAGCGTGTCTACAGCGCTCTCACCGCCGCGGCGGGCAATGCTGCGGATCGCTTGCTTGCGCAGTTCGATGTTTTCAGATGGCGAGCCGGCAATCTCAACCAGCTTCGCGCCGGCGCGCTCGCTCTTACGGTTGCCGAAACCTGAAATCACGGCCTTGCGGATTTCGAGATCCTGACTTGAATCGTAGATTTTGAAGAGCGCGTCAACAGCCGGCTCTCCCGGTCGACTTGAGATGCTGGAGATTGCGGTCTTGCGTAATGCGATGGGTTTAGTACTCAGCGCAAAGTCGGCCAGGATGTTGAGAGCCTGCGGACTGGTGTGCTGGCTGAGTGCATACAGCGCCGCCTCGCTGACCTCTGGCTGTGGCGAGTTGAGCGCGAAATCGCGCAAGGCGCTGAGCACACTGTCGTCGTTTGACGAGCCCAGGAGCGAAATTGCCCTGGTCCGCACCTTGAGCTCAGGGTCGTTCTGGGCGGCGCCAAGAATTATCGGGGTACCCGCTTTACCACCATGCCGGGCCACGAAAACCAAGGCGGCCCGCCGGCAGACCACGGTCTGGCCGGAATTTGGTTTTAACCAATCTGTCGATATGGCCACGCAACGTTGCGGATCGCTCTCGCACAATGCCTGGAGCGCCACGATCTTGATTTCGCTGTTGGGATCGTCGTCGGATCCTTTACCAACCCCGACTCCCATTCCCATTCCTTTGCCGATGCCCACCTCGTAATCCCATTTGAACTTGTCTTTCATCTTCTCCTGGGCGTCGGCTATCCGTTCTTGCATCCGTTCCTGGGCTTCACGATTTCGTTCAATTGCTCTCGCCTGCGATTCGGCAATTCGTTCCTGCATTTCCTGAGTGCGAATCGGATCCTGTTGCGGAGCAATAGGCGCCACCGCCGGAAAGCCTGGAGTTGTCGGCGGGATAACCGCCACAGGCGCGACGAGCACAGACGGTGAGCCCGCCGGATCGGGGATTTGGGTTAAGGCATCAACCTTCGCTGGGACCGGAGCACCCGGCAACTGCGCCATCAACAACTCGGCATCTTCTTTCCAAATGCTCTTTTCGTAAGTCTTTAAAAGTTTCTGAATCGTGTCTTTGGACTGATTGTATTTTCTTAATTTAGCCTGGGCGTAGGCCATCCAATAGAGCGCCGCATCGAGGTTCTTCTCCTGCGGATATTTGGCAACGTATTGCCCAAATGCTTCTTCGGCCTTGGCCCACTGGGCGTCGTCGATCAAGTCCCGGCCGCCGTTAAATACAGTAGTCGCCGCGGCGTTGTTGCTGCCCTGCTGGGCGAATTTTGTAGCCTTGGGCCGGTGAGAATATTTCTGCGCCAGAGCCTGCTGGCCCAAACCGCTGGCGATGATAATGAACGCCGTCGCAATGGCGAGGGCCAGAATTCGATTGAGTTTAGTAACGTTAGGTTTCATTGTTTTGCTTCCTCGATATTTTCCTGTCTTCAAAGTTTTCAATAGCTTCGCAACTCTGCAACGATTTCGGTTCTCTGTACTCGGTCTTTGATCTGCCGCACGTCACTGGCGGGGGCTTTATCCGGCAGATTCGCAATGTCGATCAAAAACGGTTCCAGACTTCCCAGCACTGACTTGGTCGGGAACTTGCCGGTGGCCTCAGCGTCGCGACGCATCACGACGTTTTCATTCAACAGCCGGCGCGACTCACTCTTCTCGTAACTGACATCGACATCATCGTCGTCGTCGGCCGGAAGACTCCGGAAAGAGACGAGCAGCTTCTGCGCTTGATCGAGATGAGTCGTCGTGTCTCCGTCCGAATAAGCAGCGTCAGTAAACAGCACGCCGGGATCATCCATCAACGGCGCCCGGTACTTCTGTTGGTCCTTTTTGGCTACGAGCTGCTTGCCGTCCACCGGACGATTAGTCGCATCGCTGGAATCCAGTTCAGGTTGGCCGGCCCGGTTCTCGATCACCGCACCGTTAACGCGAACACCACTTCCACCTGCGGCGAGCAACCTCTGCTCAGGTTGAGTTCGGAAATACAAATACCCAACCACAAGCATCGCCACCAAAACGGCCAATGCTCCGGAAAATGCGAGCCCCCAACGCGGCACCGCAAACAAACCTGCGAACCAGCCGCGCACGTCTCTTCGTTCGCGTGATTCAACTGCCAAAGGTTCTGCGGCAATGCGCGCGGAGATTCCGCTCCAGGCCGCCGGTGAAATCTGAAGCTCGCGATCGTAGCGCGCATAAAGCTCGCTCTCTGCCGTCAGGGCTTCAAACTCGTGCTCACAGCTTGAACAGGTCATCAGGTGCGTGCGCACCCGCTCAGACTCGTGCTCGCCGACTTCGCCGTCGACAAAAGCTTCCAAAAGATTTACACAGTCATCACACTTCATGACTAAGCTCTCACATACTGCCCGACACGTTGCCGCATCTCAGTGCGCGCGCGGTGAAGGTCTGTTTTCAGTTTGGGGATTGAGAAGCCGGTAATCTCAGCAATTTCTTCATAGCTGCACTGCTGAAAAACCTTCAGCGTGAATACCAGCCTTTTATCCTCGTCAAGCAACGCGAGCGCGCGCTGCACCACTTCGTTCAACTCTTTATTCAAAAGCTGGCTCACGGGAACGGGTCCACGGTCGCTAAGATCCAGCACCTGCTGATCGTCCAGATCCACGTGCTGGTTCTGTCGAATCCGTGCTCGCAGTGACTCGCGCGCTACGTTTTTGGCGATGCCAAACAGCCAGGTCGACAGCTTGGTCTCGCTCCGCAGCGTTTTCAGGCTGCGATAAGCCCGCACGAAAGTCTCCTGCATCAGCTCTTCAGCTAATCCCCGATCGCTGACCTGGTCATAAATAAAACTCATGACCGGTCGCGAATATCTTTCAAAGATCAGACGGAACGCTTCCTGATCGCCCCGGCACGCTCGCGAGACTAGGTCTGCTGAACTATTCATCAGAGATCCTGCGAATGCACCGGGCCGGCCTTCCAGGCTAATCTCGCGTGCCGCCAGCCTTTTCATAAGTTCCGGTGTGTTAGTGCGCCTCCCGGTTAAAAGGTTTCACATTTTTTTGCACAAATTTACGGGGAACTGGAATATCTAACGGATGGGGGCCGAAATCCGTTCCGATAATAGCGCAGGCGTAGGGATGACGGGGAAAGGCGTTTGACTTTGGGCTTTGGGCTTTGGGCTTTGGGCTTTGGACTTTGGACTTTGGACTTTGGACTTTGGACTTTGGACTTTGGACTTTGGACTTTGGACTAGTGCGTCGGCCGCAATCAAAAACCTAAGACCTAAGACCTAAGACCTAAAAACCATTCGACATTGCGGTATCCAAAGAGTCTTAAGCAGCTTTCATCCGGTCGCGGTCGGCGAGGAGTCGCTTGACGGTTGAAAGAAAGCTCCGTGAGTTAATTGGTTTGGGCTCGAAGGCGTTGGCGCCAATCTGCAGCGAAAATGTTCCAGTGCCAGTACCAAAAGCAGTGGTGACCAAAATCGGCGTCGTTTCCAGTGAGGCCGTATCACGCACACGCCGCACGACATGGATTCCATCGGCGCCCGGCATCTGTATGTCGGTCACGATGAGATCAGGTTTGAGAAATAGGGCCGCGTCATAACCTCGTACGCCATCTTCGGCGGTGGTTACTTCGTATCCATTTTGTTCCAGTGTCATGCGCATCAACTCGCGCATCACGTCATCATCTTCAATAACCAGAATTTTTTCGCGCATATCTATCCCTGATAAAAATTCAAAACTTAATCAAGCTATCCGTGTACTGAATGTAAACTTCTATTGTTGCGTTGATTCCGCGAAAGATCTGACAGAAGCCCGAGCGTCAGGGAGGGCCGGTTGGGTTAGTAGCCCTGCCTGACGGTCGGGCTTCTGACAAAAGAAAAAGGGAGTTGAAGTTCATCACTCCAACTCCCCCGGGCACCGCGCCGCTGCTGACTGTTCACATCACTTCACTGTTAGTTCCCGTACCGGTAACCGTCCGAGTAGCCATTCTGATAGGCCTGTCGGAAGTACTGCTGATACGTCGCGCGATCACCATACCGCGAGTTGTAATCCTTGGTCGCGTTCTGATAAGCGCCGTGACGGCTCGGATCAAATCGGCCGCTGCGACGATCGCTTCGACCATCCTTCATGCCTTCGTTGTAACCCGCATTCAGAGCAGTCTGGCGCAGTTCGTACGAACCACCTTGATTTCCGTAACCGTCCCAGTTTCTTCCCCGGCGGCCCTGGTTGTACTGACCATTGTACTGACCATTGTTGTAGGTGCCGTTGTTATAGGAACCGTTCGGATGGTAGTTGCCATACTGATCATACCAACCACCCTGCTGCTGCTGGCGCTGCCGCAGTATTTCTTGCTGTCGTTGAATTTCGCGCTGCCTTAGAATCTCTCGCTGTCTCCAGTAAGGATCCTGATATTGTGCCTGGGCCGTTGTGCTCGACATCACCGAAATGCCCAAGAACAACAGAAGTCCCAGGATTGCCCCTCCAATATTTTTGATGCTGTTGATTTTCATCTTCAATGACCTCCGCAGTGGTACATGGCAATGAACATGCCACGGCCGCAAACGCCCGCGTTTGACCTCAAGATGATAGGAACTCGCCATTTCCGTATTCCATATCGTGTGAATCTAGACCACATCGGGGAACAGCGACGTTATTCTCGAATGAATGTTCAATGGAAGGCCGATTTTCCGGCGCCGGCAAAATTCCCTTTTGAAAAGGCCAGCCTTAATTCAATACAGAGTGGACGACACGTAATCCGACAATTGGTAGCCTTTCATTGTTGATTTTCCGTAGCCCAGGCGTTTACGCCTGGGGTGAGAAAAAGAAGGCCCTAATAAGCCCCATTAATGGGGCTTTTGAAACTAGCCTCTCTTTCATTCCCCAGGCGTAAACGCCTGGGCTACGGAAAAGTCATTCAAACCGACGCAACACTCGACAGCAATAGTTGACTAGCGCCTCAATTTAACGTAGAAGCCTCGGGTATCTCCGGTAATAAGCCGCATCGCATGGACGTTCCAAATCAAAAAGTTCGAGTATCTACGATCGAAGTCGAAACGCACCTCCGTCAGATGAGTGACGAATGGGTCAAGGCCATGGTTCGGGCTGATGCGACAGTTTTGGATCGGGTCCTGGCCGATGATTTCTACTTTACCTACCCGCTCGAAGGAGACGACAAAGCTTCAGTCATTTCAGACCTGACCTCGGGCGAATTGAAGATTGAACACTTCGCCCGAGATCACGTCAGTGTGCGGGTTTTTGCCAGCACGGCCGTGCTGACCGCTCGTGATGCCGTGACCTGGCTCTATCACGGACGCGAGATTGCGGGCCAGTACAAAGTCCTGATCGTATTTGCCGAACGCGAGGGTCGTTGGCAAATGTGCGCCATTCAGGCTTGCCCGATGCAGCAGTGAGTCGATTATTCTAAAGCCGTTGCCAGAGAGTAGTTCGTTAAGTATAGATTGACTTCGAGCGGCGCCGCCGCGAGAATACTCTCCTTAAATATTATGAATTCTCCTCGATTCTTTCTCCGCGGATTCCGCCGGCCCAGCGAAGTGGCTTCCCTCGCGCTGGGAAAACTGGAGCGGCAGGTGCTCGATGAAACGTGGCAGCGCCGCGAAGTCAGCGTGCGTGACATCTATCTGGCCTTCGGCGAGCGCATTGCTTACACGACTTTGATGACGACGCTTGATCGGCTTTACAAAAAGCATTTGCTCCAGCGTCGTAAAGATGGGCGCGCGTTTTTGTATTCACCGGTTTTTTCACCGGAAGAATTCGAAAATGGGATTCGCGCCGACTTCGTCAACAGCCTGCTCGAGCATGGCGCCGATGGAATTCAGCCCGTGCTGGCCTGTATTGTCGATACTGTCAGCGAGCGTGACCGCGAGTTACTCGATGAGTTGGAACGCCTGGTCAAAGAAAAGAAACGCCAACTAAAAGGTAAGGCCGAATAGCGTGTACGAGTTGCTGGGCATCTGTCTGGTTCTGACCGCGCTGCTGGCGGTTAACGCGCTGGCTTCGTTGCTCGTCAGCGCCGTCTGGCGAGTGAGCGAAAACCGCCTGACAAATCTCTCGGCCCATACGCGAGCTGAAATTCTTTTTGCTTTGCGTGCATTGCCTCCGGCCCTGGCATTAATCTGCGCCGGGATATTGATCGTGCCCGCCTACGTCGCTTACGAACCTCGCGTCACGCACGAGATCGTCAGTACCAAACTGGCAATGTTGGCCCTGCTTTCGGGAACGGGCCTGGTCTTTGCATTGTGGCGAGCCTGCCGTTCCTGGTTGGCCACCCGCTCTCTGTTGTGGGGATGGTCGCGTCTTTCGCAACGGATCGATCTGCACGACTTGACGATTCCGACCTTCCGCATTGAGCATCCATTTCCGATTATCGCGGTCGTGGGTAGCGTCAAGCCCCGCCTGTTCATTGCGTCGAAGGTTCTGGATGCGCTGACCAAAGAGGAATTGGCGGCGGCCATCGCGCACGAGCGAGGTCACCTGTTTGCTCGCGACAATCTGAGGCGCCTGTCATTGCGAGCCTGCCGGGACTTACTGATGCTGGTTCCGTTGGGACGATCGCTTGATCGGGCCTGGGCCCAGGCAGCAGAAGCCGCAGCCGACGAGCACGCGGCCCGTGAGAATCCGGATCGCGCGTTGAACCTGGCCTCGGCCCTGATCAAAATTGCCAAAATGGTTCCGACCAGAGAACGTGCCGAGGTTCCACTGGGAGCTTATCTAATCGGTGCGGAAGAGACTCAGGGCGTGAAAGCGCGCATCAGACGATTGCTGGATATCGCTTCGGACGGTATCGACCAGCACGACAACCGCTGGCGGATTAGGATCGCGCAGGCGATTTCTCTGAGCACCTTTGCGGTCTTTGCCATAACCGCTGCCTGCGATCCGCGAGTTCTAATCAGAGTGCACGACGTCATTGAACGTACCGTCGCGCTGCTTTGCTAAGCTTCCCTTGAGTCGGCCAGAGGCTTGCGCAACCAGAAGAACATCACGGCCGCCGCCACCTGCGCTATCATTCCAAATACCACCAGCGCCAACAGCGAGAAGTCGTAGAGCAGCCCCATCGTCACGCTACCCAGGAACCACAAAACTCCGTAAGCAGCATTGAATGCGCCAAACGCCGTCCCGCGCTTGTTCATCGAGACCACTTGTGAAATCCCTGATCGCAACGTCGCGTCCTGCGCCCCGAGTCCGGTGGCCCAGCAAGCAACGCTGATGTAGACACCGCCGGGCCCATCGAGAAAACCAAACGGCAGCGCCAGCAGCGAAACCAGGATCCCCAGCACGATGATCTGAATTCCATAGCGATCGAACATGCGTCCAAATATCAAAGCGGTCAGGCCAGTTACTCCCATCGCGCCCGCATAAAGCAGCGGAATAACTGCCGGCTGGGCCAGCGAATTCTTCTGAAAGTGAAATGCGAGCAAAGGGAAATCGACGAATCCCAACGCTAGCAAACCGGCGGCGGCTACATAGATCCAAAAGACCTTCGGAAGTTGTTTGCGTGCCGGTGCCGGCGGCGGTGTTCCCTTGCTGGGTCGCGCCCAACGCGCGAACAACAGCGCAATGAAGGCGCCTCCCGCCGGTAACGCCAGCCACAAAAACGCCGGGCCGAAATGATGCGTGCGCGCGACCGAGGCGGCCACGAACAACGGACCCAGCACCGCGCCCGTCTGATCCATCGCGGCGTGTAAGCCGAACCCTTTGCCGTGGCCCACCACCTCGGTCGCTTCCGAGAGCAGCACGTCGCGCGCCGGCCCGCGCAAACTCTTTCCCGTGCGTTCAGCTATGACGAGCAAGGCTGCAGCTTGCCAGCTGCCCGCATAGGCCAACCCGGGCACGACAACCAGATTGAGAAAATAGCCGAGCGTCGTAATCGTCCAGTACGCGCGGGTGCGGTCAGCCAAACGGCCCGAGAAATATCTAAGACTGGCGGCAATCATCTCGCCCAGACCGGCGATGATTCCCACCTGAGTAGCACTGGCGCCGAGATCCTTCAGCAGCGGGCCAATGACACTGTGGGCGCCTTCGTACGTCATGTCGGCGAAAAGGCTGACAAACCCCAACGCCACGATGAAACGAAATGCGCTTTTTCTTTCCTCTTTTGAAAAATTCAAAACGGCCAGCTAACTCTCTCTCAGGAATAGAATTTCGACGACTGAAAAAACACCCAAAAGCAACAACAGGCCGACCGCAACGTAGCGCACAACTTTTGGCGAGATGCGATCTTGAATCCAGCGACGAATACCCGCGCCCAGAAACGTCGCCAGCGAACCCTTGGTAATCATCGCCGCCACGGCGCCCAACCAAACTACGGAGGCCACGTGATACTTTGCCGCCAGCGTCGCCGCCGTGACCTGGCCGACATCGCCCCACTCAGAAAAGAAGATCGCCGCGAACGAGACCATCGCGGCCTTGTGCGCGCGATGCTCTTCCTGGATCTCACGCGCACGATCAGATTTTCGCCACAGCACGAAGGCAATACTCAGAAAACTAATCGCGGTAATACTCGCGACCAGCAGGCGCGGCAGTTTGGAAATTGCTTCGCCGACCAAAACGGCGACACCCATCTTGGCCATGAAAGCCACCGCCATTCCCAGCATGATCGGCCAGGTGCGGTAGCGCGCAGCCAGCACGCCGGTGGTGTAGAGCAGTTTGTCACCGACAATTTCGGCGATGAAGACGGCTCCGAAGGTAGCGAGAAAAATTACGAACAATTTAGGTTTGCTCGGCGAGCCGTTGCATTCTAAGATGCCGAACTCGACTTCGCAATTCATAATGTCAGCGAGCGCCAACGGCGCGTGATATGAAAGCCTGGGCCAACGGCCCAGGTGAAAATGGAAATGTGATTAAAGCGCTGAAAGCGCGGAATAAGAAACCGGAAACTCGGGAGTGCAATGGAACGCCTGTTCGCTTATGCCGCGCCTTCAGCGCTGCGGGATTCGGTGGCTTCTTACCTGGGGCGTTGCCCCAGGCTATTGCATTTGCGCACCTTTGGTGCTGACTCGAGATTCCTAAGAGTCAATTGATCCGCCATCAAGTCAGATCATGTCAGAACTGCTCAAGGTTGAAAGAGTCACCAAGAAGTTTCGCGATCGCACCGTGCTGAAGGACGTCAGCTTTACCGTGCACACCGGCGAAGTGCTGGGACTGATCGGCCCCAATGGCGCAGGCAAGACAACTTTGTTCGAATGCCTCGCCGGATTAATGCCGGCGAATGCCGAAACAGTAAAGTACCGGGAACAGGTTCTCGCTCCGTTGAAGCGAAAAGAGGCGTTATTTTATTTACCCGATGCAATTGCTCCCTGGGCCGAACAGACGGTTGCCTGGGTGCTCCGCTTCTTCGAGAAACTCTATGGCGCTTCAGCTTCAGAATTTGCCGGACCATTGCGCTTGCCCGAACTAATGAAATCGCACATGGCGTCGCTGTCTAAAGGAGAGCGCAAGCGAACCCTTCTGGCGTTGGGATTAATGACACCGCAGCCGTTGTTGCTGCTCGACGAGCCGTTTGATGGTCTCGACCTGCGACAAACACGTGATGTGATGGATCTCCTGAAGCAGCACGTCGCGAAAGGTCGAACGCTGATGCTTTCGATTCACCAATTGGTCGATGCCGGCCGGGTCTGTGATCGCCTGGTCTTATTGAGTGACGGAAACGTGGTTGGCGAAGGCACGATCCCCGAATTGCAAGCCAGGGCAGGATTGTCGGATGGAGGCGTCGAAGAGATTTTTCTGGCGCTGACATGAAATTTCAGATCTCAGATCTCAGATCTCAGATCTCAGATCCTAAAACTAAAACTATCGAATTGATGCCCTATCGACACAAACCGAAGTTTGTGCTCTTGCTCACGAAAGAATGGCGCGAGTTGCTGGCTTCGCGCTCGTTCTGGCTCCTGCTGCTGATGATTGGACCGCTGGTGGGCCATGCTTTCGTCACGGCCGTCGGCTTGTACGCAGAGGCGAGCGGCATCGGCGGCGGGCCGGCAGCTTTGTCACAGGGACTGACGCCACTCGACGGTATCGTTTCGCCCACGTTCGGAGCGTACGATCTGGCCGCCACTTTTCTCTTCCCTTTCGTTTCCATCCGTGTGATCGCGGCGGAAAAGCAAAGCGGTGGAATTAAGATCCTGCTGCAACTGCCCGGAAGTCTGACGACAAAAATTTCGGCGAAGGCCCTGGTTCTGTTGCTCGCGTGGCTGGTCACGTTGATACCGGGTCTGGTGGCGCTGGTGCTTTGGAAATTTTACGGTGGCCATTTGCATGCGCCGGAAACCGCAAATGTTTTGTTTGGCCATCTGCTGCGAACAATGTT
>Ga0070694_100002488_pt1 | contig 10879 bp, 7 predicted proteins | sample KBSK1251metaG_FD_65470 | JGI IMG/M metagenome (GOLD analysis project Ga0070694, IMG submission 65470) | Corn, switchgrass and miscanthus rhizosphere microbial communities from Kellogg Biological Station, Michigan, USA - KBS K1-25-1 metaG | ecosystem: Host-associated > Plants > Roots >... | reverse complement strand
ACCGACACGATTTACGAACTTCGGCCGCGGGGCGAACAAGACGCCGGGGATTTCCCAGGGCTCGAAAGATTGCTGCCGGGGAATAGGCCAGAAGACGTAAAGAAGTGTCCGCAGCTAAGCTCCTGAGATCTCAAATTTCAGATCTCAGATCTCAGATTTCAAAGAGATGCCCTACGAAATCTTCCTGGCCCTCCGTCACCTCCGGTCGCGTCAACGGCGACGTTTGGCGCGTGCGACGTCAATCATCGCAGTTGTCGGAATCACTGTAGGCGTGGCAGCGCTGATTGTGGCGCTGGCGCTGGCAAACGGTTTTCGCGATGAAATGCGTGACAAGATTCTTCGCGGAACAGCGCACCTCACCGTGATACGCAGTGACGGGCAGCCAATTTCCAATTACAAAGAAATTGCCTTGCGAATCAACGGCCTACCAAATGTGACGACCGCCACTGGAACAACTTACGACGGCGCCGTCATCGTTGGTCGACGAGCTTCAGCGTATGCTGTGTTGCGTGGTATCGAGGTCGACTCGACACAAGCAATAGCCGAAGTCACCCGCATGTTGGTCGCAGGTTCACCCGAGCACGTCTTTGCTACAAGTGATGCACCAACAAACGTTCCACCGGTCGTAATGGGATCCGAGCTGGCGACGCGAACCGATCTTAGGGTAGGAGACACAGCCGAGATCATCGTTGCGCATGCGGGTATATCGACTACAAATGGGGACAGGCGTCGCGTTCGAGTAGCCGGAATCTTTCGCTCCGGGCTTTTCGAGTACGACTCGACCTGGATCTACTTGCCGCTGGAAACTGCCTCAGCTATTTCAGGAGAAGCTCACGCCGCTGCGGTTATTGGAGTTCAAGTCGAAAATATCTACGAGGTCAAGGTAACTGCGGCGCAGGTGAAACAGTTGCTCGGTAGCGACTATGCGACAGTTGATTGGCAGGAGGCGAATCGCCCGCTGTTTACCGCCCTCGCGCTTGAGCGCCGTATTGGGATTGTGATTATCGGGCTGATCATTTTCATCGCCGCGCTCAACATCACTACCACGCTGATCCTGGTTGTAGTTGAACGTCGACGCGATATTGCGATTCTTAACACGATGGGAGCGACCACCGGAAGCATCATGAGTATTTTCGTGATTGAGGGCGCGATCGTGGGCATGCTCGGCGCCACGCTCGGGGTCTTGCTGGGAGCGGTCGCGATTTTGGTTGCGAATCATTACCAACTCATTAGTCTACCGTCAGACGTCTATTCAATCAGCAACGTTCCTCTGCATCTAAACTTTCGTGATCTGGCTCTGGCGGCGCTGGTGGCATTCGTACTCAGTATCCTGGCTACGCTTTATCCCGCGCGAGCGGCTGCGCGCATTCGACCCGCGGAGATGCTGCGCGACACGAATTAGTCTCAAATCCAATTTTAGATTTCAGGTCTGAAATTTGAGATTGCGCCGCACAAGACTTTTTGACGCAAAACATGGAGCTGTTAACCACCGATCTTCGGAAAAGTTTTCTCTCGCCGGGCGGCGAACGGATTGACGTTCTCCGCGGCGCTTCGTTTTCTGCCAGTGCTGGTGAAGCAGTGGCGATCATGGGAGCGTCGGGCGCCGGGAAATCAACGCTCTTGCATCTTTTGGGCGGCCTCGAAGCAACCGATCACGGCACCATACTGGCCGGCCAGTTTGTAATTGATCGCGCCAACCCCGCGGAGCTGGCACGCTTTCGCAATAAACGTGTTGGTTTTGTTTTCCAGTTTCATCATTTGTTGCCCGATCTCACGGCTGCAGAAAACGTAAGTTTGCCGCTTAGGATTACTCGCATCAGCCGTCGTGAAGCAATGCGCCGAGCTATGCAACTGTTGGAGGAGGTCGGACTCGACCGGCGGGTCGCGGATTCAGTGGTAGGACATCTTTCCGGTGGGGAACAACAGCGCGTCGCGGTTTGCCGGGCCTTGATATGTCGTCCTGCGCTGGTTCTGGCCGATGAGCCCACCGGCAATCTCGATACGACAACGGGTGAGGAAATAGCACGGGCGATTGTTTCCTACGCCCGAAAGCACCAGGCGCTAGTGATAATCGCCACACACAACCCCGCTCTGGCGGAGATTTGTGACCGGACGCTCGTTTTGAGCAACGGACGCCTTAGTTAAACCCACGGTGTGGCTGAAATTGCTGCCCGGTTACGACTTTTCTTACAGCAAAACAATATCAGCCAAATAGAAGCCTTTTGACGCTCCGGTTGATAGGTTATAATGAGGCCAGTGCCGGGCGAGTCAGTTCTTGCCCGGCATGGTAATCATAAGACACGATTAGAAAATCAAAATAATGTTCGAACGCTACACAGAAAAAGCGCGCCGGGTAATTTTCTTCGCTCGCTACGAAGCGTCGCAGTTTGGCGCTCCAGCCATCGAGCCGGAACACTTGCTGCTGGGATTGATGCGCGAGGACAAGACTTTGACTGGACGCTTTTTCCCGCGTGCCCAGGTTTCAATCGAGTCAATTCGCAAGGAAATCGAAGGCCGTACTCTGCTTCGCGAAAAGATTTCAACGTCAGTCGAGCTCCCTCTGGCGCCGGAAACAAAACGCGTGCTCGCCTACGCTCATGAAGAAAGCGATCGCCTTCAGCATCGTCACATCGGCACTGAACATCTGCTGCTTGGCCTGCTTCGGGAAGATCGTTCGATGGCCGCCGAGATTCTTTATGAACGCGGTCTGCGATTGAACGCGGTGCGTGATGAGATAGCGCGACAATCGGGCGCAGACTCGCGTAGCTCGCAGAAAAAAGACACACCGCACCTGGTGGAATTTTCTCGAGACTTAACTGAAGACGCGGCTAACGACAAACTCGATCCACTAATTGGTCGCGAAGCTGAGATTGAAAGAGTGGTGCAGATTCTTTGCCGGCGCACGAAGAATAATCCGGTGTTGATCGGCGAGCCGGGCGTGGGTAAGACGGCGATCGTCGAAGGTCTCGCGCAAAGAATTGTTCGTGGTGAGGTGCCATCATTCCTTGAGAATAAGCGCATCCTGTCCCTCGACCTTTCGTTAATCGTCGCGGGAACAAAATATCGCGGACAGTTTGAAGAGCGCTTGAAACAGATCATGCGGGAGCTGGTTGAGAACCCGCAGTACATCGTCTTTATCGATGAGCTTCATACACTCGTCGGCGCCGGTTCGGCCGAGGGGTCACTCGATGCCGCAAATATTTTGAAGCCTGCGCTATCGCGCGGTGAACTGCAGTGCATCGGCGCGACCACGCCGGGCGAGTTTCGCAAGTCAATTGAAAAGGATCGTTCGCTGGAGCGGCGTTTCCAGGCGGTAAAAGTGCCTCCACCGACCGAAGAAGAAGCGGTCGAGATTCTTGATGGAGTGCGCGAACGTTACGAGAGCTTCCATCAGGTTCACTACACGGATGAGGCATTAGAGGCAGCCGTTTACCAGTCTCATCGTTACATTCCCGATAGATTTTTGCCGGATAAAGCGATCGATGTGATCGACGAAGCAGGAGCACGTGTAAAGCTGCGCGTCCGGCGTGAACAGGGGAACCTCTCAGATTGGAGCCAGATTAGCGAGTGGTCTCAGGAACCAATCGTGGGCTCAGCCATAGGCTCGAGCATGGATGAGAGAGAGGATGACGAACTTGTCTCAGCGGAAGTTACCTGTGATGACATCGAAGAAGTAATAGCTCGCTGGACGGGTATTCCGGTAACGTCTTTGAAAGAGGGTGAAACGCAAAAGCTCCTGCGGATTGAACTCGAACTTCATGAGCGGGTTGTTTCTCAGCGACCCGCCATCTCAGCGCTGGCGCGAGCCATTCGTCGATCGCGCGCCGGCTTGAAGAACCCGTTACGGCCCGTTGGCTCCTTCCTTTTCCTGGGACCGACCGGTGTGGGCAAAACGGAAGTCGCGCGTTCACTCGCCCAGGTTCTGTTTGGCAGTGAGCGTTCCATGATTCGCTTTGATATGTCTGAGTTCATGGAGAAACACTCGGTGTCCAAGTTGATTGGATCTCCTCCGGGCTACGTCGGACATGAAGAAGGTGGTCAATTAACCGAGCGGATCAAGCGATCGCCGTACTCAGTTTTGCTGTTTGATGAAATCGAAAAAGCGCATCCGGATATATTCAATGTTCTGCTCCAGGTTTTTGAAGATGGGATTCTGACTGACGCTATAGGTAATACGGTCGATTTCAAGAACGCGATCATCATCATGACTTCCAACATCGGGGCGCGTTTCATTCAAAAGAAAGCCACCATGGGATTTCAGGGAACGAACGATGCCTCGCGAGAGAAAATGGAAGAAATGGTCATGTCTGCAGTGCGCCAGACGTTCAATCCCGAGTTTATTAACCGTCTGGATGAAATAATTATTTTTGACGAACTGCTTAACCATGAACTGCTGGACGTTATACAGCTCCAGGTTGAACAGATTAATAAGACAATGTTACGGCACGGGTTTGAAGTCAGGCTTACCGATGAAGCAAAGAAGTGGATAGTTGAAAAGACTTGTGCCGATCGCTCTTATGGTGCTCGACCGCTGCGGCGCGCTCTGCAAAAGTACGTTGAGGATCCTCTTTCCGAGGCGCTCATTCAGGGTCACCTGGGAGACGCTGCATTGATCGAAATGTTTCTCGACGGCGACGACCTCAACTACCGTCCGATTGGCGTTGAAGCACCCGACGACGCAATTCTGATACATTGAGGCATTACATTGCCACGCCTGAGTCCCAAACCAGGTGGAAAAACAAAGGCAAAGGCAAGAACCGGGCGGTCAACCTTATCGACCCGTTTCCTGATAGTGTCCTAATTCAGTGAGTATGCCTCACCCCTCTGGTATAGCTTCTGACAGTCCTGCCGGTCCCCATTCCTCAGACAATCTATAACAGTGTTACAAATTCGCTAGACATCGCTATAAAAACACTTACAAGCATAGGGGATTTGGAACGCTCTTTATTGGACTTTTCGGCCCGGTTGCCAACCGTCAAGGGGTTTCGCGTGTCAATTGTCTTTAGCGGTTCAAAAATCTGATTCAGCATACTCACAGAATTAGGGCACTATCGTTTTCTTTGCCTTTTTACTTTTGACGCGTCGTTTCGGTATAATGCGCGACTTTGCTGGATAAGGTTTGAGCGGTCTTGGCAACGAGACCAACGCACTTCGGAATCAAAGCGTTCCAAAGTCACTGAGTTCGCGGAAAGCGCAGCCAGTAGCTGGTTTTACCTTTATTTTTCGACAAGATAATTTTATACCTATTTTGGCTCCCCCGAAGTATCCGAGATCCGGTAAGAACCTCTGAGGGAAAAGGCGCTTATGCACTCATATCGCGGGCTTTTGCTCATACTTGTGAGCGGAATTGTCCTGCTGCATTCCATCTCTGCACCGCGAACAGTTGACGCGCAGCAGGGTCAACGCCTCGTCGAATCGGTAGACGTTTTGAACAACCGGCGTCTGAGAAAAGACGACATTCTTTACTATGTTCAGACGCGTCCCGGTGACCCTTTCAATCCACAACAAGTCGAGCGTGACCTGCAGGCAATTCTCGCCCTGGGATTTTTTGATAAGACGGCCACACGTGTTTATACCGAAGAAGGCGCACGCGGCGGCGTGAACGTTGTATTCGAGGTCAAGGAACTTCCTATCATCCGCGACTTGCAGTTTGAGGGTCTGAAGAGTGTTGCCGAATCAGACGTCCTCAAAACCTTTCGCGAAAGACGAGTGGGTGTCTCCAAAGAAAGCATTTACGATCCCGTCAAAGCCCGCAACGCCATACGCGTTTTGAAGGAAATGCTGGCTGCTAAAGGTCATCCCAACGCAACCATTACGCAAAGGACTGACGAGGTTTCCGCTACTTCCACTGCGCTCACTTTCATGATTAACGAAGGCGAGCGCGTGCGCGTGGTTGAGATTCAGTTTGAAGGCAATCAAGTCTTCAGCGATGGAAAACTTCGCAGCCAGATGAAGTATGTAAAAGAGGCGGGCTTGATCACCCGCTTCAAGGGACAAGACATCCTCGATCGTGAAAAGTTGGAATTCGACCTGCATAAGGTCGACAACTACATGCGCTCTAAAGGGTACCTGCAAGCGCGTCACGGTGAGCCACGAGTTGCGGGCGTAGGACCACGGCGTACTGGATTTCCGATTTTGCCGCTTCCGTTTCTTTCTTCGGTTGATGAGGGACTACGCGTAACGGTTCCTATCATAGAGGGCCGCATCTACCGGATCGGCGAAATGAAGATCGAAGGGAACTCGATTTATTCCGAGGATGCGATTAGAGCCGTCATTGGCCTCAACAAGGGTGATATCGCAAACGGTGAGAAGATTGGCAAAGCGCTATTTGAGAATCTGAAGAAATATTACGGTCAGCAGGGTTTCATTGAGTATACGGCTGAGCCAACGCCTACCTTCAAAGACAATCCACAGAAACCTGACGAAGGCATAGTCGATTTTGTAATCACGATTGAAGAAGGCAAGCAGTTTACGCTGCGCCGTCTCGAGTTCGTCGGCAACACATTTACTCGCGATAACGTCCTGCGCCGCGAAGTGTTGCTCAACGAAGGCGACATTTACAACCAGTCTGCATGGGAATACTCGATAATCAAGCTCAATCAGCTTGGTTATTTTGAGCCCATTGACAAAGACAAAGACGCTGATTTCAGAACCAATGAAGAAGAGGCTACCGTTGATCTGAACCTGAAAGTATCAGAACGCGGGCGCCAACAGATTTCATTCAACGGCGGTCTTTCCGGAATTGGTGGATCATTCTTCGGCCTTGAGTATTCGACGAATAATCTTTTGGGCCGAGGTGAAATCCTTTCGCTCAACATGTCAGCGGGCAACCGTCAGAAGTACATCCAGTTCTCTTTTACCGAGCCTTATCTCAAGAACCGTCCGATTACGGCCGGCTTTTCAGTATTCGGCTATACGCAGAAGTTTTTCGGCGAGGGAACTTTTCTTTCTCAGAATATTGATGCCCAGCAGGGACTTAGCGGCTCGCAGATCGACTTCCTGAATGTCAGCGAAGAAAATCTTTTCACGCGTACCTCATACGGTGGCTCTATTTTCGCGAGCGCGCCGCTCTCTGAGTTCTATCGCAAGCGGCGCTTCACCCAGTTTTCCCGCATCGGCGCTTCTTATCAGTTCTCGACTTCGAGCGTAAAAGATCCGGCAGTTAACCAGGGAAGCACTTGCGGCACTGGCGGCAGCACAACGACTGCAGACAATCCGCAATTCATTCCGGTTATCTACTGCCAGCCAAACATTATCACCAGCCGAGGCACACTGAGTTTTGCTTACGACACTCGCAACGCGAGCGTGGATCCAACCTCAGGCAGAGAGCTTTCGCTGCAGGTCGCGGTGGCCGGATTGGGCGGCGACGTTCGCACTTATCAACCGACAATTTCCTACACTCAATTCCGACCTATGCGGCGGAAGAAATCGGATCATCCGGAGGTCTTTGGTTTCCGCATCATTGCCGGTACCGTTGGTAGTTTCGCTACATCCGACAAGGTCAGAAGTTCAAACTCCCTGGCCTTCGTTGATGGCATCCCAATCTTCGAGCGTTACTTCCTCGGCGACGAGTTTACTATCCGCGGTTATAACGTTCGTTCGATTAGTCCGCTGTCGCCGCTCGACACATATATCACGACCAAAGACGTGGTTGTTGCGGCAAATCCTACGGGAACGCCTGATGTCATTACTGGATTGCCGGCAACGACAACTGCCATCGGCACGTTCACGGGACTTAACGGTTCCAATGTAGCAAAGATCGCAAGTTCCTTTACGCCTATTGGCGCGGATACGCAGGTGCTCGGCAATTTTGAGTATCGCATTCCGGTTGTGGGTAGCACCGTCCAGTTGGCAGGCTTTGCGGACATTGGCACCGCATTCAATCTGCGAAGTAAGAAAGACCAGTTTTTCGAGAGCAATTTCCTTGATGATCAGCCTTTCCTTGCGACAGTGGGCTCCATTCCGTGCCCGAGATCGCCACTCGGAGTTGCGGCGGCGAATCTATCCGCGATTGCGGCGTGCAACGCTGATCCGGATCTCGCTGTGGTGGGTATTACGACCCTAAATCCAGGGCTGGTGATGCGAAGTAATCGACTGGCGACGACGGCCGAAGTAGACAACGCGATAAACCTTACCGGCTTTGACCCCTTTACCCAGCTCCCATTTGGTTTCCAGGAAGTCTTCCTGCGTGGCCAGGCACAAACCAACACGGCCGTTCGCTTATCGCAGAGCCTCTTCTCGAAATTTGGGGACTATCGGGCGAGCCTGGGCATGGAAGTAAGGGTGCAAGTGCCGGTCATCAACGTGCCTTTTCGCCTGATCCTTGCGTATAATCCCAGAGCCAGGAAAGATCAGTTTATCAATGGTTTTCCTTTTATCTTTAATGAGAAAAAGAAAGTCTTTCGTTTCAGCGTGGGGCGCACCTTTTGATCACTTAGAGCCAACCACTATGGGGGTCTGAACAACTAACTGAGTTGACCAGCCACCATTTTTATCTTGAAGGAGCATTACAAGAAGCTATGAAAATAGATCGCCTAATAATCGCCTTTGCCTTTGTTCTGGCCGTGGCTGTTTCTCCGGCGTTAGCACAGACAAGGCCGAGCGCGGCGGCCCCCGCACAGACCCCCGCAGGGCCAGTTAACGTCCCGGCAAGTAAGATCGCTCTGATCTATTCAGACGCGTTTCTCGATGCCAAGACCGGCATCGCCCGTTTCGCCGTGGTGGTGACAAACCTGAATCGTGAGTTCCAACCGCGTCAGACAGAATTGCAAGGGTTGCAACAGAAAATTCAGGCACTTACCGACGACATCACCAAGACGGCGGCCGTGGCTGACCCGAGAACTCTGCAAACTAAACAGGACCAGCTGGATGCGATGAAGAAAGATTTCCAGCGAAAAGGTGAAGACGCGCAGGCTGCTTATGATCGACGCCGTAAGGAAATGTTCACTCCGCTGCAGGATGACATCGGCAAGGCCCTGGAAATCTATGCCAAGGCCAACAACATAAACGTGATCATCGATGGCAGTCAGGTACCGCTGGTTTACGCGGCGGACGCTCTCGATATCACGCGTGCTTTCATCAACGACTTCAACAGTAAGAATCCGGCAACCGCGGCAGTGACTACGCCGACACCGTAACTTCCAGCTGGAGATTCTCAGTCAAAAGACGCGGGCGTGCGGCAGGTTGCTGCTGCGTTCCCGCGTCTCTCTATTCCACCATGGAAACTATTCTCGATTCCCAGGCGATACAAGAGCTTCTGCCGCATCGGTTTCCCTTTCTACTCGTAGATCGAATTATCGAGCTGGTACCGCGAACACGAATCGTCGGCATTAAACAGGTCAGCATCAACGAGCCCTTTTTCCAGGGCCATTTTCCCGGTGCGCCGGTGATGCCGGGTGTGCTGGTCGTAGAAGCGTTGGCTCAGGTGGGAGCCGTGCTGGCCCTTCGAGAGATTGAAGATCGTGACTCGAAGCTCGTTTTGTTTACGGGGATCAGGGAGGCACGTTTTCGCAAACCAGTTGTACCAGGCGACACGTTGAGGCTGGAAGTGACAGCCTTGCGGATCGGATCGCGAGTGCAGCGGATGCGTGGTGAAGCTAAAGTTGAGGGCCAGCTCGTTGCCGATGCCGACATTATGAGCATCATCGCGGATCGCGGATCGGCGGTTTAGAAAAGGGTAATAGGTTAAAAGGGCAATAGGGTAAAAGGGGCAGGAGGAAAGGGAAAGAGCCCAGGCCAATCCCAGCTTGTTTCCCCGTTACCCTTTCCCCTTTTCCCCCAAACGTTTTCATGTCTGTAGCCACAAAACCTGCTAACGTTCATCCCACAGCCGTTGTCAGCCCCGACGCCCGGATTGGGAGTGGTTGTTACGTCGGACCCTTCTCTATTATTGGCGATGAAGTTGAATTGAAAGATGGCGTGAGGCTGGAGTCTCACGTGGTCATTGAAGGCCGCACCGTTATCGGTGAGCAGACCCGGGTTTTTCCCTTCGTATCAATTGGCTTGCCACCTCAGGATTTGAAGTACGGTGGTGAGCCCTCTGAAACACGCATCGGACAACGAAATCATATTAGAGAGTTTGTGACAATCCATCGCGGCACCGCGGGCGGAGGAATGCTCACTCAGATTGGAAATGACTGTTTGCTGATGGCCCAGGCGCACGTCGCCCACGATTGCATACTCGGCGACGGCGTCATCATGGCAAATGCTGCGACGCTCGCCGGCCATGTCGTCATCGAAGACAACGCCAACGTGGGGGCCTATTCCGGCGTGCATCAATTCTGTCGCGTCGGCAGGGAAGCATACATAGGTGGCTATTCGGTGGTAGTAAAAGACGCGCTGCCATTTGCGTTGACGGTTGGTAATCACGCGCGCTGTTACGGCCTAAATACCACCGGCATGAAACGACGCGGATACTCCCGTGACATCATCCATTCGCTACATCGCGCCTTTCACCTGCTGCTTTCCTCAAAACTAAACACCTCGCAGGCGCTGGAAAAAATCGCAGCGGAAATCAAAGACTCAACAGAGGTCGGCAGGCTGGTCGAGTTTATCCAGTCCTCGAGTCGAGGCGTCACAAAATAAGGATGAATCCAAAGTCCAAAGTCCAAAGTCCAAAGTTTAAAGTTCAGGATCCAAGGCCCAAAGTCGAATCTACCAACCGGACGTTGGACCTTGGACTTAGGACTTTGGACTGCCTTTCACCATGCGCTACGGTTTAATTGCAGGCAACGGCCGCTTTCCCTTTATGGTGGTAGCGGCAGCTCGACGCGCCGGCGTCGCGCTCGCAGTCGCGGCGATTCGTGAAGAAACCGATCCCAGCATCGAGAATGAAGTTGAAAGACTGACCTGGGTGGGCATCGGCCAGCTCGGCAGGATG
>Ga0070694_100002487_pt1 | contig 10881 bp, 7 predicted proteins | sample KBSK1251metaG_FD_65470 | JGI IMG/M metagenome (GOLD analysis project Ga0070694, IMG submission 65470) | Corn, switchgrass and miscanthus rhizosphere microbial communities from Kellogg Biological Station, Michigan, USA - KBS K1-25-1 metaG | ecosystem: Host-associated > Plants > Roots >... | reverse complement strand
TTAGCGAATGGGCGGCGTCGATTAGTAAGACCAGAATCCAGGGATAAAGCAGCAACTCCAGACGAAGCGACGGGTCAAAGAACATCGGCATGGCACTCAACAAAGAGTCGCTGAAAGACATGCCGATCAAAGTTCCGAGCAGCCCGCACCCGATTGCAGCGAGCGCGATGAAGAGAGTGGCCTGGCGTCTACTCCACCGCTTTGGGAACATCTGATCGCCCGTTGCAACCGTAGAATCATCCGTATGCAATTTGATGGCGGACCAGATCTTCGAGACGGTGTGCCACACGCCTATGCTAACGAGAACTAATATCACGGTACGTCCGATCAAGCCAGAACTTCGCCACAAGTGAGGACGCACCAACGGCACAAAGAACGCGGCGAAAAGAAACGCCACGATTGGAAAGACAGCTTGTCGAAGCGCGCGTGCCTCTTCCCGTTCAATCATCAGAAATTTTTCGAGGTTCTTATTGATGCGAGCATCTGATCGCGCGCGTCGCACATAACTTTCGACAGTGGGATTCACGACTGGAGCGTAGGCGCCTTTGGCAGCATAAGCATTGCGCTGTGCGTCATACGCAGCGCGGCGCTGTGGGTCGATCAGTATATCTCGGGCACGCGAAATTCGAACGAATGCTCGGGTGGCTTCGGGCAAGCCGCCGTTTAGATCCGGGTGTTGCAGGCGCGCGAGCCGCTTGTATGCAGCCTTGATCTCTTTTACTGAGGCAGTGCTCTTGACCCCCAGAACCTGATAGTAATCCAACATAGTCTTTTGCCGGAGTATGCCTTAACCCACAGCGAAAAGTACATCTTTGCGTAAATAATGGCTTGTATCGTTTGGTAAGATGTAGCACCGGCGGTCACGGTACTTAAAATACGTTGTCCGAAAGGACGTGCGGGTTCGACTCCCGCCATCGGCACCAGAACAGTTTAATTGCTCTACTTACTTGATTTGCTCGCACTCGCGCTTGGCCTATCACAACGAAGTCACAAAGTTTGGGGAACTTGCTAGAAATGTTGGCTGGACTAATGCACAATACGCACGTCCGCGGAAGGCCGCATCCGGTGCGCTCCCACTCGTAGCCACCTCTGCTCCATCATCCTGGGCGTGCCAACTCTGCGTTGAAACAATCAAACTTACGAATTATTAGTTCTTAACCGTTCTCACTGGGCGAAGCAGGATAATACGAAACCGACTATGCGCTTTTTTCACAATAGTGAATGCTGACAGATATTAAGCTGCGCTGGATACTTGGGTGAGACGTTACACCCGTAGGTAAGACGCTCAGGGCGACCCTTAAAACGATGGCAATTAAAAAATCCGAACTTTATTCATCTCTCTGGGCTAGTTGTGACGAGTTGCGTGGCGGAATGGACCCATCGCAGTACAAGGACTACGTATTGACACTGCTATTCATGAAGTATGTGTCAGATAAGTACTACGGCAAGCCGAACGCGCTGATTGAAGTTCCGGAAGGCGGTAGCTTCAAGGACATGGTCGCCCTCAAAGGCGACAAAGAGATTGGTGACAAGATCAACAAAATCATCGGCCGACTTGCTGACGCGAATGACCTAAAAGGTGTAATCGACCAGGCCGATTTCAACGACGAGAGCAAGCTGGGTACAGGCAAGGAGATGCAGGACACGCTCTCGAAGCTTGTCGCGATCTTCGATGGCCTCGACTTTCGCGCTAACCGGGCTGAAGGCGATGACCTTTTAGGTGATGCTTACGAATATCTGATGCGCCACTTTGCCACCGAGAGTGGTAAGAGCAAGGGCCAGTTCTACACTCCGGCGGAAGTGTCGCGAATTATGGCCCAGGTCATTGGTTTGGATCGTGCATCGGAGTTAGACCAGCCGACTGTTTACGATCCGACGTGCGGCTCTGGTTCGTTATTGATTAAAGCTGCCGATGCAGCGAACACCTCAAAGCTGGCTATCTACGGTCAGGAGATGGATGTCGCGACGTGGGCCTTGGCGCGGATGAACATGATCCTTCATGGTCATCCAACTGCTGAGCTGTGGCGCGGCAACACACTATCGGCGCCGCATTGGAAGAACAAAGATGACAGTTTGAAGACCTTCGACTATGCGGTCGCAAATCCGCCGTTCTCGGCAAAGGCGTGGTCTAGTGGCCTTAATCCAAGCGAGGATGAGTTCAAACGTTTCGAGTACGGCATTCCACCAGCAAAGAATGGTGACTACGCTTTTCTGCTTCACTTAATTGCTTCGCTCAAGAGCAAAGGTAAGGGTGCGATCATCCTTCCGCACGGTGTACTTTTTCGTGGCAACAAGGAGGCAGACATCCGCCGCAATCTGTGACTCGCGGTTTGATCAAGGGCATCATCGGTCTGCCCACGAATCTCTTTTACGGCACTGGCATTCCGGCTTGTATCGTTGTGATCGATAAAGAGAACGCGCACGCGCGTAGCGGCATCCTCATGATCGATGCCAGCAAAGGGTTCATTAAGGACGGCAACAAGAACCGGCTGCGGGCGCAGGACATTCACAAGATTGTGGACGTGTTCAACCGGCAGGTCGAGTTGCTGCGCTACTCACGCATGGTGCCTGTCTCGGAGATTGCGAGTCCGGCCAACGACTACAACCTGAACCTACCACGCTACATCGATTCGAGCGAGCCTGAAGATCTTCACGATCTAGATGCGCACATGAACGGCGGCATCCCCAATCGCGACATCGAAGCGCTCGATCCTTATTGGACTGTGTTTCCGTCGTTGCGCGCCTCCCTTTTCAAAGAGAATGGCCGCCCTGGATACAGCGATGCTCATGTTCCGTCAACGGAAGTGAAGCGAACGATTCTCGCCTGTCCTGAGTTCACAACATTTTCGGCGCAAATCAAAAAGGTCATCGACGACTGGTGTGAGACGCACGCACCAATGCTCAAGGGTCTCAAGATCAACGATCTGCCGCGCGAAGTCATCAGGGTAGTGTCGGAAGATCTGCTCGCACGCTTTACGGATCGGCCGCTAATCGATCGTTACGATGTGTATCAGCGCTTGATGGACTACTGGGCTCAGACGATGCAGGACGACGTGTATCTTATTGCCGGTGATGGATGGATTGAGGCCGCGAAACCCCGCGGTATCGTTGAAGATAAGGAGAGAAAGATCAAGGAAACGCCCGATCTTGTCACGCGCCGCCGGAAGTACAAGATGGACCTCGTGCCGCCAGCGCTCATCGTCGCGCGTTACTTCGCCGAGGAGCAGGCGGCCATTCATGACTTGCGAGTTGCGCACGATACTTCCGCGCGCGAGCTGGAAGAATTCATCGAAGAGAACAGCAGCGAGGACGCGAGTGGCGAGAAGGGTTTGCTCATCGATGCTCTGAACGAGAAGGACAAGATCACCAAAGCGAGTGTCAAGGCGCAGCTTAAAGAGCTCAGAGACGAAGGTGAGAGCGAGAAAGAACGCGACGTGCTCACCCGTTGCCTTGAGTTGATGGAAGCCGAGAGCGTGGCTAGTCGTGCCGTCAAGGAGACGCAGGCCGAACTCGACGAGAAGGTCCTAGCAAAGTACGCCGAGCTCAGCGAGGATGAGGTCAACACGCTCGTCGTCGAAGATAAGTGGTTCGCCAGCATCCGCGCTGCGATCGGAAGTGAAGTGCAACGATTGACACAGCGCTTGGCGTCACGCGTGAAGGAATTGGACGAGAGGTATGCGCGGCCGCTGCCGGCGCTAGAGCGAGATGTCTATTCGTTCAGCGCCAACGTCGAAGGACACCTAAAGAAAATGGGGCTAGTTTGGGCATGAGTAGCAAAGCCATGCCCCCTTGCGGGCTGCCGTCACGATTTCTGGCGAAGACAGAAGCGCCTGATGTGCAGGCAGGATTCGAGCGAACCTCCATTGGTGATTTGCCGATTGACTGGGTCGTCGATCAGCTTTCAACCAACTGGGAAGTGATCGACTGCAAGCACATCACTGCTGACTTCATATCTTCGGGAATACCAGTCGTAAGCATCGGTGAAGTGCAAGGTCGATTTGTAGATATCGAGCGGGCAAAACACACCTCGCCCTCCTTCTATTCTCGGTTGATCGAAGGCGGCCGAAAGCCGCGTCCGGGCGATCTGATTCTCAGTCGTAACGCAACAGTGGGCGAAGTCGCACAGGTAGCGCACTGGCATCCGCCGTTTGCAATGGGACAAGACGTCTGTTTATTGCGAAAAAGATTTCCAGACTATTCATCGGATTTTCTACAATCGATATTTCAGTCGGACATTATCTCGCGGCAACTCGACAATCTGATGGTTGGTTCGACATTTCGACGCGTAAATGTTCAGCAGGTTAAAGGCCTGGTAATTCCGTTTCCTAGGTCAGTAGAACAAAGCGCTATCGCCGCGGCGTTGTCGGATGTCGATGAGTTGCTGAGGGCCTTGGAGGCGCTGATCGCGAAGAAGCGAGCCATAAAGCAGGGTGCGATGCAGGAGCTCCTCACCGGCAAAACTCGTCTTCCGGGCTTCGGTGGTGCAAGGCGGGCTGTGACCAACACGGAGATTGGTGACCTTCCGGCAGACTGGCGTGTGATACCGGTGAAAGAGATGACGCGCGGTCACAAGCAAGGTTATTTCACAAAAGACCAGTACGTTAATGATGGGGTCAGATTAGTGCGAATCACTGATCTTCTGAATCCGCACATCGACTATGACTCGATGCCGATGCTTCGTTTGCGATCATCTGACCGCGATCTCTATCGAATTCGCGTTGGTGATTTTCTCTTCGCTCGGAGTGGTGCGATTGGACGATACGGAATTGTCGACGAGGACGTAGATGCGATCTTCGGATCATACATCATCCGCTTCACGTTCGATTCAGCCATACTGAGAAATGAATTCTTCGGCTACCTCTATGAGACTAACCTGGTGTGGAAACAACTTCTTTCGATTACGCAGGGAAGCTCCAACATCAACATTAATGCTGCTAACATCAAATGCATCCAGATACCATTGCCCACTATTGCCGAACAAAACGCCATTGTTAGCGTTCTCTCCGACATGGATGCGGAAATTGCCGCACTCGAAGCCCAGCGCTACAAGACCCGCGCGGTCAAGCAAGGCATGATGCAGCAACTCCTCACTGGACGAATCAGGTTAGTGAAACCGCAACCAGCGGAGGCAGACGCGTGAGCAACGTCGGCCAGCACGAGATCCGCACACAGCGGGGTGTGATCGAGTTCTTCAAGAAGGCGCTCGATTACACGTACCTGGGCCACTGGAAGGACCGAGATGGCAACAGTGCAATCGAGGAGGGACTACTCACCAACTGGCTCAAACGGCAGGGTCACAACGACAAGATTATCAGAAAAGTTTTGTTCGAGCTTGGCAAGGCCGCGGCGCTGGGAGGAAGCAAGACTCTTTACGACGCAAACCGCGAGGTATATGGACTTCTGCGCTACGGCGTGAAAGTCAAGCCGGAGCTCGGTGAGCAGAACATCACGGTTTGGCTCATAGACTGGACGAATCCTGCAAACAACGATTTCGCGGTTGCGGAGGAGGTGACGATCGCCGGTGAGAACAAGAAGCGCCCTGACATCGTGCTCTATGTGAATGGCATCGCGCTCGGTGTACTGGAACTAAAACGCTCGATCATTTCGGTAGCCCAAGGCATACGTCAGAACCTCGACAGCCAGAAGAAAGTATTCATCCAGCCGTTCTACACAACTGTGCAACTGGTGATGGCCGGCAGCGATACTGAAGGATTGCGTTACAGCGTGATCGATACAAAGGAGAAGTATTGGTTGCGCTGGAAAGAGACCGAAGCCCACCCAATCGCTGGCGAGAACCCTTTGCTGCGCGAGTTGGGCCAGATATGCAGCAAACCTCGACTCCTCGAATTGATCCACGACTTCATCGTCTTCGACGCCGGCACGAAAAAGACCTGTCGTCACAACCAGTACTTCGGCGTGCGCGCAGCGCAGGAACGTGTTCGTAAGCGTGAAGGCGGCATCATCTGGCACACGCAGGGCAGTGGAAAGTCGCTCACGATGGTCTGGCTAGCTAAGTGGATCCGCGAGCATGTGAAAACCAGCCGAGTTCTGATCATCACGGACCGCACCGATCTCGACGAGCAGATCGAGAAGGTGTTTAGGGGTGTCGATGAAGATATCTACCGCACGAAAAGTGGCGCCGACCTGGTGAATGTACTGAACGCGAATGAGGAGTGGCTCATCTGCTCGCTGATACAAAAGTTTGGCGCGTCTGAAGAAGGAGATATTGAGGCTTTTATCGAGGACATTCAGAGTCATCTACCAAAAGGATTTCACGCGAAGGGCGATATTTTTGTTTTTGTCGATGAGTGCCATCGCACTCAGTCAGGCAAACTGCACGATGCCATGAAAGCGTTGCTACCGGGAGCAATGCTGATCGGTTTTACCGGCACACCGCTGCTCAGGGACGACAAGCGCCGCTCGATCGAAACCTTTGGGCCATGGATCCACACTTACAAATACGACGAGGCAGTAAAGGACGGCGTGGTGCTCGACCTACGGTACGAAGCGCGCGACATCGACCAGAGCATCACGTCACAGGAGAAGGTGGATCAATGGTTCGACCTGAAGACGCGTGGCTTGACGGACGTCGCTAAAGCGCAGCTAAAGCAACGTTGGGGAACAATGCAGAAGGTGCTCTCGGCGCGTGATCGTCTAACAAAGATCGTTAGTGACATCCTAGTTGATATGGAGAGATGTGATCGGCTGCAAAGCGGTCACGGCAACGCGCTCCTTGTCTCGGGAAGCATCTACTCGGCGTGTCGTTTCTTCGAGATGTTTCAACAGACAGATCTCGGCGGGAAATGCGCCATCGTTACCTCGTACCGCCCCTCGCCTTCCGATATTAAAGGCGAGGAAAGTGGCGAAGGCCTGACTGAGAAACTTCGCCAGTACGACATCTACCGGAAGATGCTCGCCGATCATTTCAACGAACCGGAAGAGAAGGCGATGCACAAGGTGGAGCAATTCGAGAAGGAGGTGAAGAAGCGTTTTATTAATGAGCCAGGGCAAATGAAGTTGCTCATCGTCGTAGATAAACTACTCACAGGCTTCGACGCGCCACCCGCGACATATCTCTATATCGACAAACACATGCAGGACCACGGCTTGTTTCAGGCTATCTGCCGCGTTAACCGATTGGATGGCGAGGACAAAGAATACGGATACATCGTCGACTATAAGGATCTCTTTCGATCTCTTGAAGGTGCGATCAAGGATTACACTGGCGAAGCGTTTGCGGGTTATGACAAGGAAGATGTCGAGGGTTTGCTTAAGGACCGATTACAGCAGGGACGCGAACGATTGGAGGAGGCGCGCGAAGCCGTCAAAGCCATTTGTGAGCCGGTCGAACCGCCTCGCGACACGCAATCTTATTTGCGCTACTTCTGTGCGCGCGAGAGCGGGAACGCTATGGAACTCAAAGACAATGAACCGAAGCGAGTCACCCTCTACAAGCTGGTTGCTGCATATCTGCGCGCCTACGCGAATCTTGCTAACGAAATGGGCGCTGCCGGCTACTCCGAAGTTGAAGCCGAAGAAATCAAGAGCGAAGTAGACCATTATGAAAAGGTGCGACAGGAGGTAAAGCTTGCGAGTGGTGACTATGTCGATTTAAAGGTGTTCGAGCCGGCCATGCGACACCTGCTCGACACTTACATTCGTGCCGAAGAGAGCGAGCCGCTTTCACAGTTTAATGATCTGACGTTGGTGCAACTGATCGTTGAGCGTGGAGAGGATGCGCTTGACTCGCTGCCTGAGAATCTTCGTCGCGACAGCGAAGCAATGGCCGAAACAATTGAAAACAACATTCGCCGTCTCATCATCGATGAGATGTCCGTAAACCCGAAGTATTACGAGAAGATGTCGCAACTACTCGATGCTTTAATCAAACAGCGCAAGCAGGAAGCGTTGAATTACAAAGCATACCTCGCGCGCGTGGTTGAGTTAAGCAAACGAGTTAGCCAACCGGAGACGCAGTCGTCCTATCCAACCGGTATTAACAATGGAGCCTTGCGCGCGCTCTATGACAACCTCGAAGATGGAGATGACGCGGTGATGGAAGTACGCGAACCGCAGCCGCACTACGGCTCCGGCACCGCGCTGGATGATAGAGCCGCACGAGCGCTTGCGCTGGATCGCGCGATTCGCGCCGTCAAGAAGGCTGACTGGCGGGGTAATAAGTTCAAGGAGAAAGAGGTTCGAAATGCGATCCTTTCCGAACTTGGCGACGATGATATCGTCGATAAGATATTTGAAATCGTAAAGAATCAACGTGAGTACTAGACAGCACCATATAGAAGTTCGTGGTTTGCCGATTGAAGTGGTCCGCAAGGACATAAAGAATCTGCATGTTGGCGTATATCCACCACAGGGCCGCATTCGCGTCGCGGCGCCGCTGCGAATCAATGACGAGGCACTGCGACTCGCAATTATTTCCCGCCTGTCATGGATTCGGCGTCAGCAGGCTCACTTCACTGATCAAGAGCGGCAGTCTCAGCGTGAATTTGTCAACGGCGAGAGCCATTTTTTTCAGGGCCGTCGTTACCGGCTGAATGTCGTTAAGCATGACGGTCCCGCGTATGTACATTTGTCGAATAACAGGACCATTCAGTTGTTTGTTGGGCATCAGACTGATAGAAATAAGCATGAGGAAGCTTTCCAACAGTGGTATCGTCAAACACTCCAGAAGCAAATTCCTCACCTTCTTGCCAAATGGAGAGCGAAGGTTGGCGTTACAGTTAACGAAGTGCGTATCAGAAGGATGAAGACCCGTTGGGGGAGTTGCAACGCTCATGCGGGTCGCATTTGGCTAAATCTTGAGTTGGCTAAGAAGTCTCCTGTGTGTCTGGAGTACATCTTGGTTCACGAAATGGTCCATCTTCTAGAGCGGGGCCATAACGAAAGGTTTCGCTCGCTGATGGATACGGTAATGCCCAATTGGCGGCTGTTTCGTAAGGAACTGAATCGAGCACCACTAGCCCACGAAAAATGGAAGTACTAGGATTATGGCAGTTAGCTGACTAGCATTCTTTCGGAATGTACTCGACAATTAGAGCGGATTAACTTTTTCGCTTAAGACGCTTCGAGAGAATGGCAGGTCGTTGAGGTGAAGTCTTGAAATATAAATTCAACCTAAAGGGCCTCAAGACGCCGTCGGGCACCATTTCAATTCTTGCCCTCAAGGATTTGGTCGACACTCTGGTTGAGACTGCTGAGCGGGGGCTGCGTTTGGCCGTCCAGGGAGAGAGTGTTAAGCGAGGTCCGGTACCCGGATGGCTGGCGAGATCACTCGATTTCACAATCATCGAGTTAAAAAAGGGGTCAACTACGCTTACGCTTGAAGCACCTGCACTGGGCGAAACGGCCCAGGAGCAAATTCAGCAACAGGATCTCTGGTACTCAAAGCCCAGCCCAAAAGACACCGCCATTTCACTGGTGAGCCGTTCAGTCAAGGATGCTGTAGCTGAAAATCTTCAGAGTCATTCATTTGATAAGGGTGTTCTGGATGGTCTGCTACTATTCGAAGTATTTTTCAAGACTTACGGGGATAGACTTGAAGTAACTGCGCAAGGTCGGCCTTTCGAGAACTTTTCCCTGAGTTGCAGTGAACTTCAGCAGGTGCGAGCTTTAAAGCAGGACACTCCAGAGCCGTCAACGTTTGTAATATCCGGCAAATTTGATTTGATCCAACATAGCCGTCGGAAATTCCATCTGGTGCTGAGCAATGGACAAGTAATCCCTGGGGTGATTGACCCTGAAATCTTGAACGTCGAGAACATGCGTGAGTTTTGGGGCAAGAGAGTAACGATTAAGGGCTTGGTCCATTTTAATCCTGGCCGCAAGGTGCGTCTTTTTGAAGCTCAGAGTATAAAGATGGCGGAATCTGGTGAAGAGATTTTTGAACGAGTTCCCAAAGCACCCGAGCCGCAGTTGTTGTTTGATGTCGAATCTCCAAAACTGAGTGCCGCTCCAGCTTTGGAGGAGATTTGGGGTAGGTGGCCTGGCGACGAGTCTATCGATGAACTGTTAACGGCCCTCACTCAATAGCGACCTCACTCTTATGCAAAAGTTTGTCCTCGATACAGGAGTAATCCTTGGCTATATAAGGGCTGCTGGCTATGCAGACTACATCGAAAAGAAATATGCGCCGTTTGCTCCGCCAAATATTCCTCTGATTTCTGTTGTTAGCAAAGGAGAGATCTACTCTCTGGCAAAACAGTTCGGCTGGGGAGGCGGTAAGTTGAAAACTCTGGACGAACTTTTACGAAAGCTGCCAACAGTCGATATTAGCCATGAACAAATAATCCAACGATATGCCGAGATTGACGCATTCAGTCTGGGCAAAGACAAAGCGCGACCTCTCCGAATCGGTCAAACAGCCCGTGTTATGGGGAAGAATGATTTGTGGATCGCTGCAACCGCGTCGGTCTTGAGCGCAGCGTTGCTTGCAATCGATCATGACTTCGATCATTTGTCTAGCGTATTTCTGGACGTAATCTACATCGATCAAAAACTCACGGCCTCTGATGCCTGACGCGGCCTGGCCGGTACAACAAACCTCAAGGATTCCTCACATGAACAAGACAATCAAAGAACTACCTGAACACAGTCGTCCGCGCGAGAAGTTGCGTCAGCGAGGCGCAGCAGCACTCACTGATGAAGAATTGATAGCAGCAATAATCGGGATGGGCACGGCTAAGATTGATGTGCGAACCATGGCCAGACAGGTTGTCGACCTAATTCGCAAACATCGTGACGGGCTTACCCTCGATCACTTGCTCTCTGTGCCGGGAATGGGTCTGGCTAAGAGTGGACAGGTACTATCGTCGTTTGAACTCGCAAGGCGCTACATAATCAAGGAGACGATGAAGCTTGAGCGTG
>Ga0070694_100002486_pt1 | contig 10881 bp, 11 predicted proteins | sample KBSK1251metaG_FD_65470 | JGI IMG/M metagenome (GOLD analysis project Ga0070694, IMG submission 65470) | Corn, switchgrass and miscanthus rhizosphere microbial communities from Kellogg Biological Station, Michigan, USA - KBS K1-25-1 metaG | ecosystem: Host-associated > Plants > Roots >... | reverse complement strand
ATGCAGTCGAGCCCCATCTTGAGCATGAGGTTCGGGATGATCGAGACCAGGTTGGCGTTGCCGCAGCGCTCGCCGTAGCCGTTGATCGTCCCCTGCACGTGCCCGATCCCCTCGCCCACCGCGGCGAGCGAGCTCGCCACCGCGCACTCGGTGTCGTTGTGCACGTGGATGCCGAGCGGCGTCTCCGCCTTCACCGCACGCTTGACGGTCCGGATGATCGCGGCGATCTCGTGCGGCAGGCTCCCCCCGTTGGTGTCGCAGAGCACGAGGCAGTGCGCGCCCGCGGCCTCCGCGGCCAGCAGCGTGCGCATCGCGTAGTCGGGGTTGCGCTTGAAGCCGTCGAAGAAGTGCTCGGAGTCGTAGATGACCTCCTCGAAGTGCTTGAGGAGATACGCGACCGAGTCTGCGATCATGGCCACGTTCTCCTCGAGCGTGGTGCCGAGCGCCGCGGTCACGTGGAAGTCCCACGCCTTGCCGAAGATGGTCACCACCGGCGGGCCCGCCTCCACCAGGGATTGGATATTCCCGTCGTCCTGCGGCCGCACCCCCGGGCGCCGGGTGGCCCCGAACGCGCTGATCTTGGCCGACTTGAACACCGCGTCCTGCACCCGCTTGAAGAAGCGCAGGTCCTTGGGATTCGAGCCGGGCCAGCCGCCCTCGATGTAGTGGACGCCGAGCGCGTCGAGGCGCTGGGCAATGCGGACCTTGTCCTCCATGGAGAAGGCCACGCCCTCGCCCTGGGTGCCGTCGCGGAGCGTCGTGTCGTAGATCTTGATCTGACGCGATCCCGGAGTCACGGCCATGGGGGGCCAATCATCCCGCCCCGGCCGGCCGAGTGTCAAGTTATGCTCGGGCGGTGATCCCGGCCCTGATGGCGACGGTGGTGCTGGTGGCGGCGTTCATCAAGGGCGCCATCGGCTTCGGCTTCCCCTCCCTCGCCACGCCGCTGCTGAGCCTGGTCGTGGACGTGAAGATCGCGGTGGTGCTCCTCATCCTCCCCAACATCGTCATGGACGGCATCCAGTTCGCGCGGCGCGGGGCCCCGCTCGCCACCGTGCGCCGCTTCGGCGGGCTGCTGCTCTCGGGCGGGGTCGGCATCGTGCTCGGCACGCGGGTGCTGACGCTGCTGTCGCCGCGGGCGGCCACCGTCACCCTGGGGCTCTTCGTCCTGGCGTTCGTGACCCTCAGCGTCACCGGCCTCGCCCCGAAGATCCCTCCGCGCTGGGAGCCCTGGCTCTCACCGCCGGCCGGCTTCGTGGCCGGGGTCATCGGCGGCGTCACCAACTCTCCCGCCACCGCGCTCGTCCTCTACTTCCACGGCATCGGCCTCTCCAAGCACGACTTCATCTCGTCGATCGCCTTCACGTTCTTCTTCTACAAGCTGGTGCAGCTCGGCGCGGTCACGTGGTACGGGCTCCTGCCCTGGCCGCTGCTCTGGATGTCGATGGCCCTCACCGTGGTGGCGCTGGCCGGATTCGCGGTCGGTCTCCGCGTCCAGGACCGGCTCGACCAGCGCACGTTCAACCGCGCGGTGCTGATCTTCCTGGCCGCGCTCGGCGTGTGGCTGCTGGTCGGCGGCCGGCGCTGATCGGGCCGCGCCCGGTCAGGATGGGCGGAGGGTGTAGGTCCAGCACTCCCCCTCGAGCAGCACGGTCCCGTCCTGGTTGGTGATCGTCGCCCGCAGCTGGCACACCGGCTTGTCGGGCTTGAGCGCGAGCACCTCCACCTCGGCGGTCACGGTGTCGCCGAGATAGGTCGGGGCCAGATACTTGAGGGACTGGCTCATGAACACGGTGCCCGCCCCCGGCAGGTCCATCGCGACCAGCGCGTTCAGCATCCCGGCCGCGATGCCGCCCTGGGCCACCAGCCGGCCGAAGCGCGTGCGTGCCGCGAAGTCGGCGTCGAAGTGGAGCGGGTTGCGGTCACCGGTGATCTGGGCGTAGAGCTCGACCTCGAGCGCAGTGACGGTCTGGGTGCGCCGCGCCTTCTGCCCGACCTCGAGCCCGAGCGGCCCCATCGCGCGAGAGCTACACCACGCCCGCGGCGCGTAGCTTGTCGACGCGCGCCTTCGGCATCCGCAGGCGCCGGGTGAGGATCTCGTCGGTGTGCTGGCCCAGCAGCGGCGGCGGAGCCGAGGCCGCGCCCGGCGTGTCGTGCAGACGCACCGGGACTCCCATCACCGTGATCGGCCCCGCCTTGGGATGCGGCAGCGACACCATCATGCCGCGCGCGCGCAGGTGCGCGCTCTCGCACACCTCGGCCACGCTCTTGATGCGGCCCGCGGGCACGCCGGCCTTGTCCAGGCGGGCGAGCCACTCGTCGGCCGGGCGCGCGCCGAGGATCTCGTTCAGCAGCGGCACCAGAGTCCTGCGGTTGGCGACGCGGTTGGCCTCGGTGTCGAAGCGCGCGTCCTTGATCAGGTCGGGGCGCTCGAGCGCGCGACAGGTCCGGTCCCAGAGCGAGTTGTTGGCCACGCCCAGGGTGATGTAGACGTCCTTCGCCTTGAAGACCTCGTACGGCACGATCGACGGGTGCTCGTTGCCGCGCCGCGCGGGACGGCCGCCCGCGTTCCAGTAGAGCCCGGCCTGGTAGGTGAGCAGCGAGGCCATCACGTCGAGCATGCCGATCTCGACCTTCTGCCCCCGGCCGGTCTTCTCGCGGCTCAGCAGGGCCAGCGTGATGCCCTGCGCGGCGGCCATGCCGGCCACCAGATCGCCGATCGAGTTGCCCACCTTCACCGGTGGGCCGTCGGGGAAGCCGGTGATGTCCATGACGCCGGACTCGCCCTGCACGATGAGGTCGTAGCCGGGCCGGTGGGCCTCGGGACCGCTCTCGCCGAAGCCGGAGATCGAGCAGTAGACGAGCCGGGGATTGGCCTTCCGGAGCGCCTCGTAACCGAAGCCCAGCCGCTCCATCGTCCCCGGCCGGAAGTTCTCCAGCACCACGTCGGCGGAGGCGAGCAGCCGCCGGAGGATCTCCTGCCCCTCGGGAGCCTTCATGTTCAGCGTGAGGCTCTTCTTGTTCCGGTTGACCGAGAGGAAGTAGGTGGCCTCGCCGTGGACGAACGGCGGCCAGCCGCGCGTGTCGTCCCCCTTGCCCGGCTCCTCGATCTTGATGACCTCCGCGCCCATGTCGCCCAGCGACATGGCGCAGAAGGGCCCGGCCAGGACCCGGGTGAGGTCGATGACGCGCACCCCGTCGAGCGGGGGCCGGGCGCGGCGCGGCGCCGACGGCTTCGAGACACGACGCGATGCGGGCTTGCGGGAGCGAGTCCTAGTCGTCGCCACGGGGCCTCCTGTTCCACACGCCTTTCACGACGCTCTTGCCGATGGCGGCGATGCGCTCGCCGCGCGCGCCGGCGCGACGCCAGAAGAGGCGCGCCCGGTCGGTGAAGCCCATGCTCGAGAAGTAGAACACCGAGTCTACCGCCTCCACCGAGACGTGCGAGCCGATCTTGACCCCGTCGGTGGCCGCGCCGTGGCAGAAGAGCCGCGCGCCGTCCTCGAGCTCGACCAGGGCCAGGTGCAGCGGGGCCCGGAAGCCCTCGGGCGGCGAGTGCAGCGTGGTGAACGAGACCACCTCGCCCAGCGGCGGCAAGGTGGCCGCCTCCATCTTCACCGGGTGGTCGGGGCAAAGGCTCGCCGGCGGCACCACCAGGCGGCGGCAGCGGGGGCAGCGGGAGGCGCGCAGCAGGTCCGCCATCAGCGGCGGGCCTCCACCAGGGTCACCCAGTTGTTGGTGGCGAGCCCGCCGATCGACTGGGCCAGGCCGACCCGGGCCGCGACCTGCCGGCCCTCGGCCTTGCCGCGGAGCTGCCAGGTGAGCTCCACGAGCTGGGCGATCCCGGTGGCGGCCAGCGGGTGCCCGCGGGCCTTGAGGCCACCCGACGGGTTGACGGGCAGCCGCCCGCCCACCGTGGTCTCGCCGTCGAGGGTCGCGCGGCCCGATTTGCCCGGCGGCACCAGCCCGGTGTCCTCGAGCGAGATCAGCTCGAACGGGGTGAAGGCGTCGTGGAGCTCGGCCACCTCCACCCGCTCCGCGCCGAAGCCGGCCATGCGGTAGGCGACCGCCGCCGCGGTCTGCGTCGCCCGGAACGTCGTGAGATCGCTCCGGTAGCGCACCGCGATGGAGTCGCCCCCCTGCCCGATCCCGGCGATGCGCACGGCCCGGGGCTCGGCGGTGAGCAGCAGCGCCGCGCCGCCGTCCGAGATCGGGCAGCAGTGGAAGAGGCGCAGGGGGTCGGCCACCGGCCGGCTCTCCATGACCGCCTCGAGCTTCACCGGCTCCCGGAAGTGGGCGTACGGGTTCCGCGCGCCGTGGGCGTGGTTCTTGACCGCCACCTGCGAGAACTCCCGGAGCGTCATGCCGCGGCGGTGCATGACGGCCCGGGTGATCAGGCCGGCCAGCGCGGGCATGGTGGTGCCGTAGCTCTTCTCGTGGGGATCGATGGAGCGCCCGATGATCTCGGACACGCGCGGGGTGGGCAGATGGGTCATCTTCTCGCCGCCCACCACCAGGATCGAGCGGTGGAAGCCGGCGGCGATCGCGGCGTAGGCCGCGTACACCGCGGCCACCCCGGACGACGTCGCGGTCTCCACCCGCAGCGCCGGCACGTGGGAGAGGCCGAGGCGCGTGGCGATCAACGAGCCGTAGTTGCCCTCCCCGGTGAACTCCTCCGGGTTCATGGCCGCGACCACCAGCGCGTCGGGCCGCTCGATGCCCGCGTCGGCCATGGCGGCCAGCGCCGCCTCGGCGATGAGGTCGGGGAGATTCTCGTCGCGCCGTCCGAAGCGGGTCATGCCCGCGCCGGCGATCCACACGTCCGTCACGAGGCCCATTTCAACCGGGCCGCGACCTCCGTGTCAACGGGTTTGCGGCAGCACCACGCCGGCCGCCTCACCGCGGCGCGGCGGCACCGATGGCGGCGGGACGTGGATCTCGAACTCGCGGATCAGGCGCAGCAGATACGTGCGCTGCAGCCCCAGCGCCCGCGCCGCGCGCGTGCGGTTGCCACCGGTCTGAGTGAGCGTGGCCTCGAGGAGCCGCCGCTTGAAGTCGGAGACGGCGCCGTGGAACCCGGGGAGCGGGCGGGCCGGCGCGGCGGGCGGCGCCGCGGCGCTGGACAGCCCTTTCGGCAGACGGGGGAGCGAGGGACGAGGAGCGGGCTCGGGAGCGGGCATGAGTAGTGTCGTCATGCCGGAGCACCCCGGCAAGGCGCGTGCCACGCAGGATCCATGCGCGCGCCGCGCCGTTCGCGGGGCTCGCCGCCTCACGTGCACCGCCTCGTGGGCAGCCCGGATCGCGCCGTGCCGTCGCGCGTGGGCACGCCCACAAAAAAACCGGGAACCCGCCGAGCGGCGGGTTCCCGGTGATCTCGCGGACGGGAGTCGACTAGGCCTTGGTGGCCGGCTTGACGCCGGGGTTGTCCTTGAAGAACTGCTTGTTCAGCTCGATGAAGTTCTTCCAGTTGGCCGGAGTCTCGTCTTCCGCGAAGATCGCCTTCACTGGGCAGACCGGCTCGCAGGCACCGCAGTCGATGCACTCATCCGGGTGGATGTAGAGCATGGTCTCGCCCTCGTAGATGCAATCCACGGGGCAGACCTCGACGCAGGCCTTGTCCTTCACGTTGATGCAGGGCTCAGCGATGATATACGCCATTCCGGCCTCCTGTTAACCGGTCACCCGGGGAACGCTCTCGAAACCCTCACACTTCTACCAACTTGCCCCACACCTGTCAAGGCGTTTGACCCGGCGCTAGAGCGTGCGCAGCTTCGGGTCGAGCGCGTCCCGGAGCGAGTCGCCGAAGAGGTTGAACGCGAAGACGGCCAGGCTGATCGAGAGGCCCGGGAACAGGGCCATCCAGGGGGCCGCCTCCGCGAAGTCGACCGCGGCTCCCCGCAGCATCAGGCCCCACGCGGCGGTGGGCTCCTGCACGCCGAGCCCCAGGAAGGACAGCGAGGACTCCAGCAGGATCGCCTGGCTGAGGAAGGCGGTCAGCATGATGAGGTACGGGGCCATCACGTTCGGCAGCATGTGGCGCAGGATGATCCGGGCGTGGCCGAAGCCGGCCGCCCGGGCCGCGTCCACATAGGGCATCTCGCGGATGGCCAGCGCGGAGGACCGGATGACGAGCGCGGCGCGCGGGATCATCGGGACCGTGATGGCCATGATCACGTTCGGGATGCTGTTGCCGAGGACCGCGACCAGGGCCAGGGCCAGGACGATCAACGGGAACGACAGGAAGACGTCCATGAACCGCTGCAGCAGGAGGTCCAGGCGCCCGCCGAAGTAGGCGCTCCCCACCCCGATCACCGCGCCGAGGGTGGCGCCGACCACCGCGGAGCCGAAGCCCACCAGGAGCGCGGTCCGTGAGCCGTGGATCAGCCGGGACAGCACGTCGCGCCCGAAGGCGTCGGTCCCCAGCCAGTGCGCGGTGTTGGGCGCGGCCAGCATGGCCCCGAAGTCGACCGCGAGCGGATCGTACGGCGCGAGTGGCCCGGCGAACACCCCGACCACGATCATCAAGAGCACCACCACCGCCCCGACCGCGCCGAGGGTGCGCCGGCGCGCAAAGTCCTGGATCGCCGCCCACCAGCGGGCTCCGGAGGAGGGCTCGGTTTCGAGGGTGGCGGACTGGTCGATGGGCGAGGTGATGGCCATGGTCTAGCGGTATCTGATCCGCGGGTCGAGCCAGGCGTACATGGCGTCCATCATGAAGTTCACGACGATGAAGATGCCGGCCACCAGCATCACGAGGGCCTGGATCAGCGTGTAGTCCCGGTGGGACACCGCCTGGACCAGGAGCAGCCCGATGCCGTTGAGGTTGAAGACCTGCTCGGTGACCACGAGGCCGCCGATCAGGAAGGCGAACTCCAGCGCGACGACCGTCACCACCGGGAGCATCGCGTTCTTGAGCGCGTGGCGCACCAGGATGAGGCGCTGGACCAGGCCCTTGGCCCGAGCGGTCCGCACGTAGTCCTCGCGCAGCACCTCGAGCATGGCGGAGCGGGTCATGCGGGTCGCCACCGCCGAGTACCGGTACCCGACCGCGAGGGCGGGCCAGATGAGCTGCAGCATGTTCTGCCAGGGGTTCACCCAGAACGGGGTGTAGACCATCGGGGGGAGCCACCGGAAGATGATCAGGAACGCGAGGATGAAGACGATGCCGAGCCAGAACGACGGCATGGCCAGTCCCGCGATCGAGAAGATCCGCACCGCGTAGTCCACCCACGTGTCCTGCTTGAGCGCGGCCAGCACGCCGAGCGGCAGGGCCAGGAGCACCGCGATCACCGTCGCCATCAGCGCCACCTGCAGCGACAGCGCGAAGCGCAGCTTGATCTCGTCCCAGATCGGCGAGCCGGTCCACATCGAGGTCCCGAAGTCGAGGCGCGCGACCCCCGTCGTCCACACCACGAACTGCTTCCAGATCGGCTGGTCCAGGCCGAAGCGCGCCCGCTCCTGCCGGAGCAGGTCATCCGACACCGAGCCGCGGTCGCCGGCCAGCCGCAGCTCGACCACGTCGCCGGGGATCACGCGAATGAGGAAAAAGGTCACCACCGCCACCCCGAAGAGGGTGGGAAACATGAGGAGGAAGCGCTTCAGGAGGTACTTCCACATGGGCGACGCCCACGCGGGGTCCGGGCCGGCGGCGGCCCGGACCCCGCGCCCTCGGCTACTCCGTGAGCCAGACGGTGTCCAGCTGGTTGTTCAGGTAGTGGCTGGGGGTGATCGTCCACCCCTTGACCTTGGAGCTGTGCGCGATGATGCGGTGCCACTGCAGCGTGTAGATCACGTGCGCCTCGTCGTCGAGGAGCCGCTTTTCGAGGGCGCGGACGTACTTCTTCCGCTCCTCGGGATCGGCCGCACGAGACTGCTTGCGGTAGAGCTCGTCGATCTCCTTGTCCTTGTGCTTGCCGTAGTTCGCGTCGGAGTGGCTCACGAAGCGCGCGAGGTCCAGGTCCGGCTCGACGATGAAGCCGCACTGGAAGTCCATCGCCACCTCGAAGTCCCCCCGCTTGAGCATCGGGTGATAGGCGGAGGCCTCGACGATCTCCTGCTTGACGTTGAGGCCGATCTGCCGCCACTGGTCGATGAGCCAGATCCCGAGCGGCTCGTAGGGGTGCGGGATGCCCCGGTTCTTGAACGTGAACGAGAAGCCGTCCGGCACCCCGGCTTCCTTCAGCAGCCGCCTGGCCTCGGCGCGGTTGGCCGCGATGTCGTGCCCGTAGCCGGCGAGCTTCTCCAGCTCGGCGGGCGGCGTGGCGTACGGGGTGCCCGGCACCTGGATGCCGCCCACGTCCTTCACGAGCGTAATCTTGGAGAGGTTCTTGGAGCCCTCGTAGCGGTCGAGCGCCAGCGAGAGCGCCCGCCGGACCCGCTTGTCGTCGAAGGGCTTCTTCTCGTGGTGCATCGAGACGAAGTTCAGGCAGTCCCAGGGGCTCTCCTGCACCGTGATCTTGTCGCCGAGGGCCGAGACCAGCTGGTCCCGCTCCGGCGGGCTGAAGCTCCGGAACTGGATGTGGGCGCGACCGGCCCGCACCGCGGCGACCTGCTGCGCGGACGACTTCACGAACAGCGCCCGGTAGCCGTCGAGATAGGGCTTGCCCTTGTCCCAGTAGTTCGGATTCCGCTTGCCCACCCACTCCGAGCCCTTGATGTGCTCGACGAAGGTGAAGGGGCCGGTGCCCATGATGTGGGTCTCGTACCAGTGCTGGTCCTTGGCCAGAATGTCGGCCTTGTAGATCCAGTTCCAGGGCGAGGCGAGGTTCAGGAGCATCGAGGACTCGGCGTACTTCAGCCGGAAGCGGACGGTGTAGGGATCCGGGGCCTCCACCACCTCCACCGCGGCGTAGGCGTCCTTGCGCAGCGACTTGATGCCGGGGGGCGGGAAGATGATCCGGTCGTACGAGGCCTTGACGTCCTTCGAGGTCATCTCGCTGCCGTCGTGGAACTTCACGCCCTTGTGGAGCTTGAAGGTGTAGATCAGGCCGTCCTTGGAGATGTTCCAGGACTCGGCCAGGTCACCGACCGGCTTCGTCCCCGTCTTGTCGAAGGGGTCCACCCGCATCAGCGTGTTGTAATGCGGGGCGGTCGGGTGGATGAGCCCGAAGGTCTCCTCCTGGTGCGCGTCGTAGGAGGGTGGCTCCGACGGCACCACGAAGACGAGCTCGCCTCCCCGGCGCGGCTTGTCCTGGGCGAAGGCCGCCGTTCCCCAGGCGGCCGACACCACGAGCGTGAGAGCGACGAGAGCTGAAAGCCACATGGTCCGATGGCGCATGAGCCACCTCCCCGGTGAGATGGACAACTGAAGCCTTTGAGGAATCAATCGGTCAAGGCAGGCCTTGGTTCCGTTCGAGTTTCGCTACTTTACGGCGCCCGCCGCCCCCCTGTCAAGGCTCGGAGCCACCCGGGCTAGACCCGGATGCAGGCGGCGCGGTGGCCGGGCTTGACCTCCCGCAGCTCGGGGACCACGGTCCGGCACTCCGGGACCGCGATGGGGCATCGCGGGTGGAACACGCAGCCCGCCGGAGGGTTGAGCGGGCTCGGCACCTCGCCGCCCAGCACCACGTGCTCGCGCTTGGCCTCCACCGCCGGGTCCGGGATGGGCACCGCGGAGAGCAGGGCCTTGGTATAGGGGTGCAGCGGGTCCTCGTAGAGGGCCGTCCGGTCGGTGATCTCCACGATCTTGCCCAGGTACATGACCGCCACCCGGTCGGAGATGTGACGCACCACCGAGAGGTCGTGGGCCACGAACAGGTAGGTCAGCCCGAACTCGCCCTGGAGCTCCTCCAGCAGGTTGATGATCTGGGCCTGGATCGAGACGTCCAGGGCCGAGACCGGCTCGTCGCAGATGATCAGGCTCGGCTCCATGGCGAGCGCCCGGGCGATGCCCACCCGCTGGCGCTGCCCCCCCGACAGCTCGTGCGGGTAGCGACGGGCCATGGCCGGGAGCAAGCCGGCGTGCCGTAGCAAATCTTGCACCCGGGCCGCGCGGGCCGTGCGGTCCGGGACGATGCCGTGCACGCTGAGCGGCTCGGCGATGATCTGGCCCACCGTCATCCGCGGGTTGAGCGAGCTGTAGGGGTCCTGGAAGATCACCTGCATGCGACGGCGCAGCCCGCGCAGCTCGGAGTCCGAGACCTTGGCCAGGTCACGGCCCTCGAAGATGACCTCCCCGCTCGTGGGCAGCTCCAGCCGGAGGATGCACCGCCCGGTCGTGGTCTTGCCGCAGCCGGACTCCCCGACCAGGCCCAGGGTCTCGCCCCGCTCGATCTGGAAGCTCACCCCATCCACTGCCTTGACCACCGCGGGCGGGCCACCGAAGAGCCCCCCGCCGACCTGGAAGTGCTTCACCAGGTTCCGGACGATCAAAATGGGCTCCGGCGAAGTCTTCGAGCGCGGCGCCGTGGCCTCTTCGCCCTTTGGGCTCATCGGGGCGGCCAGTTGGCCGGGTCCTGCGGGCTCATCGGGGTGGCCGCTCGACCGGGGAGTGGGGTCATCCCGTCAGGCGGGGACCGCGGCGCGGATGGGCAGGTCCTTGGCGAGCCAGCAGGCCGAGAGGTGCTCGGCCGCGGCCGGCTCGAGCGGCGGCTCCTCCTGACGGCACCGGTCGATCGCGTAGGCGCAGCGGGGAGCGAAGGAGCAGCCCGCGGGCAGCCGCGAGAGGTCCGGCGGCTGGCCGGGGATGGGCTGGAGCTTCGCCCGGCGCGGCTCGTCCAGGCGCGGCACCGAGCGCAGCAGGCCCAGGGTGTACGGGTGCCGGGGGTTGGCGTAGATCTCGCGGGCGGTCGCCCGCTCCACGATCTTGCCCGCGTACATGACGTTGACCCGGTCGGCGTAGCGCGCGACCACGCCCAGGTTGTGGGTGATCATCATGATCGC
>Ga0070694_100002478_pt1 | contig 10893 bp, 6 predicted proteins | sample KBSK1251metaG_FD_65470 | JGI IMG/M metagenome (GOLD analysis project Ga0070694, IMG submission 65470) | Corn, switchgrass and miscanthus rhizosphere microbial communities from Kellogg Biological Station, Michigan, USA - KBS K1-25-1 metaG | ecosystem: Host-associated > Plants > Roots >... | reverse complement strand
CATTTCGCCGGGTACCTGGAGCTGACCATCCCGCTGGCGGTCGCCCTGGCGGCGACGACGTTCGCGCAGATGACCGACGCCGGCCGGAGCCTCGGCCAGCGGCTTGCGAGCCTGCCCGGCCAGCAGCTGTTCAAGACCGGAGCCCTGCTGGTGCTGGCCCTCATCATGGCCACCGCGCTCGTCTGCTCGCGCTCGCGGATGGGAATCGTCTGCACGCTTCTGGCGCTGCTCTGCGTGGGGCTCTTTCTCGCCTGGCGCGGGCGAGGCAAGGGGTTCATCGTAGCGGCCTTCGCGGTCGCCGGCGCCACGCTGCTGCTGTTCAGCCAGGGGGACGCCGGCGGCTCGGTGGTGGGCCGCTTCCTCGGCGTTCGCGCCGATCTGAGCAATGGGATTGGACGCTGGGGAATCTGGACCCAGGCGTTCGCCATGCTGAAATCATTTCCGATCGCCGGGGTCGGCCTGGGGGCCTTCCCGGAGGTTTTCCCGGCGTTTCGCAGCTCCGGCCAAGGGATCTATCTGGACCACGCGCACAACGACTTTCTTGAGTTTGCTGCCGAGACGGGGGCCGTCGGCTGCATCGCTCTGGCGGTGTCCGCTCTCCTGGTCATGGTGGCCGTGCTGCGCCGTCCCGCCGGCCTGCGGGACTTCGGTCTCTTCGGCTACGCCGCCATCGGGTCGGTCGTTGCCATCGCGCTGCACTCGATCACCGACTTCAACCTCGCCATCCCGGCGAACGCGCTCACCGTGTCGGTGCTGCTCGGCATCGTGATCTGCTGGACCAGGTCGCCGTCCCCCGTCCTGGCGCTCGGCCGGGAGGACCCCCGCCCCTGGGTGGCGCGGAGCCTCCTGCCCGCGGCCGTGGTCTCCGGCCTGGCCTGCCTGGCGCTCGCACCCCTGCGGCCCGACGTCGCGCCGCGCTCGCCGGGGACCCTCGCTGCGCTCGCGGAAGCGCCTTCCGACGGGCCTCGAGCCAAGCCCGCTACAATCACCGGCGGAGGCGACGCCGAGCGGCTGTTTCGGGCGGCCTCCGATCTCAGTGCCGGCGCGACGGAGGACCTGCAGGTGCTGGTCAAGGCGAAGACCGAGGGACAGGCGATTTCGGAGGTGGCCGCGCGGTACGTCGAGGCTCGACTGCGGGATGCGATCGATCTGCAGCGGCTCGGGCTGCGACAGCTGCCGACGTCGTCGGCCGGACACGTGGCGCTCGGGCATCTGCTAATCGGCCGGTGCGCGGCCGAGGCGCTCTTGACCGAAGGGGAGGTCGACTGCGTCCAGGAGGCCATGCCGGAGTTCCTGCTGGCGCTGGAGCTGAGCCCCGTCAGCGCCGCCACCCATGCCGGGGTGGCTTCCATCCTCGTGGCCGCCTGGCCCGCGATGAACGAGGCGCAGCGCGCCGGCGCGCGGCCGATCATCGAGAGGGCCGTGAAGCTGAGCCGCGGCGACCAGCCGCTGAAGAAGCAGTGGGAAGGAGTCTCGGGAGCGTCATGAAGCAGGTCTACCAGGACCCCAGAGCGCGGTCGATCGAGATCGCCGATCTCCCGGAGCCGGCCCTGCGGCCCGGCACACTCCTGGTGCGCAACGCCTTCTCCGTCGTTTCCCCCGGAACCGAGAGAAGCGCCGTGAAGATGGCCAGCGAGTCGTACCTGGCCACCGCGCGCGCCCGCCCCGATCTCGTCCGCCGCGTCATCGATACGGTGCGTAGGGAAGGCGTGCTCGCTGCCTACCGCAAGGTGCAGGCGAGGTTCGGCGAACTCCAGGCTTTGGGTTACTCGTCCGCGGGCACAGTCGTGGCGGTGGGTCGGGGGGCGGGGGATTACTTCCACGTCGGCGATCGCGTGGCGTGCGCCGGCGCGGGGCACGCCAGCCACGCGGAAGTCGTCTGCGTGCCGGTCAACCTCGCCGCCCGCGTCCCGGCGGGGATCCCGCTGGAAGCGGCCGCGTTCGCCACCCTAGGCGCGATCGCGCTGCACGGGGTCAGGCAGGCCGCCCCCACACTGGGGGAGCGATTCGCGGTGATTGGCCTCGGGGTCATGGGGCTGCTCACCGTCCAGGTCCTGCGGGCCACCGGCGTCAGAGTCATCGGCTTCGATCTGGATCCGGGTCTGGTGAAACGGGCCATGGAGCTCGGAGCGGAGTCCGGCGGCCACGGGTCCGTCGAAGACCAGGTCAGCACGGCCCTGAACTGGACCGAGGGGGTCGGCGTCGACGCGGTCATCGTGACCGCCGGATCGAAGGACGACGCGCCGATGGTCGCTGCCGCAGGGATGTGCCGGGACCGGGCCCGCGTCGTCGCCGTGGGTCTCGTCCCCTTCGGCCTGCCGCGGGAGGTGGCGTACACCAAGGAGCTCGAGCTGAAGATCGCCCGGTCCTACGGACCGGGCCGCTACGACAGCGCCTTCGAGGAGAAGGGGCACGACTACCCGATCGGCCACGTCCGCTGGACCGAGACCCGCAATCTGGAGGCGTTCCTGCAACTGCTCTTGGAGGGAAAGGTCACGCCCCTCACCCTTGTGACGCACCGCTACCCGATCGAGGAGGCGCGAGGGGCCTACGAGGACCTGCTGTCCAGCGACGGCCCGGCTCCTCTGGGAATGTTGCTCTCCTATCCCCAGCCACCGGCAATCGTCACCTCCCCGGCGCCGCCTCAGCCTCGCGTGGAGCGAGCGGCAAGGACCGAGGCCCCCGCTCTCGCCCCCGGGCAGGCGGTCGAGATCGGTTTCATCGGGGCCGGATCCTTCGCCCGAGCGACCCTGCTGCCCATCATCACGCGCATGAAAGGCGTCCACCTGCGCCGCGTCGCCACCGCCCACGGCCTCACCGCGCTGGATGCCCAGAAACGGTTCGGCTTCGAGTCGATTGGGACGGATGCCGACGAGGTGCTGCACGATCCCGCGATCCACCTGGTCTTCATCGTCACCCGTCACGACCAGCACGCCGATCTCGTCGTGCGCGCCTTGCGGGCCGGCAAGCACGTGTTCGTCGAGAAGCCCCTGGCGCTCAACGAAGCGGAGCTCGTCGAGATCGAGAAAGCCGCCGCGGATGCCCCTGGCATTCTCATGGTCGGGTTCAACCGGCGCTTTTCGCCGCACGCCCGGGCGATTCGCCAGGCCTTTGAGCGCCGCGGACCCTTGATGATGAATTACCGAGTCAATGCGGGGGCTCTGCCTCCAGGGCACTGGCTCAATGATCCTGAGGTGGGCGGCGGACGCATCGTGGGTGAGGCGTGCCACTTCATTGACTTGATGTCGTACCTCACGGGGGATGCGGCTATTGCCTCTGTACAGGCAGCCAGTGTTGGTCGTTCCAGGGACGCGGCTGAGGATTTTTCGGCGGTGATCTCTTTCGCCGACGGATCTGTAGGGCAACTTCTGTACACTTCGAAGGGTTCACCACTCCAGCCCAAAGAGCTGCTCGAGGTCCATGGCGCCGCCGCATCGGCAACTGTGATTGACTATCGGACCTGCACAATCAGCGAAGGGGGCCGGAATCGATCGATCGGAGGCTCGGGGAAGGGGCACGTCGAAGAGATGTGGCTGCTCAACGCGTTAGTGCGCAATAGCGAACGGAAATCACAAAGTGTCACGCAGCCGCTCGGGGTTTCGCGGGCAACATTTGAAACGGTGAACTTGATTCGTGGATCCAGATCCTGACAAACCAAGCGCGCACTCGTTCGATGGCGCATCCATGACGGTTGTATATCTTGAGGTCCGACCTAGTCGATCGCTCCACGATGTCAGCCCCGAGATGAACCACCAGGCGTCGGACCTGGGCCTCTCCTTTCACAAGAATTTTGCCTGGACTTTGGCGGGCAACATCACCTATGCGGCCTGCCAGTGGGCTGTCCTGATTATCATCGCAAAGGTAGGAAGCTCAGCGATGGTAGGACAATTCGCCCTAGGTCTTGCCGTTTCGGCGCCCATTCTGACGCTTACGAACCTTCAGTTGCGCCCGATTCAGGCAACCGATACTCAAGGGAGATTTGGATTCGCAGACTACCTCACGCTTCGCTTGATGACCGCGTTCCTCGCGTTCGTCATGATCTGCGGCAGCGCTGTGATGTTCAGGTCGAACCCGGCCACGGCGAGCGTTGTACTCGTGGTAGGAGTAGCCAAATGCATCGAGTCCGTGAGCGATGCTCTCTACGGTCAATTGCAACGGTCTGATCGAATGGATCGCATCGCGATTTCCATGATGCTAAAGGGCCCGTTGTCACTCGCGGCAATGGCAATCGCTGTCTGGGTGACCGGCCGTGTCCTATGGGGGGCTACTGCGCTGGCAGGCGTGTGGCTTCTCCTGGGCTTGAGTTATGACTTGCCGGCGGCAAGGAAGACTGTGAGACCGGAGTCAAACGTCCGAACGAGTCAATCCGTGATCAAATGGCGTCCGCACATCCTTATGACCATTGTGCGCATCGGTCTGCCGATGGGACTAGCGTTAATGCTTCTCGCGCTCGCCACTAATATTCCTAAATACCTTGTCCAGCGTGAACTGGGCGAGGGTGCACTTGGATACTTCTCCGCTCTGGCCTACCCGGGGTATGGAATCGCGTTGCTTGTTGCAGCCTTGGGTCAGTCGGCCAGTACTAGACTGGCGAGGGCATTCGCCGGCGGGGGCAACTCGTTTGGTCGGCTCTTGCTGACATTGGCGGGCATCACTCTGGGGATCGGTGCAGTTGCTGTTGGACTGGTCATCACGCTGGGGCCCCAGATCTTGAGCATCATGTATCGACCGGACTATTCGGCATTCTCCAATGTCTTCGCGGTTCTTACGATTGCGACGGTCATTTGGTCCGTCGAAGCGATCCTTGGATACGGAGCAACTGCGGGCAAGGTGTATTACGGGCAAGCATGGGCTGGCGGAATAGCCGCGGCGGTCACAGCTCTTTCTGGGGTTGTTCTGGTAAGGTCATACGGTTTGCTCGGGGCGGCTTGGGCCACGGCGTTCGGCGGATTCACGGCGCTGAGCGTGTTTTTCGTGCTGGTACTCAGGGCGACGATGAGGCGACGATGTTAAGGCCAGCGATTCTGAGGCTTGTCCGAGGGGGCCTCGGTCGAGAGTGTTCCATCGTCGGGATTCTTGTCACCACCATGATCGCGATCCTTGTCGGCCTGCTCCTCTTGGTGGCCGGTGGTGAAATTGGATTGGGATGTGCAGGGACTTGCGCACTCATACTGGCGTTGGCACTTCTCCCCGGTCATGTGCGCGTGGGTGCACCGTTCGCGCTGCTGCTATTTGTGCCCTTCGATCACTTGCTGGCCAGCAATGCTGAGCGGCTGGGCTGGCCGGTGCTGCTGCTGGCCGTGGCATTGTGCATTGGATGCATGCTGAAATGGCGTTCCTTGGTGATTTCGAAAAGGGATTGGGACATACATCTACTGATCCTTGCAAAGCTCGGATCGGGTCTGGCTCACTTTGGGGCTGGTCAGGTCAGGATGGTGTTGTTCTGGCTGGCAGCAGGCGCAATTGTCATCTGGTTCAGAACGGAGGAGCAGGAGATTCGATCAGTTCGGAACCAAATCTTGCTTGCAGTCATGTGCGTAGGGGCTGCACAGGGACTTTTAGCCATTGTGGAGGCCCTCCAGCTCATTGATCTGCGTGCCCTCATTTCCGGATATGAACCGAATGTCAATCAGTTGATGGGTACGTTTGGCATTCGTTCATTGGCTCTCAGCGGAGATCCCCTGAGACTGGGCACGTTGACGATGCTGAGTGGGCTGATCAGTCTCTCTCGCATCACCATGCCTGGGCACCTCCGCCTGAAGCGAGGCATTTATGCATGGGCGCTCCTTTTCTCCATTGCCGGGCTCGTTCTCAGCGGTGCCCGGGGCTCGTGGTTGGGGTTCATCGCCGGCAGTTGTGTGATGGGGGCAGCACTTCTGACAAAAGCGAGGATTCAGAGAGTTGGTTGGGCCCTCCTGTCAATCGCGGGGGTGGTCATCCTCGTCGATACGACGGATCTCGGTGCTAGGATTGGTGAACGGCTGTGGGGCAGCTCGGTTCATCCCATGAGCTTGGAGCAGAGAATCGAAGCAATGCGCGCGGTTGCGATGGTCTGGCGTGATGCCCCTGTGTTTGGCGTAGGCCCTGGAGGCATGGCCGGTGCCGTCTACTCGGTTGGAATGCGCGTGGCCAATGTCGAGAACGAGTACCTGATCGCCCTGCTCGGAGGCGGCGCGGTGTGCCTCTTCTCACTATGCATTGTCGTGGTGCGGCGCAATGTCCAAGCGTGGCGTTATAGAGATGCCCCATTTGGATTCGAAGTATTGGCGGGCATCGTGGCTCTATCGGTAAACGTGGCCACCTATAATTTATGGTCATGGTCGGCTGGCGCTGGTCTTTTTGCCGCCTTGGTCCTGCTCCCGAGGTCCTCGCTTGAGGCGGCGTCTTCCGTCGAAATCCCGCAGTGATTGAGAAGCCGTCCAAATAGCGGATGCGCCTGGCGCTGGTCCTGTGGAGCGGCAATATTGGTGGCGCGGAGCGTGTGACCGCTTCGCTCGCACGCCAGCTGCGGCGCGATGGCGTTGACGCGCGCATAGTGTTCGTATGCACACCGGGGCCTCTGGCGCGTGACTTGGTTAGTTGGGGAGTCCCGTTCACTGGGCTTCGGCTCTCTCGGGGGATGCGTGTCCTTTACCGGGCGCGAGGGCTTGCACGCCTCGTCGAAGAAGCTGGTTCGGACGGCGCCGTGCTGAATTCTGGTGGGTACCTCGCGGCTGCCCTCAGGATTGGTGGATATAAGCAGAGGGTTGTTGCGGTGGAGCATGGAAGTCTTATCAGGGACGAGGATTCAACGCCGAGCCGTCGTGCCTTTCGCCGGTTACTCCGTTCCTGCGGAACCTGGGCGATCGACGCGGAGGTTGCGGTATCGGACTATGTCATGAAACGCCTTGTCGCACGTTCGCATGCGGACAAACTATTGCGAATATATAACGGCGTTGACTCGAGAGCGTACCTTCCTGCCATCCCCGATGTGGGGTCGCGTGACGCTAGGCATGAGGGCAAGACAGTCATCGGATATGGTGGCAGACTCGTAGGGGCCAAGGGTGCGCAGGATCTTCTCGTAGCGTGTGGCGACCTGCTTAAGTCGAGCGACTGTGTCTTGAGTATTGCAGGTGACGGTCCTCAGCGCGAGGAGCTTGAAGGATTGGCTGCCAAAATGGGAATTCGAGAGCTAGTCGAGTTCCGGGGCTGGGTCGATGACATGGCTGGATTCTGGCAAGCATGTGACATAGCAGTTGTGCCGTCTGTGTGCGAAGAGGCTTTCGGAATGGTGGCGATCGAGGCCATGGCATGCGGCAAGCCTGTGGTCGCCTCAGATAGGGGCGCCCTGCCCGAAGTCGTGGTTCACGGTCAAACCGGACTGATTTACCCAGCAGGTAGTCTTCCGGGGCTTCGTGACGCATTACGGAGATATGCGTCAGACCGCAATCGGCGGCTTTCCGATGGAAGAGCCGGCCGAGAGCGATGCGTCGCAGTATTCGACATCCAAGCCTGTGCTGCGGCCTATCGTGAGTTGTTTGTGTGAAAGCGATGGTGCGCCTGTTCCCTGCGCGGAGTGCCCGCTTATGAGGCCCCTCCAGGACTCCGAGGCGGTTCCCGGCTTCAGCGAGGAAGTTCAGACGACTCCGGTGCGGAGGCTTGTCATCGTGGTTGGAGCTGGGCTGAAGAATCAAGGTGGCATCGCCGCCGTGAACTCGGTCTATCAGTCGTTCGGGATGTTCGAGAATCGCCCTCCTCAGGATCGAGGAGCGGGCGGCCGCACCTCTTCGTGGTCTGGCCCTCGAGGCGTGTGGGTTCACTACTTCGAATCAGCCTGTGAAGGAAGGAACATCGTAAAGCTCCTATATTCCGTTTGGCGCGCGACACTGTTTGCGCTCTGGTTCCCTCGCTCAAGTCTGATCGTGCACCTGCACGTCTCCACTGGGGTCAGCTTTATCCGAAAGTGCATCTATCTACTCCTTGCTCGCAGTAAGAGTGCCAAGATTCTCATTCACGTCCATCCTTTCGGCTTCTGGGATTATGCGGAGTCAGGCGGACGCCTTCGTCGCTGGACAGTGTTGTGGGCGCTCGACCGGGCTGACACTGTCATGGTCCTGAGCGATAGCGCCGCGAGGCGGGCCAGGATGTTCGCGCCTGCAGGGAAAATCGTCGTCCTACCGAATCCCGTGGACTGTCGCGCGCTTCAGATGAGCCCTGCCCCGAGGCGCGAGATAGAAATGGTCCTCTTCCTCGGTTGGTACGTTGCGAGCAAGGGGGTCTACGATCTGATCGAGGCACTTGCTCGGTTGCGTGAACGGCATCCGGCGCTCAAGGCAACCTTCGGTGGGTGCAAGGAGACTTCACGCGTCAAAAGGGCCGTCCGTGCGCGTGACCTGCAAGGGGTCGTGGAGGTCTGCGGTTGGCTTGATAAGGACAGGGTGAAGACTCTTCTTCACGCATGCTCGGTCTTGGTGTTGCCGACCTATACCGAAGGCATCCCGATGGTGATTCTGGAGGCGATGGCGTGCGGAGCCCCCATCGTAACCTGTCCTGTGGGAGGAATTCCTGACGTCGTTCAAGAGGGTCGGAACGTCGTCTACGTTGTGCCCGGTGATGTTCAGGGCTTGACGGAAGCGCTTCATCGGTTGCTGATCGATGACCGTCGTCGAGATGAGCTGTCAGCAAACAACGTTGATGATGCCAGGAAGTTCGACGTGGGCGGCTTGGCCTCCCGGCTTGGCTCAATCTACGAGAGAGTATTTGACGCGCAGTAACTGCTAGACCAGGGTCGCGATTCATGTCCGGGGCGAGTTCCTCGAAGGCCCGGGACAACCAATGCTAGCGCCGTGTTCACCTCTTGATAGCCATGATCGACTTGGTGAGCCCGAAGAACCGCTCTTTCACAATGGCCGCACCCGGAAACAATCGGCGCATATCGCGGGCCGTGAGCAGGTGCCAGTCTGGATTGGTCCGCTTTACCCAGAAGCGATTGCATATGTGGAGCACCGAGATCTGCCAGGCACGCGGCAGATAGCCGACAAAAGGCAGCCACGTATGACTTTCAATCGGGAACCACCTGTTCGGAGTCTGCACATAGTACCCTCTCCCCAGGCGCCTGATCTCTTGCGCAAATGCCAGTTGCCGTTCGTTTGCCGTGCGGCGGAACTTCTCGCCTGACGTTACCAACCACACGTGTTCCTTCGGGACCGTAACATGTTCGATCACCGAGGAGCAGTAGACCACCTCAAAGTAACCATTGTCGAAGGGTAGCCGCCCTGCTTCCGAAATCGTCACGGGCACAAAACCATACTTCTCATGCCCACTTGTGACCATATCTTCGCTGATGTCGGCAATATACACATTGTGCGGCTGGAGGCCTGTACCCAGGAGCACCTGCGCAATGTTCGATCCGTCCTCAGAGCCGATGTCAAGCACCTTACTGCTAGCGTCGAGAACAAAGTTATCGTGAAATATCTGGGCGCGCCTACGGCGCGCCACACTGCGGACGCGACTTGCCACGCTGGATACCAATGTCCTGAACATGACTATTGTCCTGCTGAATATCTGTGACGCGCAGTAAGTGCTAGACCAGGGGGCCCGATTCAGGTTCCGTGCCGGTTCCTCGAAGGCTCAGATGTGGTGCGTGCTTCGAGGGGTCGCGGAACGGATCTTGAGCCCAGTTCCCGAGGTCTGGCTGGTGGAAATACACCTGGGCATCGCGCAGGGCGCTGCCTCCTCGGTCAATATAGGCGTCGAGCCAGAGTTCACGACACATGAGATTCCAAATAAAGTGAGCGTGATCCTCGCGCCCTTCTTGATTGGCTACGACGCGTCGTCGAACTGACTCGACCTGATAGAGCCCTCGCTGACGCAATGCTCTCTCGGACAGCATGTCGTCCACCATCTCTCGCAAGTCCCTCCGAATCCAGGCGCGCAATGGGGCGCCGAACGATGCCTTGGGTCGCCGGCAGACGAATCGAGGAACTCGCCTGGCCGCGGCCTGCCGGAAAATGACCTTCTGTCGGCGGCCTTGGATGCGATAGGGGTCCGACAGCTGGAACGCCAGTTCGACAATCCGATGGTCAAGGAGCGGGGGACGAGCCTCAACGCCCATCGCCATGGTCGCTTTGTCCATGTAGGCTAGGTTATGGTCGGGCAAGTAGAGCTTCGTATCGGAGAGACACATCCGGGCCAGGTAGGAAAGGCTCTGGTCTGCGAGGGCCGTTGTCCTCGCCTCCACCTCTGAGAGTTGCGCGTAGGGGTACTGAGCCGTGTCGGTGTAAAGGTCACCGTAGTCTCGGGAGGACACCGAAAGGTCTGAGAGCAGAAAGCGCTCAGTGCGCCCGAGCGAGGCGAAGCCCAGAAATCTCTTCGCCCAGCGCGTGATTTCGAAGCCCCGGCGGTCCCCGGCGACGGGGAGTCGTTCGGCAACCCGACGAATCACCTGCTGGAGGCCGCTCGTGAGTGAGTGTTGATACCGGTCGGCCAGAAGACAGGCATAGTGTTTGCGATACCCTCCGAAAACCTCGTCGACCCCCATGCCGTTGAGCAGAACTGGGATTCCCTGGGTTCTCGCGGCCCCGGCGATCAGGTAGGTATTGATTGCCGCCGGGTCGAAGAGAGGCTCATCAAGATGCCACACCATCTTTGGAAGTAAGGTCACGACATCGGGTGCCAGCTCAATTTCGTTGTGCACGCAGCCGAAGTGGCTCGCAACCTTCTTGGCGAACCATTGGTCGTTCGGGACGGCTTCCAGTTTTCGGTCGGACTCTCGGAAGCTGATCGAAAAGGTCCTGATGGGACCCGCATGATGCTGCCGCATCATGGCGACGATCGTGGAGGAGTCCAGACCGCCCGATAGAAAGGCGCCGATGGGCCGATCGGACAACATCTGGCTGGCCACGGCGTCCTGCA
>Ga0070694_100002477_pt1 | contig 10893 bp, 9 predicted proteins | sample KBSK1251metaG_FD_65470 | JGI IMG/M metagenome (GOLD analysis project Ga0070694, IMG submission 65470) | Corn, switchgrass and miscanthus rhizosphere microbial communities from Kellogg Biological Station, Michigan, USA - KBS K1-25-1 metaG | ecosystem: Host-associated > Plants > Roots >... | reverse complement strand
TTCAAAGACGCATGCAAAGGCCATAGACGTAAAAAAAGAAAACGATCTGAGAGCCTGATGTATTCGAAAATGCTGTAAATGAGGACACAATGAAGAACACCTGGAATAATAGCTACTCTTTCCGTCTAATATCCTTCGCGGTTACCGCCTTGCTTATCGCAACATCCGCGTTCGCGCAGGACAAGACGAGCGAGATTGACAAGATCTTCAGTTGGGTAAAGCCTGACACGCCCGGATGCGCGGTCGCCGTCTCGCAGCAAGGAAAGCTGATCGTCAATCGCGCCTACGGGCTGGCCGACCTCGAGCGCAACGTCCCGCTGACCACCGAGTCGCTGCTCGATGCCGGCTCGATCAGAAAGCAGTTCGTCGCGGCCGCAATCCTGATCCTCGCCGAGGAAGGCAAGCTGTCGCTGGCCGACGATGTGCGCAAGTACATTCCCGAGCTGCACGACTTCGGTCACACCATCACCATCGACCATCTGCTTACGCACACGAGCGGTATCCGCGACTGGGTTCCGCTCCTTAACTGGGCGAGCGGCAATCCCGACGCGATGAGCATGATCCTGCGCCAGCGCACGCTGAATTTCGTGCCTGGCACCGAATGGTCCTACTCGAACAGCGGCTACGTACTGCTGCCTGAAATCGTCACGCGCGTGAGCGGAATGAAGTTCTCCGAGTTCCTGCACAAGCGGGTGCTCGACCCGCTCGGGATGAAGAGCTCGCGATACGTCGACGATCCGGACGTCGTCATCAAGAACCGCGCGCTGGCATACGAGCCGCAGCGCGGCGGCGCCTGGAGGGCGGACATGCGGCTCGGAAACGAGCGCGGCGGCGGCGGCGCGTTGTTCACCACTGCATCGGATCTCGTGCTCTGGAACGACGCGCTCGGGAGCGGGCGTCTCGGAAAGTTCGTCACCGGGAAGATTCAGGAGCCGGCGACGCTGAGCAACGGGAGGAAGCTCAGCTACGCACGAGGTCTCGGGTTCACCACCAACTACGCAGGCCGGCTGGTGTTGCACAGCGGCGGCGCGGCGGCGTACAGGTCGATCGCGGTCCGCTTCGTGGATCAGGGCATTTCCGTCGCCGTGCTCTGCAACGCGGGTGAAGCGTCGGACAACAGGGACGAGTTCGCCGGCCGCATCTTCGACCTGTTCATGGCCGACAAAGGCCTCCACCGGCCGGTGCCCACGCCGCCTCCCGCCGGCATCACCGGCGTCGACGTCACCGGCAGAGCGGGGCTGTTCTTCAACGAGCGCACGAACGAGCCGCTGCGCCTGATTGCGAACAGCGGCCGGCTGGCGATTGCCGGTGGCGGACCGCTCGTCACCGTCGCCGCGGATCGCTTCCGCATCGCGCGGCCGACGGAGATGTTCATGTCGGGGGCCGAGTTCGAATTGACGTTCCTGTCGCCAGATCGGTTCGAGCTGACAACGAAGGAAGGCGAGACCACCCGCTATCGCCGCGCCCGGCCCTATACGCCAACCGACGCCGACCTGAAGAGTTTTGCCGGCCGCTACGAAAGCGACGAGCTGCGGGCAGTCTTGCAGGTCACGCCAGGAAAAGGGAGCTTGTCGACCCGCCTCAACGAGTCGCCGACGCAGGTGCTCGAATTGAGCCCGGTCGATCCCGACACGTTTCAGCGCGGCATGCAGACGGTGCGCTTTCGTCGCGACCAGGCCGGCAAGGTCATCGCGCTCGACCTCATCAATCCGGCGCTCCGCACCATCAGATTCACGCGGCTGAGCGACGGCGCCAGTCGCCGTTAGCGCCGCACCCGCCGGCAAACGGCGCGTCGTCGTTTCACTGACAATTCACCTGGATCTCACACCTTGCTCACGGAACACTGAAAACTCGGGCGGGTCGAATGAGGCGGCTGCGCCCAGGGAGGTCGTCATGAAAAACTGGCCAAGGAGCATCGGCGGTGCCGTCTGGATGGGCGTATCTTGGGCATTCGCAGGAGCTGTAGCTGCTTCGCTGATCGAGGCGTTCATTGATCCGCATGGGACCTACGTCGACGTCTGGGCGGCGGCGCTGATGTACCCCGGCTTCTTTGGCGGTGTGATCTTTTCCACGCTGCTTCGGATTGCCGAGGGCCGTCGCAGACTCTTCGAGGTATCGCTTCCCCGAGCCGCAGTCTGGGGGGCGGTGAGTGGCCTGCTGCTGCTCGCGCTGTTCGCGCTGGCGATCGCTGTGGGGTTGGGGGATCTGAAGCCAATTCCCGGCCTGTGGCTGCGAGTGGCCGTCATCACCGGTATTATGATGCTGGCGATGGCAATCGCAGCGTGCGTTTCGGTGTCACTGGCCAGATTGGTGGAGGCGTCGCGCGAAGGCAGTCCGGACACAGGCAGGACGTAGTCAACGCAGGCAGATCATGGCTCCGTTCGGACGTGAAGGCCGAGAACTGAAAGGAAACATGTCGAAGAGTCGGACCCAAAACTGGGCGATACTGATCGCTCTGGCTGTCGGCTGCCTGCTCGCCGTGATGGGGGGGCTGTGGATGTTCCTGAGCGCCACTACGAAGCGTCTGCACCCGAACCCGGCGGAGGTGCCGTCCGCGACGCGTTCGGCCCCGTTACCAAATTGGGCCGATGCGGTCGCGCAGGGGAGGCAGATCGTCCGTGCGGGCATTTCCGAGCGAAACCTGCCCGGGTTGTCGGTGGCGGTCGGTGTCGGAGGCGACATCGTGTGGGCCGAAGGCTTTGGCTGGGCGGATCTCGAGAAGCGGGTGCCAGTCACGCCAGAGATGAAGTTCAGGATCGGAACCGCCTCTATAGCTCTCACCTCAGCAGCAGTCGGCCTGCTCCTGGAGCAAAAGCGGCTAAAGCTCGACGAAGAGATTCAGACGTACGTGCCAGAGTTCCCGAAGAAACAGTGGCCCGTCACACTGCGGCAGTTGATGGGGCATGTGGCCGGCCTCAGTACCGACACCGATGACGAGGGGCCGTATGGGGAGCGCTGCGAACAGACGGTCGAAGGGATCAAGCTCTTCAAGGATCAGACGCTGCTGTTTGAGCCAGGAACTAAGTACAGCTTTTCGAGCTTCGGCTGGATCCTGGTGAGCGCCGCGGTCGAAGCCGCTGCGGGCGAGCCGTTCTTCGCGTACATGCAGAAGCAGATCTTCGAGCCGCTGGGCATGAACGATACGATGGCCGACTCGATTGATCCGATTCCGAATCGGGCGACCTTCTATTTCCCAAGGTTCGCGGCAGACCCTCGCTACGGCTTGCACTTCGCGCTCCCGATCAACTATTCCTGCTACACTGGCTCCAGTGCCTTCCTCTCCACCCCATCCGACCTGGCGCGCTTCGGTATGGCGATCAACGGCGGCAAGCTGCTGCAACCCGCCACGCTCGAATTACTCCAGACGTCACATCGACTGCTCTCTGGGGAGGAAACCGGTTATGGTCTTGGCTGGGATCTCGAGACCGTCGCGCTGGCGGGCAAACAAACCCGCGTGGTCGGGCACGACGGCAACTCGATAGGCGGGATGGTAGCGTCTTTCATGATGTTCCGAGAGCAAGGAATCGTCGTGGCCGTGACGGCGAACATCTCACATGCAGACACGTTCTCTATTGCGGTGAAAATCGCGCAGGCCTTCGCAAACCAGGGGAGAAGTCCGGCCGGCAAGTGATGCCGCTCGAGGCAGCGTTCATCGCTGATGGTCTATTCCGGGTTCGGCTTCGTGCGTCTCGCCCACGAGGCGGGACGGCCGATCGCGATCGTCAACCGTGGCCGCCTTTACGCTTTCTCAAAGTTCAAGGTTGCTACGAAGCTTGGCGATGTCACGTTGCGGCGGAGCGCCGAAAAGCTTTTTGTACTCGCGGCTAAAGTACGATGGGTCTTCATAACCCACACGGAACCCGGCGCTCGCGGCGTCCAAGTCTTCGCCGAGCATCAAACGGCGCGCTTCCTGGAGTCGTATTTGTTTCTGAAACTGCAACGGGCTCATCGCCGTGACGGACTTGAAGTGATGATGGAAGCCGGAAACGCTCATGCCGAGCTCGCGCGCGATATTTTCAATTTTAAGCGGCTCATCGAAGTGTTCGCGCAGATGCCCGATGGCCTTGGAAATGCGGCGAGTATCTCCTCCCGAAGCCAGGAGATGGCTGAGCCGCGTGCCCTGCTCTCCCCTTAATAGTCGGTAGACAATCTCGCGCATGATGAGCGGCGCAAGAACCTGAATCTCGTCCGGCGTGTCGAGCAACCTGGCCAATCTGACAACCGCGTCAAGCAGATTGGCGTCAATCGCGCTCACGTCCATCGCCTTGATGCTCGCATCGCCTTTTTTTGTTTCGATGCTGGATTCCATCATGACTGAAGCGACTAAAGAAGCATCGAGATTTAACCGGAAGCTCAAATAGGGTCGTTCCTGAGATGCTTCGACGACTTGGCTGACGATCGGCAATTCGACCGTCGAGATTAAGTAGTGACCCGGATCGTACCGGAATACTTCCTCGCCTAAAAGCACTTGCTTGCTGCCCTGCGCAATGACGCAAAAGGCAGGCTTGAATACGGAATGCGCCCGCTCCGTCAGTTGAGATGAACGACCGAGGAAAAGGCCGGGAAAGACCTCCAATATTTTGTCCTCGGGAATGGCGCGAGCCATCCGCTCAACCAGTTCATCTCGATTGCTTTGCATCCTTTGCGCTTCACGTTTCGCTTCACTTTGATTCATAAATTTATCTTAGCCTCTTTGGTTCCTATCAGCACGCAGCACACGAAGTTTTTGCAGGATCGTACAATCATTCGCGAGTATCGTCTTACCGCCTTCTCTGCCGGAGCCTTTAGAATCAAACTCAAACAGTAGGATACAAAAAATGCCTACAAACGAAACTACAAAGATAGAAAGTTGAGGTAAGCCTGCTGATGGCACCTCGGAGGAGAAATTATGCAAAAGCGCACACTTGGAAAGAGCAACTTGGAAGTGTCGGCCATCGGGCTCGGCTGCATGGGAATGAGTTTTGGTTACGGTCCTGCCGCAGACAAGCAAGAGATGATCAAGCTTATTCATTCAGCTGTCGAACAGGGTGTCACCTTCTTTGATACCGCTGAAGTATACGGCCCATTTACCAACGAAGAACTCGTGGGCGAAGCTCTGGCACCCTTCCGTGGACAAGTAGTGATCGCAACCAAATTCGGCTTCACACGTGGTCCCAACGATGAGTCAAGATGGACTGAATTGGACAGCCGTCCAGAGCATATCAAAGAGGTCGCCGAAGGCTCGCTTAAGCAACTTAAAGTTGAGACCCTCGATTTGTTCTATCAACACCGTGTTGATCCGAACGTGCCGATCGAAGATGTGGCGGGGGCGGTGAAGGACTTAATTCAAGAAGGTAAAGTGAAACACTTCGGTCTTTCTGAAGCAGGCGCGCAAACAATCCGCCGCGCGCACGCAGTTCAATCAGTGACGGCACTCCAGAGCGAATACTCGCTGTGGTGGAGAGACCCTGAAGCGGAAGTGCTCCCAACCCTCGAAGAACTCGGGATCGGCTTCGTGCCATTTAGCCCTCTGGGTAAAGGCTTCCTCACCGGGAAGATTGACGAAAACACGACGTTCGAGAGCTCCGACTTCCGCAACATCGTCCCTCGCTTCACGCCAGAGGCCCGGAAAGCGAATCAGGCTTTGGTGGATCTGCTTGGCAAGGTGGCCAAACAGAAGAATGCTACCCCTGCTCAAATAGCCCTTGCTTGGCTGCTTGCCCAGAAGCCGTGGATCGTGCCGATTCCCGGTACCACGAAGCTGAACCGCTTGGAGGAGAACAGCGGAGCGGCGGCCATCGAACTTACGTCCGACGATCTCCGCGAAATTGAGAGCGCCGCCTCAAAGATCACTGTGCAGGGGGCGCGGTACCCGGAAAAGCTGGAGCGAATGACCGGTCGCTGACCTCTTTGGAAGAGCAGGAAAAGAATGAGCCAATCTTTTCCCGCTATCTTTGAAAAAGAGAACTATCAAAGGAGAATACGAATATGAGTAACAATAAAGTTTGGTTCATTACTGGCGCTGGCCGCGGTATGGGCCTGGATATCGCCAAGGCAGCTTTGGCTGCTGGCTACAAGGTTGTCGCTACAGGTCGCAATACTAACAAGGTGGCCCAAGCCATAGGAGAATCCGCAGACTTGCTGGTGGTGAAGCTGGACGTTACCAACCCTTCCGACGCTGAGTCTGCGATTAAAGCTGCGGTTGACCGATTTGGCCGCATAGATGTGCTGGTCAACAATGCTGCCAGCTTTTATGCAGGCTTCTTTGAGGAACTGACGCCGGAGCAGATCGAGCGGCAGATGGTGACGAGCCTCATCGGCCCGATGAACGTAACCCGCGCCGTCCTGCCGGTCATGCGCAAGCAGCGTTCAGGGCAGATCATTTCGATCTCGTCAAGTGCGGGACTTGTCGGCTTCGAGTTCGGGACCGCCTACGCCGCGTCGAAGTTCGGCCTCGAGGGCTGGATGCAGTCGCTGCAGGCTGAGGTCGAACCGTTTGGCATTGATACCATCATTGTCAATCCAGGCTTCTTTCGCACTGAGCTTCTCACTGAGGAGTCAACCAATTACGCAGAGCAGCCCATCGGAGACTACAACGAGCGTAGAGCGCAGCAAATGCAATTTTGGAAAGGTCAGAACGGTCAGCAATCCGGCGACCCGGCCAAGCTCGCCGAGGCGCTGATTACGATCTCAAGCCAGGAGAAGCCGCCGCGCCGCTTCATTGCCGGTGCCGATGCCATTGGCACCGCAGAGCAGGTGGTCGCGGTGCTTCAGCAGCAGATCGACGCGTTCCGTGACCTGTCAACCTCGCTAGCGTTCGATGAGGTCGGCAAGGAGGCGCGCCGATGACCGCATGGGCACGCGGCGATCTCAACAAGATCGGAACAGCAGAAGAACTGGAGATCGCGTATCGGAACGAACCTGAAAAAGTAAATCAGAAAAGCCCGTGACTCTCATTCGGCTCGGTAGCGCTTCAGTGCCAACTCAGCTAAAATAGCCGCGCTCAATCTCAAAATCTGAAAAGGAACCTTTATGAACTTATCGCCATTTAAGAACGAGCCGTACCTTGACTTTTCCGACGAACGTAACGCGCAGGCCATGCTGCAATCGCTGGAGCGCGTCGAAGCGCAATTAGGCCGCGAGTATCCGCTAGTGATCGGCGGCGAGCGTTTCACCACGGGCGATTTGCTCGAATCGCCCAATCCGTCAAAATTCAGCCAGATCGTGGGCCGCGTGCATCGCGCTGATCAGGAGTTGGCTGACAAAGCGATCAAGAGCGCGTGGCAAGCCTTCTCAAGCTGGCAGCATGTTTCGGCTGAACATCGCGCATCTTACCTGCTCCAAGCTTCTGCCGAAATGCGCCGCCGCAAACTCGAATTCAACGCCTGGCTGGTGTATGAAGTTGGTAAATCATGGGCGGAAGCGGAAGCCGAGACGGCGGAAGCGATTGACTTCATGGAATTCTATGCGCGCCAGGCTTTGCGCTACGCCTCCTCGCAACCGCTTACGCCTTCGCCGCTCAAAGACGAAGTCAACGAGATGACCTACATTCCGCTCGGCGCCGGGCTGGTCATTCCGCCGTGGAATTTCCCGCTCGCGATTCTGGCCGGAATGGCAACCGCCGCCATCGTTGCGGGCAACACCGTGGTCATCAAACCTTCGAGCGACAGCCCCGTGATCGCGGCGAAGTTCGTCGAGTTGATGGAACAGGTCAGTTTGCCGCCGGGCGTCATCAACTATCTGCCCGCGAGCGGCGGCAAGGTCGGTGATTTCATTGTCGAGCATCCGCAGACCCGCTTCATCTCTTTCACCGGCTCGATGGAGATCGGCTTGCGGATCAATGAGCTCGCGGCGAAAACCGCGTCTGGCCAGATCTGGATCAAGCGCGTGGTGGCGGAGATGGGCGGCAAGGATACGATTGTAGTGGATGAGACGGCGGATCTGGACGAAGCGGCGACAGGGATAGTGAATTCGGCCTTCGGTTATTCGGGGCAGAAGTGTTCGGCCTGCTCGCGCGCCGTGATCGTGGACTCGGTTTATGATCAAGTGCTTCAGCGTGTGGCTGAACGCGTGCAAAAGCTCTCTATCGGTCCGGTCAAAGATCAAACCAACTTCACCGGCCCGGTCTCAAGCAAGAAAGCGTTCGAGTCCATTTCCAAGTACGTCGAGATCGGCAAGCAGGAAGGGCGCGTGATCGCGGGCGGCGGGCGGCACGAGCGAGCGGATGAAGGCTGGTTCATTCCGCCGACGGTGATCGCCGATATTGACCCGCGCGCGCGCATCTCGCTCGAAGAGATCTTCGGCCCGGTGCTCGCTTGCATCAAGGCCAAAGATTTCGATGAGGCGCTCTCAATCGCTAACAACACGCAGTACGGATTGACCGGCGCTTTTTATTCAAGCCATCGCGAGCGGATCGAACGCGCCAAGCGTGATTTTCACGTCGGCAATCTTTACATCAATCGCAAATGCACGGGCGCGCTGGTCGGCGTACATCCGTTCGGCGGCTTCAATATGTCGGGGACGGATTCGAAGGCGGGCGGGAGCGATTACCTGGGCTTGTTCTTACAAGCCAAGTCGGTGGCAGAGAAGCTTTGAGTGTGAGTCAACTCACTTCGAGCGCGAACCGCAGTTGTTATAATCAACGCAGTGCGGCGGTCAAATGCGCCGCCGCCAACTGTCCACAACTGTCCCCAACTGTCCCCAACTGTCCTTGGATTGAGGAGAAATGACATGATGAAATGGACGCTGATCGTACTTGCGGCAATCCTTTGCCTCTCGACTTCCCTGCTGATTTCGCCTAGCCGAGCGGCTTTGTCGCCAGCTATTGGCCAGCCGGCACCTGATTTCGCGCTTAAGGACACGAGCGGCAAAGCGCATGCGCTCAAAGATTATCGCGGCCAGATCGTGATTGTCGGCTTTATCGCCACGCAATGCCCGATCTCGAACGCTTACAACGAGCGGATGCGCGCCATCGCCGAAGAATACAAAGCGCGCAAGGTCGCCTTTCTCGGCATCAATTCCAACAGCACTGAGCCGGTGAAGGAGATTCGCGAACACGCCGCGCAAAACAATCTCCGCTTCACGATCCTCAAGGATGACGGCAACAAGGTGGCCGATATATATGGCGCGGAGCGGACGCCGGAAATGTATGTGATTGATGAGAAGGGCGTGCTCCGCTACCACGGGCGGATTGATAACTCGCAGGAATTGCCGCGCGTCAACCGCAAGGATCTGCGCGAGGCGCTCAACGAAATGCTCGCGGGTAAAGCGGTGGGTGTGACCGAGGCCAAAGCTTTCGGCTGCGCGATCAAGCGCGGCAATGAGGCGGCGAGCAGCGCATCAGGGAGTGCGCCTGCTGCTACCGCCAGCGAGGAAGCGAAAGTTATGCTGCTCAAACCAGCGGACTTCGTCAAGCTCAAGGAGAGCGGAAAAGGGAGCGTGGTGGTCATGAACTTCTGGGCGACGTGGTGCGGCCCGTGCGTGGCCGAGTTCCCCGAATTCATCAAGCTCGACGAAAAGTATCGGAGCAAGGGCGTGAAAATCATCGGTCTGAGCGCCGATGATCCGCCCGACCTCAAACCGAAGGTCGTCCCTTTCCTCAAAGAGCAAGGAGCGAAGTTCGATAACTACGTCTTCGACATGGACGACCCGCAGAAGATGATTGATGCGGTCAACAAGGAATGGTCAGGCGCCTTGCCCATCACTCTCGTCTTCGACCGCCAAGGTAAGCTCGCTTATCAACGCTATGGGATCATTGATCGCGATCAATTGGTCGCAGCGATTGAAAGCGCATTGAAATAGAAGTTTCACCACGAAGAGCACGAAGAGCACGAAGATATTCTTAATCTTCGTGCTCTTCGTGCTCTTTGTGGTGAAGATTCAAGATGATCAAGCCAAGATTGGCTTCAAGTGGTTTGCTTCGTCTGTGGCCAAGCCGCTTCAGACTTATTCAGCCTGCGAACCGCCTCAGGCTTCGGTATGTACATCTCTTCAATGACATTGAGCGGATACTTCCACGGGTCTTCGACTTTGGTGGTAAAGAGCCCAGTGATCAAACCGCAGAGGAGCAGGAAGTGGTGAGTAAAGTAGTCCAGCGGGCCAAGCAGGCTGCGCTTTTTGACCGCAATGATCACGATACCAGTCGCCAACGTCGCCAGCGTGGCTTCTGCCGCGTAAGGGTGCCCCGTCAGAAACAACACTGCCCCTAACATAAGCATTAAGCAAGCCGCGACAAAAGCGATGGTCTGCTTGAAACGCTCAAGGCAAAATCGCAGCCCGTAACCCGCACGCCAGGCATAGCGCAGCGTACGGCCCGGGCCGGGGAGCCGACCAAGCTTCAAGCCTCGAAGCAGGTAAGCGTTCGATGCCGCGCCACGTAAGTGACAGCCCATGTCGCGCGGGATCTGGAGCAACTTCCAACCATTTTGCCGCAATCGGAAACACAACTCGGCTTCTTCCTCCGTGATGAGGTAAGGATTGAACGCTCCAACTTGATTCAGGGCTTCGCGTCGGTAAAGCCCGATGCCGCGCAGCCACTGCAACTCGCATACCTCCGGGCTGCGCTGACCGACGTAAGGTAGCCTGCGCCCTTGCCCATCCATATCATCGAGAAAACCCGTTGCGGCCGCGATATTCGTCTGCTGAAAATACGGGATAGCTGCGCGGAACCAGTTCTGATCAATCACCGTATCTGCATCCACAAACATGACCAGTTCGCCCTGCGTGTGATGAAACCCAACATAACGGCCCGCAGCCGGCGAAAGCTCCCATTCGGGTCTGAGCGAAAGTACGCGCACGCCGAAGGAGCGCGCAATCTCCACCGTGCGGTCGGTCGAAGCGGAATCAACGACCACGATCTCCGCGCCGCCAACCTCGGCGGCAGCGTTCAGAGCTGCATCCAAGCATCCGGCGATA
>Ga0070694_100002476_pt1 | contig 10896 bp, 6 predicted proteins | sample KBSK1251metaG_FD_65470 | JGI IMG/M metagenome (GOLD analysis project Ga0070694, IMG submission 65470) | Corn, switchgrass and miscanthus rhizosphere microbial communities from Kellogg Biological Station, Michigan, USA - KBS K1-25-1 metaG | ecosystem: Host-associated > Plants > Roots >... | reverse complement strand
TTACGGTCAACATTTAACGTTCAACTTTCGGTCCTAGTCTACTGATCCAGGCAGTCGACCACGGTTTTCAAATGCAGCAAGGCCAGGCCGATGTGTTCGCCGACCAGTTCGGGTTCGTCTTCGTTGCCGGCCATGAGCGCCTCGATCATGGCGTTGAGCACTTCCACCTGGTTGTAGGTGGCCATGAGATTTTGCAGCGCGCTCATGTGATCCATCTCTGAACCCGCTTCCAGCTCCTCCAGAAACTTGATGTTCGCCTCCTCCGCCGCTTCCAGGTCTTCCTTGGTCACGAGACGGAGGTCGGGTTTTTCGGCATGGAACAGTTTCCACACGATCAAGCCAATCAACATTAATTGGCCGCGGTCCTCGCCGCCCATCATGGTTTCTTCCACGGCGAGCAGATAAGCCACGACGAAGGGTTGGTGCTTGGCCATGTCGTCCATCAATTGCTGGGCGTTTTCCTCCGTGGTCTCATTCACCTTCTTCCAGGTGCGATCGATGGTTTTGCCCGAGATGGTCTTCATTGGCGTGATGCAGAGCAGATTTACTTACGATCCCGAGTTGCGCGCTTTTCTGGATTTGAGGAACGCTTTCAGGGTCTCCGGGTCGCCTTCGAAAAACGCGGCCAGGTCCGCCAGGATCGCCATCGTATCGGGGCTGAGATGATGCTCAAGGCCTTCAATGTCCCGTTGCTGGCTCTCGGTGTCGAGTCCGAACAAGGAAAAGAAACGGGCCAGGGTCTCGTGCCGGCGCTGAATGCCGGTGGCCACGGCTTTGCCTTTCTCGGTCAGGATCAATCCCCGGTACTTTTCGTAATTCAAATAGCCCAGTTCGCCCAGCTTCTGCACCATGCTTGTCACCGATGCTTGCTTGACGTTAAGCGAGTTGGCGATGTCCACCACTCGCGCGTACCCCTTTTCCTCGATCAATTCGTGGATACGCTCGAGGTAGTCCTCCGCCGATTGGCTGGGTCCTGCCTGCGCCATGTGCCCGGCACTAAATCACAGCCGCCAGCCTACTGGCAAGCGGCGCATCGTCAACGGCCCGCCGAGCTGCCCTCAAATCATCAGTACCCAATGACCAGTGACCAGTGACCAGTCTGACGGGTAACCGGGTACTGGTCATGGCTGACTGGCGATTGCGCCTCCGTCAGGACGCCGAACGGGTACTCTCCTGGGTGAGGGCGGATAACCCACAGTCATGCCGATCGAATCGCGCATCGCTCTTGTCAGGTCGCGGTTCGTCGGGAATGCTCATGGCCGTCATGAGCCGTTCTCGTCTCGCTCGTCTGTTGGCCGCGTGGCTTTCGCCACTGGTTCTGCCCCTTTTGCTTCTGCTGGCCGGCGGGTGTGACCCGGCCTCTCCGACGGCCCAGCCCCCTCCGGCCGCGGCGGGCAAGACCAACGTCCAGTATTATGCCGCCACCGGCGTCGTGCAGGAGCTTCAGTTGGACAAGAAAAAGCTCAAAATCGCCCATGAAAAGATCCCCGGCTACATGGACGCCATGGTCATGCTGCTCGATGTGAAGGAGGCGAAAGATTTCGATGGCCTCCAGGCCGGCGACACCATCGTGTTCCGGCTGGTCGATGCCGGGGACGACGGCTGGATTGAGCAGATTAAGCGACTGGACGTGCCGCGGGTGGCCGTCGCGCAGCCACCCTCCTTTCGGCGGGTTCGCGAAGTGGAGCCGCTGGCTGTGGGCGACCTCATGCCGGACTACACGTTTACCAATACCCAGGGCCGGGTGGTGCGCCTCAGCGATTTTAAAGGTGAGGCCCTGGCCGTTACCTTCATCTTCACCCGTTGTCCTTTCCCCACTTTCTGCCCGCGGCTGAGCGGCAATTTTGCCGAAACGCAGTCCCAGATGAAGGCCCTCTCCGGTGGCCCCACCAACTGGCATCTCCTCAGCATCACCATCGATCCGGAGTATGACACCCCGGCCCGATTACAGGCCTACGCCGAGCGGTTTCATGCCGACCCGAAACGATGGGATTTCGTCACCGGCGAGTTGCTCGACATCACGGCCATCGGCGAACAGTTCGGACTTCAATTCTGGCGGGCGCAGCCTACTGAGCCCATCCAGCACAATGTCCGGACCATTGTGATCGACGCGGCCGGGCGCGTGCAATGGAAGACGGTCGAGAACGAATGGAAACCCGCGCAGATGGTGGAGCAGTTGGTGAAAGCCGCCGCAGTCCCGCGGTAGCTCGTATTGGAGGATGCAGGCTAAAACCTGAAAGAAAGCCCAACGAACGGGTTGATGTCGTCGGCCGATGCGGTGATCCCGACGTTCGCACCGCAGTCGAGTTGGATGTTCTCGGTCAGGGGGTAAGTGAACCCGAAGTCGACCGTTCCTTGCCAGGGCACGCCGCTTTCCGTGCTCACCGCGCCAAAGAATTCGATATATCCCTCGAGCTTGCCAATCAGATCATGGGAGAGAGTGATGCTGTTCAGGAATTCGGCATGGTGCCCGCCTTCGGAGCTGTCGCGGTTCAGGTCGAGCACAGTCATGAGGCCCAAGCCGAACTCAAAGGGCAGTTGCACGGCCATTGGCACGATCAAGCCTCCTTCCACGCTGGAATTGCCAAGGTCATCCTGATTGGTTGGCAGTTTCACATAGGGCATCAGCGCGAAGGCCGTGGGGCCACCGTCGTTGCCCCAGAGATTGTATTTCAGCCTCGCCGTGACATCGCCGAATCCGCGCTGGTGGACGGTCGGCGCGCCGGTCGTTTCAGTTTTAACTTCGTTATACGGTCGCAGGACCAGTTGAGCATCGAGCCGATGAGTCAAGCCCACTTTCAGATTCACCGGCACCACGTTCCACGTTTCGGTCTTGGTGGTGACCCCTCCTTGCTGCTGGCGGTCGTGCGTGTACGAGACGAGGTCCATCTCGATTTGAAAGCGTCCCGCGTCGACGGTATAGGCGCTCTCGGTCTTGTCCGGACGATCTGTCGCCATCTCCCGCAATTGGTCGGAGGGAGTAGGGTTGAACAAATGATACTGGCTTTTGTCCACCGGCGGGTTGGCCCCGCCGACGGACTCCGCGCCGACTCCTTGGAGTGCCGAAAACAGCGAAAAGAGGCCCAAAGGCAGAATCCAGGCGGGTGGTGCAGTGGACATAGCGTTTGACGGCGCGGTTATAGCAACCGCGTTGCGGCGGAAGCAATAAGGGACTCGGCGCCGGCGAAGCGCGGCCTCAGGCCGCTTCAGTGCCCGAGCTTGCCTCATGGCCGCGGACCATCCCGAAGCACGCGTGCAACGTCGGACGCAGTTCCAGCAATTCTCTGAGACACATCACTAGCTAAACCTGGAGCGGAGAGCCTTGCGGCTCTCTGCCGAGGGCCGCGACGTCACTTCTTCGCCGTTGTCCTAATGCGGCGGGTCTGCTAAGAACATCGGGATGTTTTTGGGTCGGGGCGTCATCCGGGTTAATTCGGACAGAATATTCTCGCAGTGAGCGTCGTCAGAACCCAGGCTGTTCGTTGGCTTTATGAATCAAACTGACCTGTGCCCGGTTTCGATGGGGTCGCGTCTGTTCGCGTTGCTCGCAGCGGTGTGCTGGCTATCGACGCCGGCGTGGGCGGGCGGACTTGTGTCCGACACGGCTGCCGTGCCGGTGCAGGCATTGCGGCTGGATTTCCGAGCGAATGGCGAACCCGGTACGCCCAACACCAACGTGCTCAAACTTTTGGGAGGCGATGCGCGCCAGCAATTGGTGGCCACAGCGCGCCTCACTAATGGAGCCTTGCGCGACCTCACCCGCCGTGTTTCCTACGAAGTCAGTCCCGCCAACATCATCGAAGTGACGTCAAACGGACGCGTGACGCCAGTAGCCGACGGACATGCCACCATTACGGCCAAGTCGGCCGAGGGCATTTCGGCATCGGTGGAGGTCGAGGTGCGGAACGTGGGCGGAAGTGTTCCGGTGAATTTCCCGAATCAAATCGTGCCGATCTTTACGAAGTCGGGGTGCAATGGCGGGGGGTGCCATGGAAAATCGGCGGGTCAAAATGGGTTCCGGCTCTCGTTGCTTGGGTTTGAACCGGCGGAAGATTACGAGCATCTGGTGAAGGAAGCCAGGGGCCGGCGGTTATTCCCGGCGGCGCCCGAGCGAAGCCTGCTGCTGCTCAAAGGCACGGCAACGTTGCCGCACGGGGGTGGGCAGCGGCTCGAGCTTGCCTCGGATGATTATCGACTGCTGGTGCGGTGGATGGCGCAAGGCATGCCCTACGGCAGCACGAATGATCCAGTGGTGGAACGCGTGGAGGTGGTGCCCAGGGAACGCGTCATGACGCTGAACGGGGAGCAACAATTGATTGTGCTGGCGCATTACAGCGACGGGGCTGTCCAGGATGTCACCCGAAGCGCGCTGTTTGAGCCGAACGACAAGGACATGGCCAAAGTCGACGACACCGGCTATGTCAGCCTTTACCAACAGCCGGGTGACGTGGCAGTTATGGTGCGGTATCAGGCCAAAGTGGCTACGTTCCGTGCCACCATCCCATTGGGCGCGCCCGTCGAGAGCCTGCCGCCCCCAAAAAACTTCATTGACGAACTGGTCTTCAAGAAGCTGCGGACCATTGGTATGCCGCCCAGCGCGTTGTGCGATGATGCGACGTTCCTGCGCCGGGTGACGGTGGATGTGGCAGGACGTTTGCCCTCGCCTGAGGAATTAGAACGGTTCCTGGCGGATACCGACCCGGCCAAGCGCGACAAGCGCATCGACGCGCTGCTGGACAGTCCGGATTACGCCGATTATTTCGCCAACAAATGGAGCGCCTTGCTGCGGAACAAACGCGGTGACGCCAACCAGGCCCGCGGCACCTACGCGTTCCACGATTGGATCCGCGACAGTCTGCTGGCCAATAAGCCGTTCGACCGTTTCGTGCGCGAGATCCTGGCGGCCTCCGGCGACATCGGGCAGAACCCGCCGGTGGCATGGTATCGGCAGGTCAGCACCATGACCGGCCAGATGGAAGACACGGCGCAATTGTGGCTCGGGCAGCGCCTGCAGTGCGCCCAGTGCCATCATCATCCCTACGAGAAGTGGAGTCAGCGCGATTACTACAGCTTCTCCGCCTTTTTCAGCCGGGTTGGTCGCAAGGCGGGCTCGCAGCCCGGTGAAGAAGTGATTTATCACAAGCGCGGGGCGGCGGAGGCGACCAACAAGAAGACCAAGCAGCCGGAGAAACCGGCTGGGCTGGGCAGCGCGCCCGCCAGCTTGTCGCCCGATGATGATCCGCGCCAGGCGCTGGTCGATTGGATGACCTCCAAGGAGAACCGTTATTTCGCCAAGTCGCTGGTGAATCGTTATTGGAAACACTTCTTCAATCGCGGCCTGGTGGAGCCCGAGGACGACATGCGGGAAACCAATCCTCCCACCAATCCTGAACTGCTCGACGCCCTCTCCACCCATTTCGTGAAGTCGGGCTATGACTTGAAAGATTTGGTTCGTTTGATCACGCGCTCGCAGACGTATCAATTCAGCGCGTTGCCCAATCAGTACAATGCGGTCGACAAGCAGAATTACTCGCGCTTTTACCCGAAGCGCCTGACGGCCGAGTTGCTCTTTGATGCCGTCAACCAGGTGACCAAAGCGGAACCGAAATGGGACGGGCTGCCAGCCGGCACGCGGGCGGTTTGCCTGCCGGACAACAGCTTCAATACCAGCACCTATTTCCTGCAGGTGTTCGGTCGGCCGGAAGGGGCAAGCGCCTGCGAATGCGAGCGTAGCCAGGACGCCAGCCTCGCCCAGAGCCTGCACTTGCTCAATTCAAAGGATATCCAGACGAAACTGGCCGACGACAAAGGCCGCGCCGCGTTACTGGCCGCCGACAAATCGCGCGACGATGACGACAAGGTTCGGGAGATTTATCGCTGGGCCTACTCGCGCGACCCGCAGTCGCCTGAGCTGCAAATCGCCAAGGCGCACCTGGAGAAGGGCGCCAACAAATCAAGCGACGAAAAGGGCAACGCGGTCAACGGAAAGCGCATGGCCTATGAAGATTTGGTGTGGGCGCTGTTGAACACCAAGGAGTTTCTGTTCAACCACTAATCCTCCATTTTTGGTTTTGGATTTTGGATTGGGCAGAAAGTTTCGGGGGCTGGCAGAAAAATGGGTGGCGCAATTAGGCACTTCACAACTTACCGGCAGAATGTCTTCTGTGCTTGATACTCCGACTCTGTGATTGCTCCCGCCTCTTTGGCTTTCTGCAAGTCAAGCAACTGTTGCCCAAGCGTGGGCGAGGGAGGTTTGGCGGCGGGATCACTCCCGATGGACAAACCGATGCAGCCGCTAAGGAGGGTCATGACTGAAAACCCGAGCAATACTGAAACGATTAGCTTTTTATATCTATGTCACCGCCAGGTCTCATGATTGAATCATCCAACATTCCATGGGCAAGCTTCTTCAGCGTGACTCTGCCAGTTCCGGAGGCGCCGGCGCGGGGACATTGTCCGGGAGGGTGAAATAAAAGGTGGTGCCTTTGCCGGGTTTGGATTCGAGCCAGATGCGTCCGCCGTGGCGTTCGACGATCTTTTTGCAGACGGAGAGGCCGATGCCGGTGCCGGGGAAGCGCTCGGGTCCGTGCAGGCGCTGGAAGACCACGAAGATGCGCTGGAAATCTTCTTCGGCGATGCCGATGCCGTTGTCGCGCACGCTGAATTCCCACTCCTCGCCCACGCGCCGCACGCCGATGTGAATGCGGGGTGGGGCCTCGCCGCGGAATTTCACGGCGTTCCCCACCAGATTTTGGAAGAGCTGGGTGAGTTGGACGATGTCGCCGTGCACGGTGGGCAGCGGATCGTGAGTGATCTCGGCGTGGCTTTCTTCAATGGCGACTTTGAGATTGGCCAGGGCGTCGGTCACGGCTTCGCTGGTTTCCGCCTCGGAGAAATCCTTTCCGTGAGTGCCGACGCGCGAATAGGTGAGCAAATCGCGGATGAGCTGATGCATGCGGGTGGCGCCATCGAACGCGAAGGCGATGAATTCCCGGGCGTTGTTATCCAGTTGCTTGTCGTAACGCTGTCGGAGCAACTGCAGGTAATTCTGGATCATGCGCAGGGGTTCCTGCAGATCGTGCGAGGCCACATAAGCGAACTGCTCCAGGTCTTCGTTGGAGCGTTTCAATTCCAGAGTGCGCTCCACCACGCGTTGTTCGAGTTCTTCGTTCAGGCTCTTGAGTTCGCCTTCAGCGCGTTGGAGATCGATGACCCGCTGCTCCAAAGTTCCGGCCATTTCGTCGAAACTGCGGGCCAATTGCCCGATCTCGCCGGGAGTATGTTCTACGCCCGAGCGGGCCGTGAGATCGCCTCGACGCATCTTGCGCGCGGCGCTGACCAGCCCGCGAACCTGCCGGAGGATGAAAGCGTCGCTCCCAATGTAAGCGGCGCCCAGCGCCAGCACGCCGACGATGCCGAGGAAGATAAGATTCTGCACCAGGGTGTGGTTCGCGGCGGCATACGCTTCGCGAACGGGAATGCCAACCACAACATGCGCATCGATCAATCCGCCGGTCCGGCTCAAGGGCGTGCTGGTATAGAGACGCTTCACGCCGTCCAAGCCCGGCGCGATACCCATGATGTTGCGGCCCTCCTGGAGCAGTTTGCCCACGCCGGGTCGATTGCTAAGGGTGTGCCCCACCCAATCCCGCTCCGTGGCGTTCATGGCGTAACGGATCAGCACCGTTCCGTGGCGGTCCAGGACGGTGAGAGTGGAGCCATCGGGCAGTTCGGCGCGTGCCGCCAGTTGGTTCAGCCAATTCAAATCGAGCGCCACAAAGACCACACCGCGGAACGTTCCCTCCGGACGCTGGCGGATGGGGTAGGCCAGGTTCATGGTGGGTTTGGCGGTGATGCGTCCGACCTGATATTCGCCGACGGCGAACTTCAGCGTGTCGCGCGCGGCTTGGAAATACGCGCGGTCTCCCAGGTAAAGCCGATTGGTCTGCGGCGGGAGCGCGCTGGCATAGAGATAACCGTCCGCCCCGATGGCGCCGATGTTGGCGTAGATGGGGTGGGTTTGCAGCAGTTCGCGATATAAGGCCTCCCCTTCCTTGGCGTTTTCCGGCAGCACCTCTTTGAGTTGCGCCAGGGTGACGAGCAGTTGACGGGAAGCTTCGACGTGCTGTTTCTGAATGGAGGCAGCGAAGGTGACTACGCGTTGGGCCGCTTGCATCGCCTCGTGCGTCCCCGTCCGGCGCTGCTCAAAGGCGGTGTACAAAACCAAGCCAAGCGCCGGCAGGATGGCCAGCAACACCAAGGCGATTACCCGCACTCGCAGCTTGGAGAAGAACGGCTGCGCCACCCCGTTGCCTCCCTGGGAATCGGCAGCACGCCGTTCGGACGTGGCGTCAGTCATGGACCCCCCCTGAGGCGCGCCCATTCCGCCCCATTCGCCTCGCGCAGGCCCGGACCAGCGGGGACATCGCGCGGATCGAGCTACCAAACTTTCTCATGCCGACGGCCGTTCGGAGGTCTGGCCGTAGACTGCGCTTCTTAGGCGCGCGTTTCAATTGCAAACGGAAGGGGGGCGGGGGGGGCGAAGGTGTCGAGTGGCGAGTGGCGAGTGGCGAGTGGCGAGTGGCGGGGAGGTGTCGGGGGTGGGTGTCGGGGGCGAGGAATTTCTTTGTCCCAAATTCCTTTGTCCAATCTCGCCGGAACGAGATTGTGCAGCACCAATTGCTCGTCTAAAACGCAGCACCAAAGCCCAGCGTGACAGAATTGGGGATAACGCCAAACGCCGAGGGCCCGCTTCCCGGGCCGTCTGGCCCCCCGGACACCCGACCCTCGACACCCGTTCACTGCCCGGCGACCACGGCACGTCGGGCCCAACCCAGGGCGGCGAGGAAAGCGAACGTGACGGCCAGGGCGAAGAACCGGGTGCCGGAGGAAGCGCCTCGGGTGGCGGTTGCCTTGAGCTCGACGTTGAGGTTGGTCCAGGTGTCGACTTGAACGGCCCGGCGGAAAGTCAGGAGGCGTCCTTGCTGCGGGATGGAAGCCCGGATGGCGGCGGGGGCCGTCACCGCGGCATCTTGTTGCTGGATGAGCCGTTCAGCCAGGCGTGTGAATGCGGCGTTGTCTTCGGCGGAATTGCTATCGAGGATCTGCTTGGCTTCCTCCTGGGTATAGGTGGCGTTTTTGCGCCCGCGCAAATCGCCGAGTTTGCCGGGAGCGTTGTCTGCCTCGGCGCCCGAGGCGGCCTGGCGGACGTTGAGCCCCACCAGCGCCTGTTGCACTTTCAAGTTGTGCAACTGAACGCGGGCGTCCTCGTTGAAGGCGTTATCGTGGGCGCTGAGGCCGTAAGCGGATTGGAACGCTCGCCGCGCCTGTTGCGGGTCGCCTTTCTGGAGCAAGGAATTTCCCATCGCCAACAGTTGTTCGGCTTCTTTGGTTTTCTCCTGGTTCAAAAGCGCTTCGCTGCGCAAGTAGCCTTGCAGGTCAGCCTGAATCGCTGGCCCGACTTCCCGATCCTCCTGAAGCTCGAGGGAACCGCGCCAGTCGGTGAGATGCCACTTGTCATTGAGGTAAACCCGCCAGGCCAAATTCTCCAAAGGCAGGTCGAGCTTGGGGCCGAGGAGCTTCAGGTCCAAACCGTGGCGCCCCGGGCCGCCGTTCGTGCTCGAGTAATAAAACTCGACCACCGTCGGTTTGTCGGGTCGCGATTGTTGCTCGAGCGGGATGAGGATGCCATCGGGGTCGCGCCAGGGCCAGACGCCGTTTTGATTGACGAAGGCAAACCAGAACTCGGCGGAAGCGGGCAGCCCGAGCTTCAGCAAGCGCAGATCGCCGGGCACCATCTCAAGCCGAACCTCGGTCAGCATCACGCCATCGTCGGAGACGACGGAGGTGAGCGTGGCGCTGGTGACGCGGGCCGGTTGAAGCTGGGCGGCCTGGTGACGTTCCAGCTGAACCGGGAGCTGGAAGGCGGGCTCGACCAGGCGGAACGCGTAATTGGCGGAGACGGAGGCGATATCCTGGCGCAACGCGCGCGGGATGCTTTGCCATTCGGTGGCTTGCAGGGCCGGCGGAGGCGTTTCGGCGCGAATCTGCAGGCGCCCGCCTGATTCGAGCGTGACGAATCCGCGTTGCAGATTCACGTCCGCCGCTTGAACGCCCCGGAGCAACACGTTGGTGGCTTGCTCGGAGAGGAGGGTCTGGAAGGTGGCTTGCAGGAGGTACCGTCCCAGCACGCGGCGATGTAGTTTGATCTCCCAGGTTTGCAGGCCGTCCTGGCTCGGGCCGGGGACGGGAAGGAAGTCGGCCACCTGTTCGCCGCGGAACCGGACGCTCTCGGCGTTGGTGGGAATGCGAATGCGAAGGGATTTCAAGCCGGTGTTCTCGATTTGGTATTGGAAATTAATGGCTGTCTTAAGCTGAGCTTCGGTGACCGTGGTGTGCTGGAGGCTTGTCACCTGAACCCAGGGGTCCACCTGCTGCAGGTCCAGCACGAGGTTCCACTGGTCTTGCAACAGACGGAAGGCCAGCACGCCTTTCTGGCGAATCCCCGCCTTTTGCGGGTCCAGTTGCGTGAGGCCCTCACGGGTAACGACCTGGGGCCGCAACCCCTGCTCGGGCACAATGGCAAGCTGTCCGCTCTGTTTGCCCGCTTCGCGCATGACAAACCGCGCTACCGTCCAGCTGTTGGTCGCCTTCACGCCCGGGGCCGCGAGACTCAGCGCAAATTGGGTCTGTCCCTCCGTCTTGCCCTTGAGATGCAAGGTCACGATGCGCCCCTCGGCCGTGCGCAACTCCGTCCAATGACTGAGGGCCGGTCCGCTGATGCTCTCGACCTCGAATCCCGCCGGCAGCGGGAAACTGAGTCGAAAGATTCCGGCGCGCGCGATGGCTGCATTGACGTTGACCGCGAGCAGCGTCCGGTCTTCACCCAGCGAGAGC
>Ga0070694_100002475_pt1 | contig 10905 bp, 11 predicted proteins | sample KBSK1251metaG_FD_65470 | JGI IMG/M metagenome (GOLD analysis project Ga0070694, IMG submission 65470) | Corn, switchgrass and miscanthus rhizosphere microbial communities from Kellogg Biological Station, Michigan, USA - KBS K1-25-1 metaG | ecosystem: Host-associated > Plants > Roots >... | reverse complement strand
CGCTTGACCGAGGAGCGTGGGGACGAGGCCGCGGCGGATCTGGCGGCGAGGTTGGCCACGCTCGTTCGTCGGTCCTCCCAGGCGCACGGGGGACAGGCGGTCAAGTGGCTCGGGGACGGCGTGATGTTCTACTTCCCGGACCCGGGCCAGGCCGTGCTTGCCGCTCTCGACATGGTGGAGGGGGTGGCGAACCATTCCCTCCCGCCCGCGCGCGTCGGCATCCAGGCCGGTCCCGTGGTCTTCCAGGAAGGTGACTACTTCGGTCGGACGGTGAACGTCGCCGCGAGGATCGCCGAGTACGCCAGACCCGGCGAGGTGTTGGTGACGGACCAGGTCCTGGACGCGGTCGACGGAACATCGGTCACGTTCGACGAGATCGGCCCGGTCGAGCTGAAGGGGCTATCAGGCGCCCTCCGCCTCCACAGGGCCGGCCGGGACGCCTGAGACCGCCGGCAGGATCTTCGAGGGCCGTCCCGTTGGGCCGATTCACTCCTCGTACACGTAGGTCAGGACGCCCTCCTCGACCCGCGTGGGGAGCATGATCAGCCTCGCATCCTGTCGTACGGGGCCCGAGAGCGCCCGGCCGGACCGTGCCTCGAAGGTCGAGCCGTGCCATTCACAGGTGAACGTGTCGCCCTCCAGCCTCAGCGGGCCTCCGTGGTGCATGCAGACGTTCACGTAGGCCCGTGGCCTTCCGTTCAGGAGCATGACCAGGACCTCTCGTCCCAGGAGGTCGACGGTCACGGTTCCCGTCGACGGGATGTCGTCGATGCGGATCAGCTGCTCTCTCATCGTTCCTCCCCACGGTCGACCGGATTCCTATCCGCGCTCCCTTCCCCATCGGTTGCGACACCATCTATCAGAGATCGGGTGGGTGACGCACTAGCGCCCGCTTCGCGGCCGGCTCCGTGCTGGTGCTGATCGGCGTCTACGTCGGCGCCCTTCGTCGGCTGGCGGAGGCACCGGATCTCGAACCGGGCCGGGTAGCATCCGAACCGTGACCGAGGCCGACGTTCCCTTGCGGCTGGACGCCCCGCGCGAGGAGGTGCTCGAGCATGCGGCCAAGCTCGTCGCCGAGGCGTGGCAGAGCTTCGACCGGTACCGGCCCGAGGAGCCTCCGCTCGACGAACGCGTCCGCCGGCTCCTGCAGACCGAGCTCCCGACCACTCCCGGCGCCGCCCACGACGCGGTCGACGACGCGGCAAGGATCCTCGACGAGTCGATCGCGCAGCCGCGCCCCCGGTATTTCGTCGGGGTGGGCTCGAGCGGCCTGGAGATCGGCACGATCGGCGACCTGCTCGCCCACACCTACGACATCAACCTCGCGGTCGACGCTCGCGCGGCGACGCTGATCGAGAAGCAGGCGGTCCGGTGGGCGGCGGAGTTCATCGGGTACGCGCCCGATGCCGCGGGGGCGTTCACGAGCGGCGGAACGGTCTCGAACACGACCGCGCTGGCCGCGGCGCGCGAGCACGCCCTGCCCGGCTCGCGGTACGAGGGGCTCGGCGGTAAGAGAGTGGCGATCTACTGCTCGCAGGAGGTCCACTACTCGGTCACGCGTGCCGTCGAGACGCTCGGCGTCGGTTCGGCGAACCTGCGCGCGATCCCGCTCGGCCCCGAGCGCGGGCTCGAACCCGATGACCTCGCCGAGGCGATCGACCGCGATCTCGCGGACGGCGTGACGCCGATCGCGGTGGTCGCGACCGCGGGGACCACGCTCACCGGCGCGATCGATCCGCTCGAGGTGATCGCGGATATCTGCGAGGAGCGCGGCGTGTGGTTCCACGTGGACGGCGCGTACGGGCTGCCGGCCGTGGCGGCGCGCCCCGAGCTGTTCGCGGGGTTCGAACGGGCCCAGTCGGTGGCCGTCGACGCGCACAAGTGGCTCTACCTTCCGAAGGCCTGTGGGATCCTCCTCGTGCGTGAGCAGGAGGACCTGGTGGCGTCGTTCGGTCACGAGCAGGGGTACCTCCCGCACCAACGGCACGAGCTCCACGCGATGGACACGACGTTCGAGTACTCGCGGCCGTTCAGGGCGCTGAAGTTCTGGCTCGCGATGCGCGTCCACGGGGCCTCGGCGTTCGCCGAAGCGATCGAGCGCAACCTGCAGGAGGCGCAGCTCCTCTACCGAACGGTGTCGGCGCGCGACGACTTCGAGGCGCTCGGTCCGCCGAAGCTGTCGGTCGTGGCGTTCCGGCATGCGCCGGCGGGCGTCGACGACGTCGGTGCGCACAACGAGCGGCTGGCCGAGGCGATCCAGGCCGACGGTCGCCTCTGGATGTCGAGCGCGCTGATCGACGACGAGGTCTGGCTCCGCCCGTGCTTCGTGAACTTCCGCACGACCGAGGAGGATGTGCTCGACGTGGTCGAGATCGCCGCCGAGATCGGCGAACGGCTCGCCACCGCCTGAGGGACCGCCCGCCTGTCTACACTGCTCACGCCTGGCACAGGGAGGGAGCTCAACGAGATGACCGAGCCGCTGGTCGGCGTCGTGATGGGATCGGCATCCGATCGCGACACGATGCAGCATTGCGCCAACCAGTTGGAGGCCCTCGGGGTCCCGTTCGAGACCCGGGTGCTGTCGGCGCACCGCACGCCCAAGGAGCTCGCGGTGTGGATCGAGGACGCCGAGTCCCGTGGCGTGGAGGTCTTCATCGCGGCCGCGGGCATGGCGGCGGCCCTGCCGGGCGTGGTGGCGGCCCACACGACGCGACCGGTCCTGGGTGTGCCGATGGAGTCGAAGCTGGCCGGCGGGCTCGACTCGCTCCTGTCGATGGTGCAGATGCCGGGCGGGATCCCGGTCGGCGTGCTTGCCGTCGGCAAGGCAGGCGCCGTGAACGCGGCGATCCTCGCCGCGCAGATCCTCGGGCGTTCGCACCCGGAATTCGACGAAGCCGTACGGACGCACCGAGAGGCCAAGGCCGCCGAGATCCTCGCCGACCCCGGCTCCTGAGCAGAGGTCTCAGCCCTCCGGCGACGCCTCCGTGCCCGGCGGCTCCTGGACGGCGAGGTTCCGAAGCCGGTCCTCGGCGGCCGAACGGGCCGCGGCGTGCGCAGGCTCGTCCCCGGTCATTGTCCGCAGGAAGACATCGCGTTCGAGCGAGAGCAGCCGAACCTCGGTCGTCGCGACGACGGTGGCGGTGCGGGGGACATCTCGGAGCAGGGCGATCTCGCCCACGTGGTCGCCAGGCCCGAGCGTGGCGACGTGGCTCCCGTTCGCGGATACGTCGGCCTCGCCGGAGGCGATCACGTAGACGCGGTCGCCGACGTCGCCCTCGTGGATGATCGTTGTCCCGGCCTCGACGACGGCGGGAACGCTGTTGCGAGCGAGGCGTTCGACCGCCGCCGCGGGAAGCGGTTCGAACAGCGAGGTCCGTCGAAGCAATGCGAGGTCGTCGGCGGGAACCCGAGCGCCGACGTCCACCGCCCGCAGGCGCCGACGGAGGGCGAAGCATACCGTGGGTACGATCACGCCGGCGATCGCGAACGTCCATCGTGGTCCCGCCAGCGTGACGAGCGCCGCAGCCGCGAACGCGCCGAGCCCCTCGCTCCCCATGTAGACGGACTCGAGCACGCCGAGGGACCGCGTGAGCTTCTGGTCCGGGATCAGTCGTTGCAGCATCGTTCGGCCCGACACGTCGTACAGGACGGCGCCCGAGCCCGCGAGGCCGAGCAGGACCGGTGCGAACGGGGGAACGGCACCGATCGCCGCCACGGGAACTCCGTACAGGAACGACCCCGCTCGGAAGGCCGGAAACAGGCGTTCCCGGCTTCCCGCGACGACCGCGACGGCGGCGCCGATCACCCCGCCGATGCCGAGCGCGGCGTTCAGCGCGCCGACCCCCGTTTGTCCGATCCCGAGCACGTCGAGCGCCAGGACGACGATGAGGGTGTCGATGAACCCCAGGACGAAGGTCCAGAGCCCGAGGGCCCCGACCAGCGCCCTCGGCCGGGGATCCGACCAGACGTACCGGAACCCCGCGTTCATCTCACTCCACACCGCCGACGTCCGGCCCCGGGGATCCGGAGGTGGCGCCTGGCTGCGCACCCCGGACAGCAGCAGGGCGCCGATGGCGAGGAGCACGGCGAGTGCCGCGTACACGAGCCCGGGCCCCCCGACGCCGAGGGCGGTACCGAGCGCGAAGAAGGCCGTCGCGAGAAGAGGACCGAGCAGGACGCACAGGCTCTCGATCAGGCCGGCCGCCGTGTAGGCGGTGGTGAGCTCCGTCGGGTCGCGCGCGAGCCAGGGCAGCAGGGCGCCATGCGTCGGCCGCACGAGCGTGAGGAGCCAGCCGACGGTGCAGGCGGCGGCGTAGATCAGGATCGAGGGCGCGTCGAGCAGGGCCGCGACGGCGGCCAGAACGCACGCGGCGCTCATCGACGCCTCGGCGAGCAGGAAGACTTTCTCTCGCGGGAACCGGTCACCCAGGACCGAACCGAACGGAGCGATCACCGCCGCGGGTATCAGCTGGACCAGGGAGATGATCCCGATGGCCGCCGCACCGCCCTGGGCGAACGCGAACACCATCAGGGCGATGAAGCTCGCCCACTCGCAGATGCTGAACGCCAGAAGCGCGAGCTGCGCGCGAGCGAGGTCGGGGTTGCGGAACGAGGCCACGAGGGCTCGAGCCGAGACCGCCAGGTCGCGCCCGATCTCGGACAGGGCAGACGTCGGCTCGACGTGCGGATGTGCGATCGGGTTGCTCCTCGTGGGCCTCGTCGAACGGTGGTCCGTGAGCGACCGCGGGCCACCGGGGAACCGTACCCTCACGACCGCCCTTCCGCCTCGCGGTGCCTCTCGATACCCTTGGACCCATGGCCACCGCCGTGTGGACGGGGACGCTGTCGTTCGGGCTGGTCACGCTCCCCGTGCGGCTGTATCCCGCGACGCAGCCCAAGGACGTGCGCTTCCACCTGTACGACCGCGAGGGCCGTCGGATCCGTTACCAGCGTGTGGTGGAGGCCGAGGCGGGTCCCTCGGGGGACCGACGAGAGCTCCCCAATGCGGATCGCGTGGACGAGGACGCCGCGCCGGTGCGGGAGGAGCGCGCGGCCACCGGGGGACCCGTCGAGACGCCGATCGCCTGGGATGACGTCGTGCGCGGCGTGGAGACCGATGAGGGCGAACTCGTGACGGTGCCGCGGGAGGAGCTCGAGCGGATCCGTCCCGAACGGAGCCGATCCATCGACATCCAGGATTTCGTCGAACTCGAGCAGATCGACCCCGTCTACCTCGACAAGAGCTACTACGCGATCCCGATGACGCCCGAGGCGACCAAGCCGTATGTCCTGTTCCATCACGCGATGCGCGAAGCGGGGCGGATCGGGATCGGGAGGTTCGTGCTGCGAACCAAGCCGCACCTCGTGGCGATCCGCCCGATGGAGAAGGTGCTCGCCGTCGAGACGATGTTCTTCGGCGACGAGGTCCGAGACCCGGCCGATCTCGCGCCCGACCTGGACGGCGTCGAGGTCGACGGGAGGGAGCTGGACCTCGCGGTCACGCTCATCGAGACCCTGAAGACGGAATGGGATCCCGATGCGTACGCCGACACCTACCGGGAGGAGCTGCTCCGCATGCTCGCCGAACGCACGCCCACCAAGCGCGCCACCGAAGAGCCGGCGCCGGCCGGTGGGTCCGCGGTCGAGGAGCTGATGGCCGCCCTCAGGGAGAGCGTCGCCGCTGCGAAGCGCGACCGGACCGGCACGAAGGCCGCCGGCTAACCGCTCGACGCGAGCGCCACGTCGACCAGGATCAGTTCGCTCGTGGAGCTCGCCGCGATCTCCGCGCGTTCCTCGTCCGTGATCTGGGCGGCCGACCCGGTCTCCATCCGCTCGCCGTTCACCCCGACGTCGCCCTCGATCACGTAGAGGTACGCCCCGCGTCCGGGCGCGAGCGGGTGCTCGACCGAGCGACCTGCGTTCATGCGGGAGACGAACACGTGCGCGTCCTGGTGCACGAGCACGGCGTCGCCGCCGTCGCCGCTGATCGCCTTCAGGAGGATGTCGGTCCTGTCTTCGATCGTGAAGACCTTCTGCTCGACGCCGGGCGACAGGCCGCGTTCGGCAGGCATGATCCAGATCTGGATGAACCGCATCGGCTCGGTCTCGGAGGCGTTCTGCTCCGAGTGGTAGGCCCCGCGCCCCAGGGTCATGCGCTGCACCGAGCCCGCCGGCAGCGGTCCCGGGGACCCACCGACGTTGTCTTCGTGGCGGAACAGACCCTCCACCACGTAGGTAAGGCCCTCGATGTCCCGGTGTGGGTGCATCGGCCATACGGCGCCCGGCACGAGCCGGTCGTCGTTGAAGACCCGCATCGTGCCGAACGACGTGTATTCGGGATCGACGTACGTGTCGAACGAGTAATGCCAGCGGGCCCGGAACCACCCGCCGTCCACGTCGGAGATCTGGTCATCCAAGCGGATCTTCAGCGTCATCGGCCCTCCCGAGGCCAACCTACCCCGGATGACCGCAGCCGCGTGCACGTCGTCGTATGCGGCGCGCCGAACGAATCGGGTCGGCATCTGCGGGAAAGCGCTCGGCGATAGCGGAGAAGGCGGGGGCTGACGCGTCACCCCCGCTCTTGCGTCCGCCCCAAGCTTCGCAGCCTTGTTGACCGATGCGTGGCGATGGCCAGCTCATGGAAGACTGCGATTCGCTGCTGGAATGAACCGAACCTGGGACCCGACCGAATTCCCAGTTGCGAATGCGCCGGGAAGAGAGCGTCTGTCGGGCAGGAGAGCCCCCGCACTGAGGAGGACGAAGGTGAAGTCATCGACAAGAACGACTCGCCCGATCTGGATGGCCTCTGCAGCCACGCTGATCGCGTTGTCCGCCTGCGCCAAGAACGCCGCCCCGAGCTCAAGCGGCGGCAGTTCCCCGAGTGCACAACCGGGCTCGGTCCTCATCGGGACGAAGTCGGTTCCCGGCGCTGGCACCGTGCTCGTGGACTCGAATGGATTGACGCTGTACGAGTTGGCATCGGAGAGCGGCGGAACGATCATGTGCACCTCCTCCTGCGCCACGGAGTGGCCTCCCCTGCTGCTACCGGCCGGCGTGAGCTCGGCAACCGCGGGAAGCGGAGTCAGCGCGAGCAAGCTGGGCACCATCTCGCGACCAGATGGAGGCACGCAGGTCACGTACGGGGGGATGCCGCTGTACTTGTTCGTCAGCGACCAGAGCCCGGGACAGGACACCGGCCAGGGGGTTGAAGGATTCCACGTGGCCACCCCCTCGGGCTCCGGCTCAATGAGCGGGTCGGGCGCCGGCTCGACGAGCGGGGCCAGCGGGAGCAGTGGGGGCCGGTACGGGTACGGGAGCGGGTAATTCGTGGCCTCACGCGGCACCGAACGCGGGTTTGACCCAAGGGTCGATCTGGGGGATTCACGGCTCCGAATCAGTACTGAGATGAACACCACGTACAAACACGACGACGTGGCCTCGCCTGAGATGACCGCCAAGGCGTGGGACGATTACCTTCACCGGTGCGGGGCCGGGGCGTACGTCTCGGCACGATACGGTTCTCCGGTCCGCGACACGACGCTCAGTCCCTGCCCGGATCGTCTGGACCCGGGAGCCGCAGATCGATCACGACCACTTGGTGAAGGTCTCGCCCAGGCGGCCTGAACTCACCGGGAGGCGGATAGGAATCGCGGGGCCGGCGTTCCGTCCATCGGGTCGAAACTCGTGCCAGCTACGACTACCAAGTCGAGCTGACCGCGGGTAGCGGGAGGGACTAGGGGCGCCGATCCCCTTCCTAGATCGCTTTCGCGTCCAGCTGACGCACCGAAGTATCGGGCGGTGGGATCAAAGCGGCAACAGCCCACACGAGCGGCCACAGGCGCTCCCGAGCCGCCTCCGAACGCTCCACCAGGACCGCGGCCTGGTCGACGATCTCGTAGTAGAGCTGATACACGATGGCTTCGGCCGCCCTCCTTGCAAGGTCCTCGTCCGCGATGACGTCTTCAACGGTCGCCGTGCGCGAATCGCTCCGCGGTGCTGGATCGATCTCCACTTCGGCTACTCCGGAGACGACCCAATTGGAGGGCGACTGCTCCTCCGCGGATCTGGCGTTCTCGGCAGCTCGCCGAACGGACCCTTGAAACTCCTGGTACTTCTTTCGCTCGTCCTCGTTCAGAAGGCCAAGGACCGAGTCGGTGACAGTCGGCATGACCGTCCAGTCGGCGAGTGCGCCAAGCTCTGCGAGTCCGTGAAGCACGATGGTGGCAAGCTCGGCTCTTCCGATGGGCGCGGACCGCGAGAAGCGATCGAGGCCTCGCACTCGGCTGAATGCCGCATTCACCATCGCATCAGCCCTCTCGACTTCCGACATCCTCTTCTCCTTCCCTCGTGACGAGCCCGTCTTGTTAGATGCCCGATATTGAATCGGGAAGGGCCAGCCCAACCTTTACTCGTCGGTGCGGGCATCGAACGAACAGGTCAAATTGGTCTTTGGGCCAGAGAGGCTGCCCCGTATGGCCGATACCAGTGGCGCACATGACCTATAGGGGGCCTATGACGAAACCCAGCCTGTTCGCCGATCGTGACCCAAACCCGAGTAGCACATGTTCCTGGTGCCATCACGCGGAGTTCCTTGACGTGTACGCCGGATAGGCCTGTTCCACGACTGCGAGTGTCCATTTTTCACCCCGGAGGGCCGAGCCTGATGTCGAAGAGGACGGTCTGGGAGTCAAGCGCGGCGCCGGAATATGGCCTTCTGACCTGCAGTTGTGCGCAGGGCACGACTCGAACCTGCGACCCGCTGCTTAGAAGCTAGCTGACGCGCTCGAGCCGGCTCCCCGCGTCGAGCTTCTCTACGTCCTCATGCTGCCCTTCTTTAAGCGAGCCGACCGGATCGGAGAGTTCTGGAGCTAGCCGGAGAGTCGCGCCTTCGCCGAGCTCCTCATCGACTGCGAGGAGGACCGGACGCTCCGGGCGGTGCTTGTGGGGATGTTGCGAGAGGGGCAACAAGGTTCCTCTCGTTAGCTGGGCGGTGCTGTTGGTTCATCCTCCACGGCCAGCTTGAACACGGCGTACTCCCGGCGGTCATTGCCATTCCGAGTGGCACCGTCCAACACGAAGAACCGACCCCCGATTCGCTCAACGGCCCGGCTGTCTCGTACGCCGAATGGCGTGAGATCGAACGACCATGCCGGGTTGATCGTCTGGCCCTGCCAGTCGACGGTATCCAGCACCTCGTGATGTGTGACGGCGTACATCGCCGATCCATCCCGCGAGAAGGAAAGGCCGAAGATTCCGCTCAGATCGGCGATCTGGAAGGGCTGACCGAGCGCGTTGCTTGCATAGTCGTACATCCGAAGATCCGATTCCCCAGCGACATACAGCCGATGATCGGCGGAGTTCCATCCCGCGGCCGTGAAGTCGCTGGTCGGCCCCAGCGGCTGCCACGAGTCAACCTGAAGCACTCCGTGACGACGCGTCAGGCGGAAGACCGTCGGTCGGATCGTTCCCGTGCAGCATTTGCCAGAGAAGACGTAAAGAGCATCGTCCGCCTCGTCGTAGGCCATGCTCTCGAAGTCGTCGGTACGGGTTGCTCCGGCACGAGGACCGCCACCGAACCGATGCGTGGATCGGAATGCTTCTTCCTCTATCACCCGTTTGAATCTCCCGGTCCTTGGCGCTACTTCGAAGATCGCGTCCGTTCCGTCGTCTGCCAGCCACAGCGAGTGATCCCGTGGAACGTAGGCGCTGCCCTCACCGTCGCGCATCGAGATCTGAGTGTGAACGAAGGGCGTGGTGCGGATGACACCCACGAGCTTTAGATGCGGCGATGTCTGCCCAGCCGAGAACGATGGCGTGAAGAGGGCCGAAAGCACAACGACCCACACGAGGATCAGGACTCGGCGACCCGGCCCGCTTCTAATCCCGTGCATGAACGGCTCTCCCTTAGATCTTCGTTGAAGTTCGTGCCACGGCGGGTCGCGAGCCTAACTCCTTGGCATCGGCCGCGGGCTGCCAGGGACCCGGCGGCATGAGTCGTCTCGAAGGTCTAAGCCAGGCCGAATCGGAGCCCGCGCCGCACGGCGAGCAACGATTGCCCCGGGTCCGTCTGAAATCACGGTACGTGCGGTGCGTTACCTCAGATACGTGGATTGCGCGATGCTCCCGTTCCCAACGCATTTCACGATTGGCTGCGGTCGAGGGATAGCGGATTTCGCCTGGGAGCGGCATGGACATGATTCGCCCTCCGGCGACCCATTCTCGTGCACCGGTGTCCCTCGGCCGCACCAAGACATGGAGTGCCCCCCAGCCGGAACCTGCACGCAGGCGAGAGGTTGGGGGGCACTCCTGTGTTTCGCGGACGAGTCTCAAGTAGTCCGGCACAGCGCGTCGATGAATAGCCGTCTAGATGCGCTCGGGCCTCTCCCCGCGCCGAGCTTCTCCACATCCTCATGCTGCCCGACTTCGAGCGGGCCGACCGGATCGGAGAGTTCTGGGGCTACCAGGAGAGTCGCACCATCGGGCTGGTCATGTTCTCGCCGTGGGCCAAGGCCTACCAGACTCCAGATTCGCCCTTCGGATGGACCCAAGCTGAACAGGCCAAGCGGGATCTCCATACCGCCGAAGACTGGGGCACGACAGCCTTTGCACGCTGGAACGTGTCGATGTTCGCGCCCGGGCACGAGCGCGACGCAGCCTTGGCCGAAGCGATGGCCCGCTATTGGCGGGCATGCGCGAGCCAGTCCGCTATCCGATCGTGATGAACCGGAGTGACGACGGCTTGCAGACGTTGACGAGCCTCGGTTCATCGCCGAAGCGATCCCCGGTGCGAAGTTCGTCGAGTTGCCCGGAAAGGAGCACGACCTCGAGAACAGAGGCAGCCGTAGTCGTCGCCGTACGGGTAGCTGGCTACTCTGCGATCTGGACGACGAACCACAGGCGGCCTCC
>Ga0070694_100002474_pt1 | contig 10907 bp, 8 predicted proteins | sample KBSK1251metaG_FD_65470 | JGI IMG/M metagenome (GOLD analysis project Ga0070694, IMG submission 65470) | Corn, switchgrass and miscanthus rhizosphere microbial communities from Kellogg Biological Station, Michigan, USA - KBS K1-25-1 metaG | ecosystem: Host-associated > Plants > Roots >... | reverse complement strand
GGGTTGAGCATCGATGAAACAGCGGAAGTTATGGGTATCGCCCGAAGAACAGTTCAACGAGACTGGGAATATGCACAAGCCTGGTTGAAGCGATACATGAGCACCTCTAAACTATCTGATTAGCCGCTAAGGCCGGGCGTTTTTCAAAAACCAGACACCCGTGTACACGTCCGGACTCGGCGCAGGAGGCAACTGTTTCGCATCAACTATTTTTAGCTTTACCCGTCGAACGATCGTTCCGTCAGACGACGAGATTGTGCCTGTCAGCAAATGTTTCGCATCAAGGACGAGCGAATACGAGTTGTCACTCTGAAGAATCAACAATCCTGAACCGAGCTTTTTCACTCCTCCTGATCGCTCGAACAGCGGCACGCGGTTTCCGTTCTCCAACCGATCCGCCAATAACGTCAAACGATCGTCGTTACCCGCTACTGGCTCCAATCTAATTACCCATGTTTCTTTACGGCAGTCAGGCGTTTTACTTACACAGATCGATTCGCCCATAAAACTGACTACATCAATGTGTTTGTCTTTGCTTTGGCCCCTCACTGAACCTTCACCAAAGCTTCCAAGGACGATAAGCGCAGCGATAACAAACATTCGATTGACTTTCATAAGTTCTCCTCTCAAAGCCCCAAATACCTCCGTGATGGACCACACGTACAAGGTCCACCACGGAGGTATGCCGCCCCCGCTCAGCTAAAGTTGTGTTCCATGCCGGCCTTGAACGCTGCGATGCCGGCGTCGTAGAGGTCGCCCGTACCTAATTCATCGGAATTCGTGAACAGGATCAGGTAATAATTTTGCGGCAGACGAAGCAAAACAGTCTTGCCATGTGCCGGAACGCCATTGGACCAGACAATCACCGGCATCTTGAAGTTTGTTTTCATCCAGTCGTCGCTCGTAGCCGAGGTCCAGACCAAACGATCATCACGTGGCATTCCTTCAGTGAACATCAGGTTACGTGCTTCCTCAGACACGATTAGATCTGAAGCACTGAAGTGTGCCACGTAATTCGCGAAATCCCTCGACGACATCCACCAACCACCTTCACCGGTACAGTGTCCCTTGTTCTCAAGCAGACTTGTGATCGACCCGCGATTGGTATCCGTCGTTGAAACGTAACCGTAGGCAGCGGTCGCACTCACATCGTTCGGTGCGTCGCACGTCGGACGGATTTTCGGCGTCATCCTGTTGAAGATTCGCTCAAAGAGAATCTCTCTGAAGCGCTTACCGAGCTGGTCACGAACGAATTGATCGGCCGACGAAGTGTTCGGATATTTCACCGCGTTGGCCATGATCTCGTTGAGATAATAGGGTCGCTCGTACGCCGGAAGAAGGTAACTGGTCAAGACGAAGTTGATGTTTGAATACTGACGCTTGTCGAGTTGTGAAGGGATGAAACCGTCGCCGTCGCCAAGGAAACCCAGTACCGTGCGATTCGATGGCTTCTCATCGTTGAAACCAGAACGGTGTTGCAGAAGCTGTCGATACTTAATGCATCTGATTTGTGGGCACTGAACTGTCGCCGGCGGAATCAAGTCAACCCACAGGTTCGGGAATTGGCCCCAGATCGGTGAATTGAGCCGGTTTTTCAGACTCTGATTTTCGCTCGGCGACCACTTGGTCGGGTGCTCCATCATATTGAGAAGCGCTGTTCCGGTAATGAATTTTTGTAGACTGCCGAGATTTATCGGCGTCTTCGTCGTCATCTGCAATGGTCCATTGTCTTTGCTGGTTTGAGCGAGGCCGCCGGCCTTTTCGGTAACGAGCTGGCCGTCCTTGATCAGCACGTATTGATAACCCATGACCTTTGGGCCAACGGCGCTGCTAAGGCTTTGATTAAAGGCAGTTTTGTTGAGCGTGATCTGCTTGGTTTGGAGCTCTTGCGGCCCCCGAGGTACCTGCGCGATCGACATTGGCGCTGTCGAAAGTATTGCGCCGAGTAATAGGATTGCGGATAGTTTTCTCAGTCTCATACTTCTTCCTTTCTCAAGTCGTTGAATATTCCTCACGACTTAAGGCGAAAGAAGTCCCTGGAAACTATCATCAATATCAGTTTTTTGGGGTCACACCAGGCGACGGTTTCTTCGAGATCTCCAGACATCGCCCGGAGATCGCGAACGTGCCCGTGGCGCGGAGGGGTTTGTTGGGGAGTTGGTTCGCGAGCCAAAGGCTCTTTACAAAATCGTCCGGAGCGAACTCGCGGAAGACCGTCTCCATACTCGCGTCGCGCATCTCATAGGCCGCCTGGATTGTGAAACGGTCCGTTCCGATGCGACGAAAGATTGCCGTTGATGTTAAATCGGGTTCGTCGATCTTGTTGATGACGCTGATTGCCTCGCCGAGGATCTCAAATGCACGCGTGCGATCAAACTTCGCGTAACTCGACGTCAGTCCCAAAAGCGTGCGCGCCTTTTCGCTCGTGTTCGGCGCCTTGAGCGCCGTCTTGACTGCATCTTCCAGCACCTGGATTGCCAGCACTGAGTCTTTGATTTTTCTCGTGCTTTCGGCGGCCAGCAAAAACGCCAGGTATGCGCGGTGGTCCACCTGGTTCACTTTCGCTATCAACGGTGCGGCTTCGTCCAGTCTGCCATCACTAACAAGCTTCTGTACGCGTTTGAAGTAGAGCCAGTCGAACAATTCGTCGCGGAATTTAGCGTCGCTAACCTTGTCCACAAAGCTTTCCACGCGTTCAAATTCTTCGATACTCTTTGTCGTCAAAACAGCACGCGCGATCAGTCGATCTTTCTTCTCCGGAGACTTCTCGTTCTCAATCCTCTCGGCAAGCGTGTCGAGAGAAATATCAAGATCCTGATGCCACCCAGAAATATCTGAAGCTTCCCGCCGCGCATGTGCCGACAGGAAGGGTTCAAGTGTCGCCTGGAGACTGATGACCCGGTCGGTATAAGCCGGCTGTAAAGTCCGCAGTCCATTCAACGCAACGTAGATCTGCACTATTTCCGGCTGCGCGGCTGGACCACTTACCGGTTGCTCAGATCTTGCAGTTGTTTCCTGTGCTCGGCGAAGAAGGACGTCCATGAAAGCATTCTGCGCAGCAGTATCTGAAGTGAAATTCGTTGGGACGACGAAAAAGGTCGACTGCATCTCTGGTCCAACCACTCGATTCATGCCAAATGCATAAGCAGAGAGATACAACAACTCGTTTACCGGAGCATTCGCGTACGCGTTCAATGCTTGCTGATAAAACTGGCTGGTGGCCTGCTGGTCCACGGCCCACAACTGGAATAAGAACCGAGCCAAGGCAACGGAAGCCGGATACATCAAACTTGCACGCGCAAAGGTAACGGCAGCCTTCGAGTCATTTTTTAATAACGAGGCGCCGATACTGAGTAGAGCTTCTCCCTGATAACTATTATCAGTAGATGCACCTACTTCTGCATCTTTTTGGTTCTCGTCAGCGATTGATTTCGCCAGGCGTCGCGCCCATTCAGAATCGCGTTGGGCAATGGCGCGGATCACCACCAAACGCTGATCAGGAGAGCTCCTTCGATTGGCAGCGTGAGCCTGCTGCTTTTGGCTAGACTGGAAATCCTGAGTTGCCACTTCAAAGGCTTCTTCAAAAACGGAACGCGCCGCGGACTGCCGGTAAGGCCAAAGAAGATCTGCACCTTGCGTGAGGATCGATATTCGAGCCGCTGGATTATCAACCGTCTTTGACTGCGCAATCTGTTCCTGAATCAGGCCAAACGCTTGTTCTCGATCACAGACCGGTCGCTCAGATTCTTTTTGAGCCGCAACAGTGGAACTGAGCAGAATCAGTGCTAGCAGTACACGCATGAACTTCATTGGACCTCTCACAAGTAAATCAATTCCCATTGGGGTCGCACGCTTCGGTAATGCAAGCATCACCCATTGACCCGCAACGTACATTTTGCGAGTCGGCAACACACGCGTAAGACCCAGATTCAGCGATGAATCTGCAACTAAAACCGCATCCCGGGGGATTAGCATGAGCGTACTGCACTTTGATTTGGGTCACGTTATCCGGATGAGAGAATTTCCAGGTTGGTCCATCTTCGTAGACGATTTCCGTTACAGCTACTTGAACACTGAAGTCTCCGCGCAATGAGTTTCCCTTCACCACGGGCCGCAGAATTTTCGCAAGAGAAACCGGCGACAGACGCAATTGCAGACTTTCGTCTGCCTGGAGAGCTTGCGGCAGGGCCAGGAGTGGAGATTCACCTTTTGCCAATATCGTACCTGGTCCATCTTCAGTTGAGACGTACCATGCGATCTTAACGGCAGTAACCGGTTTCAAAGAGCGATTTCGCAACGCAACGTTGGTGAGTCCTTTATTTCCTTGCGACGTGATGCCGGTTACGCGCACAGGAATCGAATCAAATCCTTCGGCCTGGTATAAATGGAAGCCAACTGTCCAATCTCCCGGAGGCAATTGGTCTCCTTGCACCGTGTTTGTATTCTCATAGCCCGTAGCGGCAGCGAGACAAGCTACAAGCCCAAGGAACGCAATCGTTTTGACAATTATCATTTCTTCCTCCTGAACACGCCTTGAGGCTGATTGCGAGGCTCAGCAGACCAGAGCCTCGCACCAGAATGTCAAATTAATTCAGACGCGCCGTAAGCAATCAATCTCCTAACGGACTGCATGCTGACGACGTGCAAGAGGTGCCTTCGTTTGTACACAATTCACCGTTCGCCGCTTCGCATTGATAAGCGCCCAGCTCCGAATGCCACCGGCAAGACTGATTGGCACAAGCCGGCACAGCATGCGAATAGTTAATTGCAATTCGAGCCACGTTGTTGGGGTGCGAAAAATTCCAGTTTGATCCGTCTTCCCAGACAATCTGCGTTACAACCACTTGAACGCTAAAGTCCCCGCGGAGTTTATTTCCCTTGACGACGTGCCTCAGGATCTTTGTAAGGGAGACTGGAGGCACAGTAAGCTCGATAGTTTCGTTTGCCTTAAGATTGTTGGGAATGGCGATAAGCGCAGACTCACCCCTGGTTAATATCGTTCCTGGTCCATCTTCAGTTGAGACAAACCATCCGATCTTCACGGCCGTGACAGTCTTCTCCGACCGATTTCGTAAATCAACATTTGTGAGTCCTTTGTTTCCTTCCGACCGGACGCTGGTGACGCGCACGGGAACTTCATTAAATCCGGCCGCTCGATATGGATGGAAGCCGACGGTCCAGCCAGTGCGCGGCAGTTTATTCTCAGCGTTGTTTCGAACGTAACCGAAGGCCAGGGCCAAACAGAACAAGGTAACTGGGATCGCAAGGATCCGTGATTTCGATCTAGACATTAAGGTCCTCCATTGGTGACTTCTCTATCAGAGGTTTAGGTTGAGCCCTTCTCGTAGCGGAGTGAGAAAGACGGTTAGAGAGGAACTAGTGGGTCCAGCAATCACCATTGGACGATCCTATCGTGAGTGTCGCCGGCGTCAGGATTATCAGAGAAACAACGTCTCGCTAATCGCATTTTCAATTCCTCCGAGCCTTCGTGTATGCATTCGCTGTGCAACAAAGATCAGTTAACAATCTTGCAATTGAGTGACTAGCGAGCGTGTTGTTTTTGCCCTTGGAGATTTGGACCATCAGCAGAATCGCGGCGAGTTTCGCGAGCTTACTCGTATGGCAAACTTGCCCACGTGAAAATCCGAATTGCCCATGCCGTAAACGCACAAAAGAAAAGCCCGTGAAGGCGGCGACAGCGCTGTCGCTCGCTTCACGGGCTTTGTGCAATTTTGTTTTTTTACTAAACCCTGGTATTTACGCCGCAGGCTCTATCCCCTCGCCCACTATCGTGGGGCACGTATCAAGGTGGGACTCCTGCTCTCTCTGGTACCGTGCCGGGGCCCTCGGCCACTTCGTGGACTTTGATTATCCATGGCGGTAGTCTTCCATCGCCGGCTCCGTCTCCTGGTCCGTCGCCTCCTTCATGGACTCTGATTATCCATGGCGGCAGTCCTTTCCCCGGCGCCCCTCTTCCTATACCCTCGCCCACTTCGTTGGCTCTAATCATCATGACAGTTCTCCTCCTTTCTGCGTACCTCTTTGGAAACCCCCCGTGGCTCTAATTGTTATTGTTGTTGTTATTGTTTAGCGTCATGGCAGTACTCCTCCTTTCTTGTGTGCCGCGCTTGATAACCCGTGCGTCAACTTCATGGCCTCTAGTTGTTGTTGTTATTGTTTAGGTTGTTGTTGTTGTTGTTTAGGTTCATGACTCCTCCTTTCTGGCTTGCTGTCTGGAAGGTGCAGCGTCAACAGCCACCATCCGCAGCTCGCACGTATAAACGTTTCCCTCGGCGTCCGGCAGCCAACACTGATCCAACCCCGGAAGCATTTCCGACATTGAGATCAACGCGTCTGAAGGACTGTTATCGATCGTTCTTCGCACCATCTTCGACAGGATTTCGACGAAGACCGGACTGTCAAAATCGACGAAGAAAGGTTTTTGCTCCACCGGCACTTTCACAAACACAAAGCGCGGCAGTTGCTGTTCACGCGCCCAGCGGCGTGCGTCGATGAATCGCACGCTCTCATCCTGATGCGAAGCAAAGGTGAGGTCGTCGGCGCTGAAGTGCCACGCCTCCCGGCAAGCCACGAGTCGATCGAACTCGACTCGTGGCGTGTGACGCGCAAACGGCAGCATCTTGAACTCGTTCGCGATTAGCGTCGTCAGAATGTCTGCATAAGCTTCGACGATGTCGAATTGCAGCGAGTGATCTCTTGTCGTGACACATAGCCCGTCGCTGCCATCCTCTTCAACTATTAGTCCGGATACCGGCAGGACCTGCGACGGAGATGCATCAGTTGGATCAGGACTAAGCGCGAGGTGATAGTCCCTTTGTGAAATCAAGGCAGGCATCACTCGAGCTACCGGCCCAAACATTCGCTTCGGGATCACGGGCACTACCCGCGGCGCCGGGAGGTCTTGTGCGAGTGCATCAAACAGATCTTGAGGAGATTCATGCTGTTCGATGAATAGCGGCCATCCGAGTGTGTTTGCAGCTACATGCAACTCGCCGAGCACAACCTTGAAGTCGCCTTTAGCCAAAGCTTCAGGACTTTCGGCAAACACCAATACGTCCGGACTGTGGTACCTCGCGTACGCCCATCCGGGATTCGGTGCGTGAAATACTTCCTCAACTCGAGAACGTATCTGCTCGACCGCGAAATGTGCGACGCGATCCTGGTTATCGAGCTTCAGCACTTCCGCCCAACGTTGCTGAAATTTTGCCGCGATCGGAGCTCGCAGTTTTTGGGGAGCTCCGAAAATGATTGGTTGCGTCTGTTCCCAGAACGTTTGGAAGTCGATTTTCTGATGGTCCGTCGATCTCCCGAGTTGGAAATAGACTTCACGACAGATCTGTCTGAAGTTTCTGGCAAGTTCAAAACTGAGCCAACGCGCGGCCGTTAACAAAAGCGATAGCGGTGCATCCACACTGTGAAGTGCGCCTTCACCTATGACGACGTCGATGTCGCGCCGGCAATCTTCATAGACCAGCGTTCGACCTGCGTAGCTCTTCCCTGCCGACTTCGTCGCCGCGCGACTCGTGATGCTGGTAAATGTCGACTCGAGCTCTTTCATCGCCTGATCGAGTTGCTGCGGATTTCCGGCCGCACGAGAAACTGCCATGCGACCTTCTTCCAACTCGCGCAAGCGTGAGAGTCCCCAGTCCTTCAGTTCCGCGTCACCGATCCGGTCGAGCAAGCGTTTAAGATCGCGTTCGGGATAAGGTGTTATGGGAAGTTCGGGATCCCACGAAATGAAACCAAGTTCGTGTAGCTCTTCGAGTCGCTTGAGCACTTCGGCTTCAGAAATCTGAGTCAAAGTTGCGGCCAAATCAGCCGCCGTCCGCTCTCCGTCACACGCTGCAAGCAGGGATGCATCGTGTTCGGAGAGCGGAAGTGGCGGCATCTGCGAGCGCATCAGCGATGCGCCTTCAACGCGCATTGTTGGATTGAGTCGCGGCGCGATCCATCGCCGGATACCGCGCTCTTTCAAAGTGTCGACGAGCGCGTCGATACACCAGTTTTCGAAATAGACTGTGCGTTGCGCGAGGAACTTCGAACCGGTTGTGGTGGTTATTGACGAATCGTGTCCGTCAATTCTTGCCCAACCTACTGGTCCAAAGAAGCCGATCGTGTCGTTCTTTGCACAATAGCGCTGAACATAGTTGCTTATCAGTTGTTCATACTGTCGCTGTTTCGAATTGCGGTTGGCGCCATTGGACTGATGACGCAGAAAACTCTCCACGCCGGTGTGAAACGCGCGCCGGTTTTGCCAGATGATCGCTTCCTGAAATTTGTCGAGCTCGGCGATCTCGCGAAGCGCGACGCCCATGTCTTCGGAAGCGTCGGAAAAGTGTTTTTGAAAGTTCTCGTGAGCGAGAGCTCTCCTATTCTTTGCGTGTTCTAATGCTTCCAGCGAGAGATTGGTTGGAACTTTGCCCTTTTTCAGTTGTTGAATCGCCTCGATTAAACGGTAGCGATCTTCAGGAGACGAGGTGGCCTCGAGTTGTTGACGCGTCGATTCAAGCGCCGCGTCGAATGCACGATGTGTCTCAGCTTCAGCAGCGAGATATTCTTCGGCTGCGGCGGCGCAAGACTCCGACGAAAGTTTCAAAAGTAAATTCGCGGGGAAGCCCGCACCGCGCAGTGCGATGCACCTCCACAGAAACCATCGTCCCCGATCGAGGGCGACAAGGTGCTGTGGAAGGACGGCGTTATTGCTGACCGTTTTCGCTAGATTTTGCATGGCTTTTTGTGTTTTTGGTGTACTTACTTACTGACGACCCAACCGTATTGCGTGTTGGATGGAGCGATGTTGCTGGCGGTGTATTGCTGCTTCAGTTTTGAGAGTGCGTCTTCAGGAATACTGTTCAATTGAGCGTTTACATCGACGCCGTAGACGCGCGCGGCGTTGAGGCCGAAGATCTTGGCTTTGACTTCATCGGTAAGTGGTTTGTAACCAAAGCGAGTTATTAACTCCTGCGGCATCTGGAAACGACGAAACGCTTCGATCTGCCATTGCGGCGATCCCCACCAAATGGAATCAGTGCCCCAGAGAACATGATCTTCGCCAAACGCCTGGATGATCATTCCGAGCACGTGGCCACACAGCAGCGGTTCCGTGATCACCAACTGCCCAAACGTCGATCCCAACTCCATGTAGACGTTCGTCATCTTCGGATTCTTTTTTCTCGCCTCGCAAAGATCGCTGACCCACGGCACGTACGAAGACGTCTTGAACCCATCGGTCGCGGCCATCATCGAATCCGTTAACGACCTGAATCCCGAGTGGTAGACGACGAAAGTCAGATCCGGAAAGTCCATCGCTGCCTTCGGCACATCACGTGGGCTGCAATGATCGACGTCGAATCCCGGTAACGGCAGGCCTTTGTGAACACAGATCGTCTTGATTCCGCACTTGCGAGCGTACTCGTAAGCCGGATACGCAACCTGCTCGTCGTCCATCCACCAACCTTCTCTGCCAGGTCCCAACGGTTGTCCGGGATAACCCTTCCATGCTTCGACCTTCAACACCTCAGCCTGTCGCTGCATCGCTTCGAGATCTTGTGCACCAAGGTCAGGCGAAAAAAGTCCGTGACTGATAAGACGTCGCGATTTAGCAAGACCATTGATCTCGGTTCGGGTTCCAATCATCTCCGCCGCGGGAAGAATGTTGGCCCCATCGGAAGCTGCGGGATAGCCTGTAATCACGGCGACTAACGTGTCGCTGTCGAGAAAGATCTCCTTGATGTAGTTCGCGAGATAGAGATCTTCCATCTGATGGTTGCGACCCACGAGTGCGGGATTGAATTTCTCACCCATGCGCCGGAAACTGAGTATCGGCATCGCTTTCCGACCAGCGGCAACGTGATGCGTCTGGATGTCGAAGATGAACTCCTTCTTGGGCCACTTTTCAGCATACGCGGCCGGCTCAAACATCTCGTGTGCATCAACCTCAAAGAATTTGCCGAAGACCGAGTTGAGCGCCACAAACGCGGCCGCCGTGCCGCCCGCACTCAAAAGAAAATCTCGCCGCGTGGTGCCGAGTCGCTTTGCATTGCGATCAGCCAGCTCAACCAAATGCGACTCCACTTTCTGTTGCTTTGGAGTTTGCGCGATTGGATAAAATTCTTCGTTCGAAATAACCTGCGTCGGTAACGGAAACACATTTCCAGCTTTGTCGTCGGCATCACTCTTTCGTAGCCAGCGCTTCATGATTTAACTCCTGATTAGGCACAAAGGAGCGCGAGAGGCACATCGCTGTGCCTCTGGTGCGTCCCTTTGTGGCGGATGTTTAGATAGGGGCGGGTTTATTCGGAGCGGAGCGCGACGAGTGGATCCACCTGGGAAGCCCTTCGCGCCGGGAAGAAGCAGGCAAACACCGCAATGACGGCGAACACCACTGGAACGATCACGAAGATCGCCAGGTCGAGGGTGCCGACACCAAAGAGGAGACTCCTGACTGCTCGTGTCAATGCATACGCTCCCGCAACACCTAATACGATACCGATTGCGGTAAGCATCATTCCCTTTGAAATGATCAGTTTGAGAATTTCGGTTTTTGATGCGCCAAGCGCCATGCGAATACCAATTTCACGTGTTCGTTGTGTGACGCTGTAAGACAGCACGCCGTAAATGCCGATCGCCGCAAGGACCAATGCGACAGCAGCGAAGAGCGTGAGCAGGATCATGCTGGACCGTTGCTGCGAGACTGATTTAGACACAAGGTCGTCCATCGAATTCATCTCCGCAACCGGTAACTCGCGATCCAATTCCCACACCTGCCGCTGCGTCGCATTGACCAGCGTCTTCGGAGCAACGTCTGTCCTCACGACCATTCGCATGTAGCGCGAAGGCGACTGCCCGTAAGGAACATACATCTCCGGCTGCGGTTCCTGGTCCAA
>Ga0070694_100002472_pt1 | contig 10908 bp, 6 predicted proteins | sample KBSK1251metaG_FD_65470 | JGI IMG/M metagenome (GOLD analysis project Ga0070694, IMG submission 65470) | Corn, switchgrass and miscanthus rhizosphere microbial communities from Kellogg Biological Station, Michigan, USA - KBS K1-25-1 metaG | ecosystem: Host-associated > Plants > Roots >... | reverse complement strand
GTCATCTACCACGACCAACAGCATCACGCCATCCTGCCCAACTCACGTTTAGCGGACGGGATGATGTGGTTATTCGGGATCTGGGCGCTCAGTCCGAGCAGCATCTGGAAAAGCTCCCATAACCACCACCACCATCACAACTCCAAGCTCCGCGGCTCGCACATCGGGTCGTTCCCGATTATGACGGCGCAAGCGTATCGAGCGGCCTCCCGAGGTGTTCGGTTAAAGTATCTGTTCATGCGCCATCCCTTAACCATCCTCTTTGGCTATGGGTTCATCTTCTTCCACGGGATGTGTCTGAATCCGCTCCTGAACAATCCGCGCAAGCATATCGATTGTCTGCTGGCGCTGCTCCTGCACCTCACCATCGGGATGGCCCTGGTCTGGTTGACCGATTGGAAGGGTCTGCTGCTGACGCAAACCCTCCCGCACTTCGTTGCCTCGGCCATCGGCGCTTACCTTTTTTACGTGCAGCACAACTTTCGGGATGTGACCTTCCGCGACAACGCGGGCTGGACCTACGAGACCGCCGCGCTGGAATCGTCCAGCTTCCTCAAGGTGAATCCGGTCATGAGATGGTTTACCGCCAACATCGGCTATCATCACATCCACCACATCAACGCGAAGATTCCGTTCTACCGCCTGCCGGAAGCCATGCGAGCGCTGCCCGAGCTGCAATCGCCGAAGTCCACCTCGTTGCATCCACTGGAAATTTTTCGCTGCCTGCGCCTTAAAGTTTGGGACGTCCATCGGCAGCGCATGATTCGGCTCGCCGAGATTAGATAGGCTCGGCCCCGCACTTGGAACATCGCCGTCTCATCGCCGCACGGCTCCGTGCTCGTGGCATCGCTCAATTATTCGTTGAAGCAGACGGCAAATTTTCCACATCGAGCTCCCGCACATGCTTGCGATCCCGCTCGGACTGGACCGCGGTGCGCAATTGCTCGCGCACCGTCCCCACGCTCGGAATTGCCTTCAGCTCGAGCCGAGGCGTGGTGGCATCGGAGCTCACCAGAGCCAGATTCCCGAGCCCCAGGAATCGCAAGTGAAGGGGCTGTTCCATGACGTAGTCTTTGACGCGATAAAGCTCAATCTCCTCCAGCCGCCGATTGAGAATCCCACGACGGACTTTGAGTCGTTGCGAGGTGAGGTCGTAGACGGTGCTGCGAGTGAGGCACCACCGGACACTCCACATGACGACGGGAATGATGATGGCCGCACCGGAGAGGCCGCCTGTAAATGGCATGCCTGCCACCGCCGCCGCGGCCAACAGGATGCAGAAGAAGTAGTACCAAAAGTGAACCCACTGCGACGTGTGGCCATGCCAAAGCTCTTGTTCATCAGAGGGTGCGGCCGGGATTGGTCTTTCGTCAGTCATGTTTGAAATCGTCCATTAAACCTATGCCAGGTCCGACATGACGCAACGGAGTAAACACCCCAGACGGTAGCGGAGGCTGCCAAGCCTGCGGTATCGCAGCGTGCCCTGAGCCTGTCGAAGGGGTTTCCAAACCTGCAAAGCGCACGCGTTGCACGCAAGTGGAGTGTTGGCGTCGCGGGCGCGGCCGGAGACGTCCGTTTTCCATTCCGCCTCGCCCCGAAATTTGCTAGTCTGGTCGCCATTCCTGAGCCTTCCCGCAACCGCTTCACTCCTTCTTCTCGCCATCTTTCCAGAAAGTCTGTTCGACTGGCTTGCCGTCTTTCATAATCACGCGAGCCTTGAAGTAGCCGCTGGGGTAATAGGCCAGTGAAACGCCCTGGGGCTGATCGGCGACGAATTCGACTTGCTCGGACAGGGCGCCGTTCTCATGCCATTTGCGAAATGTGCCATTCAACTTGCCGCCGACGATGCCGGCCTCCGACTGCTTCGCCCCACTCGCATACCATTTGGTCCGCAATCCGTCGGAAACGCCCTCTTTACAATTTTCCGTCACCTGCAACTGGCCATTGGTGAACCATCCTTGCGAAAGGCCTTGCAGGATGCCGTTTGAAACCGCGGAACGCGAGCGCATGGCACCGTCCGGGTAATGTTCGAGCATGAATCCGGTGAATGGGGCTGCGCTGTCCTTCACTCGCAGGCGTCCTTCCGTCAGCACCAGCTTGGTCCGGTCAAGCTCCGGCGGTCCGGCGGGCTTTGTGAGGCGTGAGGCTGGGGGACCGCTGCGATTGAGCAGCACGAACAGGAGCCCAGCCACCGCAGCCAGGAGCAACAAAACGAGGAGTGTTCGGGTTTGAACGGCACCGGAGCGGGGCTTCGGAAGGACGAGCGGTCGCATGTAATAATGGGCCGTATTCTGAGTTGGATTGCCCAATCAGGCAATGGCCATCTACGGCGCGCGCGCGGTCACCCTCGCATTCGATGGAGTATCTGCCAGCCACCCTTGTCAGATTCCCGGTATTCTATTCCAGTTCGACCGAGAACTGCCATCGAGAATCCCCCTCACTCTCGATGACGTTGACTCGAGGAATATGAAACACGGTAGACATCAGGGATACGAACGAACTTGATTCCAGGAATGTTTGGATTTCCGAGCATCACGGTTCACCTGGCGCTCCTTTGGCATACACCCGTGACATCCAACCCGGCCCGACGTCCGCCGCTTTCAGCGGTCGGTTCACGACGGGGGAAGTGGAGACCTGGTCGGCCCCGACGTCGGACGGCACGGACCGCTTCTGACCGTCTATGTCGGTTGTAATATCCGGAAACGCGCCTTGCGCCGCGCCACGGACAGGGCTGTCGGGGGCCGGGCGCCACAAGCCGTCACGTCCACGCGTCAGCCTGGCATCGAGCACCCGAACGCCACTATTCGTCAGTTGAGGCAAACCTTCCGAGCGCGCGCTCAGGTTGCCCAGCCACGAAAAGCCGGTTCCTGGCTCGCCGCGCGAAAGAGGGGCGCCTTCGGCCAGGGCAAAGAGATTGTTCGCGAGCGTGATGTCTTCCGGTCGCAACGAGCGGCGCGATGTGCCAAACCCCGCGTTCAGCTCCAGCCCAGGTCCGCGGGAATCGACCACCGTGTTGAAGGCAATCAAGCAATGGCGCGCCTGAAAGTACCCATTCAATGGCGAATCCGGAATTCCCGCCGTGATCCAAAACCCGCCCTGCCGGATGCCGTCCATGTAGTTATTGATGACGACATGCCCCTCGCCAATGACGCGCACGCCGCCCGAGCCGGCCTTGCCGTGACCGAGAAAGAAGTTGCCATCGACGATGCACCGGTTCCCGTGGCGCAGGGTCAGCATGCCGGCGCAATCCAGGAAGGTGTTGGCGCGATATGTATTCTCGCAGGACTTGTTGGAAATGATCTCGATCTCGCCGTCGCACTGCTCAAACAGATTCTGTTCCACTCGCGTCCGGGAATTGGTCATCGATTGATGACTGTAACCAACGCGGATGGTCTCGCCCCCGTTCCGGCCCAGGGGCGGGCGCGGTCCGAAATGATTATGATCGAGCCGATGATAATTCGGGTAGCCGGCGACTTCGATCTGCACGGTCGGCGAATCGTTGGTCTTGGCGGCGAAATAGCAATGGTCGACCCGATTGCTGCGCCCGTGAAGGTGCAGATGGAATTTGTGGTTGCCGCCCACCACGGCGCTTTCGGTGAGGCGGCACGCGGTGCCCATCATTTTGATGCCCGGCCCGGTGGTGGTGGCATTGGTAAGAAAGAGCCCGTGCACGACGACATGTTGGCCCTCGATGAGCACGGAGGAATCTCCCGTGAGCACCACGCCGCCGGGTGTTTCGGCGCGAAACATGACAGGCCTTTCTGGCTCGCCTTGAGCACGCAGCGTGAGATGCTGGTCGGTCCACCGGCCATTCCGCAGTAGGATCGTATCTCCCGGGCGAATGCGCCCGCCAAGACCGGCGAGCTCCGCGATGGAGGAGACACGGTGCTCGGCGGCATCAAGCGCGAACACGAGTGGGACAGTCAACAGGACCGCAATGGTCCGCAGCGGGCGCATTGGTGGCGGGATTCTTTCACGAAGTTCCCTCAGTTGAGGCATCTCTGGCTTAGCGCTCATTTGTTCTTCGGCATGGTGCGCAAGGTTGCCGCCGCGGCCTGGCCCATGAACGCAGTCGAAGCAACATTGAGCCCACCCAGTGGCCCCAACCCAACCCGGTTCAATTTGTTGGTGTGCGCCCAGAGAATCGCGTTGTTCGTGCGTGCTATCAATTGTCCGACGATTTCGACGGAAGCCTTGCCTCCCACTCCCGCGTAGGCCTGCGCACGTTTCGTGAGCCGCAATACCACCAACTTCTCGCACAGACTGTAGCTGCCGCGGGATTTGGTGTCGCGCAGAAACCCAACCACCTCGAAAGGCCGATTGGGCGATTCACCGGAAGGATGAAGCGTGACGTCACCGGCCGCCACGGAAGGACGCCCGCTGCTCTGTGCACCGTGGCCGATGTGCGTGACTCCTGGAAACAGCCACAGACCCAGGCCGAGGGAGAACGCGACACTGAGGTCGCTTTGCGGCCAGAGTCGACGCCACCATTGGTTGCTCCGGTGGGTAAAGATCTCGTGGGACATAACGCTTTTTACCATCTCACCAAGAAAGCCGTCAAAACCAACTCGGGCCGGTGCGTTTTCTCTCGCCCCAGATGAGCTCTTTGGGTCTTAAGATGGAATTTGCCCATCCTGATTGGACCCGACGGCAAGAGCGTGGCGCGCGGCCTGCGAGGACCCGCCATCAAGGCGCGGCTCGAGACGGAGTTGCAGTAGCGAACGGCGCAGACTGTCAATGGAATCGCCATGGTTTCACAACTCGCTCCGGGTCCGCTCTCATTTTCGTCACAGCCTTGTCAAAGGAGCTCGGGCCAACTAGCCTCCTTGTATGGATTCCATCCTCGATGCACCGAGCGCCCGGCAGGCGACCTACCAACTCAGCGTCGAGGACTATCATCAACTCCACGAAACGGGCCTGCTGCGCACCGATGTGGAGTTACTCGACGGTTATCTCATCAAGAAAATGCCCAAATCACCGCTGCACACCTTCATCTGTCAATGGCTCATCGAAGCATTGCGGCGGTTTATCCCAGCAGGCTATCTCATTCGGCAGGAGCAGCCCATCACAACGGAATCCTCAGAACCGGAGCCGGATCTCTCGGTGGTGCGCGGCACATCCCAAGATTACCGGGAGCGACATCCAAGAACGGCGGAATTCGTCATCGAAGTGGCGGTGAACACTGAAGAGATTGATTTGCGCAAGGCCGCTCTTTATGCGGAAGCCGGAATCAAAGAGTATTGGGTCGTCGAGCCTCGCACCAAGCGCATCACTGTTTTTCGCTTGCCGCAAAACCGCTCTTACGGTCAGAGCACAGTCTTCGAAGGCGCCCAAACCATCGCCTGCCAGGCATTGCCAGGATTTGAACTCAACTTGCCGGATTTGTTTGCTTAACGACGCCTCTCGCAGCGAATGGTGGATTATGAAGAGGACGGTTATGTGAAGGTTTGTTTCTGGCGCTGTTGGCGATGAAGAAATTCTTGAATCTGGGTGTCATCGCCATCGTTGCCTTCGCTCGAAAACTGTTCAGAGGACGCAGCACGACGAGCAGTTGATCTGCTTTCTTGCGCGCCGGGCCGGTTTGGAGCACAACACAGGGATTATGCCTCGCTCCGCCGCTCTTGCGTTTGCGTTCGCGTTACACATCTTCTTGCTGTGCCGCCTGCCAGCGGCCCCGGCCCTGCTCCAACTGCCAGCCCGTCAGCGCGTCTCCGCTCCGGACGACACCAACGCGTGGGTGACGACCAACAAGATGCTCCAATGGGACCCCGCCAAAACGGCCATCGTGCTTTGCGACATGTGGGACAAACACTGGTGCGCCGGTGCCACTCGACGTGTGGCCGAGATGGCGCCGCGGATGAATGAGGTGGTCCGCCGCGCCCGCAGCCAGGGTCTGTTCATCATTCATTGCCCGAGCGATACGATGAAGTTCTACGCCGATGCGCCCGGGCGGAAGTTGGCGCAATCGGCGCCGGTGGTTCAGCCGGTGGTTCCGTTGCAGCGCTGGTGTTCCCTTGACCGCACGCACGAGGCGCCCTTGCCCATCGACGACTCGGACGGCGGCTGTGACGACTGGCCGCAGTGCACAAATTACATCGCTTGGAAACAGGAGATTCCCACGCTGCAGATTGAACCTGGCGACGCGATCACGGACAGCGCCGAGGCCTACTACCTCATGCAACAGCGCGGGATTGAAAATGTGATCGTCATGGGCGTCCACCTGAACATGTGCGTGCTGGGTCGTCCGTTTTCAATTCGGCAGATGGTTCAGCAAGGCAAGAACGTGGTGCTGATGCGGGATATGACCGACACGATGTACAACTCGCGCCGGCGCCCGTATGTGCCGCACACCGTCGGCACAACCCTGATGCTGGAGCACGTCGAGAAATTTTGGTGCCCGACTATCAGCAGCGTCGCGTTTCTGGGGGGGGCAGAGTTTCGGTTCCAGGAGGACCGCCGCCCGCGCGTGGTGATGTTGATCGGTGAGGATGAGTATCACACCTGGGAAACACTTCCCGAGTTTGCGCGCCATGAACTCGAATGGCGCGGGCTTCACGTCTCGATCATCCACGAGGAGAAGGCGCGCAATGGCAATTTCCCCGGCCTGATCGAGGCCATGCGTGACGCCGACTTGTTGCTGGTGAGCGCCCGTCGACGCGGCTTGCCCAAAGCGCAACTCGACGCGGTGCGCGCGCATTTGGATTCGGGCAAACCATTGGTGGGAATCCGGACGGCCAGCCACGCCTTCGCCCCACGGCCCGTGCCGGAAGGAGCCGACACATGGCCCACCTTCGACCCCGAGGTGTTGGGCGGTAATTACGCCGGACATCACGGCGAGGGCCCAATGACCTCGGTTCAAGCCGCGCCCGGCGCTTCCGCCCACGCGATTCTGACCGGAGTCGAAGTATCGCAAATGCAGGGCCACGGTTCTCTTTATAAAACCAGTCCGTTGCGCCCGGACGCCACGCCGCTGCTGGTCGGTTCCATACCCGGGCAACCCGCGGAACCAGTGGCTTGGCTGCGGAAATTTGGCGCGAAACAGGCGCCCGTCTTTTACACCTCGTTGGGCCATCCTCGCGACTTCACGAATACTCCCTTTCGCGGCCTCCTGCTCAATGGCATCCTCTGGGGCGTCGGTCAGACGGTGCCTCCGCCAACGGCCCAAATCACCGCACCGAACGCCAACGCGCCGATGCCGGACTGGCAGGCGTTGGCCGTTCCAGGCACGTGGGAGGAAGGGGCGCACCTGACCTACGACGGCATCGCCTGGTATCGCTGTTTTGTGCAGGTGCCGTCCGGTTGGCAGGGCAAGGATGTCACGCTGTCGGTGGAGCAGGTCGATAACGCGCACGAAGCATACGTGAATGGCGCGCGCATCGGCGGCGCTGGCCGATTTCCGCCTTCGTATCAAAATGGGCTGGAGTCGGCCAACCGTTACGTGGTGCCACCCGAACGCCTGCGCGCGGGGGCTTGGAATCTGATTGCCCTTCGTGTTTATGACCACGAAGGGCGCGGTGGCTTTAAGGGCGACGCGCCCCAGCTGGGCACGGACGCCGAGCACATCGCGTTGCGAGGCGATTGGCAATTTCGCACCGGTGATGACCCGACCTGGGCCGAAGCCAGTGGGCTCAAAGCCGGGGCGCGCCCAAATGGAGCGACCTTCACCAAGGTGGAATCCGGTGCGGTGCCGCGTGGTTCGGCCGGGCACAAAATGGCGCCGCGCGGAACGCCGCTGCCGCCCTCGGAAGCCGCCCGCTCGTTCACCGTGCCCGAGGATTTGGAAATCGAACAAGTGCTGGCCGAACCGGATGTTCGCCAACCGGTGTTTCTCAACTTCGACGAGCGCGGGCGCCTCTGGGTCGTGCAATACATTCAGTATCCTGCTCCGGCGGGACTCAACGTCATCAGCAAGGACGCCTGGTGGCGGGCGGTCTACGACAAAGTTCCCGAACCGCCGCCGCGCGGAGTGCGCGGGTTGGACAGAATTACAGTTCACGAAGACACCGATGGCGACGGGCGATTCGATCGGCACCGCACGTTTGTGGACGGCCTTAACATCGCGACGGCGGTGGCACGTGGACGAGGTGGAGTGTGGGTGTTGAATCCGCCTTACTTGTTGTTCTATGCCGATGCGAATAACGACGACGTGCCGGACGGGCCGCCGGTCGTGCATCTGGAAGGTTTCGGGTTGGAGGACACGCATTCCGTGGTCAACAGCCTGCGTTGGGGTCCCGATGGCTGGCTCTACGCCGCGCAAGGCAGCACGGTGACCGGCAACATCCGCGTGCCGCCGCTTCCGGGTGAAGCGACATCACCCGCGCGTTCCAATGCGGTGGTTTATTCGCAAGGACAGAACATCTGGCGTTACCACCCGGAGTCGCGGCGCTACGAAGTTTTTTCCGAAGGGGGCGGCAATGCCTTCGGTGTGGAATTGGATGCGCAAGGCAGGATTTATTCGGGGCACAACGGCGGCGACACGCGCGGCTTTCACTACATGCAAGGCGCCTATTTGCGGAAAGGCTTTGAGAAACACGGCGAACTCTCGAACCCGTATGCCTTTGGCTACTTCCGCGATATGCCCGGGACTCCAGGCGAACGGTTCACCCATAATTTTGTGCTCTACCACGGCGGACGCTTCCCCGCCAAATACGACGGTAACCTGTTCGGCGTGGAGCCGCTGCAAGGCCGCGTCGTGCGCGCCGAAATCACTCCCGATGGCTCGAGTTTCCGCACGCGCGATCTTGAACGCGTCGTGACCAGCAGCGACAGTTGGTTTCGTCCCGTCGACATCAAGGTGGGCCCCGATGGCGCCATCTATATTTGCGACTGGTACGACCGCCAAGTGACGCACACACGCAACCAGGAAGGGAACATCGATACCAGCAACGGACGCATCTACCGACTGAAACAGAAAGGCGCACCGCCGTCGCGCCCCTTCGATCTAGCCAAACAGAGCAGCACAGAATTGCTCGGCCTGCTGAGCCACGAAAACACCTGGTTCCGTCAGACCGCCCTCCGGCTCTTGGGCGATCGACGGGATGCCTCGCTCGTGCCGGCTTTGCAAAAGCGGCTGCAGAGCCAGGCGCCGGAAAGTCTCGAAGCGTTCTGGGCGCTCAACGCGTGCGGCGGCTTTAACGAGGCCTCCGCCCAAACGCTGCTCGAACACCCCAATCCCCAAGTCCGCCTTTGGACTATTCGGCTGTTGGGCGACCAGCGCCACGTTGGGCCCGAAACCAGTCGCGCGTTTGCCCGCATGGCGGCTCAGGAACCCAACATTGAGGTGCGCGCGCAACTCGCGTGTACAGCCAAACGGCTGCCCGCGTCGGACGCCTTGTCCATCGTGGCCGGCTTGGTCCGCCATCGCGCGGATGCCGACGATTCGCGGCTGCCGTTGCTGTGCTGGTGGGCGCTCGAAGCGCAATGCACCGACGCACCGGCCGACGTGCTCAAGCTGTTTGAAGATTCACCATTCTGGAGTCAACCGATGGTGGAGCAACACTTGTTGGAGCGTGTCATGCGCCGTTTCGCAGCTGCCGGCACACGCAAGGCGCAACTGGCCTGCGCTCGTCTGCTCGAACTCTCTCCCTCACGCGAACACAGTCAGCGTTTGATGCGTGGCTTCGAGGAAGCCTACAAAGGCCGTTCCCTCACCGGCTTGCCCGCACCGTTGCTCACCGCCATGGCCCGTCATAACGTCGCCTCCCCTGCCCTGCGCTTGCGCCAAGGCAACCCCGAAGCGATAACGGCCGCGCTCCGCGTCATCGCCGATCCCAAAGCCGCCCGGCTGGAACGTCTGCAATTTATACAGATCCTGGGCGAGTTGCATCCCAGCGGCTCCGCCGACACCCTGCTGAACCTGCTCGAGCACACCGACGATGCCGAACTCCGACAGGCCACGTTGACCTCTTTGACCGCGTACGATGAGCCGCGGATTGGTGCCTCGATCGCCGCGCTCTACCCAAAACTGGGCGCCGCCGCGCGTCCCGCCGCCCAGAACCTGCTGGCCAGCAGGAGCGCCTGGTCCCTGGCGCTCGCCCGTGAAGTCGAGGCCGGGCGCATCGCGGCCGACGCGGTCCCCATGGATGCGGTTCGTCGCATGCAATGGCACAAGGCGCCTGAGCTTGCTCCACTGCTAACCCGGCTCTGGCCGTCGAAGGCGGCCCCTACTTCGCAAGCGATGCAGCACCAGATTCAGCATTTGGCCGAAGTGGTGCGTGGCGGCAAAGGCGATCCGTATCGCGGGCAAAAACTGTTCAACGCCACCTGCGCTTCCTGTCACAAGTTGTACGCCAAGGGAGGTCAAGTCGGCCCCGATCTCACCAGCTACCAGCGCAGCGATCTCGACGCCATGCTGCTCAACATCGTCAATCCAAGCGCCGAGATCCGCGAAGGCTTCGAAAGCTTCATCATCGAAACCAAAGACGACCGCACCTTGAGCGGCTTTTTGGTGGAACGCGATGCCCAATTGCTCGTCCTCCGGGGAGTCGATGGACAAAATGTCACCCTCGAACCGAAGGATGTCGTCGAGATGAGACCAGGAAGCTTGTCCTTAATGCCCGAAGGGCTGCTGGATCCACTCAGTGACGAACAAGTCCGTGACCTGTTTGCTTACTTGCGAACCACGCAACCGCTGGCGAACTAACCCGACAACGAAGAGATTCGCAAGAAGATCACGCAAACGCAGGCAAGCTGCATAGTTACGGCTTAGAGATCTGGCGCGCGCGCGCTCAAGCGGCTTTCAAGGTTCCCCGCGTGCAACTCCAGCTTGTGCCCGTCCGGATCCAGAAAATAAAAGGAATTGTCTCTCGTAGATTCCTGCCAGCGAACCACCCCAGCTTGTATTAATCGGTGGCCCCACTCCGGTAACGCCGACGGTTCGACCGAGAACGCCGCATGGGAATACCCATG
>Ga0070694_100002471_pt1 | contig 10909 bp, 5 predicted proteins | sample KBSK1251metaG_FD_65470 | JGI IMG/M metagenome (GOLD analysis project Ga0070694, IMG submission 65470) | Corn, switchgrass and miscanthus rhizosphere microbial communities from Kellogg Biological Station, Michigan, USA - KBS K1-25-1 metaG | ecosystem: Host-associated > Plants > Roots >... | reverse complement strand
CGCTTGCCGCTCTTGCCTCGGAACTGGAACCGCAGCGTCGAGCCGTTCACGTCCACGTGCCGATCGCGGAGCGTCGTCAGGCCGAAGGAACGGTTCGCTTTCGCGTACTCGTCGTTGCCTACCCGGATCAGGCTCTTCTCCAGGAGCTGGACGACGGTCGCGAGCACCTTCTCGCGCGACAGGGCAGTCTTCGCCACGTGAGCGGACGTTCGCGTACGAATCACGGGGACCACCGCGGCAAACGCCTCCATCCGATCGAACTTGTTGCTGTCGCGGCACGCGCGCCACTCGGGGTGATAGCGGTACTGCTTGCGCCCGCGCGCGTCGCGGCCGGTTGCCTGCAGATGGCCTTTCGGGTCGGGACAGATCCAGACGTCCTTCCATGCGGGCGGAATCGCGAGCGCGCGAATCCGCTTGAGGTCGGCCGGGCTGCGCACGGGCCTGCCGTCCGCGCGCCTGTAACGGAACCCGAGCCCGCCCATGACTCGACGGATACCGGGACGATCGTCGGTGACGTAGTGGAGTCCCGCCGACGCGGCTGAGGCCAGGGGGGATTCGACCGATGGCACCGCGACAGAAATAGCAAACCGCGGTCCGATGCGTCCGGATGAGCCGTGCGGCGCGCGTCGCTGCCGGTGTCGGGCACACAAGATGCACCCGTGGCCATCCCCGGCAGGAGAACAACATGACACGTAAGAACCCCGTGGCAGCAGCACTTGCCGTCGGGCTGCTCGTGTTCGCCTCTGCCCAGGTGTGGGCACAGGGCGGCACCGCCAACAAGCGTACCTTCCTGACCTTCAGCGCACCCGTGCAGGTGCCTGGAACAACGCTCCAGGCAGGCACGTACGTCTTCCGCCTCGCGAACCCCAACGCGCAGACGGTCTGGCAGGTCCTCGACGCGCGCGAACGGCGCGTCCTGTCGACGTTCTTCGACGTGCCCGGCCCGCGACGCACGACGCAGGAGCAGAACCGCGCCGGCGGCAGGCCGGTCGTCACGATGGGTGAAACGCCGCAGGGCATTCCTCCGGCCATCCGCGTGCTCTACTACCCCACCGATCTCTACGGGAGCGTCCTGATCTATCCGAGGGAACAGGCGCAGCTGATCGCGAACGCGACTCGTCAACCGGTGCTCGCCACCGACAGCGAGGCGACGAGAGGCGGTGCAGGAACCGTCTTCACCGCCGAACCTGAAGCGACGGTTTCACGGAACACCGCGGCCGCGGCGCAGCAGGAGCCGGCCGCCGTCGAAGAACGGGCGCCGAGCCGCGAGAAACCGGCGCCACGGGTAGCGCCGCGCGAATCGCGCCCCGCTGCAGCACGGCGACGCCAGGCGCGCGCATCGAGCGCGTCGGAGCCGCCCGTCGGCACCAGCGGGCGCAACGAGCCTCAAGCAGGCCAGACTGCCAGGAAGCCGCTGCCGAGAACAGCGAGCCCGCTGCCGCTCGTCGGCCTCGTCGGCCTGCTCGCGCTCGGCGCTGGCATCGGCCTTCGCTTCGCGCGCCGCTCGGCCGCTCGTCAGTGAGCGGCCGCCTCGATCTGCAACCCGTTGGCGACATCCTTGACGCCGGCCGCGGCCTTCGTCATGTCGCCGACGCGGTTCTTCTCGTCCACGGTTCGCACCTTGCCCTTGATGGTGACCATCCCGTTGACGACCTCGAAGGTGATGTCGCGCTGCTTCAGCGTCGGATCGTTGTCGATCATCTTGTCGAGGTTCTTCCGGATGTCGCCATCGAGGTCGCCCGCGGTGGTGTCGTTGACGCCCTTGACGGTCAGCTCGTTGAGCACGCGTCCCGATGTCCCGACCACCGCGTCCGCTACTTCCTGCGCGCGTGAACGCTCGGCCATCGAACCGACGACCCCCTTCAAATGGACGATGTGCTCGTCGGTATCGACCTTCACGTCGACAGCCGGCATATTCGCCTGGTCGAGCGCCTTGCGAACGTCGCCTTTCGTGTCAGGGCCGCGCTGGCAACCGTACACCGCGCACACGGCGATGGTGAGAGATACCGCGATCTGAGTAAGCCTCATTCCTGTCCTCCGCGCCTTCACGTAGCAAATGACGGCCCGATCGGCGCCCGGATGAGTCAAGGATGGAACGGGATTCTCCGGATCAGCTCTCGGTGCGATCCGTCTCCTGATACGTAATCAGGCGCACGCTGCGCTGCAGCGTCACGTATGCCGCCGCCCATTCGATCATCACGACGAGGCGGTTGCGGAAACCGATCAGCTCGAAGATGTGGAGGAAGAGCCAGGCGAGCCAGGCCAGCGGTCCTGAAAACCTGAGCCCCCGGATATCGGCGATGGCCGACCCCCGGCCGATGATCGCCATGCTGCCGCGATCGTTGTAGCGGAACTCCCGCGACGGCTTCCCCTCGATCCGCCGGAGGATCGTCCGTGCGGCGTGCACGCCGCCCTGCATCGCCACCTGCGCCACGCCGGGCAGCGGGTTGCCTGCCGCATCCACGAATGCGGAGGCATCGCCAATCACGAACGCCTCCGGATGCCCGGGCACCGAGAGGTCCCGTTCGACGATGACGCGCCCGGCGCGGTCGCGCGGCACGCCGAGCGTCGCGGTGACCGGCGACGCCGCCACGCCGGCGGTCCACAGCACGGTCGCGGCGTCGAGGTGCTCGGACCCGAGCACCACGCCGTGTGCGTCGACACCGGTCACGGGCGTATTCTCCCGAACCTCGACGCGCAGGCGCTGCAGCGATCGGCGCGCCGCGTCGCGAAGCTTCGGCGCGAATGACGAGAGAATGGTCGGCCCTGCCTCGACGACGATGATGCGCGTGGCGCTCGTGTCGATGTTGCGGAACTCGGCGCGCGTCTGCCGCGCGATCTCCGCGAGGGTGCCCGCAAGCTCGACGCCGGTCGGCCCGCCGCCGATGAGGACGAACGTCAACAGCCGCTGCTGCCGCGCCGGGTCGGTCTCGCGCTCGGCATGCTCGAAGGCGACGAGGATGCGGCGGCGAATCGCGAGCGCGTCCTCGAGCGTCTTCAACCCCGGCGCATACGCCGCCCATTCGTCATGGCCGAAGTAGGTGTGACTCGTTCCAATCGCGACGATCAGGTAGTCGTACTCGACGACCTCCCCGTCCACGAGGCTGAGGCGCCTGGCCGCGAGGTCCACCGCGCGCACGTCGCCAAGGAGGACGCGCGTGTTGCGCGCGTGGCGCAGGATCCAGCGGATCGGCGACGCGATGTCGCCCGGCGACAGCGTCGCGGTGGCGACCTGGTACAGCAGCGGCTGGAAGAGGTGGTGGTTGTGGCGGTCGATGATCGTGACGCGCACCGGCGCCTTGCGCAGCGCCTTCGCGGCGTTGAGCCCGCCAAATCCGCCGCCTACGATGACCACGTGCGGTTGCGGCATGCACGATAATGTATCGAAATGAAGCCGTCGTCCTTCACGCCCGAGCACGTGGTCGCGACCGTCTGCCCGCTCGACTGTCCCGATGCCTGCAGTCTCGACGTGACCGTCCAGGAGGGCCGCGCGGTGTCGATCGACGGCTCGCACGTCAACCCGGTGACCGACGGATACATCTGCGCGAAGGTACGCCGCTTTCCCGAGCGCGTCTACGGACCCGATCGCCTGACGTACCCGGCGGTCCGCAAGGGACCGAAGGGGGCGGCCAGCTTCGCGCGTGTCACGTGGGAAGAAGCGCTCGCGACGATCGCCGAGCGGTTGCTCGACGCGCGCGACAGGTGGGGCGGCGAATCGATCCTGCCGTACAGCTACGGCGGGTCGAACGGGTTGCTGACGCAGGACACCAGCGACGCCACGCTCTTCCGGCGGCTCGGCGCGTCACGCCTGGCGAGGACCGTCTGCGCGGCGCCGACGGGCGCCGCCAACCTGTCGATGTACGGCAAGATGCCGTCGGTCACGTACAAGGACTATCCCGAGGCGCGCCTGATCATCCTCTGGGGCGCGAACCCCTCCGCGTCCGGCGTTCATCTCGTTCCGCACATCCGTGAGGCGCAGCGCCGCGGGGCCACGCTCGTCGTCATCGATCCGCGCACGACGCCGCTCGCCAGAAAGGCCGACATCCATCTGGCGGTCAGGCCCGGCACCGACCTGCCGGTTGCGCTGTCGATCCACCGGTATCTCTTCGAGGAAGGACATGCGGACGAGGCGTTCCTGCGGGCGCACGCGCGCGGCGCCGAACGGCTGCGCGAACGCGCTCGCGAATGGACGTTCGAGCGCGCGGCGGCCGAAGCGGACGTGCCGGTCGACGCGCTCCGCCGCGTCGCGGAGCTCTACGCGATGACGAGGCCGGCGCTCGTGCGCTGCGGCTACGGCCAGGAGCGCAATCGCAACGGAGGAAGCGCCTCGATGGCCATCCTCGCGTTGCCCGCCGTCGGCGGCAAGTTCGGCGAACGCGGCGGCGGCTACATGATGAGCAACTCCGCGTCGTGGGGCATCACCAACACGTGGATCGGCGCTCAGGAGTCGGCCACCCGCATCATCAACATGAACCAGCTCGGGCGCGCGCTGCTCGAAGCCGATCCGCCCATCAGGATGCTGTTCGTCTACAACAGCAACCCCGCGGTGACGACCCCCGACCAGCGGCGCGTGCTGCGCGGCCTCGAACGAGACGACCTGTTCACCGTCGTCTTCGAGCAGGTCATGACCGACACCGCGCGCTACGCCGACGTGCTGCTGCCGAACACGACCTTCCTCGAGGGCTACGACCTGGTGAAGTCGTACGGTCCGTGGACGATGGGCCTGGGACGGCCGGTGATCGAGCCGATTGGCGAGTCGCGCTGCAACGCGGACGTGTTCGGCGACCTGCTCGAGATGACGGGATTGCGCGAAGGGAGCGACCCGCGCGGCGAGCTCGAGGAGATGCTCGACGTCCTTTCGCGTCTGCCGGGCGCGGCGGGCGATGAAGTGCGGGACTGCGGCTCGGCCACCGCGCCGTTCGACGGCCGGCCCATCCAGTTCCGCGACGTGTTTCCGCGGACCGCGGATCAGAAGATCGATCTCTATCCGGAGGCGCTGGCGAACGAGTCGGCGGCCGGCCTGTACGTGTATCAGCCCGACCCGGCAACGGACGAGTTCCCGCTCGCGCTCATTTCACCGGCCAGCGAGAAGACCATCAGCTCGACGCTCGCGGAGATTCCGCGGCCGGAGGTTCGTCTCCTCATCCACCCTGACGACGCGGCGGAGCGCGGCATCGGCGAAGGCGACGAAGTACGCGTCTTCAACGCGCTCGGCGAGGTCCGCTGCAACGCGAGGCTCGGAAGCTGGATTCGTCGCGGCACCGTGTCGCTGCCGAAGGGGTTGTGGAGAAAGCACACGGCGAACGGCTACACGGGGACCGCGCTGGTGCCCGACACGCTGACCGATGTCGGCGGCGGCGCGTGCTTCAACGACGCGCGGGTGCAAGTCAGCGGGCAGCGGGCAGCGGGCAGCGGGCAGCGGGCAGCGGGCAGCAGGCAGCGGCAGCAGGCAGCGGGTAGCGGGTAGCGGCCTTGAAGCTGCCCGCCGCGGCCAGCTGCCCAGCCACTGCCAGCTGCCAGCCGCCAGCTGCCAGCTAATAGTTGAAGAAGAAAATCAGGTCCAGGCCGCCGCGCTCGACCCGGCGGAACGCGTTGCGCTGGACGTTGCCCGAGACATCGGACAGGGTCCCCTGCAGGCGCAGGAAGCTCGTGAGCTGATACTCGAGGATGAACTCGGTCGCCTGCTCGGCGCCGAACCCCTGCCGCAGCCGGACGAACAAGCCCTTGGCAACCTGCTGCCCGACGGTCACGCTCGGTCCGAGCCCGTACTCCCCCGCCGCCTGGATTTCGAACTCGTCGAGGTTCAGCGCTCCGGCAATCGCCTCCGACAACCCCGACGCCAGGTAGCCGCCGGCGAGCTCCTGCGCGCGCACGGCGAGCGCGACCTGCTGCGTTTCGCCGAGCTCGTTGGTCGGCGTGCCGAAGATGATGAGCGACAGGATGTCCGATTCGTCCTGCGGCGGGTTGCTGCTGAACGACAGCTCGGGCTGCAGCATCGACCCGCGCACGTGGACGAACGTGTCGATGCCGGCGATGAGGCGCCGCGCGGTCAGATCGAGCAGCGGATCGATGACGTCGCTGCCCGGAAAGCGGATGCGGCCGTCACGCATGATGTCGAACCGCCGCCCCTGGAACGAGTAGGTGCCGCGAACGGTGTTGACCTCGCCCGTGATGCGCACCTTGCCGCCCGGCGGCTTCACGAGGCTCACGGCGCCGCCGACGTAGGCGTTCATGTCGCCCACGTCGATCGGCGCGTTCGACGGCTTGATGTTGTTCCCTTTCAGCAGCAGATCGCCCGGGATCGCGAGGCCGAGCCGCAGGTCCAGCGCGTCGAACATCGACGGCAGCTCCGGGGTCGTCGGCTCCGGCCCGGCGGACTCGGTCGGCGAGATCTCCGTCGCCGTCGTCGAGTAGGCGCTTCGCTCGCCCGCCAGCCGCAGCACCTCGGCGACGTCGATCGTGCCCGGCTCGACTTCCACGCTGCCTTCCACCTTCGGCGCGCGGACGGTGCCGGTGATGTGGAAGTCGCTGTCGAACTTCAGGTCCGCGGTCTTGTTCGCGATCACCTTGAAGTCGTCCGACTGCACCTTGATGTCCACGGCGCCGACCGAGCGCTCGTGGACCGCGAGGCTGCCGCCGATGGTCATCGCCTTCTTGTTCTTGTCGAGGATCCGGAACTCGTTGATCGTGACCGCGTCCGGCTTCAGGTCGATCCGCGTGTCGAGCCCCGAGAACGACGTGCCGAGGTCCGGCGCGACGAACGAGCCGCCCTTGATGTCGATGGCGCCGTCGACGTGCGGGTCGTAGCCCGAGCCGGTGACCTTGACGTTCGCCTGGAGCGTGCCGGTCACATTGGTCACGTACGACGTGAACCCCTGGACGACGCCGAGGTCGATCTGGCTGCTCGCGACCTCGAGGTTGATCGCCTCGCCGGGCGGCGGCGTCGTGTGCTCGCCTTCCATCGCCTTCGGCGTCGGCTGAAAGAGCGTCACGGGCGCAAACCCCTTCGCGGTCAGCCACGACTTGGCATCCTGGTCGAGCCGGACGTCGAGGGTCATCCCCTTGCCTTCGTAGTCCACCTTGCCGCCGAACGACATGAACTTGAAGTTGCGGAACGCGCCCTCCGACAGCGTGAAGTCGCCGGCCACGCGCGGCGCCGCCGTCGTGCCCGACACGGCCGCGTTGGCGTTGAGCCGGCCGGCCAGCCGCTGATCGCCGAGCGCCAGCGCGTCGAGCTCCGCGACGTCCACGTTGGCCGCCTTGACCTGCAGCGTGTCGCTCGGCGAGCCGATCGCGCCCCGCGCATCGATCTGCTGGGCGCCGTTCACCAGCCGGATGTCGTCCACGACCACCCGGTTGTCGCCGTACTGAATCGTCGGATGTGAGGCGGGATCCGTTTTCCAGACGATCTTCTCGGTCTGCAGCGCGAGGCTGCCGACGTGAATCTCGTGGTGGTCTGTGTGCAGCACCGCGGAGCCTTCCGCGCTCAGCTGTCGCGCCCCCTGCTTGGCGACCGCGTTGAAGTCCAGCGTGTCATGGGTGTACGTCGTGTCGGCGGTCAGGGTGTTGATCTGTTGTCCCCCCACCTGCAGGAAGGTGGCGTCCGTCTTCGCGTGAATCGTCGCGTCCGCCATTTGCAGTTGCGGCAGCGCGACGTCGAAGGTGCTGTCGAGATCGAGCGCGGTGTTGTCGGCCTTTCCGAGGTTGGCGCCATCGAGCGTCCCCGCCGCCTTCAGATTCTGGCCGTTTCCGGTGACCGTTGCGTCCACGGTTGCGGCGCCCTTCAGATCGGGCTGGCCGAAGAGGCGGCCGAGGCGATCGAGCGAGGGTGTTTCTGCGTGGAGGGTGAGGTTCGACGACCCGGTGTCGTTCAACGCGATGGGCCCCTGCCCCTTGACGTGCAGGTCCGGACCGTCAACGGTCAACTGATTCAGGTTGCCCGCGCGGTCCTGATACATCCCCTCGACGATGGCCGTATCGATGTCGATGCCGCCGATGGTCGAGTGGCTCATGTCCACGCGGCCCGACGCGTCGATCGATTCCGGCGTCACGCCGTTCGCGTAGCCGCGCAGCGTCACGTTGACATCGACCGCGGCGTTCACGCGTCCCGCCACGCGCGTGTCGTCCGAGACGAGCGACGGGTCGAGCCCGTTGAACTCGCCGTTTGCGACGATGTGCGCGTCGCCGCCGGCCAGGTTCGTCGAGAACTGGAACCGCGGCGTCGTCGCCTTGAAGAGCTCCGAGTCGACGAGGGTGCCGGACGCGTCGAGCGTCAGCGGGTAATGGCCGCCGCCGCTCCCCGTCACGTCGAAGTCGCCAGTGACCCTGCTCTGGTATTTCTCCGCATCGAGCGCGGGGATGTTGAATCCGTGACCGACCTTCTGCAGGTCGAGGTTGTCCACGTGCCCCATGGCCGAGTACTGCGGCGCCCCGTCGCCGATGCGGAACGTGCCCGTCGTTCCCTTGGCGATGGTGGCATCGGCGAGCATGGATTCCTCCATGCGGACGTCGCCGGAGAGCACCGGCCCGCGGCCGGTGAGCGTGTAGCTGAATTGCAGGTTGCTCGGCACGCCGGGCGCGTTCAACTGCGGCGGGAGGTTGCGGAGGTCCACGTGGACCGCCTGGCCGGTCAGGTCGGCGCGCAGCGGGCTGGCGGCTTCGATGGTCCCCTTCGCGGTGGCGTGGCCCCCGTACCCGGCCGCGCGGCCGTCGACGGTGATGGTCGGCCAGTCGATGCGCCCCTTCGCCACGACGTCGCGGGTTTCGTACCCAAGCACGTTCGCCCGTGCGGCGTTGACCGTGTAGGTGCCGCTCAGCGGGAAGCGCTCGTGCGGCAGCGCGAGATTCATCGTCGCATGGCCGGTGACGTCGGTCTTGAACATGGCGCCGCGAACCAGCGGTCCGGCGTTGAAGTGCTGCGTCTGCACTTCGCCGGCGACGCGCCGCTCGGGGCCTAGGGTGTCGAGGAGGAGATTGCCGGCGACCTGGCCGACCTCTTTTTCCCGCAGGTTCAGCTGGACGTCCAGACGATCCGCGGGGCCGCTCGCGTTGATCTCGAAGGCCGGCTGCAGGTGCTCGTATCCGCGCAGCGCCGGAACGATCTGCGCGATCTCGCGGACGGCGAACTTGTCGGACGACGCCTTCAGGTTGATCACCGGCTTGTCGCCGCCGATGCCGCGCACGACGCCGCCGATCAGCAGCGACGTCTCCTCCGTACGCAGCGCCAGGTTCTCGATGGTGACGCTGTCTTCGTGGCGGCGGATGACGCCCGACAGGTCGTTGACGCCGAACTCCGGGTTCCTCGCACGGAGCGCGACGTGGGCAATGTTCACCTTCAACTCGTTCGCGTCGCTCGTCACGCCGACCGACGCGTCGATCTTGTCGATCACCTGCGGGACCTTCACGCCGGAGGTGCCGACCGGCTGGCTCTCGAGGTAGAGCGTGCCGCCGCTGACGCCAATCTCGCCGATGTCGATCGGCCGGCGGTTCTTCGGCTCCTTGGGATTCGGCGTCTGCGCCTTGATCAGCTCCGTCAGGTTCCATCCGGTCGCCGTCTTCTTCACGTGCAGTGTCGGCTCGTTGAAGCGGATGTGATCGAGGATGACGTTGCCGCCGAGGAAGGTCAGGAAGTTGTAGTCGACGCCGACGTCTTTCAGCGAGACGACCGGCTGCCCGTTCTGGGTGACGTCCACGTTCTCCATCTCGACGCCGAAGAACAGGTTCCCGTCGATCCGGCCGATGGTCAGGCGGCCGTTCACGTAGTCGTCGGCCTGCCGGATGATGAAGCCGCGCAGCCACTCCTTGAACCAGGTGGTCTGGCTGACGATGACCATCATCGACGTGACGCCGATGATCAGGGTGCAGACGAACGCGACAACCTGCAGGAATTTGCGGGCGATGGACATCAGAACGCTTGACCGATGCTGAAGTGGACGCGCCAGTGCCGCGCCTCCGGCTTGCCGTTGACGCGGAGGTTGGGAATCCGATTGAGCTGATAGCCGATGTCGACGCGCGCGGGGCCTATCGGCGTCAGGTACCGGAGCCCCGGTCCGGCCGCCGTCACGAGGTTGCCGGCCGAGAAGCTCGCGGAATCGCTCGCGACCTTGCCGAAGTCGAGGAAGCCGACGCCCCCCAGCTTGCCCCACAACGGCTTGCGGATTTCCGTCGAGCCCTCGAACATCGAGAGGCCGCCGATGGGAAGGCCGAAGCCGCTCAGCGGGCTGACTTCAAAGCGTCCCCACCCGCGGATGCTCGTCGCGCCGCCGAGGAAATAGCGCTTGAAGAACGGGACGGTAGAATCGGCGCCGAGCGCGTTGATCGTCCCGAACTGGGCGCGATTCGCCCAGACGAACGACCGTGCGACGCGCGTGTAGTGCCTGGCCTCGCCGCGCACCTCCCAGTAGTTGTAGGTGCCCCACAGCCATTTGCCCGCCTGCTCGACGTGCCCGTTCAGCACGTAGCCGCGATTGGCGTCGAGGATGTTGTTCGTGGTGTTGCGGTTCATGTCGAACGCGACGGCGGCCGTCGTGCCGCGGGTGCGTCCGGTGCGCGGGTCGAGACCGAGCGCGATGAGGTTGTTCCGGATCTTGAAGTCTTCGAGCCCCGCGTTGGTGATGCTGCTGCGCTGGAATTCGTTGATCAGCGAGAACGCCCAGTAGTATTGCGAGTTCACCTGGTGCCGCAGCGTCGCGCGTCCGCCGAGCGAGTTCTGCGAGTAGACCGGCTCCACCGCCTGCCACGCGCGTCCCTCGAAGTTCATCGACAGGTGCGGCGTCAGGAAGTACGGCTCCGTGTAATCGAGGCGCACGCCGCGGTCGAGAGAAGACCATTTCGTTTCGACGCCGGCGTGCTGCGCGCCGCCGAGCAGGTTCAGGTGGTCCCAGCGCAGCGTCGCGCGCGCCTTCTCCTC
>Ga0070694_100002470_pt1 | contig 10910 bp, 5 predicted proteins | sample KBSK1251metaG_FD_65470 | JGI IMG/M metagenome (GOLD analysis project Ga0070694, IMG submission 65470) | Corn, switchgrass and miscanthus rhizosphere microbial communities from Kellogg Biological Station, Michigan, USA - KBS K1-25-1 metaG | ecosystem: Host-associated > Plants > Roots >... | reverse complement strand
CGGACGTCGAACGCCTGCACGTCGCCCGGCGGCTGCACTTTCGTTTGCGGCGCGTCGGTCATCGCCGCGCCGACGATGACGACGTCGTTGCAGACCTGGGGACCGCTCGTCGACTGGTACGTCGTCGCGCGCGGACCCAAGCCCTTCTTCAGGTTCACTCGCCCGCCATCGCCCCACGTCATCACCGGATCGCCGGTGCGCGGATCGAGCGCCACGAGATATTCACCGCGGATCGCGAAGAGTCGCCGTTCGCTTCCATCCGTCCAATACGCGATCGCGCGCGTGCTGCCGCCCCGCAGTCCGCGGTCCGGTTCGCCGGGAAACGGTCGTTGCACCCAAATGGTCTTGCCGGTCGATGGATGAAACGCTTCGACCAGCCCGATGCCGTTCGAGCCGTAGAGGATGCCGTCGATCATGATCGGCGTCGCGCGAAAATCGCGGGAGTACGAGAAGTTGGGCGCGTCGCCGACCAGGCCGGCATCGACGGCGGGCCGCCGCCATGCGATGGCGAGCCGCGAGACGTTGTCCTTGTCGATCTGATCGAGGCCCGCGTACTTCGTGCTGCCGAGATCGCCGCTGTGCCACCGCCATTCGCCCGCGCGGCCGCTTCGCGGGGCGGCAGGCGGCAAGCCGAGGAGCCGCGCCGGATTCTCCTTCGACATGCGATCGACGTCCTGCGCGCTGAAACCCCTGGCGCGCATCGCCCCGAGAAACTCGGCGTAGCCGTCGGGCGGCAACGCGTTGCCTTTCTGACCGAGGTCCGACGACAGGATGCAGTATTGCGGTCCGACCCGGCGAATCGCGTCCGCGAAGCGATCCATTCTGGCCGCCGCGTCGGCCGTCGTGAGCGAACCTCCGACGAACTCGAGGAAGGCGCCGAGCTTCGCCGCGTCCTGCATCTGCGCGATGTTCATCAGGATCGGCGCGTTCATCGCGTGCGTGACGACCATGTGCTGCACGCCCTGCTGTCTTCCCTCGCGGAGCAGCATCAGCGCTTCCTGCGCCGAGACGTGGCCGGTCGCGAGCACGAGCTGGTGCTTCGCGATGACGGCGATGACCGCTTTCGTTTCGGGCAGGAGCTCGCCGCTCTTCGACACGCTGACGAACGGCCGGTTCTGCTTCGAGGCGCGCACCTGATTCTCGGCGTCGAACGTGGACATCCAGACGAAGCGTCCCCACCCGCCGGCGACCTGCGTCAGGTGCTCGACCGCCGCCGCGTTCATTCCGCCGACGGTCAGATTCAGATCGATCCCGCCGAACACTTCGAGCCCCGGCGCTTCCTTCCGCGCGAGGAACGCCAGTCCGGCGGTCGGGTCGTAGTGGTTCTTGAGCACGATGCCGCGCATGCCCTTCGTCCGCGCGAGCTTCGCGGCGTCGATGCCATCGATCGAACGAGGGACGTTGTCGGGATCCGAGTGCACGTGAATGTCGATCGTGCCGCGCAGGATGTCGACTGGCTGGCCCGAGGGCGCCGGGGTCTGGCCGGATGGCGCGGCGACGACGGTCGCGACGGCGAATGCTGCGGCTGCGAATGTCTTCCCGGTCATGGCTGGCGCTGCGATATATACTCCCAGCGCTATGGCAAGAGAAAGCGAAGTTTCACGTCGCGCGTTTCTCACCCACCTCGCGGTGCTGGCGGCCCTTCGACCCTGCTCAGGGCAAGGCATCGCCCGAGCGTCGCTCGCGGCGGCTGCGGCGGCTGACCCGCCGGTCATCGCCAAACGCGTCGAAAAGCTCTACAAAGTCGCGGGCTGCCGCCAGCCCAACGACCTGCAGTTCGTGCCCGACGGCCTGTGGGTGCTCGATCAGGTGGATCCCAACAAGGCGTTCAAGGTGCGGCCCAAGGACGGCTCGATCGTTCAGGAGCTGCAGACCGAATCGATCCACGGCAGCGGAATCACGTACGGCAACGGCGCGCTCTGGATCGGGTCGACCAAGATGACGGATCCCAACGAGCCCCCGAGAACGTTGAAGGTCGATCCAAAGACGGGCAAGACGCTGAAGTCCTGGGTGACGCCGGGATCCGGCAAGTACGGAAACATCACGCCGCGATCGACGGTGTCAGGCGCGCACGGTCTGAAGTGGGTGGACGGCAAGTACTGGATGGCCGTCCCTGCGTCGGGAAAACTGTTCCTCATGGAACCCGAGAGCGGCGAGATCGTGCGATCGATTCCGGCGCCGGGCGTGCGGACGCACGGCCTCGCCTGGGACAACGGATTTCTGTGGTGCGTGGAATCGGACGGCCGCGTGATCTACAAGCTGAATCCAAAGGACGGCGCACCGGTGGCCAAGATCCAGTTGACGCGGGAAGATCCAGAGCCGCACGGGCTCGACATCAACAGCGACGGCGTCCTATGGTACTGCGACGCCGCGAGCGGGTGGATTTGCCGACTGATCTGACGCGGGTCGGGTGGGTCACGTAGGTCGGGTAGGTCGGGTGGGCCCCACTGACCCACCAGACCCACTAAACCGACCTACCAGACCTACCCGACCTACCAGACCCCTCAGAAAACGAATTTCACACCGATCTGCAGTTCGCGCATCGGCTTTCTCGTGCTGTTGATGGTTCCAAACAGCGCAGGATTCGCCATCGACGTGTTCGGGTCGTTCCACACCGGCTGGTTGAACACGTTGAACGCTTCGAGCCTGAACTGCAGACTCTTGCTGCCCGTGAGCCTGAAGTTCCGAATAATCGACGAGTCGAAATTGAAGATCCCGGGCCCGATGACGTTGTTTCTCGGAGCATTGCCGTAGGCGCCTAGGTCGTTGAGCACGAACGCACTGGTGTTGAACCAGCGCTGGATCGTGCGATCTCCGTCGTTGGGATCCTGGCCCGTCAGATTCGGCCGGTCCGAGCCCGTTCCGGTATTGGACCGATCCGAACCGCTCGTGACGTTGCGTGGGAAGCCGCTGGATTTGCTGATGATCATGCTGACCTGCCACCCGCCGAGAATGGCGCCGCCGATACCCGTCTGCGCCATCGGTTTGCCGTCGCCGAACGGCAGCTCGTAGAGAATCGACGACACGAACCGGTGCCGCACGTCGAATACCGACAAGCCCCATTCACACTGGAAGCATTCGCTGTTCTGCGGAAACAGGGGGTCGCCGTTGAGCACGCGGATGCCGCTGCCATTGTCCGTTGATTTCGAGAGAGTGTATCCGCCGAGCACCGACAATCCCTGGTGGAGCCGCCGCGTGAGCTTGATCGCCAGCGAGTTGTACTTGGCTTCGGCGACGTTGCCGATCTCCTGAATCCTGGTGAACTCCGGATACGGCCTTCGAGCCTGGGTGTTGCCGACCAGGCCCGGAATCACCTCATTGCGATCAAACATCCGTTCGAGCCGCTTGCTGCGAGACCCGAGATAGCCAATCTCCAACGCCGTCGAGCTATTCAGCTCGCGCTGAACGTTGAAAAGGTATTGGAACATGTACGGCGTCTTCCGCTCGTACATGTTGCCGAGCACGTAGTGGTTCGAGATGCAGATCAATGGCGGTTGCACGCCGCAGGGATTCGTGCCTGATCCCCTGAAGGGGCTCGCCCAGGTCAGATCCGGCACCAACGAGTCGGCGGTGTCCTGACGACGCCCTGCCGCGTTGCGCGCCATGTCGAAGCGCGGATTTCCCGTGTCCTGCATGTAAAACACGCCGGCACCTGCACGGAGAGACCATCTGTCGCTCGGGGTCCATGCCCAGCCCGCTCGAGGCGCGAAATTCAACTTGTCGTCGTTGATGAGCCGGTCACCCAACCGGCCGTCGCGAGCCGTCTGAATGTTCGGGTTGAAGCGTATCGGGGAATCCTGGTAGAAGTCGCCTTGGCCGATCCGCACCAGCACTGGATGACGGGACAAGTCCTGCACGGGAAGCCCGACGTCATGGAACGGCAGGTACGCGTTCATCAGCGTGCCGCCTTTGTCGAGCCATGGCGGCGTGTATTCGTAGCGCAGGCCGAGATCGAGCGTCATGTTGCTGCGCACTCTCCACGTATCGGTGATGTAGTACGACTGGCTGAGCGCGCGGAATTCGGTGCGGGCCAACGCGACCGACAATTCGGAGAGGCGCTCGTAGCCGAGCAGAAAGTCGGCAAACGCGTTCCCAGGGGCCGGCGTGGCGCCCTGCGACGTGGTTGCCGTGCCGTTGAACTGGAACCCGCCGCGCGGGAACTGGTTGCCGACCTGGTTGTACTGATCGTAACGAATGCTGGCCCCGACCTTGAACGAATGCGTGCCGCGAATCCACGACACGTTGTCGATGAACTCGTACGCGTGATTCCGATTCGTGTAGGGTCCTTCCGTGCTGTCCCCGAAACCGCTGAACCCTGTAATGCCGATGCTCGGAATGCCCCACGCCTCTGGCGGAATCGAAACCGTCCCAGGAATGCCCAGCTCCGTAACGACGTCGCGCTCGAAGGCCAGCTCGCGCCCGAACGTGTTGAAGAAGTAGTTGTACCCGACCCGAAACTCGTTGACGACGGTGGGAGAGAAGATACGCGTGTTGCCGATCATTCCCTGATGAACGTGGTTGAGCAGCTTCGTGCCGTTCAGCTTTAAATTGGGCGAAATCTCGTCCTCGTCGCTATAGCTGTACCGGCCCATCCATGTGGACTCCGCACGCTGCACGAAGTCCATGCGCTGCGTGTACTGCTTCTTGTTGATGACGCGATTCTGCTGGGACACGTAGTTATTGATGACCCCCGACGCGTTCGGTTCGGGATAGAACTCGAGCAGTTTGAGCGACGTTGGATGGATGCGGCCAGCCGGAATCTGGTTGCCGGGGAACGCCGCGCACGTCCGGGTTCCGCCAACGACCGTGCACTGGGTTGGATCGAGCAACGGCGTGGCGAGCGACGAGAAATCTCCAGACCTCATCGCCGTCGAGGGCAAGGTGAAGTTGTTCTGGAACTGTTTGCGATCCTTATACCCTTCGAAATTCGACATGAAGAACAGCTTGTTTTTCCACACCGGCCCGCCCGCGGTGTATCCGTACTGATTCCATCTGAACGGCGCTTTCGGCGCGGCAGCTTGCGCCGCGTTGAACGCGTAGGGCCGCGCGTCGAGCGCATCGTTGCGGTGGAACTCGAAAGCCGTTCCGTGCAGATTGTTCGTTCCCGATTTCGTGACCACGTTCACCTGGCTTGCCGCGCGGCCAAACTCGGCCGAGTAGATGCCCGTCTGCACTTTGAACTCTTCGAGCGCGTCGACCGACGGCAGGAAGATGTAGGTGTTGAAATTGACGTCGGTGTTGTCGACCCCGTCGAGCGTGAAGTAATTGAACTCGCGGCGCTGGCCCGAGATCGAGAGCTGCTGGTTTGCGCGCGAGCCGCCCTGCCGGTCGCCTGCCTGACCTGCGCCCGCGAACTCGGCGCTCACGTTCGGGCTCAACGCCACGAGCTGCAGAAAATTGCGGCCGTTGAGCGGCAGTTCGACGATGCGTCTGTTCTCGATGACGGTGCCGACGGTCGCATTTGCGGTTTCGACCAGCGGCGAGACGCCCGTCACGATCGTCTGTTCGGAGATGGTGCCCAGCTCGAGCGTGAAGTTCACGCGCACCGTCTGCTGCACCTGCAATTCGATGTCGCGGGTCGCGGTTTTGAATCCGTCGAGTTCGGTCTTCACGGTGTACGTCCCCGGCGGCAGCGCCGGAAAGTCGAACAGGCCGACTTCGTTGCTCGAAGTCGTCCGCGTGGCATTGGTCGCTTTGTTCAGCGCGGTCACGGTGGCGCCGGGAACGACGCCACCGGTGGAGTCTTTCACTTCTCCGGTGATGGTGCCGAGCGTTTGCGCGAACGACGGCGCGCAGAGGAGCAGCCACGTCATGGCCACGAACAGAATCCGGCGCATAGAAAAGGCTCCTTTCGAGAGCACGAAAATGACGTCAACGCGCGCTGGATGTCTGAACCTTCGGATGCAGCGTCAGCTTCTGCACGCGCCAGTTCGACGTTTCGGCAGCGTAGATCTCGTTTTCCGACGGACACGCAATCTGGTGGGCGCCGGAGAACTGCTTCAATTGCCGTCCCGAGCGTCCGATGACTCCGAGCACCTTGCCGTCGAGCGACACCTTGAACAGGCGCCCGGGGAAGGTCGATTCGCCGACGAACATCACCTGGTTGGCGCCGGGCGTGATGCAGATCGAGTTGGGCGCGCCGATGACCGCGGCGAGGCGATCGCCGGTCGGCGTGGTGCCGTTGACGGCGCGCGTTCCGGGCGCCGGCGGCACGTCGATGGTGAACATGCGCAGAAACTTGCCCTCGGTGTCGAACACCTGGATGCGCCGGTTGGAGCGATCGCCGACGTAGATGTTGTTGTTCCGGTCGATGGCGATCGCGTGAGGCAGGCGGAACTGGCCGGGCGCGGTGCCCTTCGTGCCCCACGATTTCACCCAGTCGCCGTTCTTGTCGTACTTCGCGACGCGGGAGTTGACGTATCCGTCCGTGATGTAGATGTTGCCCGCGGAGTCCCACGCAACGTCAGTGGGCTGTCGGAAGAGGCCGTCGATCGCCGGCAGCGGCGGATCGACGTTCTCCCACGGCCCCGTTTCGTGATCCGCCGATTCCCTCCTCCGTCCAAACACCCAGACGACCTGTCCGGCCTGATTGAACTTGATCACCATGTCCGAGCCCTTGTCGATGGCCCAGATGTTGTCGTCCTTGTCGATGCGCACGCTGTGCGCGAACGACCAGCCGTAGAGGCCCTTGCCGATCTCGCGGACGAACTCGCCCTTCGGACCGAACTCGAGGAGCTGCGCGGCCGACGGCGCATACGCGGGACCGCCCGCGCTGTTCGAGCGCGTGAACACGAACACGTGGCCCCTCGAATTCACCGCCACGCCCGGGACTTCGCCGAAATTCATCCCGGGCGGCAGCTTGAGGAAGTCCGCGACGGAATCGAACGGAATGTCGGGCACGGGCGGCTGCGCCGCGGCCGGCACCGCCAGCAGCATGCACAGCACGATCAGCAGGCCCTTCATGTCACGTCTCACTTCGCCAGCGGATCGGGACGGAGTTGGAAGTGCATCACCTTGCTCGTCGTCCCCTTGCCGGTTTCCATGTGATACGGCGTCCGCGTGCTCACCGTCGCGTAGAGTCCGCGGCCCTTCCATCCCGCCTTCGGATCGTCGATGCGGCCGTCGAGCCACTTCGTGTAAAACCCCGTGGGATACGGGACGCGGAGGACGACCCATTTTCCGTCTTTCAGCACGAGAAGACCCTCGGACGCATTGCCGGTGTTGATGGGCACGTTGGTGCCAAGGCCGAGCGTGTCGTGCCAGTCCACCCACGTGTAATAGCTCGCCTCGGCGCTGCCCGGCTCGGTGACGCCTTTGAGCTGCGGCAGCGGCTCGGCATACAGCGACCATCCCTCGGGACAATGTTGTCCGGTCGCGTTCGGCCCGTTGAGCGGCCCCTTGCACTTGCGGCGATCGAAGCTCGCCATGTGACCGCTCGCGAGCGCGGTCCAGTAGACGCCGTTGCGATCGACGTCGCCGCCGCGCGGCGAGAAGCCACCGAGCTTCGGATCCTTGAACGGCGGCTCGTACACTTCCGCCAGTGCCGTCTCCGGCGGATTCGATCCCGGATTGAGCCGGACGACCGAGCCAGGGAAGCCGAGGACCGATCCCCAGACCGATCCGTCGGGCGCCGGCGCGACGGCGTAGAACGCGCTGCCGTACCGTTTGTCTTTCGTCGGATCGAGCGGCTGGTTCGGCTCGACGTACGCGTCGCGCTTGCCGTTGCCGTTCGTGTCCATGACGAGTGCGGTCCAGCCCTGCGACTTCACTTCATCGTGCGTCTCGTCGAACATCTTCGTGTTCAGCCAGCCGACCACCTGACCGCCGCCGCTCGTCCACAGCGTCCGGTTCGCGTCTTCCGCGAACATCAAATGATGCGTGGCGAAGCACGTGCTGATGTGCGTGAGCTGTTTGGTTTTCGGATCGTAGACGGCGAGCTGACGGCCCGATCCCGTGAGCGGATAGAGCTTCGCCGACGGATGGCTCGAGCCTTCCTTGCAGAAATCCGGATTCGGCGCCGGACGAACGGCGGACGTAATCCAGACGCGCCCCTTCTCGTCGAACATCGGATTGTGCACGTTGTTCTTGCTGGTCCAGATCGCCTCGTCACCGAAGTACGGCGACGGCGCCGGCATCGTCGGCGAGGTCGGCGGCGTGGCTGGATCGCGCACGGTCAGCTTCACCTGGCTCACGGCGTTCTTGATCGGATCGAGCACCGGCAGGTAGTCGGCGCTGAGCTCGAGCGAGCCGTAGATGAGACCGTTGGCGTTGAGCGTTGGATTTCGCCGGTCCGTCGACACTTCGTCGTGCAGATACGCTTTCGGGTCGGCCCAGTCCCACTGCGTGATGACGACGTTGCGTTCGATGCCTTGCGGCCGCGGCGGCGCGGGCGGCAGCTCGCCGCCGGCGATGCGATCCGTCCAGTCGGCGAACATCGTCAGCGCGCGTTCGCGGCCGAACTGGTTGTTGAGCGCGCCGCTCATCTGCGCGCCCGCCTGTCCGGACTGAATGCGCCGATCCCACGCCTCCTTGGACGAGGCGAACTTGCCGAGCTCTTTCGGAATCTCGCGCGTGCCGAGAGTGCCGAGCTGGTGACACGCGGTGCAGCCGCCCGACTTCAGGTTGCGAATCCACTCGGCCTGGCTCTTCACCGTCGGCGAGATTCCGTTCCCGCCCGGCGCATTGCCCGGGAACTCGCTCTTCTCCGGCACGCGGATCATGGAGAACCAGTAGCCGGCCGGGTAGATCTTCGCGGCGGCGCGCGCGTTGGGCGCGACGACCGCCGTGAGATTCAAGTTCTTGCCCGGCGCCGTTTGCACCTTCGGCGAGTCGACGAGGCCGTAGCCGCGGACCCACACGCTGTAGTTGGCCTTCGGCAGATCGGGCATGAGATAGCGGCCGCGGTCGTCGGTGACCACGATTTTGGCGAACTTCGTCGGCAGATCGCTCGTTTCGGCGATCACCCAGACGCCGGCCTCCGGTCCCTTCGCGCTCGTCACGACGCCGCCGAGATCGTCGGTGTCGATGCGAACGGCTTCGCCGGTCTGCTGACCGGCGTTCATGCGCGCCTGCGACGCGCCCAGCAACAACGCGAAGCCCATGACAACCGCGCCCGCGTACAACGCGCTCTGTTTTTTCATAAGTCCCTCGCCATCGGGCGGACACGCGGGTCCGCCCCTACAGTCACGGTGAAACGACCCTGCGACGCGACAATCTGCGGGATTCGGGACCTCTCATCTTCGTCGTAGGGGCCGACCCATGTGTCGGCCCTGCCGGACACGCGTCTCCGCCTCTACGCCACGATCTGCGGGATCGGGACGCCGTACACATCGGTCAGCCGCATGTCGCGGCCGTTGTACCTGTATGTGAGCTTTTTATGATCGATGCCCAGCAAGTGAAGAATCGTCGCGTGCAGATCGTGGTACGACGTCGGCTGCTGCTCCGCCTTGTAGCCGAACTCGTCGCTCGCCCCGATCGCCTGCCCGCCCCTGATGCCGGCGCCGGCCATCCAGACCGTCATCGCGCCGGGATTGTGATCGCGGCCGACGCCGCGCTGTGAGATCGGCATCCGGCCGAACTCGCCGTGCCAGATGACGAGCGTCGAGTCGAGCAGGCCGCGCGCTTTCAGATCGGCGAGCAATCCTGCAATCGGCCGATCCGACTCCGCGGCGTGCTGCGAGTGATTCGCTTTCACGTCGCCGTGCGCGTCCCAGGTGTCGGTGTTCTGGTTCCCCATGCCGCCGTGGAACAGTTGGACGAATCGCACGCCGTGCTCGACCAGGCGCCGGGCCATCAGACACTGCCGGCCGAACGGTTCGGTGATCTTGTCGTCGAGTCCGTACAGCTTCCGCGTCGCCTCGGTCTCTTTCATGATGTCGAGCGCTTCGGGCGCGCAGCTCTGCATGCGATACGCGAGCTCGTAGGACGAGATGCGGGCCGCCAGGTCGGAATTGCCCGGATACTGCTGCATGTCGAGCTCGTTCAGCTTCGCCAGGAGATCGAGACGCGCACGTTGTTGTTCGGCGCTGACGCCGGCCGGCGGTTTCAAGTCGACGATGGGATCGCCGGTCGATCGAAACAGCGTCCCCTGGTACGCCGCCGGAATGAACCCCGAGCTCCAGTCGTTGACGCCGCCGAGCGGACCGCCGCGTCCGTCCTGAATCACCACGTACGCCGGCAGGCTGGCGTTCTCCGATCCGAGTCCATACGTGACCCACGACCCGAGGCTCGGGAATCCCATGCGAACCTGTCCGGTCTGCATCTCGTAGGTCGCCTGCACGTGATCGTTGGACTGCCCGAACACCGATCGCACAAAGGCGATCTCGTCGACGTGACCGGCGACGTTCGGAAACAGATCCGACACTTCGATGCCGGACTGTCCGTATTTCCTGAACTGGAACGGGCTCGGCATCAGCGGACCCGGGTAGCCCTGGCGGACGATGACGTCGCCGGCAACTTTGCCGTCCAGCGGTTGTCCTGCGTACCTGGTCAGCGCCGGCTTCGGATCGAACGTGTCGATGTGGCTGACGCCGCCGCTCATGAACAACGAGATCACCGCCTTCGCGCGCGGTTTGAAGTGCGGCGGCTTCGGCGCGTACGGATTGAATCCGACCGCCTGGGCGTCGCACGCGCCGGTCTTGACGATGTCGGCGTTTTCGCCGGCGAGCAGCCGGTCCTGGTTCAGCAGATAGGCGAGCGCGAGCCCGCTGACGCCGCCGCCCGAGCGGAAGAGAAAATCACGGCGCGACCAGCAGGTCTTGCAATACTTCATGTCCTTCGTCCTCGGGCCGACACGCGGGTCGGCCCCTACGGCCGACACAGGGGTCGGCCACTACTCGGGCCGACACACGGGTCGGCCCCTACGGGCCGACACACGGGTCGGCCCCTACGGGCCGACACACGGGTCGGCC
>Ga0070694_100002469_pt1 | contig 10916 bp, 8 predicted proteins | sample KBSK1251metaG_FD_65470 | JGI IMG/M metagenome (GOLD analysis project Ga0070694, IMG submission 65470) | Corn, switchgrass and miscanthus rhizosphere microbial communities from Kellogg Biological Station, Michigan, USA - KBS K1-25-1 metaG | ecosystem: Host-associated > Plants > Roots >... | reverse complement strand
CAAAGCGAGCCGCCCATGTCCGGAGTGGTGTGGGACCTCTTTAAAGACCGGGCTGGTTTAACCGCTGAGATGACGGCCCTGCTCGAGCATCAATATTACATGCAACTCTAAATCACTGTGTTACGTGAATCAGCATCTCGGTTCCTGATTCCAGTTTAAGTTCCTTACTGCCTTTGATGGCCAGCGAGCCGGCTCCGCCGGCGCCGCCCAGAATCAGACCGATCGCCGCGCCTTTGCCGCCACCAGCGAGGCCGCCAATGATGGCGCCTGCCGTGGCGCCGATGCCTGTCCTTTTGACGGTCTGCTTGCCACGGCTGTCGGACTGTACGCCGCCTTCCTCGTCGGTCATGGCTGACTCTGATCCGTAGACCCTGGTTACATAGCCGTGCATCACTCCGTGCTTGCCGTCCGGCAGGTCAATCGAATCAAAAGACAGATTGACCGTGGTGCGGCCTTTAACTGTTCCCGATTTAACGATCGAGCGTACGTGCCCGTGCACAGTGGCTTCATTAAAACGAACGGGATCCATTACCGTAGCGGTGAACTTGTCGCCGGCCCGAGATTCCTTACTCGAGATCGTATCGTTCAAGCGAATTTTCAAATTGGTGCCGACTGGTACCATTGGCTTGGGCGCTGGTTTCGGGGCCGGCTTTTTTAAGCCCGGTTTAGTTTGCGCGCTGATAGCCGCCGGTGCGGCCCACAGGACAGCCAGGAGCAGTAGATTGAGAGACTTACTCAGTTTCATCACAGTTGTCCTCAGAAAGAGTGATTTGTGGCCCGGCCTTAGTTCAAGCCGGCACTTCAGATTTCAGGGTATTTGAGAAACAGCAGCCTCGAGGGCTGGAGTCTTAACTTTGCCGCTAGGCGGCGGTCTTTTCGGATGGAGCCGCTAGTTGCAGTTGATCGTCCGTGTCGAATGAGCGACGACGGTGCACCGTGCCATCGGATTCAAAAATATAAGCCGAGGGAGCTTCGCGCATGATGATGTCCTGCAAGCGCATCAGCCCGTAGAGCAGAGCTTCCGGTCGCGGAGGACAACCGGGAATGTAAACGTCCACGGGGATGGTTCGATCGACGCCCTGCATCGTCGAATAAGAGTCGAAAGGTCCGCCAGTAGAAGCACAGGCGCCCATGGCGATCGCCCACTTCGGTTCGGGCATTTGATCAAAGACGCGACGAACGACGGGTCCCATTTTCAAGGTCACGGTTCCGGCGATGATGATTAGATCGCTCTGTCGCGGACTGGGACGGAAGACGCCGGCGCCGAATCGATCGATGTCGAAGCGGCTGGCGCCGGTGGCCATCATCTCGATCGCGCAACAAGCCAGGCCGAACGTCATGGGCCAGATAGCGGATTTGCGCGCCCAGTTGACGCCAAATTGCATCAGCTTTGAGTCCAGCACCGGTGCGGCCATCTTCTGCCGCACAAAATTCGTGATCGAATCAACTGTGGTTAAGACAAAGCCTTCGTCGTGTTCAGCCATGCTTTTTAAGTCCAACGTCTAAGGTCCAATGTCCAAAGTCCGCGCACGCCATCTGGCTTTGGACTTTGGACGTTAGACTTTGGACGAATTACGCCCATTCCAGCGCGCCCTTGCGCCATGCGTAGTAGTAACCAACGATCAGAATTCCGATGAAGACGAACATCTCGATCAGGGCGAACTTGGTAAAAGAAAAATCGTTGCCCATGAAGATGATCGCCCAGGGCAGCAGAAAGATAGTTTCGACGTCGAAGATGAGGAAGAGCATCGCCACGATGTAGTAACGCACGGTGAAACGATCGTGCGCGCCGGTCTCCGGGTCGATGCCGCATTCGTACGGCCGCATCTTGTCTTTCTGGTACTTCCACGGACGCAGAAACCGCCCGAGGATCAGAGGCAGAACTGGAAACGCGATCGCAAAAACAAAAAAGACCATCACCGGCAGATAGGCCGTCGATGGTTCGCCAACGTTATGCGTGGTCGCTGCTGCTTGTAGCAAGAGCATCAATCGCTTCTGATCTGAAGAAAATTCGGACGCCGCGATAATAAGTTGCTGCTCAAAACATGTCAATCACGTCGTTAAGATAATTCCGGTTCATAGCTCGCCGTTTCGGCGTCAACGCTCTCTCGTCACATAGCTTCGTCGCGAAATTATATTCAATCCGACGCGGCGTGAAACTATCTCGACCTTGCGGACTTCGTCTTCCCCGTTTGAGGTGAAAGGACGGCTTGGCCTGTATGTGACAAGGTACTCTGCGTCGATGAGGCGCGCCACTCCTGCGCCATCGGCGATCATTTGATCGCGAGATTCGGGCAGCCAGATCTTTCCACCAGCCTCGCTCGCAAGAGACGTGAGCATTACCTCGCCCTCAATCATGGCCGCTTGATATTCCTTAATCTGGCGCCGTCTGGCTGGATCCAAGTCGAAAGTTTTCCCGCCGGGCTTGTGCAGTCGTCTGAGCTGAAGGGATCCGCCGGCTTTCGGTCCGTGATCGTCCGGCGGCAAGCTGTTGATCGCGTCGTCCGGCGTAATGCTCTTGTCCCGGTTTCTCACGATGCGCGCCGCTTCATTCGTCGACTCACGTGAAACCACCGTATAACTGATGACATGCACGACTGCGTTGCTGGCCATCAGACGCTTAATGGCCTCGGCTCTGCCAGGTTTCGTACTGGCGCTCTCGACCCCGTCGGTAATCAGCACCAAATGCCGGCTGCCTCTGGGCTGGGACCGAAACTGATCAACTGCTGCCGCGATCGCAGGCGAGAGAGCCGCACCCTTTCCGGATAACAGCCTGGTGTCAAGAACATGGCTCAACTGACTTCGGTCAGTGGTCCAATCCTGCAAGAGTTCCACTTTCCCGTTGAATTGCATGACCGAAACTTGATCTTGCTCAGTGAGAGACGAAACCAGGTTTCGGGCAATCTCTCTCGTGGCCCGGATGTTTTTCGCCGTATTGATGTCGCCACCAGTATCGAGTAACAGAAGTACGCTGGCCGGTACGCGCCGTATGCTGCGGGCTTCCTGGCGAACGCCGTTCTCGAGAATCAAAAGGTCGTTCAGCTCGACCCCGGGATCGAGGTGACCATAACGATCATAAGCCGCGATCGGGATCTGGACTTCTTCGACGTTGACCTTGATCGGTTCCTGAACTTCTCCGGACGGCTTTTGGCTCGGAGGTGAATTGGCCTCAGTTGAACGCGGAGGCGTCGGACTCGGTTGTTGACCGAGACTCGTGGTTCCGAAACTGAAGGCCAGCGCCAGAAAGAGAAAGTGGATCGTGATTCGCTGATTCATCGGGAAAGATCAGCTCAGAGTTCAAGCTTTGGCTCGATTCGGGGATTAGGCTGAACTTTTTACCACAGCTTTGTATGAGATGGTCTCAGAATCGTTGTCCATGTTTCAACGGATTCCAAATGTTTTCGGGTTCGGCGCACAAAGTCTTGCGCCGTTTATGGCCGGGCGGCCTGCGGGGCCTTGCCTCAAAAGTCTGAAAGCGGCCCATCTCATTCACACCGGGCTTTAGCCCGGTGACCCAGAGCCGTAAACATTTAAAAACCGTTTCAATGGTTTCTCGGCTGGTTGGTTACATAACTTCTTCGGGCTCAACCACTCAGTGATCTGTAAAGAAGGTAAACCGTTAAAACGGTTTCACGCTTCTTTTCGTGCCGCTCATCACCGGGCTAAAGCCCGGTGTGAATGAAAGGGCAACTATTCGAGTTTTGAGGCAAAGCCGGCCTGCGGCGTTTCGGTATTCGAAGAATCATTCAATGCTTACGCCCTCGATATGGGGCCTAAGTCATCAAGAGGCCAGGAAGCGACTCCGGAATTCCTCATGACCTTTGCGGGCGGTCTCTAACAACACAGCATAATCGGGCTGATCACGGATGCTATTGAGCAATGGATCGTCCTTTATGTATGGATAGCAGAAGAACCCCCCGATAATACTCTGCGACAGCATGCGCAAAGCGGCCGGCTTATCACCGAGCAGCGCATATGCCTGGGCGATCTTGTACATCGCTTCGGCATCGGTTACCCCGCGCTCCTTCATTTTAGCTTCGGTAGTCTTCAATAACTCAAGGCCTTCGGATCGCTTACCGTTGATCGAATAACTCAGACCTTTGCCGATCTGTGTGTAGAGGGACGGATCCAACTGGAAAGCTCGCTCAAAGTCCGCGCTGGCTGCCTTGTTATCCTTCAAGTACAAATGCGCCAGGCCTCGATAGAACACCACGAAAGCGGCCTGGTCGTCCTGAGGTAACGACTGGAGAAACTTTTCATACTGGCCAGAGTAGAGGTAGGCGTTGAGAGCTGAGCTGCGCAACTTTACCTTCGGATCAAGTGCCCGCGCCCGCTCGCATTCGCGGATCGATTCGTCCAGGACCCCGGCGAAACGATACACGTATCCCAATTCCCAGTGCGCCAGAGCATAGTTGGGGTTCGCAGCCAGAACCTCGCGCAGCAGCGGCACGGCCTGGTTCACCTGGTTCGTATCAGTGAACATGTTGGCCATGAAGATGCGCGCTTCGATTTGATTCGGATTAAGCTCGAGTGCTTTTCGATAGGCGACCAGAGCCTTTTGATAATCTTCCTGGCCCCCGAACCGAAAAGCTGCGAGAGCGGTATAGGCCGTGCCCAGGTGTGCCCATGCCTGCGCGTAATTAGCATCGATACTCACGGACTTGCGAAACATCTCGACGGCCATGGGAAAATCGCTTCTCGTATAAAGATCGACGCCGCGCAGGTAATATTCGTAAGCCAGCGGATCGCGCGGTGCGTCGAGAGAAATATGCTGGTCCTCGATCGGCGAAAGCTTCAGCTTCATCCCGCCGATAATTTCACGGGCCACGCGATCTTCGACCAGCAGGACCTTGTCGTATTTCAAGTCGATGCTGTCGCGCCAGAGAATTTCGTTTGACTCGAGATCGACCAGCTGGGTTTTGATTCGAATTTCATCGCCTTCCTTCATAAAGCTGCCGGTCAGAAGTGTGTTGACGTTGAGCTCTGCGCCGATCTTCTTCGGATCGATCTCCTGGTTGCGATATTTTTCGACATACGAAGACGGACGGACAATCACCGTGCTGACATAGCCGAGCTTGGTGATGATGGCATCGGCCAGCGACAGCCCCAGAAACTCGGTCTCGCTGTCGCCTTTTAGATTTCGGAACGGCATGATCGCCAAAGTCCTGGTACCGGCCGGGGAGCTACGTCTTCCAAACCGCGCGTGAAGAAGCAGGTAAGCCGCGCCCGCCAGGACCAAAAGCCCCAGGCACGCTAGCGCTATTGCTGCCTGCTTTTTCCTGGCTGATGACGATGAATGTGGGGGCGCCGGCAGAGACAGCTCGGCGGTCGAGTGAACAGTCCTCGCCTCGGGTTGAGCATCGTCCTCAACTTCTTCTTCAACCAGAACCCGGCCGCGAATCTTCTCTCGCACAATCAGGCCGACACCATCGTTTGCCACCAAACCTGGAGTGGCGAGAAACCGGTATCCGCGCTTGGGAAGCGTCTCGATGTATTTGACGCCGGTTTCCGATTCGCCCAACGCCTTCCGCAAAAAAGAAACCTGCTGAGCCAGATTATTTTCTTCGACCGCCGTCTCTGGCCAGACGCGCCGCATCAGCTCGTCCTTCGGGAGCAAGTGGCCGGCGTTCTCCACCAGCACCAGCAAAGTATCAAAGGCCTTGATGGTCAACGGCACCAGTTCGCCGTCACGCGACAAGGTCCGGTCTTCCGGATCCAGCCGAAATGGTCCGAACTCGTAGGAACGCTTTACTTCGTCGGGTTTCACGCGTTTCAGAAGTTTTTCAGAAGGATTTCATAGAAAACTAAATACTTTCGCTGGGGGTTGAAAGTAGTTTCAGCACCGCCGAACGGTCCGATCGACATAACCGACTGAAGAATCGGTGGGCCGATTATATAGCAATGAAATGCATCCGGATATCTCGATGTTGATTCGATGAAAAACACACGGAGAACCGAAATCGTTTTTGAGCGCGACCGCACCATCGTTTATGCCGGTCGCTACCCGCAACGGAGGGGCTGGTGCGAAGCCTGCCGCGCCGAGGTGCAAATGATCACTGTGTTCGAAGCTGCAAAGTTGGCAGCGGTGAGCACCTACACCATTCATTCGATTGTAAACGACGGCCAGGTCCACGGATGGACCACGGCCGAAGGGATCTTATTGGTTTGTCTGAATTCACTTTCGCTGTAACGGCAACGTTTCGAGCTTCACTCAAGCCCGTCTCGACAAACCTTGGCTGAAAACAACTGTTAGGGAGAAAGAAAATGAGTTTTACGAATACCCGATCTCTGATTCTTAGTGTTACTCAAACCCAAAAATCATGTCTGCGAAAGAAGCTCGGCACGAGCACGGCTCGGTTGACGTTCCTGTTTGCGGCAACGCTGTTTATTTTTGCGGCGCCAGGAATAATTAGGGCCGGGACGGTAAATGGCGCACTTTTCGTGGACGTCAATGTCGACGGAGTGAAGCAGGCGGCCGATACGGGCGCCGGTGGCCTTCCTGTCAATCTGATGACCCCGGGCAATAACGGCATCCCGGGCGATGGCGATGACGTGACCGTTGCCTCAGATTCCACTGACGGATCCGGCAACTACAGTTTCACCGGCGTCGCGGCAGGCACCTATTATGTCAACTTCGACCTTACTCCCTTCGCAAATGCTTTCATGTTCACGCCATTGGATCAGGGCGGCAACGATACTCTGGACAGTGATGTTGATCCCACGACCGGAAATACTGCGACTTTCAGCCTTGGCGCAGCGGCGACGGTAACCCGCGACGTCGGAATAGTTCCGATAAGGGTGAGGTCGGCGGCGGGGGCTAACGCAGCGGCCATTCAGTCGACGGTAGACTCTTTCCGGACCGACCTGGGAACACTCAATCCGAACGTCGCGGGTTCCGCGCTCGGTGGCGGCCGCCGCGAAATCAACTGGGACGGCGTGCCGGCACAGTTCTCCGCGCCTAACAGCATCCCGGCAGACTTCTTCAATGTGAACTCACCGCGCGGGGTCGTTTACTCCACGCCGGGGACAGGGTTTCAGGTCAGTGGCGCCACCGGCGACAGTGGCGCGGGTCAGCCGGCGGCTGCCCGCTTTGGCAACATCCAAGCCAGCTATACAACCAACTTTCAAACCTTCAGCGCACAAAGGTTGTTCACCGCGCTCGGGAGCAACGTTACAGATGTTAACTTTTTTGTTCCAGGCTCAACGACTCCAGGTTTTTCTATGGGGTTCGGCTCGGTCTTTACGGACGTTGAAACGGCGGGCAGCACCACAATTGAACTCTTTAATCAGAACGGTGCGTCGCTCGGCAAACGCGCGGTGCCCACTTCGCCCAACGGCGGGCTCTCCTTCTTCGGTATCTCGTTCGCGGGAGTTCAGGCGCGGGTAATCACCCGCGTGAGAATCACCAGCGGAGCGGCGGCGTTGGGCGCGGTTGAGGGCGGGAATGATCTCGTCGTCATGGACGACTTCATCTACGGCGAGCCGGTTCCGAATGCGAACCTCGTGTTGACCGAGACCGACAGCCCGGACCCGGTAGCCGCCGGCGCGAATGTCACTTACACGCTTACTCTCTCGAACGTCGGGACGGCTGATGCGAAAAATGTGACGCTGACAGACAACGTGCCGACCGGGACGACGTTTGTTTCAATGAGCCAGACGGCCGGTCCGTCTTTTACGCTCAACACTCCTGGGGTCGGCGCGGCCGGGACCGCCACGGCCACGGCGACGATACTGGCCGCCGGCGCTACCGCAACCTTCACACTTGTTGTCAAAGTTAATTCAAGTGTGTCGAGCGGCGGGGCGATCTCAAACAGTCCGCGCGTTGTCTCTGACCCGCCCGACATCCTCAGTCTCGATAACGGACCCAACGAGTCCACGGCGATCATCACGCGGACTGATATGTCGGTAGCTAAGCTCGGTCCGGCCACGGCCCCGGCAGGTGGCAACGTCAGCTACGCACTTGGGGTTACCAACGGCGGTCCGAGCGACGCGCAAGGGGTCGATCTAAGTGACACGCTTCCCGCTAATACGACCTTTGTCTCGATGGCGCAGACCTCAGGTCCGGCTTTCACCCTGACGACGCCAGGCGTCGGCGGAACCGGCACGGTTCACGCAACTATTGCCACGATGACGGCAGGAGCGTCCGCCACCTTCACGCTGGTCGTAAAAGTTGGCGCGGCAACGGCCATCGGTTCGACCATCAACAACACGGCAACGATTTCAACTACGACGACGGATCCGGCCGCGGGTAACAACTCGTCGACCACTTCGTTAACGGTTGTGCCACCGTCGCTCTCAATTAATGACGTGACTGTGACTGAAGGCAACAGTGGTTCGACAAACGCAACCTTCACTGTCACCTTGTCGAGCGCGGCCGGCAATGCCGTGTCAGTCGACTTCTTCACTTCCAACGGCACCGCGGCAGAACCGGGCGACTTCACCGCGGTAAACGGGACGCTTTCATTCGCGCCCGGCCAGACAACTCGCACGATTACGGTCCCGGTTAACGGTGATAAGACGCCGGAGCCGAACGAGACCTTCTTCGTCAACCTGGCAAATTCGACCAACGCGGACATTGCTGATGGTCAGGGCCTCGGCACGATTAATAACGACGATGCCGCGGTGACACCGACCTTGTCGATTAGCGACGTGGCAGTGACTGAGGGTAATAGCGGCTCAACGAATGCCTCCTTCACCGTCACTCTGTCGTTTGCCAGCAGCAGTACTGTATCCGTCGATTTCTTTACCTCTAACGGCACCAGTGCTGAGCCCGGTGACTACACCGCGGGCAACGGGACAGTTACGTTCGCGCCCGGCCAGACAACTCGGACAATTAACGTTGCCGTCAACGGCGACACCTTGCCTGAAGCGAACGAAACCTTCTTCGTTAATCTCGCCAATCCCACCAACGCAGACATTGCGGACGGACAGGGAATCGGCACAATCAATGATGACGATTCAATCAACGTGTTCCAATTCAGCAGTGCCGCTACGAGTGTTGCGGAGGGCGCCAACAGCGCTACGGTTACCGTCACTCGGACCGGCGACACTTCAGGCGTCGGCAGCGTCAAGTTCGAAACGACTGACGGCACCGCCAAACAGAAAACTGACTACGCGTTTGGTTACGGCACAATTCTGTTCGCGCCGGGTGAAACGTCGAAGGACATCAAGATCCTGATCAGTAACGACGTTAACGTCGAAGGACCAGAGACGCTCCAGGTCGTTCTTTCGAATCCATCGGGGAGCAGTTCGGTTGGTTCACCATCCACAATCACGGTGACGATTACCGATGACGATGTGGCGGGCGCAGCTAATCCGATTGATGATGCCGGGTTCTTCGTGCGGCAACATTATCTCGACTTTCTCGGTCGCGAAGCGGACGCTGCCGGGCTTGCTTTCTGGACCAATAACCTGACGTCGTGCGGCGCCAACGTCGCCTGCATCGAGGCGAAACGAGTTGAGACCTCTGCGTCCTTCTTCCTTTCGATCGAATTTCAGGAGACAGGCGGTTACGCCCAGCGAATTCAACGGACGGCCTTTGGGCGGCATTCAAACGATCCGTTCACGCGCTATCCGTATCTGCAGTTTATGCGGGACACACGGACGATCGGGCAGGGCGTGGTAGTCGGCGCGCCCGGAGCCAACGCTTTGCTTGAATTGAATAAGCAAAACTATGCGGAACAGACCGTCTTGAGTAATGACTTTACGATTCGCTTTCCGTTGGCTCCGGCAGGGGCTTACGTTGACGCACTGTTTGCGTCGGCGGGGGTCACGCCGAGCGCAGCAGAGCGGACAGCCGCGATTGACGCCTTTGGGGCCGGCGGCACAGCCGGACGGATTGCGGCTTTGCGTTCGGTGACTGATTCAGCTTCGGTGCGCGCGGCCGAAGCGAGGATTTCGTTTGTCCTGGCTGAGTTTTTTGGATACCTGCGCCGCAATCCGACGGACGCCCCGGACTTTGGCGATGCGGGATATCAATTCTGGCTGAACAAGCTGAATCAATTCAACGGTAACTTCATCGACGCAGAAATGGTCAAGGCGTTCATCACGTCGAGCGAGTACCGGCAACGTTTCGGGCCATGATCGGGGGATAATGGTCTGATGGCGGCGGCGAGCGGAGAGCTTCGATTGCGAGGCTCGACGCTCGCCGTTTTGCTGGTACGCACGCCTCCGGCATGCCGCAGCTTGCCTTTGAGCCTGGACCAACTGCCTAGTTGTCGAGCGCTTGAGCGGCGCTGGAGTCAGTACCGGGAGCGGTAGCGACCGGGTTAACCGTGAGGCGCTGCAGTTGGCTTGATTTGCCTCGCTCCGTAGGAGCGAAATATTTATAGAAACCAGGTCCATAAGGAGTCTAAGCTCCGTAGGAGCGACACATTCCTTTAGGACAATTGAGGCGCGGGTGACGTGCCGCTCCTACGGAGCTTCGGAGAGTTGTCGCCGCGTGGTTCTATAAACATCGCGTCCCTAACGGGACTCAAACCTGGAAGCTTTCATCAAGGGAATTGCTTTTATCAGTGAAAATCCGCGTTAATCCGCGGCCGAAATGTTTAGTCCCAGCCCTTTTAGCGGCGGCGAGAGCAGTTTCAATTTCTTCCTTCCACTTCGCGCCAGCGGCAATTTGAGTGTCATCCCAAATATCAACAATGCCCTTCCGAATCGCCGGGGCGAGCATCGTCTTGAACTCATCGAAGAGTTTCTTGTCCCTATGACCGTAGCTGACGAATATTTTTTGTCTCTTCATAGGAGATTGTCTCTTGAGTCGGCTTACCTAAATACCGAAAACCCCGCGAAGACCATCTGCACATCCACACCCGGATTGAAGAACCCGGTATTGGCGTTCGAAATGTGTTGGAACTTGTAACCGATCGTGAATGATCGCCGGTTGCTGTTCACGATCTGCACGCCGCCGCTGAAAT
>Ga0070694_100002467_pt1 | contig 10917 bp, 7 predicted proteins | sample KBSK1251metaG_FD_65470 | JGI IMG/M metagenome (GOLD analysis project Ga0070694, IMG submission 65470) | Corn, switchgrass and miscanthus rhizosphere microbial communities from Kellogg Biological Station, Michigan, USA - KBS K1-25-1 metaG | ecosystem: Host-associated > Plants > Roots >... | reverse complement strand
TGCGCGACAGCGCCCTGGAGTTCGACATGCAGTTCACCAACTATCGCTGAGGAGGAAGCGTGCAGGCATCCGGGATGGGCCGCCCTGTCGCGTCGCGTGCGATCGCGGCCATGGCGATGGCGTTCCTGGTCCTCGGCGGGTCCTTCGCGGCCGCGCCGACCGGCCCCGGCAAGCTCCCCGTCCGCGGCAGGGTGACGGACGAGAAGGGGCAGGGGGTTCCGGGCCAGGCGGTGCGCCTCCTGAAATCGCGCACCTTCGTGAAGCTGACCGGATTGCGCTCCCTCGACCAGAGCGTCGAGGAGAAGCGCGTCGTCACCGATTCCCTGGGTTTCTTCGAGTTCGAATTCCCGGTCGACGCAAGCTTCCCCTATTACTACCTGCGCTTCTACGACCCGAAGACCTTCGACGCCGTGCAGTACCGTCTGCCCGAGGACCGCGAGATCACCAAGCGCGTGCGCACGGGCCGGCCGGTCGAGGTCTCCATCGGCCTCAAGCTCCAGCCGGACTGGCCGCAAGTCAAGGCGCTCATCGATGCGTACACGCCCGGCAGCCAGGTCGGTCAGATCCTCCGCTCCCTCGGGCTCCCCAGGAGCCGCCAGCCGGAGGGCCCTGGGCGCGAGCTCTGGCGCTATGACCAGGCCGGCAAGGCGTACGTCGTCGAAGGGGGACGCGTGATCGAGACGCGGACGCTCCCGGGCGGCGCGCGCCAGGTGGACGACGGGCCGGGCACGAAGGACGAGACGTCTCCCGCCGTGCGGGTGGAAGAGCCGTGACCGATCTCGCCTCGGGACTGAAGACGGCGCGCCCCCGCGTCGCTCCCGGAGGGCCGGCTCCCTCCGCCCCGCTCGCGCAGGGCGCCGCGCGGCCCCTGCCGCCCGGACTGCCCGAGATCCTGCTCCTCGTCGGCGACAAGCTGGCCGAAGTCGAGGAGGAGTGCCGCCGCCACCTGCGCTCGGAGGTCGGAGTCATCGACGAGCTGGGCCGCTACATCGCGGACGGAGGTGGGAAGCGCGTGCGGCCGATTCTCCTCCTCCTGTCCTCGCAGCTCTGCGGCTACAAGGGGGACCGGGACGTGATGTTCGCCTCGGTCTTCGAGTTCATCCACACGGCCACGCTGGTGCACGACGACGTCATCGACGAGGCGGAGCTCAGGCGCGGGCGGGGATCGCTCAACGCCCGCTGGGGCAACGGGCTGACGGTGCTCCTCGGCGACTACCTCTACATCAAGTCGATGAACATGGCGCTGGCGGCGGACGATCTCGCCATCATCAAGATCCTGGCGGAGATCACGCTCAAGATGATCGAGGGGGAGCTGATCGCCGATCGACGCCGCTCGGACATCGACGTCACCGAGGACGAACACCTGGAGATCATCCGGCGCAAGACCGCCTGCCTGTTTTCCGGATGCGGCCGCGTGGCCGGCGTCCTGTCCAAGGCGCCGGCCGAGCAGGTCCAGGCGCTCGCGGAATACGGGCTGAACCTGGGAATGGCCTTCCAGATCGTCGACGACCTGCTCGATTTCACCGCGAAGGAGAGCGTTCTCGGGAAGCCGGTCGCCTCGGACCTGCGGGAAGGGAAGCTGACGCTGCCGCTCATCTACCTGCTGCAGGCGTGCGAGCCGGCGATGCGCGAGATGGTGCGCACCGTCCTCGAGGAGCGCAACTTCCGGACGGTGTCGCGCGACGAGATCATCGATCTCCTGCGCCGGGGGCGCACGCTCGAGAGAACGCGCGATCTCGCGACCGCCTATGCGCGGCGGGCCCAGGCCGCCCTGAAACCGTTCCCCCCGTGCGCCGCTCGTGACGCCCTGATGGCCCTGCCCGACTTCGTCCTGGTGAGGGAGTACTGAAGCCCGGGGGGGCCCCCCCGGTCGCACCCCTCCACCTCCAATATCCTGTGCATCCCGCCGGCTGAGCCCCAATATCTGGGAGATTCCCCGCCTCTGCGCCGGCCGCTGTGCTACCATTCCGATCTTGCTGGCGCCTCCTAGGAGCCTGTCCGAGTATTCGGCCGGGCCGCGCGCATGGGGCTTGCGGATCGCAGACAAGGAGCGAGGAGGAGAGCGATGCGGGTCCATCGCCGACGACGAGCGACGCCGTATGGGGCCGCAATCCCCATGCGCCCTTCGGGTTCCGGCGGCGTGGGGCCGTCTGCTTCGTTGCCACGCCTCCTCGATGCGCACGCATCGGACGTCGTCGCGGCGCCTCGCATCCGGCCCCACGGCGTCCGGAACGCGACCCGGCCCAATACTCGGACAGGCTCCTAACCGTCCCGCAGCAGGAGACTGATGGCCCGGATCCTCAAGCTCGACCGGATGGAAATTCTAGGCTTCAAGTCGTTCTACGGCCGCACGCGGTTCGACTTCCCCGACGGGATCACCGCGGTGGTCGGCCCGAACGGCTGCGGCAAGAGCAACATCGGCGACGCGATCTCCTGGGTGCTGGGAGAGCAGCGCGCCAGCTCGCTGCGCAGCGACCGGATGGAGGACGTCATCTTCAACGGCAGCGAGGGGCGCCGGCCCCTCGGCATGGCCGAGGTCTCCCTTCACTTCAAGAACATCCTCCTGACGGGAAGCGGCCGCACCCACGGCAACGGCAACGGCCGCGGCAACGGCCACGCCTCGGGAAACGGGCACGACACGGTCGACACGCGCGACGCCGTGCTCGAGGCGAGTCCCGCTCCCGCGCCGGCGGAAGCGAAGGCCCAGGATGATTTCCAGGTGCCGATTCCGGTCGCGGCCGAGGGGGAGGCCGCACCGTCCGGGCTCCTGGTCACCGGCATCGAGGAGATCCCGGAGCAGGTCGTCGTCACGCGCCGCATCTACCGCTCGGGGGAGAGCGAGTACATCCTGAACGGGGAGCGCTGCCGGCTCAAGGACATCCTGGACCTGCTGGCGAAGACGGACATCGGGTCGCGCCTCTACTCCACCATCGAGCAGGGGAAGATCGACCAGGTCCTGGCGGCGCGGCCGAAGGACCGGCGCGCCATGTTCGAGGAGGCCGCCGGCATCCTGGGATACAAGGGAAAGCGGCGGCAGGCGGAGGTGAAGCTGGAGGCGGCCCAGGCGAACCTGCTGCGGATCCACGACATCGTGGTCGAGGTCGAGAAGCAGATCCAGGCCCTGCGCCGGCAGGCCTCGAAGGCGCGCCGCTACCAGCGCCTGGTCGAGAGCCTGCGCGCCAGGCGGCTGGACCTGGCGCAGCGTCGGCTGCTCGCGCTCGACGCGGATTCAGGAGCGACCACGGCCGCGCTCGAGGCGCTGCGCGCCGAGGAGGCCGCCGCGGCCGCGGGGCTCTCGGCCGGCGAGGCCGAGCTCGAGCGCCTGCGGCTGCAGCTGGAGGAGGGGGAGGCGGCGGCCCGAAGGCGGCGCGAAGAAATCCACGCCTTCGATCTGGAGATCGACCGGATCCAGGAGCGCATCCGGTCCGGCCGGGAGCAGGGACAGGACCTCGAGACCCGCCTCGCGGAGGTCGAAGGGGAGCTGATCTCCCTCGCGGCCAGGCTGTCGGAACGGGAGGCGAGGCTCGCCGCGGTCGTGGCCGAGCTGGCCGGCCTGGAGTCGGCGCAGAGGGAGGGATCGGCGGCGAACCTGGCGGGCGACGCGGAGGACGGCGAGCGCGCGCGGCAGATCGCCGCGCTCGAGGCCGAGCTGGAAGAGTCGCGGGGCCGCCTCCTCGGAGAGATCGAAACGAGCGCGGCCGCCACGCGTCGCCGCGCGACGCTCGAGGAGCAGGTGCGGCTGGCCCGCGCCTCCCTCGAGAAGATCGGACGCGAGTCGCTCGACCTGGGTGCGGCGCGCGCGCGGCTGGAGACCGGGATCGCGACGCTCGAGCGCGAGAGCGCCGAGGCCGCCGGGCGGTCGCTGGCCGCGGCCCGCGCGCACGAGGAGAGCGCGGCCGCGGAGCGCGAGATGGCGGCGCGCCTCGCGGCGGCCGAAGGACGGACCGAGGAGCTGAAGGGCCGCGCCGCGGTCCTGGCCGAGCGCCGGGAGGCGCTGGAGGAGCTGGAGCGGCAGAGGGCCGGATTCTCGGAGGGAGTGGGCGATCTCCTGGGCGGATCGGGCGGCATCGAGGCGCGCGGCGTCGTCGGAGATCGTCTCGACGTGCCGCGCGGTCTCGAGAAGGCGATCGAGGCGACGCTCGGGGACCTGCTCGAAGGGGTGGTCGTCGCGGGAGACGAGGCGGCCGCGCGCGGCATCGGGTACCTGAGGACCAGCGCCCGCGGGAGGGTCTCGTTCGTGGCGGAGGAGGGGGCGCCGGGCCCCGGTGAAGGACCGATCGCCCCGATGGAGGCCCCGCCGCAGGCCGGAGTGCTGGGACGCCTCGGCGACCGCATCGCGGGCGCCCCGCCCGGGCCGATCGCCCGGATCCTCTCGCGCACGCTCCTGGTCGAAGACCTGGACACGGCGCTCGAGCTGCGCCGTGCCTGTCCGGCCTTCGCCTACGTGACGCCGCAGGGGGACATCGTCCGCCTGGACGGGGCGATCACGGGAGGGGACGGCCGGGCGCTGCAGCACTGGCTCCTGGCGCGCCGGGCCGAACGGGACGACATCGCACGGCAGCTCGCCGAGATGGACGCGGCGCGCTCCGCCGCCGAGGCCGATCTCGCCGGCCTGCGGGAGGCGCGGGCCGCGGCGGCGATCCGGCTGGAGGCCGCGGCCGCCTCGGTGCAGGACGGATCGCGGGCGGCCTTCGAGAACGACCTGAGGCTGCAGCAGGCGCGCGCCGAGCTCGACCGGACCGATCGCGCGTTGCCCGTGCTTCTGGCCGAGCAGGCGCGCCTGGAGCGCGAGCTACAGGCCGGCGGCGCGGAGGCGGAACGCCTGGAGAACGGCCTCCGGGAGTCCGAGGCCGTCCGCCGCGCTACGGAGGACGCGATCCAGGCGAGCGCCGCCCGGCTCGCCACAGGACGCGCCGATCTCGATCGCACCCGCCGCGAATCGGCCGAGGCGCGGGCGGCCCACCTGGCCGGCGAGGCCCGGCTGGCTGCCGGCCTGCGCGAGAAGGACGGCCTGGAAGAGAGTCTGCGCGACCTGCAGGCGACGCGCTCCCGGCGGGCCGCGGAGCGCGACGAGTGGATGCTCCGCGCCGCGCAGATCCGCGAGCAGGAGGCGGTCCTCGAGGAGCAGTCCCGGGCCGCCCAGACCGCCCGCGCGGAGGCGGCGGCCCGTGACGAAGCGGCGCACGCCGGGCTGGCCTACGAGCGGAGCCTGGTGCACGCCCGCGAGCAGGCGGCCAAGGAGGGACGCGCCGCGCACGGGACGCTGCGCGAGAGACAGCAGGAGCGCGAGCTGCACAGGGCGCGCATCGACGCCGATCGCGAGCACCTGGAGCGCTCCTGCCGCGACGAGCTGGCGACGACGCTCGAGGCCCTCCGCCAGGCGCCGCCGCCCGAGGACGATGGCGTGCCGCTCGAGGAGCGCGAGGCCGAGCTGCAGGGGATCCGCGCCGAGATCGAGTCGACCGGCGCGGTCAACCTGATGGCGGTGGAGCAGCAGACGGATCTCGAGGAGCGCTTCTCCTTCCTCACCGCGCAGAAGGCCGATCTGGAGCAGGCGATCGCCTCCCTGCGCGAGACGATAAGGACCATCAACCGCGAGGCCCGCGATCGCTTCCGGGAGGCCTTCGGGGCGATCCAGGGACACTTCCAGGTCTGCTTCACGACGCTGTTCGGGGGCGGCAAGGCCGAGCTGCGCCTTCTGGAGGACGAAGAGGACGTGCTCGAGGCGGGCATCGAAATCGTGGCGCAGCCCCCGGGCAAGAGGCTGCAGAAGATCGCCCTCCTGTCGGGCGGCGAGAAGGCGCTGACCGCGGTCGCCCTCCTGGTCTCGCTGTTCCGATACCGGCCGTCGCCGTTCTGCATCCTGGACGAGGTGGACGCACCCCTGGACGAGGCGAACGTCGAGCGGTTCACCAGGCTCCTGCAGCAGCTGCGCACGGACACGCAGTTCATCCTGATCACCCACAACCGCAAGAGCATGGAGGCGGCGGACCTCCTTTACGGAGTCACCATGGAAGAGCCGGGCGTCTCCAAGATATTGCCGCTGCGATTCGAGTGAGCGGCCAGGACCAGTATTGGGTCGTCGCGGCGGACGGGAAGGAATACGGTCCCGCCGATCTCGAGACCCTCAGGCAGTGGGCGAAGGAAGGGCGCGTCGTCCATGCCACCCACATCCGCAAGTCGGGCGGCGGCACGGTCTACGCCGGCAAGATGCCCGAGCTCGCCGACGTGTTCCCGCCGCGCGAGGGCCAGGCCGCCGCTCCGCCGGGGCAGGCCCCCATGACGCCACCGTCTGCCGCCGCGACGCTGCCGGCCGAATTCCGGGTGTGGGAGTTCATCGGCAGGGGCTGGGACATCGTCAAGCCGCACTGGCTCCCGCTGGCGGCCATGTTCTTGATCCAATGGGCTATGTTCGGCATTGTGCCGTACCTGGGCGCCTGTGCACAATTTATCATCGGCGGCGCCATCATGGTCGGCATCTGGAGAGCGGTGCTAGGGACGATTGACGGTCGCAAGCCGGACGTCGGCATGATGTTCCAGGGATTCGACCGCTTCGGAGACGCCTTCCTGGGGAGACTCGTCACGCTGGTCCTGTGCGCCTTGGGAATCGTTCCCGGGATCATACTGGGAATATTAGTGTTTCAAGGATTCCACCTCTTCGGAAATGACTTTCTGGCGAAGCTTGTCGCTTCGGTTCTCATCGCCCTCGGGGCCATTCCCTGCATCATCCTGGCCCTAAAATGGATGTTTACCTTCGCGGTGATCGGTGAGACCCCACTTGGGTTCTGGGAAGCGATGCGGGAGAGTTCGCGCCTGACGGAGGGATACCGATCGGGGCTTTTCCTGTTGGCCTTGGCCTGTGGCCTGGTCGCCCTCCTTGGTCTCCTGGTCTTTTGCGTGGGAGTCTTCGTCGCCTGCGCGGTCGACCTCGCTGCCCTCGGCCTGGCCTACCGGTTCCTGCAGGCGAAGAAGGGACAGGCGTCGCAGGCGCCGGCCTGAGCGCGGGGCCGCTCAGGCGCAACCGTCTCATCGTCGCGCTGGTCGCCGGTGCGTGCCTCGCCGGCGCGTTCGTGCTGCCTCCGGATCGACCGTTCGCCGTCGATGTCTGCCTCTGGCACCGCGTCACAGGCTGGCCGTGCCTGACCTGCGGCCTGACGCGCGCCACCTGCCTGTTCGCGCGCGGCCTTTTCAGGGAGAGCCTGGCCATGCACGCTGCCGGGTGGCTTCTGCTGTCGGGCCTGGCGGTGGCCGCCGCCTGGTCGGGGGCCGAAGCGGTTGCCGGGCGCGACCTCGGCGGCCGCCTCAAGGCGCGCCTCCTGGCGGCGTCCTTCTGGGCAGGCCTCGGGCTGTCGCTCGTCACGTGGCTGGGACGCCTGGCGGGGAACGGGGGAGCGGGCTGACGGGGCGGATCAGGCGGCGCTGGTCGCGGGCCGGACCGCGTCGCCCGCGGCCGGGACGGTGCGCCCCCTGGCCCACTCGCGCAGCGCCTCGATGGACTCGCGGCACGTACGGGACAGCGGGACCGCCTTGCGGATCTCCGCGAGGACGTGGGAGGTCGTGACCGGGGCGCGGTCGTTGAACGCGGAGTACAGGGCCGACACGATCGCCGCCTCGAGCTCCGCGCCGCTGAACCCCTCGCTTGCGGCTGCCAGCTCCGCCAGGCCGAATGCTTTCGGATCCAGGCTCCGCTTGGCGAGGTGCACCGCGAGGATGGAGCGTCGGGCGGCCTCGCCCGGCAGGTCGACGAAGAAGATCTCGTCGAAGCGTCCCTTGCGCAGCAGTTCGGGCGGAAGCGCCTGGATGTCGTTGGCGGTGGCGGTCACGCACACCGGCCGCTTGCGATCCTGCAGCCACGACACGAAGGTTCCGAAGATCCGGCGCGACAGGCCGCCGTCGGACTCCGTGCCGGTCCGGCCGGAGAACCCCTTCTCGATCTCGTCGATCCAGAGGACGCACGGGGCCATCGCCTCGGCCGTCGCCAGCGCGTCGCGCAGTCTCCGCTCGGACTCGCCGACGAACTTGTCGTAGAGCGCCCCGGCCTCGAGGCGCAGGAGCGGCAGCCCCCACTCGCTCGCCACCGCGCGGGCGCAGAGGCTCTTGCCGCAGCCCTGCACGCCGATCAGGAGGACGCCCTTAGGAGCCTCGAGCCCGTGCTTGCGGGCCTCGGGCGAGAATCCGGCGGCGCGCTTCTTCAGCCAGGTCTTCAGATTGTCGAGGCCGCCCACCTGCTGGAGGGTTGCGTCCTGCGCCTCGAGGTCGAGCACGCCGTCGCCCGCGATCAGGCTCTTCTTGCGCTCCAGGATGTGCTTGAAGTCCTTCTTGTCGAGGCGCAGGTCGTCCAGGGCCGCGGCCATGAGGACGCGCTGCGCCTCCTTCAGGGTCAGCCCGCGCAGCGAATCGATCAGCTGCCCGATCTCGGCGAGGGACAGGTCGATCTTGATCCGCTGCGGCGCTCCCAGCCCGCGCAGCGTGCGCACCGTGAGCTCGCGGAGCGCCTCCACGTCGGGCAGCTCGAGCCGGATGCGCGCCGTGCAGGCCTTCAGGTCGTCCGGGATGTCGATGGCCGGGGCGCACAGGACGAGGGTGCGCCGATCCTCCGAGAAGGACTGCCCGATGTCCCGGAGGGCCCGCAGGATCGCCGGGTCGTCGAAGTACTTGTGCAGATCGTAGAAGAGATAGACCGCCTCGGTCCGCATCCCGGCCGCCGCCTTCAGCGCCTGGGCCGGCTTCTCCGTCTCGTACAGCGGATCCCCCGCCCCCATGCGCGCCAGGCCGGTCGTCACCTTCCACTCGAAGAACGGCAGTTCCTGGCGCACCGAGGCCTCGGCGACGAGCGTGCGCACGCGCTCTTCCTCCGCGCTCTCGATCACCACGATCGAATTGTGGGAGGCGATGAGCAGCTCCAGGTCGCCGATGTTCTCCAGGGGTACCCTCCGCGAGGCGGGCCACGAGGCCGGTCGAAAATCTAATGCCTCGGCGCTCGTCGGGCAAGCGGCCGGGGGGGTTCGCCGGCCGCTCAGGCCGCCGAATTCTCCCCGGCGCCGGCCGCCGCGCGGGCGATCTCCGGGACCGCCTCGCTCGCCGGAGGCGCGGGGGGGACCAGGAGGGAAGGGGCCGGCTCCCAGGGATTGTCCTCCTGCAGCCCCTCGAGCGACACGTCGATGCCGTATGCCGCGAACGCCTGCCGGTAGGCGTCGAAGCGCGCGCGCAGGTGCCGGGCGGTCGAGCGGTAGCCGTAGTTGAGCATGGCGACGCGCGAGCCGTAGTTCAGGATGTTCTCCATGAACATGAACGAGTCGGTCGGGGGCGGCTCGATCAGGAAGATGCGCGATTCCGGGTGGTGGGCCCGGAAGCGCTCGAGACCCAGCGCCAGCTTCTCGCGCGCCGAGATCCGCTGGGTCTGGTCGACCACGAAGGTGATCCCCTTCTCCCGGATGCGCGAGCAGTGGCCGGAGAAGGTCGGAATCGCCACCCGGCCCGGATCGTTGTGCAGGGGGATGATGGGATTGACCAGGACCATGAACCGGGAGCCGCGCTCGATCGGCATGTCGACGTGCGCCACGCCCGCCACGCCGCCGTCGACGAAGTCGAGCCCCTTGAGGGTCACCGGCTGGAAGTACAGGGGCAGCGCGGAGGAGGCGGCGATGGCGTCGGAGATCGGGACGTCCCGCCACCCGGGCGTTCCGAACAGGACCTTGTCGCCGGTGTCGAGGTGGATCGCCGGGATGTACAGCTCGCGCGACAGCTGCTCGAAGGAGTTGACGCATCCCGGCCGCGACAGGAGGCGCATCAGGTACGCCTGGTACTTGTCGAGGCTGTAGAGACCGGAAGGCATGTTCTCCTCCAGGGCGTACAGCGCCCGCGCGACGGAGAAGACCTTGGGATTGCGGCGGTAGTACCGGAAGAGCGCCGGCACGACGCGGAGCGCCTTCATGACCGACGACTTCATCTCCTTCCAGTCGATCTCGATGATGTCGTCCTGCTTGAAGTTCAGGGGGGACTCGGTGTTGTGGATGATCGCCCGGCCGACGTCCCCCGGCGGCACGCGGTTGGCCATCAGGGCCGCGACCACCGCCCCGCCGCTGGTGCCGACGAAGATGTCGAAGTCGTTGACCCGGAAGGATCCGGAGAAGAAGTGATCCAGGGCCTGCAGGGCGCCGAACTCGTACATGGCGCCGGTGATCCCCCCGCCGGCCAGCACCAGGCTGAGCGCGGCGCGCGGCTCGCCGCCGCTCACGGGCGGGCCTCCGGAGCGGCCGCGGCCTCGGGCACCTCGACCGAGACGATGCGCCATTCGCTGTCGACGCTGAATCCCGCCATGAAGCTGCCCTTGATGCGGCTGCGCGCCTTGAGGACGATCCGCGTCCGGCGACCCTCCAGCACGGTGACGCGCGCGCCGTCCGACTCGATCAGGCGCCAGGTGCCCGATCCCGCCTGCTTGCCGGCGGCGGCCACCACGATGTTGTGGTTCCCCGCGTCGATCTGCAGGTCGTAGGCGTCCTTGCGATCCAGGTAGAGGATCTCGTGCCCCTTCACCTTCTCGGTCGCGCTGCCGGGGACCATCTGCAGCAGCTCGTGGCGCGGCGCCCCCTGGAGCGGGCTCCGCGTGTCCCAGTGGTCCGGGACATGATCGGCCGTGGTGCACAGGACGGCCAGGGCCATGTCGCTCATCTCGCCGACCTCCACGCCTCCCCGGCGCTCCAGTCCCTTCGGGAGCTTCCTGAGGGCGATGGCCGACCGTTCCGAGGGCTTGTCCCCCTCGTCCCCGGCGTCGAACTCGATCCGCAGGGATCCCATCCGGGCGGGCGCCGGCGTCGGCGCGGGGGGAGGCTCGGAGCGCGGCATGGCCGCCTGCCGCCGCCGCATCGCCTCGATGACGCGATCGGAGACTCCCGCCACCCGCAGCTCGCCGAGCAT
>Ga0070694_100002466_pt1 | contig 10926 bp, 5 predicted proteins | sample KBSK1251metaG_FD_65470 | JGI IMG/M metagenome (GOLD analysis project Ga0070694, IMG submission 65470) | Corn, switchgrass and miscanthus rhizosphere microbial communities from Kellogg Biological Station, Michigan, USA - KBS K1-25-1 metaG | ecosystem: Host-associated > Plants > Roots >... | reverse complement strand
TCCGAGGGTGTCGTGCAAAACGGAGCCGAGCGCGCCGCGTCGTCCGAATAATTTGAGGAGGATGAGGCCGGTAGCGACGGGCGGCATGACCAGCGGGAGCGACACGACGGTTTCGACCACGGATTTGCCTGGCCACTGGCGGCGGGCCAACAGCCAGGCCAGCCCGAGCCCGAGCGGTAGAATGGCCACGGTGCTGAGCGCGGAAACCCAGGTCGTAAACCAAACGATCTGCCATTCCTCCGGCGTCATCAGGCGATGGATGTGAGAGATTCCGCCGGTTTTGTCAAGAAATGGGACCTGTCTTGAGGCACTGCGGGCGTGTCTCCGGGCGTGTCTCCGGCGCTTTGTGTCTCTTGAGACAGTCTTCGCAGGGGTGCAACGCCGTTAGAAGGTGAAAGGCGTGTTTGGGGTCATCACGCTCTCTTCGATGCGAAAGAAGGGGGGCCAAAAAATTGGAATCCCGGCTGCTTAAACGGGCCCAGAAAGGTGAGTACCGTGAACACCAATAAACAACTCTTCAACGCGACCCGCACTGGGGTCGCTAGGTGGGCCCCTGCTGCTGCCCTGGCCCTTTGTCTTGTCCAGCCGACGCGGTCCGTGGCGCAAGGTTACACCGTGACCAATGTCGCCCTGCCTGGTGCCGCCGGAATTTCCGTTAGCGGCTTGAACGCCAGCGGGGAGATCGTCGGCACCATGGACACTGCGACCGACCCTTCGCGTCAACATGCTTTCTTCTGGGCCAACGGAGCGGGCTACGACTTGGGCACGTTGGGCGGCACCTTGTCGTTGGGCTATGCCATCAATAATCTTTCGCAGGTGGCGGGTTACGCCGCGCTCGGCAATGACCTCGCCTTCCATGCGTTCCGCGGCCTCGGCCATACGCTGACGGATCTCGGCACGTTGGGGGGCGCCAGCGTGGGCACTTGTCTGAGCGATTCCGGACATGTGGCCGGTTATTCGGATGTGGGCGCGACGGCCCTGCATGCGTTTCTGGTCCCGAACGGCGGCGCGATGCGTGACTTGGGTACGCTCGGCGGCTCGTCCAGTTCGGCCGTGGCCGTGAATGACGCCGGGCAAGTGGCCGGCAATTCGATGGTGGCCAACGATGCCGACAATCACGCCTTTCTGTACAGCGGTTCGCTGCGCGACCTGGGTTCCCTGGGCGGCACGTACAGCTTTGCCTTTGGACTGAACGCTTCCGGCTGGGTCGTTGGCGAATCGAGCACGCCCGACGAGGCGGAAACGCACGCATTCGTCTACGACGGAGTTGCCATGCGCGATCTGCATACTCTGGGCGGCACGTTCTCCAGCGCGTACTCCATCAACAATGCGGGTGACATCGCGGGTGATTCATTCACCAGCAGTAGTGACCTGCACGGGTTCCTTTATCGCGGCGGTCAGATGCAGGATCTCGGACACTTGGGCGGCAACCGTTCCAGCGTTTCCCAAATCAATAATGCCGGACAGATCGTCGGCACCTCACGGAACAGCAGCCAGGAAGACCGCGCGTTTCTCTGGCAGTCGGGAACGATGCGTGATTTGAACACCTTGCTCCCTGCGAACTCCGGTTGGGAACTTGCCTCCGCCATCTTCATCAATGACGCCGGCCAGATTGCCGGCCTCGGTGTTTATCAAGGCGTCCAGACCTGGTACGTGCTCACGCCCCGCACGCAGCAGAATCAGCCGCCAGTCGCTGATGCCGGACCCGACCAGGTTGTGCCCTGCCTCGAAACGTCGGTGGTGGTGACGCTGGACGGTTCGCGCTCGTCGGACCCCGACGGCGACACGTTGCAATTTCAGTGGTTTGAGGGCGGCGCCTCGTTGGGCACCGGAACCACCCTGAGCCATTCGCTCGCGCTTGGCTCCCATCTCGTCACACTTCGCGTGACGGACCCTGATGGTGCTTCCGCCGACGACACGGTCACCATCACCGTGGTTGATGCGGCGCCGCCCATGATTCAATGCCCGGCTGGGCAGACGGTCTCAGCCGGCGCGGATGGCCTGGCAGCGGTGCCGGATTTCCTGAGTGGCCTTGTGGTTGGCGACAACGGCACGCCGGCGGGGCAACTGGTCAAGGGGCAGGCGCCTTCTGCTGGCACTCGTTTGCCCTGCGGCACGCATACGGTAGTGGTGACGGTGACGGATTTAGCCGGGAACTCGGGCTCGTGCCCGGTAGGGTTCGTCGTGGTCGACACGACGGCTCCGACGATAGAAGTCTCTGGCCCGGTCCAAGTGAACGCGGGGGCCAACTGCCAGGCGACGGTGCCGGAGCTTTCCACCGTGATTGGCGTCAGCGACAACTGCACGCCGGCCAGCGCGCTGGTGTTCAGTCAGCAACCCGCGGCGGGCACCGTGGTGGGGGTGGGGAATCATCAAGTCGTGGTGACGGTGCGCGACGAGGCGGGCAACCAAAGCCAGGCGGTCGTGGTGCTGAATGTGGCGGACCGGACGGCGCCGGTCATCAGTTCCATCCAGGCGACGCCGAATGTCATTCGGCAAACGAATCGCAAGATGGTCCCCGTGATGGTGACCGTGGCAGCGTCCGACAATTGTGATGCGAATCCGCGTTGCCGGGTGGTCTCGGTGACGAGCAGCGAGCCGGTGACAGGTCAAGGCGACAACACGGCGCCGGACTGGGCGATCACGGGAGATTTGAGCGTGGAAGTGCGCGCCGAGAATGCCTCGAAGGATCAACCCCGAGTTTACACGGTGCAAGTAGTCTGCACCGATGCTGCCGGAAACAGTTCAACCGGCACAGTGACGATTTTAGTCGGAAAGTAATGAGGTAAATCAGGCAAGACGACACAGGGCGCGGCGATAACTCGCCGCGCCTTTTTTGTCGCGGCTCTCGGCAGAGAGCCGCTGACTCAAAAGCTCTGCGAGGGCATCAGAAAGACGAGAGTGTGTGGAGGAATGGAAGAGTGCGGCGGCCAGCCGACCGCCGCTACGGCAAGGACATGGCCTTGGCCAGGCTGTTCCACCAGGCATCGTGCAGTTCGGCCAAGGGCCATTGAAATTCGCCATTGGGCGTTTGGATGGAGAGGAGATCCCCACCAACGGTGCCCAGACGATGCGCCGGGACGCCCAGCAGTTTCGCGCGTTCGATGACCTTCACGGCATCCAACGGTTTGGTCGTCACCACCACCCGGCTTTGCGTCTCGCCAAAAAGCAGCGCGTCGAGTCGCGGTGCGGCGCCGGAACTCCCTGCCGCGGCCAACGCCGTAAGCTCCAGGCGCGCGCCAATGAGCCGCGGAGTCTCTCTGGCAATTTGTTGGCTGATGCAACTCTCCGCCACAGCCACGGCCAGGCCACCGTCACTGCAATCGTGAGCGCTTTTGAGCAGACCCGATTGGATGAATCCGAGGAGCGTGGTGTGCAGCGTCTTGGCCTGTTCCAAATCGCATCGTGGCGGCGTGCCTGTCTTTTGACCATGCACCACCTGCAGAAAGGCGCTGCCGCCCAGTCCCTGCCAGGAGTCCTGCTGGTCCACCGGGTCGCCTAGCAGGATGATCACGTCGCCCTCATCCTTGAACCATTGGGTGGTGATGTGCTCGGCTCTCTCGATCAATCCCACCACCGCAACGGTGGGAGTGGGATCGATTGGGCCGGCGGGGCTCTGATTGTAAAGGGAGCAATTGCCGCCCGTCACTGGCGCGTGAAAGGCCCGGCACGCTTCCGCCAACCCGCGCACGCTCTCACGCATCTGCCAGAATAATTCCGGATTGTGCGGATTGGCCATGTTCAGGTTGTCGGTGACACCCAGCGGGACGGCGCCCGCACAGGCCAGGTTGCGGCAGGCTTCGGTGACGGCAGCTTTGCCGCCCTCATAGGGGTCGAGGTAGACGTAGACGCCGTTGCAGTCGACGGTCATGGCCACGAATTTTTCCACGGGCGCCGCCGAGCCGGGGCCGCCGGTCGGCGAGGACGCGGGTGCGGCGGTGACGTTGGGGAGGCTATCGGCCTTGAGCCGGAGGACGGCGGCATCGCTGCCAGGGCAGACGACGGAGCCGTCGCGCACCATGTGGTCGTACTGGCGATAGACCCAATTCTTTGAGGCGATGCTTGGCCAGGCCAGCACGCTTTTGAGTTGGGGCACGACGTCGCGGGTATCGGGAATCGAGGTGAGGGTGGCGGCGCGTGTCTGTGCCAGGTAAGCAGGTTCTTTGGCTTCGCGGTGGTAGATGGGCGCCTCGTCGGCCAGTTTCTTGGCGGGAATATCCGCCACGACGCGGCCGTGATGTTTCACCACCATCCGGCCGGAGTCGGTGACGAAACCTATCTCGGCCCACGGCAGGTCCCATTTGTCGAAGATGCGTTTGACCTCTTCCTCGCGGCCTTTCTTGACGATGATGAGCATCCGCTCCTGCGATTCGCTGAGCATGATCTCGTAGCTGGTCATGTGCGGGGCGCGTTGGGGCACTTGGGCCAGCTCGATTTCGATGCCGGTGCCGGCGCGCGCCGCGGTTTCGCACGTGGAACAGGTCAGTCCCGCAGCGCCCATGTCCTGGATGCCGGCGACCGCGCCGGTGGCAAGCAGTTCGAGGCAGGCTTCGCAGACCAGCTTTTCCATGAACGGATCGCCGACCTGTACTGCGCCGCGCTGTTGTTCGGCGGATTCTTCGGTGAGATCCTGCGACGCGAACGCCGCGCCGGCCAAGCCGTCCCGCCCGGTCGCCGGGCCGACGTAAAAGACCGGGTTGCCGATGCCATGAGCTGCGCCGCGGGCAATTTGCTCATGGCGCAAGACGCCCAGGCAAAAAGCGTTTACGAGCGGGTTGCCTTCGTAGGAGCGGTCGAAATACACCTCGCCGGCGATGGTGGGAATGCCGAAGCAGTTTCCGTAATGGGCGATGCCGCTGACGACGCCGCTGAAGAGGCGCCGATTATTGGCGGCGTCTGCTTCGGGGGTGTTGGGTCCAGGCGTGATGGGGCCGAACCTCAGGGAGTTAATGGCCGCAACCGGGCGCGCGCCCATGGTGAAAATATCGCGCACGATGCCGCCGACGCCGGTGGCGGCGCCTTGGAACGGTTCCACGGCGCTGGGGTGATTGTGTGATTCGATCTTAAAGGCGATGGCCAGGCCGTCTCCGATGTCGATAATGCCGGCGTTCTCTTCGCCGGCGCCCACGAGGATTTTCGGGGATTTGGTGGGGAATGTTTTCAGCAGCGGGCGCGTGTTCTTGTAGGAACAATGTTCGCTCCACATCACCGAAAAGATGCCGAGCTCCGTGTAGGAAGGAGCACGCCCCAGAATCTCTTGGATGCGAGAGTATTCCTCAGGGGTGAGGTTATGCTTCTGGACGAGTTCAGGGGTGATGGCCGGTTCCTGCATCAGTGTAAAGCGTTCAAATCGAGTCGATGTCCCGTCTTCGGGTCAACAGAACAGGTTCAGGCTAACAAGAGAAGACGGGAACACCAGTGAAATTGCGATGAGCCCCTCTGCTGGGTAGTTTCAATCGGTTCATGCACGCGAACGGGCCATGAACTTGGCGCTGAAAGAATGGCCCTCACCCCCAGCCCCTCTCCCATCCGATGGGAGAGGGTGGCCGCAGGCCAGGTGAGGGTTCGGTTCCTGGAGAGAGTTTCATAGTCCTTCTTACTTTGAGGTGCCCGGTCAATAAATGCGGCGGTCTGCCGACCGCCGCTACGTGGGAAATCAGCCTTTCCTTCCAGCGCTGATTCCGTTACATAGTGAGGCCGATGCTCTCCAAGCGTTCTGTTACCGCATTCGTGTCGGTCGCCATTGCGTTCGTCGCCTCTGTTTACCCGGCCTGGAGCCAGCTCACATTGCCGGAACAGCATCCCGTCGTGGGAGCCCGCATGCCCGCTCTGAGCCCCGATGGACGTCAGTTGGTCTTCGTTTACCGCGGCGATCTGTGGGTGGTCGCCTCCCGGGGCGGACGCGCCCAACCGCTCACCCAACACCTCGAAGCCGACGCCTTCCCGGTCTTTTCACCGGACGGCCAGTGGGTGGCATTTGCCAGCAAGCGCACGGGCAATTGGGATATCTTCGCCGTTCCCGTGGAGGGCGGTCCGGCCCGTCAGTTGACGTGGCATGGGGGCAGCGACCTCCCGCAAGCTTGGAGCCCGGACGGCAAACAGATTCTCTTCGCCAGCAAGCGCGATTCCGGCAATTTCGCCATCTTCGCCGTCGACGTGAACACATTGGGCACTCACCTGTTGCTGGAAGATTACGCTCAACTCTACGGCCCGAACTACTCGCCGGACGGCAAGAAGGTGGTTTATGGACGCTACGGGTTCCACTGGACGCGTCCGCGATATCACGGTTCGGCGGCGCAACAGATCTGGTCATTGGAACTGGCGACCGGCGAACGGCGTGCCCTCACGACCAATCAGTTTCAGCACTTGTGGACGCGGTGGATGCCGGACAACCGGCGTTTGTTGACGGTCACGGTGGCGGCGGGCACGCCTTCGGCGAGTCCCTTGCAGCAGACGGTCGACCCGATCGTCGATACGCCGGAACGGACGCCGAACCTCTGGCTGCTCGAGCCGGGCGGCGCCTCGCGGCAACTGACGTCGTATACCGGAGGGTCGGTGCGATTTCCCACCGTCGCACAACGGTCGGGCGACATCGCCTTCGAGTACGAATCCGACCTTTACCTGCTGCGCGATGGGGCCACGGAACCCACGAAGCTCGAGATTGTCGTGGCCGCCGACGACAAGCAAACCACGCGGCGGCGGGAGAAGCTGGGAAGCGGCGTGACCGAAGCGGAGTTGTCGCCGGATGGCAAGAAGTTTGCGTTCGGGTTGCGGGGCGACATCTGGACGATTGGGTTGGAGAAGCCGAAAGGCGTGGCCGGCCGTAATGCGGATTTGGCCAAGCGGCTGACGGATTGGGTGGGCGACGATTCGGACTTCAGTTGGTCTCCCGACGGCAAGCGGCTTTATTTCACCTCGGACCGGGAATTCACGACGCGGCTCTATGAAATGGAGCTGGCTACGATGAAGCCGACGCTGTTGTGGAACCGGGAGGAGAACTTGACGCGGCTGACCGTCTCGCCCGACGGCAAGCGATTGGCTTTTTGGGTTTCGGGCCAAGAGGGTGGGTTGTATACGTTCACGATGGAAACGCGGGAAGCGCGCCGGATGGTGGCGTTGCCGGGGCCGCAATGGCATGGCTTGGGGGGCGGCGACTTTGCCTGGTCACCGGACCAGAAATGGATGGCCTACGCGGCGCGGAGCCAGAGCCGGGCGTGGAACATATTCATCGTGCCGACCGAGGGCGGCATTCCGGTGAATGTGACGCGTTTGTATGCGCAACATTCGGAGCCGGCTTGGTCGCCCGACGGTAAATACCTGTTTTTCCAGAGCAGCCGTGAAGGCGAAGGGCTGTATGTGCTGCCGCTGCGCAAGGAGCCGGTGCGCAGCTCCGATGTCGACCTGAAGTTTGAAAAGCCGGGAACCAACCTGGTCGTGACGATCGATTTCGAGGACATCTCGCGACGCATCCGCAAGCTTTCCTCCCAATCACCCCAGGCCGATCTGATGGCCGGCCCGGATGGCACGCTCTACTTCATTTCCGACAACGATATCTGGTCGGTCAGCTACGACGGCAAAGACACGCGCCGTCTGACCACCGGCGGAGGCAAATCGGCTTTGCGCATTTCGCCCCAAGCCAAGAAAGCCTCCTACATCCAGGGCGGCGAGCTCTACACGATGAACCTGGACGGCAAATCGTCGGAGAAAGTCACCTTCAGCGCTGAGTGGGAACGGGATGTCCGGGCCGAACGCCGGGCGGCGTTCACGCAATTCTGGAACGGTTATCAGCGCGGATTTTACGACTCAAATTTCCACGGACGCGATTGGGCCGCCATTCGCAGTCGCTACGAGCCGATGTTGGAGGGGGTGGAGACACACGAGGAATTCGCCACGTTGCTGCAGATGATGATTGGCGAGCTGGAATGTTCGCACTCGGAAGTTTCCTCCGCCACGGGCGCTTCGGCGGGCACTCCCACGGCGCCCATCACGCCGCAGCTGGGTTTCAAGTTCGATTACAGCTTCGAGGGGCCGGGGGTGAGGATCAAGTCCGTGCCGGCCGGCGCGCCGGGCGCCTACGACAAAACGGCGTTGCATCCGGGCGACGTGGTGCTGGCCATCAATGGGCAGGATGCGAACCTCGATGAACGGCTTTACCAACTCATCAATGATCGTCAGGACCGCGAGTTCGAGTTTCTGGTCAGCACCAACGGCTATCGCACCGTGACACGGACGGTGAATTACAAGGTGATGACGGAAGCGGAGTGGACCGAGTTGAATTACCGCAATCGCGTGGAGCGCCTGCGCAAGCACGTGGAAAGCAAGAGCGCCGGCAAGATTGGCTATCTGCACCTGGCAGCCATGGGGATGAACAACCAGCTCAAATTTGAACGCGAAGCCTACGAATACCTGGCCGACAAAGAGGCCATGATCATCGACGTGCGCTTCAACAGCGGCGGCAACATCTCGGACACCTTGATCGATTGGATCGAACGCAAACCGCATGGATATTTCCGTCCGCGCGATGCCGCGGCGGAGACCGCCCCCTATCATGCGTGGGAGAAGCGCTGCCTCGTGGTGATGAACGAGCACAGTTATTCCAATGGCGAGATGTTCCCCAACGCGATGCGCACGCGCGGCTTGGCGCAGCTCCTGGGCATGCCGACGCCGGGCTATGTCATTTGGACCACCGAAATGCGCCTCGTCGATGGCACCGGTGCCCGCATGCCGCAGAGCGGCGTGTTTCGTCTCGACGGCACCAACATGGAGAATCAAGGAGAGCAACCGGATATCCTGGTGCCGATGAGCCCCGCCGATTGGCTGGCCGAGCGCGACCCGCAACTCGACAAGGCCATCGAACTGCTCCTGGGCAATTCATCCGAGAAGGAGCGGGCCCGCACGGCCAGTGGGCCCGCGAGTGATTAGCGGCTGGGCACCATGAAATGAGGCCTGAAGCGCCGCGCGTGTGGAGCGCGTGGCCGGCTTTCCCGCCCCAACGGTGCGGAGACAGATTTTCCTCCATCAGCCCACCGTGATGAGCACGTAGGTCTTTTTTCCTTTCCGCAGCAGGAGGTAGCGGCTGAAGAGGCAATCGGCGCTGGTGAGGTGACGTTGCGCGTTGGGTTCGCGGACGTTATTCACGTTGATGCCCCCGCCTTCGAGATCTTTGCGCGCTTGGCCTTTGCTGGGGCACAGGCCGGCGTGAACCAGCAGTTCCACCAACGGCATGCCAGCGCCTTGCAGCCGCGATGGCTCGAGGGTTTTGCCCGGAATTTCGGCGGCGAGTTCGTTGAACGTGCCTTCGCTCAATCCTTCCAGACCGCCGCCAAACAAGACGTCACTGGCGCGAATCGCCTCGCGCGTGGCGCTCTCGCCATGGACGAGAGCGGTCATTGCCGTGGCCAGAGCCCGGTGAGCAATGCGCGCGCCGGGATTCTCCTGGTGCTGCCGGTCCAAGTCGTCGATTTCCGCGGCCGACGAAAAGGTGAACAAGCGCAGATACCGCGCGACATCGCGGTCATCGGAATTGATCCAGTATTGGTAGAAGCGATAGACGCTGGTGCGGCGTGCGTCGAGCCAGACGGTGCCGCTTTCGGTTTTTCCGAACTTCGAGCCGTCGGCCTTGGTGATCAGGGGCTGGGTGAGGCCGTAAACGGTGCGGCCGAGTTTTTTGCGGCAGAGTTCAATGCCGGCGGTGATGTTGCCCCACTGATCGCTGCCGCCGACCTGCAGTTCGCAATTGTGCTCGCGGCAGAGGTGATAAAAATCGAAGGCCTGCAGCAGCATGTAGCTGAACTCGGTGTAGCTAATGCCCACCTCCCGATCTTCCATCCGGGCGCGCACGCTCTCCTTGGCCACCATCATGTTGACCGAAAAATGCTTGCCGATGTCGCGCAGGAAATCGAGGTAGCTCACCCCGGCGGTCCAATCGGCGTTATCGACCAGGCGGGCCGGGTTGGTCCGCGTCTCGAAATCGAGCCAGCGGCAAAGCTGCTCCTTTTGGTTGGCGATGTTGGATTGGATCACCTCGCGCGTCAGCAGCACCCGTTCGGCGCTCTTGCCGCTCGGATCGCCAATCGAACCGGTCGCGCCCCCCGCCACCGCAATCGGATGATGACCCTGCAGTTGAAATCGCCGCAGCACCAGCAACGGCACCAAATTGCCCACATGCAGGCTCGTGGCCGTCGGATCAAAGCCTGCGTACAGCGTGAGCGGCCCGCTGGCCACCCTCTTCTTCAGTTCGACGGCGTCGGTGCAATCGTTGATCAACCCGCGCCACTGCAATTCGTCGTAGATGTTTTCGGTCGCCATGGCCACGTTCCGGCAGGTGGGCTGCGTCAATCGCGGAAGTTACTGAATTGAAGTGCGACGGGAAATTCGTGACCGCGGACGGCCCCGATGACGGATTGGAGATCGTCCCGGCTTTTGCCCGTGACGCGGATTTCCTCGCCTTGAATCTGGGTGGTGACTTTGAGTTTGAGGTCGCGGATGAAACCGGTGATTTCTTTGGCGATGGGGGTTTCGATGCCTTGTTTGATGCAGATGAGCTGGCGGGCATGGCCCAGCGGGGAGATATCCGGCTCTTTGGCGTCGACGCATTTCATGCTGATGCTGCGCTTGGCCAGTTTGCCGAAGACGATCTCGGCCAGGGCTTTGATTTTGAATTGGTCATCGGCGGTGAGCTTGATTTCGTTCTTATCGAGAACGATTTCGGCCTTGCTGTTTTTGAAATCGAAGCGATTGGCCAGTTCTTTCTTGGCGGTATTGACCGCGTTCTCGATTTCCATCGAGTTTACCTGCGAAACAATGTCAAACGAAGGCATGGGGCCAGTGTATCGGGTGGCGGCAGGAATGTCCATGGTAGCGGCTCTGGGCCGAGAGCCGGGGGCGCATCTTGGCACTGCCCCGTAGCGCAGGCTTCCAAGCCTG
>Ga0070694_100002464_pt1 | contig 10928 bp, 24 predicted proteins | sample KBSK1251metaG_FD_65470 | JGI IMG/M metagenome (GOLD analysis project Ga0070694, IMG submission 65470) | Corn, switchgrass and miscanthus rhizosphere microbial communities from Kellogg Biological Station, Michigan, USA - KBS K1-25-1 metaG | ecosystem: Host-associated > Plants > Roots >... | reverse complement strand
GTAATTGTTTGCCGAGTTCAAGCGAACGCGCGGCGGCTTCTACGGGTGTCATGTCGCCAATGCGTTTGATAATTTCAGTGAATGACTCCCCGCGCTTGGGTGCGCCTTTCGGGTTTCCTGATTGGCCGGGCTTCCAGGTCTGCGGGCGCTTCTTGGCCGCTTCCCTTTGTGAAGCCTTTCTGTTTTCAGAAATGGTTTTACCTTTAGGCATTGTCTAACTTCTTTTCTTCCATCACCCGAAAGCACCGCCCGCAAACGGAAATCTCTTTGTGTTCCGCGCCCACGTCAGACAACCGCTTGCCGGGGATGTGGCCGAACTGCTCACACTTCATCTTGCTCAGTTGCATTTGAATATTCACTCTCGCGTGATTGGACACCGCGCCGACGAACTTGGCCGAACGCTGGCTGATGCGGGCTGTGTGTCTCATAGTATTCTATCGCTTATATCAAGCTTTTCATTTGGATAAGCGAAACGTTCAAATATCGGATTGAAAGCCGCCCCAATAGTTTTCTGAGCTTCTAGTATATCTTGCTCAAACTCTTCAAATGCTTTTCCGGGATTCCTGACATTGAACCGGGATGTGCCACTGCTAAAGCTCATTGACCCCGCATCACCTTCCCCGCGCGGCCCGCCGCAGTCTACACACTTGCGCGAGTCCCGGTGTTGTTGTTGTCCACAGTAGTCACAGCGCCACATGTTCATTTCCCGTCTCCCATCACTGCCCGCAGTAACCGCGCCTGCCGCCAGAGCTTGCGGGCGTCGGCGTAGGCTTTGAGTACGATCAGGGTGTAAGCGGCGAAGAGTGCCAGATACCAGCGCTTCATTCGAGTTCAATCTTTAGCAGTGGTTCTAAAACTTCTATCGCTTGAACGAGTTGCGGCGATGTCTCTACCGCCTTGCCCCTAAGGGTTGTGATGACGATATTGATACTCTCCAGCATCTGGCCCATCGCGGAAGAAAGTTGTTGGAGTTCGTAGGCGTCAAGTTTCGCATACCACTTCGCGGCGGCGTTGGGATGGTGGGCGACTAAAGTTAGCGCGGTGCAGACAAGTTCCGCCTTGCGGTCAACCTTCGCCTGTGGCCCGGTGCCGTTCATGTCGCTCATATCGTGCGCCTATCCGGGTCTTCGGCTTCCTGTTCGGCGGCGTGTTGCTTTTCTTGTTCGCGGCCTTCATGCTGGCCTTGCTCACGCATCAGGGCCAAGAGTTCGCTCATGCGCGAGTTCACGAGTCCATGAACCTGGTCAATCTTGAGTAGCGCGACCAGTGACGTAATCGTGGGCGTGATAAACGCGATGACTACCCCCAACAGCAACATCGCATCAGTAGGACGTAGAACCACGATAGCGACTAAAGCCGCTAGCGCCATTCCCACTGTAGCAATGATACTGAGATAGAGTCCGCGTTGTTTCATGCGCTAGATAATGAGACTGAGAGTCAGGCACGCGAACGCCAGACACATCCAATTCGCGCGCGGGACAATGTTCATGGCTACGCCTTCGCCTTTAGCGGTTTCACAAACAAGAGATAGGTGCTCTGGTTTGCAACGAGCGCGGCGATGAGCGTGGTGAGCGCCAGCGGCCAATCGGCGGTGATGCACGCCACCGCACCCTTGCAGTTATAGAGCAAGGTTCCGGCGGTAACGAGAACAAGCAGGATGCCGGTCACGGTAACTTTTTGTGGATTGGGAAGCGGGGTGTACCAGGCGTTGACGAAAGGCAGGTAAGCAAGTAGCAGAGACAGGACGATAGCGGCGGTACTGGCAATGGCTTCGGGGGTCATATTATTTTCTCCTAATTCGTTCACTCAGGCGCGGGGCTGGCCGTGTGTGGAAACAAGGGGTTGACCCGAACATCACATTCTCTGAGAGTTGTGGCGCGGCCCCGCGCCCGTCATCAGGGAATAGTTTATCCTGTTTTTGCCATAGCGCAAGTAGGGGTTAGAAATACAAAAGCGCCAGCCCAGGAAATCTCTCACAATAACCCGGTCTGGCGCTCCGGCGCGAGTGCGCCTGCGTACACATCCACCCGTATTATAAATCAATTCATGGGACTTACAATCAGAGCGGGTTGACCGGATATAACATCTTCTTCGGAATATCCAGCCGCTATAAGTTCAGGGGTTAGTTTCTCTAGACCAACTTCCCCGCTCCATTTTGTGCGGGCCTTGTAAATCCCGGTTCCCAAATCACTCAATGGCGAATATGAGTTCCCTTCCGAGTCTTTAGCCATCACCACTATTCGATCTGGGTCTTCCTTTTCCAAAAGTTCAATGAGTTCTTTTACTGTCATTTCCTATCTCCTTGTATCCCTAAGCGCCTGCCGTGCCCGCATCTCCCGTTTGCGTTCCGCGTCCTTGCGGGCCTTGACTTCCGCCCACTGCTCACGCGAACGATGCGGGCCGGTGCGGTAGCCCCGACACACGACGCACTTATGCCGGGGGTCGGGGTCGATCTGGATGCCGAGCTTGTTGTCGTTGCACTCTTCGCAAAAGATAAGGCGTCTGTCCATGTTTTGTATCCTGCTAAACCTGCTAACCTGCGTTTTCCTGAGAAAGTTGCCAACCTGCTACCGTGATTTTTGCGCGTGGGATTGGGTCGGGTGGAAGATTGGGAAGGGGGGATAGGTCAATCACCCGCGCAAACTCCCCAACATCCACTACCAGCCGAGTAGACCCGCCCTTTCCGGTGTTGTCTATCACTTTCAATTCCCGCAACAGGCCAATCACCCGGTCATGCCCCAACTGCCAGGGGCGCTCAGTGGCCGGGTCTTGAATGAGTTTGTAAGTCAGGCAGTTAGGGCGTGAGAACGGTTGACGCACACCGCCCCGCTCCAATTCAATACAAGACGCGACGTAGGTTTTCAGGATAGCCCGCCAGTTGTTTGCGCGTTGATAGTTCTCGACGTGTTTCTCTGCCAGAGCGGGCGCACTCGGTTGGATCAATAGCATCGGCCCTATACTTGACGGCGATAACCCCATCTCAAATAACTTTTTGGCGTGCTCCTGTTCAACCTTATCCCACTCACGGCGCTCAAACACTTGCTTGGCTACCAGTGCGCCTTTCTGGAAATAGAATAGGGATATAAGCGCCGCTCCAAACAATATCAGGACGAACACCACCGCCCCGCCATACCATACCCATTGCATAGCGTTGGCCCGATATACACTTTCCGATATGGCGCGGTTGTTGTCGGCTATCCTGGCCTGAGTATCCGACTCTAATACCGCAAGCGCCTGCATAGTAACCGTGAGCGCGTTCTGATGATCCAGTGATTCAGTTGTGGCGCGGGCGGCAACGTTTGAGTTGGCGTCTTGCGTGGCGATGTTTGAATTAGCGGTGGCCGTGAGCGCGGGCGGGATGAATGTCTGCGTAAGAGATTGGGCATACTCGTATTCCTTTGCGGATTGGGTAGAGGGTTGCGCGGTGGCTTGCGCGAACTGAGCCATTACAGTGGCGGTGGTCAGGGCGTTGTAATACGACGCTCCCCCATTAGGGTCAAGCTGGGGGGCGCACGAAGCGCAAACTACAATCACGAGCAGGCTAATTCTTTTCATTCTTGAAGTAGGCGTCCACCGCCCGGCGCACGATCTCCGCCTGGCTGACGCTTTCGCTTTCCGCCGCCGACTCAATCAGTTCCACCTGGGCGGGCAGGAAACCATAGGGCTTGTAAATCATGCGCTTCTCATACGGGCGTTTGGGTGCGCCGGGTCGCTTGGTTGTCTTTTTAGTAGGCATAGGGGTATTATATAGGGAATTACGTAAAAATCAATAGGGGAAAACTCGCAAAAATTGGCCCTTGACAATTGGTAGTTATCCTATATAATGTAATTCATAGACGCGCAACAACTACCGGAGACAACGAAATGCCCACCCCAACCCCCGTCGCCACCTTCGACCACCTGCCCGCCGAACTCGCCGCCAAGTGCGTCCGAGTTCAGGAAAAGTATCCCGACTTCTCGATTGACCAGGTGATGCGCGAAGCCCGCTTCCTGCTGGCCCGCAAAGCCGACCGGGACGCCATGACGCTGGAGCAGTTGGACGCCGAAGCGCATCAGACCGAAAACGAACTCGCGCACGCCGACGACGCCAACCAGTACCGCGCCTTTAGCAAGCGGGCGATGTTGAAATAATTCACCAGTGGCCGCATTCACAGCACCCGACGCCAGAGTGAGTCCCACCTGACAGCGCGGTTAGGAACAATCCCCGGCCCGGTAACGAGTGTTCGCGCATCGCGCAAAAAGCATTGACGGCGGTTCACTCAGTTACCAACTTTTTAGGAGACGCAGACAATGAAAACTCAGATCAGCAATATCAATGCGAACGCAACTAACGACGTTTACCAGAAACCATTGAACCCAACGCTTATGCGCGTGCCTGTGTGGGTTTCTCGTGGTCGGTATATTCAAGACTCTACGCTTCCCGTCCAACGCGGATATTACTTGCGCCAATCTAGTCCTTCTTACTTGCGTGTGATTTGGGCTATGTTGCGATTGGCCGAGCTTGCATTGAAAGCCAATAACGATGAAACCTAATAATCGCCCGCACCCGTCCGAAAGCGTTGAAAGCATTTACGCCAAATGCCTACTCTGGATAAACGGCGCATCGTTCACCGAGCGCCTGCAAGGGTTCCGCGAAGACGCCGCCCGCCTGAAGCAAGAGAAGGCGAAGGCGGGTAAGCGCGTGCGGGATAGCAAGAGCCGCACCGAAGGATAACCCCATGTCCTACCACTCCCAACTCGACGCCGAAACCCGACTCGCCCGCGAAGCGTCTGATGCAGATGACGAAGGCGCGGAAACTGAAATGGAGAATGCTATGTCTGGCTCATGCACCGCACACCATCCCGTTTACGGTTCCTGCCTTTGTGACAAACCCAAGTTTCACACCGGGGAACATTCAACCCTGTATCGCGAGAAGGGCGCGAAATATTCTCACCGCTTCAACTGGCCCCAGGAACAAAAAGAGTTTTTGGATACGCTGGCCGACAACACCGCCGAACTCGACCAGATGGAGCGGGAAGAGTTTGAACCCACCCACCCGCAGACAAAGTTACGCCGCGTCCGTCTTTCGGAAATAGCGCCCGACGGATTGGAGTAACCCATGATACCCGCCGCTCTTACCCCCTACGCCCTGTTCGGCATCGCCTTCGGTTTCGTGTTCGGCCTGTACGTCCTGGCCCAGGTGATTGAGTGGTTGACGGGAAAGAAGATACTTTAGGAGAATGGTAATTAGGTGTTGACTTGAAAGGGGGATGGGTATAATATAAGTCTACCCGCGAGAACGCCGACTGACTATCGGCGGGATGGGTAAACAAGAATAAATTGACTGAGGCGCTAAACTCCTTTTTTCGGGAGCGGATTGGTTCTAGCGCCCTTGTCAGGCGCGAGCCTCAGTCCTCCAGTCCGTTTCCGAAAGCAGGAGTTTTTTTATGGGCAAGCCATTCAACAACAAACTCAGTTTAGAGATTGACCGCGCCGTGATCGGATTAGAAAACTCAAGCGGCCTATCCCGTATCATCTGGCGTATCAGATTCTGGTTTCTCACAAGGGGGATACCGTGAACTCACCACTTCCGACAATTTTACAGCAAGCATTCCCTGGACTACTGCACGTCAAACAGTACACCGCGAACGAGTGGCGCTCTGAGTGTCCGGTATGCGGAGACGCGGGACACGCGGGCCGGGACGCGCCAGATAGATTTGTGATGCGCTATGACGGAGATAGGTCTCGGGCGTGGTGTCGGAAGTGCGATTACACCGCATTCGCTGTAAACGTTATTCGGGATGGCGGCGCTCACGATATTACGGCGGAAGAACTGCATGAGATTAGTGAACGCGCCCGCATTGAGCGCGATAAGCAAGCCCAAGCACTACAGGCGCGTCTATCCGAGTTCACCACGCAAGAGTTATGGATTGAACTCAACCGACGCATGACGGAAGAGAATCGGCAATGGTGGGCGACGCGCGGTATACCTTCCGATTGGCAGGACTTCTGGAAGCTGGGATACCGATCCGATAAAGACGCCTACAGCATTCCTTATTTTGACCAAGACTTTCACCCCGTCACCATTCAGTACCGACTCACACATCCGCCACAACCAAACGATAAATACCGCTGGGAGTATGGCCTGCACTCAGCCGCCTATATCACCCGTCCCGATATGCCGCTATCCGGCCCGGTGTTGATATGCGAAGGCGCGATCAAGGCGATGGTCGCTCACTTGGCCGGGACAGGTGGAAAGATGCAGACCCTGGCTGTTCCCAGCAAGGCCGATTTTGCCGACGTTGAAACGCTGATAGAAAAATGTGGGACGGTGTTTGTCTGCCTTGACCCCGACGCCAAAGACAGAGCGCAGGAATTGGCGACCAACATCGGCAAGCGGGCCAGGATCGTTGACCTGCCTGGAAAGATTGACGACTTGATATTGGGATACGGATTAGGACAACGCCGACTAAGAATGGCGCTGAAGTATGCGAGGCCGATATGAAAAAGGTTTTTGTTTCCAACTACACCATGATCCCAAATGCCATCATAGACTCAATGGGCGAAATGACAGAATGCGAGTTCAGGGTGGTTATGGCAGTGGCGCGCAAGACTTTTGGCTGGCAAAAGTATAAGGACAGAATTAGCCTATCCCAACTAAAGGAATTGACGGGACTGAGCAAGCAGGGTGTCATTGATGGGATAAGTTCGGCAATCGAACATGAATTGATTGAGCGCCACCCCGCCGGACAATCTTTTGAATACTCAATACTGGTAAACGAAGTAGACCAGTCAGAATATAAAACTAGTCAACGTAGTAGACCAGCACTAGTCAACGTAGTAGACCAGTTAGAGCCTGAACTAGTCAACGTAGTAGACACACAAAAGAAAGGTTTAAAGAAAGAGAAAGAAAAGGGCGAAACAACTGCTGATGCACTTGCCCGCACCATAAAACTCTATGAGTCAAACTTCGGCATGATAACACCTATGATTGCCGAAGAACTTTCTACCTTCCTGACCGAATATCCTGAAGAATGGATAGGGAATGCCTTTCGGGAAAGTGTGACCGCCGGGGTTAGGAAACTCCGCTATGTGGAAGCCATCCTGAAGCGGTGGAAGTCCGACGGATACAAGTCTGAGCGCCCCGGTAAGAATAACCAACCCCTAGAACGCGAATTGCCTTTCAAGGTCTAACCCATGCCAGATAATTTTCACCCATCCGACGTTCTTTTCCTGCCCAGTGAAGCCGCCGCCGCCACACGCGCCGAACTTGAATACCGACGCGATCACAAGGCCGATGGTATCTCAATCGGAATTTCAGAGATTGACCGCGTTCTCAATCCACTGTTGGCCGATAACCTTGTTACCATTCTTGGCAGGCCTGGCGGCGGCAAGACTGGATTTATGATGCGCTGGGCCAGGACGCAGGCCCAAGCCATCTCAAAGCGCGGGGAGGAAAACAAGGTGGTGTTGTATATCACCTACGAACAGTCGGTAGAAGACCTGACCGCTTTCAACGTCGCCGCCAACCAGAGAGTTAGCATGGAAAAGCTGGCACGCGGAAATACCGAACCTGCCGAATGGGAGAAGGTTATTCGCGCCTTGACTTCCAACATCGGATTGCCGCTGGCGATTATCGGCCACAGCAAGGAGCGCCGTCAACGCCGCCCGCGCCTGACTATGACCAATGTTTTACAAAGCATTGAGTATATGATTGACGAGCGCGGAGTAACACCACACATGATTTTTGTGGACTATCTTCAACGCATACCCGGCGAACAATACAAGGGCGATAGGCGAATGGAAGTATCCGAGTCGCTTGACCGTTGCAAGGATGGTGCGCTCACCTATGGCGCTCCCTGGATAGTCGGCGTTCAAGCTAAGCGCGAAGTAGACCGCCGCGCCTTGCCCGTCCCGGTTCTGGACGACGGACAGGAAACGAGCAACATTGAGCAGGCCAGCGATTGCGTCTTTTCACTCACCCGGCCCAGCAAGTACAAAAAAGAAGGTGAGCAATTCGGCAGTGTAACCGTGAGCGGGCATACTCAGATGCTGGTTACATTGCTGAAACAAAAACTAGGTAAAGACAACATGCCGTTCTGGATCGACTTCGATCCAGAGTACAACGAGTTAGTAGATAAACCTAAATACTAACGAGACTCAAAATGATAACCTTCTCCTTCTGCAACCACGTCCACGCCACCGACCTGGACGCCGCCAACTGTCCCGAACTCACCGCCGCCTTCGGGCCTTTGCATCCGCCGAAACCCAAGCGCGGGCGCGTGCCGTGTCAGGAGCCGGGGTGCGTGGCCGGACGGACGCAGGCCAGCGCGTACTGCGCCGTCCATCACTACAAGCACTACGGCAAGCGGCGGAATAAGCGCGGCTATTGGTAAACAACTATGCCGAGTTTCAAAAACAGGCTGGACAAAAATCAGTCCGAAATTGTTATGGCCCTACGCGCCTGCGGCTGGTGCGTGATCCCGACCAACATCATGCGCGGAAAAATGTTAGACCTGTGTGTGTCCAAGCAGGGGGTGACCATCATGGTCGAATGCAAGGTGGAAGGCGAAGACTTGACCAACTCCGAGAAAGTATTTATCCGAGACTGGCTGGGTCTGGCGCTAGTCGCCTACAGTAGTCAAGAAGCGGTTGACCGTTGCGAAGCGTGCCTGAGTATGTTGCGCCATAACATTGGGTGTTGACTTTTTGATATTTATATTATATATTTATCCCATGAGACGTAAATCAGGCCCACCCACTAAACCTAAGTCAGAAAAACTCAATCCATTCTGCGTTGTCAACTGCAAGCCTGACATGGCCGCACGTGCTAGGGCGAGACGCCGGGCTTTGGGAGTCAGTTTCAGCGCTCAGTTCGTGGCCGCGATGCTGTTCTGGGAAGAGCAAACGGAATTGAAAGTAACCACTAAAATAGGGGAATGCAAATAACGGGCCTGCCACCCGCCACCGGATACCACCCCTAACGACGCGGGCCTACCGCGCCAACGAAAGGAAAACGAGATGAGTACCAACGAAGAGAAACTCGCCATTGAACGGGACGCCGCACTACTGGAAATCGAACAACTAAAGAAACAACTCCACAAAGCCGAATCGTCGTTCTCCCTGAACTTCACCCTGATTGATAACTTCGGGTGTCAGGTTCAGGCGACCATGCGCGAAGGCGTGACGGCGGAGATCATCAAACAGGTATTCGCCGCCCGCCAGAACTTTGTAGCCAGCGCCCTGGAAGCGGGATACCGCGTGCCGGGCCGATCCAGTGTAGGTACGACTGAACCAGCGCCCGCGCCAATGATGACCACATCAGGTATCCCAACCCCGACAATTCCCGCACCAGCACCGCAAATGAACGGCGGCAGTGGTGGCGAGTCATTGTGCCAGATGATTGAGATTGCGACGGCCTACAAGAGCGGGAAGACCCAAATCAAATTCCACTGCAACGGCATGGAACACCCGCTCACGTTCACGCGCGAGATTGGCGACATGTCTAAGCTACTCGCGCCCATTGGGTTCCAGGCCGCGCATATCGTGGTCGGGCAGAAGTACCCGGCCAGTTGCGTGGTCAAGTGGACGCAGGGCGAGAAGTACAAGAACGTCGAAAGCGTGCGCCCGGCCTAACCCCAGCAGTTCAATAACCCGCTCCCGCGTGCGCCCGCAAAGATGGTGGCGCGGGAGCGGGGAAGGAGTGACACATGCCCACCCTATCCGAACTCGAAACCGAAAACGCGGAACTCAAGCTACAACTCACCGCCGCCAGCGGAGAGCGGGAGCGGGAGCGGGCGACTGGAACGTGGCGATTGCTTGACGTTGGCGAAGTGATACAGGAAGGTGATGAATATTTTTCTATGTATCACAAACTATGGGACAAATGCCAATCCATCATCGGTGAACCTGTTCAAATTTTAGATGACATGCTTTTCTCAGTTGTGCGCCGTCGCATGTCCGCCGCCACCACCGCTCTCCGGGAGCGGCTCGATGAGTTGGAAGCGGCGGCGAAAGAGTTTGAATGGTTCTATGACGACGAGTTGGACGGATGGTATTGCATGTGGTGTGGAAACGGAAAAGGCGTAGGACATTCGCCTAAGTGCATCGTGTTTCCGTCCGCCGTCACCGCCCATGCCCCGGCAGGCGCGGGCGAGACGAAAGGAGAGTAGGTGATGAGTATTTACGTTGACGAATTGGCGGATTGGGGTTGGGTGATGTATGGCAAAACTATTCAGAGTTGCCACATGGTTACAGATGGCGACATGGAAGAGTTACACAAGTTTGCGGAGAGCATCGGTTTGAAGCGTTCGTATTTTCAGGACGGCACAAAGCCGCACTATGACCTGACACCTAAGCGCCGCGCAAAGGCGATTGAGATGGGCGCTGTTCGGATAGGGCGGCATGAGCTTGTGGAGTTGTTCCGCGAACAGAAAAAGAAAGACGCGGCACTATGACCCCCGCTCCCGCTTCCGTCGCGTCCGATGCAGATGCCGATGCACGCGGGGGCGGGAAGGGGAAGGAGTGAGTGATGAGCGATATAACCCTGAACGTCAAGTGTAGCGAGTGCAACGGCCCATTAGTGTTTCGGGGTGAACTCTGGAAAGAAGGGCCGCATTTGGTTGTGGCTGAAACGTTCTGCGATGCGTGTTCAAACACTCAGGCAATTCATGTCAAGTTGCCAATTCGCACGCCTGTGGATGGCGGAGTGAAAAAGTTGCGGGAAGCGGCAAGCAAAGCACTTCTGCACATGCGGCACTATCTATGTTCGCGTGAATTATCAGGATTTGTCGAGCCTTGCGATTGTGGATATGACAAGGCGCGTGCAGAACTAATCGCCGCCCTAACCACTGCCGCGCCGGTGGATGCGCCTAGCGACAAAGACATTCGGGAAAAGTGGGCCGAGATAGTCAAGCTCAACAGGCCGCCCGGTTGCGTCATTGACTCT
>Ga0070694_100002463_pt1 | contig 10929 bp, 5 predicted proteins | sample KBSK1251metaG_FD_65470 | JGI IMG/M metagenome (GOLD analysis project Ga0070694, IMG submission 65470) | Corn, switchgrass and miscanthus rhizosphere microbial communities from Kellogg Biological Station, Michigan, USA - KBS K1-25-1 metaG | ecosystem: Host-associated > Plants > Roots >... | reverse complement strand
GGCTGGCCGCCGAATTTAGCTTCTTCCGGCAAGATGCTCCGCCCAACGGCAGGCTGCACACCGAGCGTCTTGAAAAAGTCGCCCGAGACAAAAGCCACCCGCGTGCGCACGGGCTCGCTGCCGCCGAGGACAGTTGTGAGCTGCACGTTGTATTGCCCTGCCGCCGCGAGCGTGTGATTGCGCGCCCGCACGTCCAAAAAATTCGGCTCAGCGAAAGTGATCTGTCTGCTCTTGGCATCAACTTCTCTGAGGCTGACGATCTTCTCCGCTTCCGGGTATGGCAGCGGACGCAGCAGCACCGCATCCACGATGCTGAAGATCGCGGTGCAAGCGCCGATGCCGAGCGCGAGCGTGATGATGGCAATCAAGGTGAAGCCGGGTTTCTTAACGAGCATCCGCACGCTGTACCGCATATCTTGCGAGAGATTGAACATTCAAGACCTCCTCAAATCCGCGTAACTAGCCCTGGGAGCGCACGCTTCCAGCGTGCTATTGCCTCCCCTCAGTGCTGATGAAAAATTCAACCGACTCCTGCCGCAAACCGGGGCACGCTGGAAGCGTGCGCTCCCAGGGCCGAGCGGTTGCGGTTCAAATCAGTAAGCCAAATCGCGTGCCAGTCTGACCGCTGCGTTAAGCGGTTGCAAGTTCTGAGTTTGGTGGGGTCGGCGCGGAACAGTTTGGAAGGCAGTTGTCCACTTGCGGAATCGCCCGTTCCCATTTTCGGGCAGCAAATCTTATGCGCCGCTCCGATCGCGCTGACGCCTCGCCTCAAGCTCATCAACCGACTTGCTTAACCGAGGCACTCGAGATTGGAACGAGAGGTTTCACGCCAAGCTCGCCAACAAAGCCCGCCAAGAAAACCTTTGCGAACTTTGCTCCTTGGCGGTCTCTGCGTGAACTATCTATCCCCAAGATACTGCTGACGAAATTGGAGAAGCCGCCGATCTGATGTATACTCAAGGCCGGTTGACAAGCTGCCCGCGCCGGTTCATCTTGAGCGCCCGCGCTTGAACATTTTGAATGCTGGATTTCATGAGAGCCAACAACTCGATTGATTTTGCGATATGAAGGAAGATGACCCAACTAAGCCTTTGCCGCCCGGTGTGGAGTTGATGCAGGAGATTCTTGACCGGATCAAGTCGCTTGAGGTCAAGGTTGATAAGGTTGATGAGCGAATCAATACGCTTGAGGTCAAGGTTGATTCGCTTGATGCCAAGGTTGATTCGCTTGATGCCAAGGTTGATGAGCGGCTGAAAGACACACGCCCGATCTGGGAGCGCGCGCTCTCTGAAATCCTCGAAGTTAAAGAAGCAGTGAAGCGGTTTGACCGCAAGCTGGACCTCCTCAATCGCGGGCTGTTCGATCTGCGCGCCGAGCATGAAGAACTGGCCGCGCGTGTCCCGCCGCCTGAGCCGACGCAATAACAGAGAATTCGAGAGCGACACGCGTGTTTTCAAACGCTTCCCATTTTCGGGCAGCAAGTCTTACGCGCCGCTCAAGCCGCTCTTACTCCACGCCTCAATCTTATCAGACAATTGCCTGGCCATCTCCCGAACCCAGCGGCTCGGATCGTTCTGCTCTCGCTCTTTGAGCCGCGGCAAAATGTCAGAATCATCCTTCCAACCGCGTGCCAACTCCTGCACCGCCGCTCGCCGCACAGACCCAATGTCATCCTGCACGGCGCGCTCTTTGAGCAAAGACAAAGTGGTGGGATCATCCTTCCAGCCGCGTGCCAACGCCTGCACCGCCGCGCGCCGCACATCAGAGTTGGCATTCTGCGCGGCCTGCTCTTTGAGCCACAGCAAAGTGTCAGGATCATCCTTCCAACCGCGTGCCAACGCCTGCACCGCCGCTTGCCGCACATCTCCATTCTCATCCTGCGCGGCTCGCTCTTTGAGCAAAGGCAAAGTGTCAGGATCATCTTTCCAGCCACGCGCCAACGCCTGCACCGCCGCACGCCGCATATACCCACTGCTATCCTGCGCGGCCCGCTTTTTAAGCAAAGGCAAAGTGTCGGGATCATCCTTCCAGCCGCGCGCCAACTCCTGCATCGCCGCTCGTCGCACAGATCCATTGTCATCCTGCGTGGCCCGCTCTTTGAGCAAAGGCAAAGTGTCGGGATCAGTCTTCCAGCCGCGCGCCAACTCTTGTACTGCCGCGTACCGCACATACTCACTGCCATCCTTCACAGCACGCTTTTTGAGCAAAGGCAAAGTAGCGGGATCATCCTTCCAACCGCGTGCCAACTCCCGCACTGCCGCTTCCCGCACAGCAGAGTTACTATCCTGTGTGGCCCGCTCTTTGAGCCACGGTAAAATGTCGGGATCATCCTTCCAGCCGCGTGCCAACGCCTGCACCGCCGCTTGCCGCACATCTCCATTCTCATCCTGCGCGGCCCGCTCTTTGAGCCACGGCAAAGTGTCGGGATCATCTTTCCAGCCGCGCGCTAATTCCTGCACCACCGCATATCGCACAACCCGATCGTCATCCTGCGCAGCCCGCTCCTTGAGCCATTTCACCGGCTGATCCAGCAATTGCGCATTAACCAGCGCGGCAACAGCTTTAGCGTGCAGATGATTTCTCCGCTCTTCCTCGTCTTCCCAATGCTCGTAAGAATAGGGAAAGTCGAAACGCAGCAGTTCGTCGAGAGCGACACGCACCTTTTCAAACACTTCGCCGAGCGTGCGTGGGTTCCGCAATTCCGCACAGCACCGGGCGGCAAGAAAGATATGATGAAACTCGAAAGTCGGATCGTCTTGTGCCAGCAGGAACTCGATGAGTTGCTGAACGTGGGCGGGCGACTTTTTGCCGATGACTCCAGCGATCAAACTGAGGGTTTCGTGCCAGCTTTCGTCGCGCCAATGGGCGCTGAAGACCTGATCCCGCAGGTAATCGAGATCGAGGCTCGCTTCAAACTGCTGGACAAAGGCTTCGGCGCAGAAATATTCGAGAAAGGTGCGATGGACGAAGGCGTAATGATGATTGCCCAGATCGCAGAGGATGAAATTCTGTCCGCGCAGTTGCTCCACCAACGCATCCGCCAATCCATGCGGGTTGGGCACTTGCAACGTTTTCGTCAAGTAGTCGCGCAGGATGCGTTCGAGTTCCTGGCGGGCGATGATGTTGCCGCGTTCGCCGGTGGCGGTGGTCTGCATGTGAAGGGCGACGGCGCGCAACATCGCAGCCTTTTCTTCAAACCCGATGCCGAGTTGTTTTAGTTGTGGGAAGCGCTCTTCCAGCAGTTCAGTTTTCCAATCCAGCAACAGCAACTGCGCTGAGCGTTCGTAGAGGCGCGCGCGGTCGCGGGGAAGTTCCTGTTGCCGGTTCAGAATCGCCATAAGCGTCAAGAGCAACGGATTCCCGGCCAGTTCGCGGATGGCGCGTGTCCGCTGGATCGCTTCGTCAAGCTGCGATAGTTTGCGCTCCCGGTCGCGGTCATCGCTGAAGGTCTCCTGATGCCAGAGCCACAGGAAGGTTTGGATCTGATCGTCTTCCAAATCCTGCAACATAAAATGGTTGAAGCCCATCTCGGTCAGCCGTTGCTGCGACTTTTCGTATCCGATGACACGCGAGGTCAGGATGATCCTGACTCTAGGGTAATCGTCCGCAAAGCGTTGCAGATCGTTGAGCGCCCATTTGCGCTGGTCTTCGTCAAAAATTTCATCCAGCCCGTCCAGCAAAAGCACAGCATCGGCGGCGCTCTTCAAGTAGCGATCCATCTCCAACTGATTGAGGCGGTGAAAAGTCGGCCCTTCGTGCAGGTAGCGCAGAAAGCTCCGGGCATCGCGGCAAGGCCAATGGGCGTAGTCGCGTAATTCGATAAGCAGGACAACCGGAGCGCGCTGCAACACGGCGTCGGCTCGCCGCTCCGCCCATTGCAGCGCCAGGCAGCGCAAGAGCGACGATTTGCCCGAACCGGGATCGCCCAAAATCACCAACCGTTCGGCGCGCGAATCGCCGACCACTTCAAACACGCGGCGCAACGACTGGCTATGAAAAGCGCGCAGCCGCTCTTCGGCCAGTTGCTCAAGCAGTGCGATGTCCGTCAGGCCCGCTTCCCCCGCCCCGCTCTCTTCCATCAAGCGCCGCCGCACCTCAATGGGCAAGGTCAGCAATTGCGGGGCATACTCCTGGCATTCGCGCACATTCTGTTCGACGAACACGCGGCGCAATTGAGCGATCCGGTCGGAATAAGGATCGAGGCTTTGCAGGTGCAGCTTTTGATAATGGTGGATCAATGCTCGGCGATAAGCATTGAGATCAAACTCCGGCAAGATGCCCGCCATTTGCCGATTGGTTTCAGCGTCTTCAGCCGCCGCTTGCGCTTCATAAATCTGGCGCATATCGGGGTCTTGAGCACGCAAAATTTTCAGTCGCTTGCCGAAGGTTTTGGCGACGATCTCCCAATCGAAATCCTCCGGCAACTTGGCGGTCAAGTTGGACGGCCATCCTTGTTTGAGCAAGAAGCTGTCAACGTTTGAGCAAGAAGCTGTCAACGGTTGAGGTGCTTGATTCAAAAGCTTCACGCAAAACGGTCTGTGTAGCATGGGAGCGCAAGAACTCTTTGGCGTCATCAGCCCAAGCTTCAGTTTGGTGCGCGGGCACGCCCGCATTGCGCAATTCATCGTCAATCAACTGCACCAACTCTTTGACCGCTTTGCCCAACGCTTTTTCATTGGCGTCTTTTTGCAGCGAGTTGAAGGCTTTGCCCAACCATTTTTTGGTTTGATCTTTAGCGACATCTTTGCCCAGATCTTCAGCGAATCCTTTGAGTACAGGCTTAACCAGGGCGCCTGCTGCCTGCGTCACTCCCCAGATGACCAACCATTCTATAGGCATACTCGATCCCTCCGGCTAAGTTGAAAGCGATGGCCGTGGCGGTGAAAAGCATGGGGATTTTAGCCGCAAATGTTTTTTGATGTAAGAGCAATAGGAGGTGCGAGGAAGCGCGAGGCTGAAGGTTTATAAATTTCGAGAAAAAGGTTGTGCGTTTTGGTCCCGGAGGGACACCGGAAATTAGCCGGTGATGCAATCACCGGAACTGTGGCAACCAAAATTCCAAGCCCTGAAAGGGCGACAGATACGGTTGGTCTGTCGCCCCTCCGGGGCTAGGTGAATAGTTATACTCTGTCCCCGGTGGTTTCACCACCGGCTAATATCCACCGCGCCTCCGGCGCAAAAGCGGCTGTCAGAACGTATCAGAAAAGTTATTCGTATCTGAGCGCTGTGATCGGATCAACTTTCATGGCGCGATACGCGGGCAGATAACAAGCCAGCAACGCTACCAACGCAAGCAAAAACGAAATCAGAACATACGTCGTTGGGTCCGTGGGACTCACGCCATAAAGCAAGTTTGAGAGCCAGCGGGTCAGACCGTAAGCCGCGAGCGAGCCGATGAGCACGCCGACCAGCACCAATCGCATGCCTTGACCAACTACGAGTTTCAAGATGTCGCGCGGCTGCGCGCCCAGGGCCAGGCGAATGCCGATCTCGTGTGTGCGTTCGGTGACGGCATACGACATGATACCGTAGATGCCGACCACCGCGAGGATCAATGCCGCCGTTGCAAAGACACCGAGCAGGAGCAGATTGAAACGTTGCGGTGAGACCGATGCGGCGATGCGCTGCTCCATCGTTTTGATGTCCGCCAGAGGCTGATCCCGATCTATGGCTCTGACTTCTTGGCGTACTGTAGCCACCAGACTCATCGGGTCAGACGCGGTGCGCAAGGTCAAATACATTGGCGCCACTCTGGAACCGGCGAAGAGAGGCTGGAATAGCGGCACGTATAACTCGGGTTTCTCCGGCGCATCCAGCCCGCCATGTTTGACATTCCCCACGACGCCGACGATCTCGTACAACTTTGGCTCATTCCGCGAAAATGAGAGGCGCTTGCCGATGGCCTCTTCGTTCGGCCAATATTTGCGCGCCAGCGCTTGATTGATAATAGCGACGGGCTGAGCTTCGGGCCCATCGCGCTCGGTGAAATCGCGCCCTTTCAGGAGCGGCAGGCCCATGGTCTTCAAGTAGCCAGGGCTGATGAAGCGCAGTTCCTCGTCGGGCGATGGTTCGCCAGATGGAACTGGCCGCCCTTCAATAAAGAAACTGCGGTCACCGCTTGAACCACTGAACGGAAGTGCATTGATCGCGCCCACGGATTTCACCTCTCCCTGCGCCTTCAACCGCTCAAAGAGTTCTTGCACGAAGGCCTGACCTTGATGAAACTGGGGATACTTCGACTGCGGCAACACGAGCCGCATGGTCAGCAGATGGTCGGCATCGAATCCGGGTTTGACTTCCTGCAAGCGCAAAAAGCTTTTCATCATCAACCCCGCGCCGAGAAGCAGCACGAGCGCCAGCGCGACTTCTGAAATGACCAGCAAGCTGCGCAGCCGCAAACGGCGACGGCCTTCGCTCGCGCCGCGCCCGCCTTCTTTGAGCACTTCGTTGAGATTTGGCTTGGAGATTTGGAGCGCGGGCGCGAGGCCGAACAGAATGCCAGTCAAGAGCGAAACGGCGAGCGTAAAGCCGATGACGCTGCGATCCAGTCTGATTTCAGCCACGCGCGGAGTGCCCGACGGAATGAGTGAAACCAGCGGTTCTATGCTCCATAGAGCGAGCAAAAGACCGATCACCCCGCCCAGCAATGAGAGCACAAGGCTTTCGGTGAGGAACTGGCGCACCAAACGAAAACGGCCCGCACCCATCGCCCGGCGAATCGCAACTTCCTTTTGGCGCGAGGAGGCGCGGGCCAGCAGCAGATTGGCAACATTTGCGCAAGCGATGGCGAGCACCAAACCGACTGCGCCGAGCAGCATCAAGAGCGCTGGCCGCACTGCTCCGACGACCTCTTGTTGCAATGACCTGAGGCTCGCACTAAATCCTTTCGGATAATTCTGGCGATGCTCCGCAGTGATACGCTGCGTGATGGCATTGACCTCGGCTTGCGCTTGCGGCAAGGTGACTTCGGCCTTGAGCCGCGCGATCACGTCGAGGAAGTGCGAGCCGCGATTATTTTCAGTGAGCAGTTCAGGATCGAAGGCGAGCGGTTTCCATACGGCAGTCTCTGGCTCGGGAAACCGAAAACCCGCTGGCATCACGCCCGCCACCGTCACCCGATTTCCATCGAGCATGATCGTCTGGCCGACGAGCGCCGGATCAGCGCCGAAACGACGCTGCCATAAAGCGTGGCTCAAGATCACGACCTGTTCGTGGCCAAATTGATCTTCTTCCGGCAGGAATGCGCGGCCAAGCGCGGCCTTGACGCCAAGCAACGGAAAGAGGCTGGCCGAAACCAACGCGCCGCGAATGCGCTCCGGTTCATCTGTCCCTGTCAGGTTGAAGCCTTGAGCGCTGTAAGCGCTGATCTGCTCGAAGACGCGGCTCTGCTCCTTGAAGTCAGTGAACTCCGGAGCCGAGAGCACGATCTCTTCCATGCCTGGCCGGTTGAGACTGCCCCAGATGACCACCAGCTGCTCCGCATCTTTGTAGGGTAGAGGCCGGAGCACGACAGCATTCACGACGCTGAAGATGGCGCTGTTCGCGCCGATGCCCAGAGCCAGGGTCATGAGCGCCACCGCCGTGAAGCCGCGATTTTTCAGCAAAAGCCGCAGGCTGTAGCGTAAGTCTTGCCATAAACTCTCCATCGCTTCCTCCTTGGAATAGCTATCAGCTATCAGCTATCAGCCGTCAGCTTTTTCTGGACTGAAAGCTGAAAGCTGATAGCTGATAGCTATTCGTATCTGAGCGCAATCATCGGATCCACTCTCGATGCTCTTCTCGCTGGCAGATAACCGGCCACCGCAGCAACGGCGAGCAGCAGCAAGGTCGCGAGCGTGATCGCTAGCGGGTCGGTCGGCGTGAGTCCGAAGAGCAGACTTGTGACCAGGCGTGTGACTGCCAGCGCAGCGGGCAGTCCAATCGCCACGCCGATGAGCACCAAGAGCAGCGTTTCGCGCAGCACCATCCACCGTACGTTGCCAGGCTGCGCGCCCAAAGCCATGCGAATGCCGATCTCATTTGTGCGGCGTGACACGGTATAGGACATGACTCCATACAGACCGATGCAGGAAAGCAGCAAAGCGAGCACCCCGAAGAAGCTGGAGAGCAGAGCGATCAAGCGATCCTGGATGAGTGAGGCGTCTACATGGGCAGCGAGGGTGGAGACTTCAGTGATCGGGAGTTTCGGCTCAACCTCCTGTATCACACGACGGACGGCGGCGATCATGCTCGCGGGGTTGCCCTCTGTCCGCAAGGCCAGAAGGTTGGGCTGGGTGCCATGTTGGAAAAGAGGAATGTAGAACATGCGCGGAGTTTGCTCGCGCAAGCCGCGATGCTTGGCGTCTTTGACCACGCCCACGATTTCGATTTCGTTATTCAACCACACGAACCGCCTGCCGAGCGGGCTTTCGTTGGAAAAGTAATAGCCGGCGGCGGCCTCATTGATGATCGCCACCTTCTGAGCGTTTTCGTTATCTTGGAGATTGAAGTCGCGCCCGGCCAGAAGCGGCGTGCCTATGGTCTCGAAAAACTTCGGCCCGACAATATCCCCCGCGACGCGGCGGTCGGCCTCAGGCAGCGGCGGCGCTCCTTGAATCGAGATACAGCAGATGCCCATGTTGCCGCCCCGGAAGACCTGGAAAGCTAAACTGGCCGAATGCACGCCGGGGAGCGCATTGATCCGTTCGAGCAATTGCCGGTATAGATTCTTGAGTTGCGGCTCCTTATAGCGGGGCGCGGCGGTATCAATGCTCAAGACCAGTACGTTCTCCCGATTGAAACCGGCATCAAGGCTTTTCAGATTGCGCAGGCTGCGGATGAAGAGTCCCGCGCCGATCAGCAATAATAAAGACAGCGCGACCTGCACGACGATCAGCACCTTGCCCAGACGATAACGACCACTACCGCCGCTCAAACTTCGGGCCGAGTCTTTGAGTGCCGGAGTCAAATCCACGCGCGTGGCTCGCAGCGCGGGCGCAAGCCCAAACAAAATCCCGGTCAGCAGCGAGACGGCACCAGTGAAGGCCAGGATGCGTATGTCGGGATGAAGATCCAGCGAAATCGGCGCAGTTCCCGTCGAGACAAGGGTCAGCAGCACATCGCCTCCCCAGAAAGCGAAGAGCAGACCGCCGAGGCCGCCCGCAACGGCGAGCAGCACACTTTCAGTCAGCAATTGCCGGACGAGACGCAGCCGACTGGCGCCAAGTGCGAGACGCACGGCGATCTCTTTTTGCCGAGCGGCGGCCCGCGTTAATAACAGATTGGCGACATTGGCGCAGGCGATCAAGAGCACGAGTCCGACCACGACCATGAGAATGCGCAACGGCTCAGAAAATCGCGCCCGCAACTCAGACAGCCCTTTGCCGCCAGAAGTCAGACTGATTCGCCGGGCAAGAAATTCTTGCCGGCGCTGCGGCAACATCTGAGAGGTGTCCTCTTCACTCTGCAAGCGCTGGAAGATGACATTCAAATCGGCCTGCGCCTGCTGAAAACTTACTCCCGGTTTCAGCCGAGCCATGAGCGTCACCCAGGTGACGAAACGGATCTTTAGGAAATTTCTTCCCGGCTGGACCTGAGGTTGCATCATCGTGGGCAACCAGAGGTCAGGGGCATCACCCACCACCTCGCCGAAAAACTCCGGCGGCGTCACCCCGATAATGGTGAATGAAGTGTCGTTGAGCGTGAAGGTCTGCCCCACCACCGCCGGGTTGCGCCCGAATCTACGCTGCCAGTAGCCATAACTGATCACGGCCACTGGATGCCCGCCTGGTACCCGGTCTTCTTCAGTGGTGAAGGCGCGCCCGATGATGGGCTTGACCCCGAGCACGGAAAAGTAGCTGCCGGAGACGAGTTTCCCCCCCACCGGTTCAGGCTCTGCACTGTTGCCAGGAGCGTTGACCTTAATACTCAACTTGTCCGTATTGCTGGCGGCAAAAACACCGGAAAAGATCTGCTGCTGGTCGCGAAACCGCTCAAACACGGGGTACGAGTAATCATTGCTTGAGCCTTTAGGCCCAGCGGTGTTGATGACCACAAGCTGCTCCGGGTTCTGCACCGGCAGCATTTTGAGCAAGACCGCATCGAGCAAACTAAAGATCGCCGTGTTCGCGCCGATGCCGAGCGAGAGTGAGAGCACTGCGACCACGGTAAAGCCGGGGCTTTTGCGCAGCATTCGGAGTCCATATCGCAGATCGTTGAGCAGTGTGTGCATGATCTCCCCCTTCAGATTTTGGATTTTAGATTTTGGATTTTGGATTGCGCAGTGAAAGACTAGCTGGCACTCCTTGAATCCAAAATCCAAAATCTAAAATCCAAAATCGGTTCATTCGTATCTCAATGCGACCATCGGATCCACTTTCGTTGCGCGGCGCGCGGGCACGTAACAAGCAATCAACGCCACGCCTGTCAGGAGCAACGCAACCAGCGTAAAGGTTGTTGGATCAGTCGCACTGACGCCAAAGAGCAAGCTCGCCATGACGCGCGTCAAACCGAAGGCGGCCGCTAAACCGAGCGCCACGCCGCTGAGGGCCAAGCTCATGCCTTGCCCGACGACCAGTCGTATCACATCGCGGCGCTGCGCGCCCAAAGCCATGCGAATGCCGATTTCGCGCGTGCGTTGGCTGACGACAAACGAAAGCACAGCGTACAGCCCGATCATGCTTAAAAAGAGCGCGATCACGCCGGAACAGGCCGCGACCCTGCTGGTCAAGAGCACCGGCATATACTTGGCTTCCACTTGCCGCATCATGGGCAGGTCTTCGCTGATTGGAACTTTCGCGTCCACTGCGGCGATCTCACGGCGCAGGAGCGGCAGCATGGCCTGCGGATCTGAAGCGACGCGCACGACCATGCGCGAGTCCGTCTGTTTCGCGTTCTGCCACACCGGGAGGTACAAAAACGGAAGCGGCGCTTCGAGCGCATTACGCAGCC
>Ga0070694_100002461_pt1 | contig 10933 bp, 9 predicted proteins | sample KBSK1251metaG_FD_65470 | JGI IMG/M metagenome (GOLD analysis project Ga0070694, IMG submission 65470) | Corn, switchgrass and miscanthus rhizosphere microbial communities from Kellogg Biological Station, Michigan, USA - KBS K1-25-1 metaG | ecosystem: Host-associated > Plants > Roots >... | reverse complement strand
GCGGCGAACCGCTGCGGCCCCCGCAGGCCCCAGAAATCACGAGAAGAGTGACACCAATCGCCGCCGCGGTCCTCGAGCTCATCCGTACTCCGTCGTCGCGACTGTCCGGCTCGGGCTGTCGCCGACACATCTGCCGCTTATAGCCCGGCCTGCCCTGAGCGAAGTCGAAGGGCCGTTGCCGGGGTACTCGTCAGAGGTTCAATTGAGGGACATGTATTCTATCGGCGGAAATCGTGGACGCATCACGCTCGAATGTGCCAAAACGTGAAAAATTGACCGCGAACGCCTGAGCTGTCTTCGATAGTCCTCCACGAGGTCTTCATAATTCCTTCATCAGCGCTTGTGAGACTCGCTTCAGACGATTTCTGAGGAGGGAGTTCATGGGTAATCGGTTCGCGGTTCGCTGGCTGATCGGAATCCTGCTCGTGGCGGCGATCGCCGGCGTTGGTTTCTATTCCTACAACCTCGGCGTCGCGCGAGGCATCGCCGAGAGCAGCCGGATCGTCGCGGCTCAAGGCACCGGCGTTCCGGTCGTCATCTGGCCCCGGCCGTGGGGATTCGGATTCGGGTTCTTTCCGTTCTTCCCATTCCTGTTCATCCTGTTCGGGTTCTTCGCGTTACGCAGACTGCTGTGGCGGCGCGGCACGTGGAGCGGACGCGGGTGCGGATACCATCGTCGTCCACATGAGCAGCAACCGGTGCAACTGTAGCGCTCAGCTTTCGGCTGTCAGCTGCGCGCAGATCGCAGATGAAACACATCCTCGTCGTCGATGACGAGCCGCGGATCGCCGAGATCGCGCGCGACTACCTCGAGCGCGCCGGCTTTCGGGTGACGACCGCGGGCAACGGCGCCGACGCGCTCGCCATCGCGCGGGCGCGGCATCCGGATCTCATCGTCCTCGACCTGGGACTGCCGAAACTGGACGGCCTCGACGTGACGCGCACGCTGCGCAAGCAGTCGAGCGTGCCGATCATCATGCTGACGGCGCGCGTCGACGAGAGCGACAAGTTGATCGGGCTGGAGCTCGGCGCGGACGATTACGTGACGAAGCCGTTCAGCCCGAAAGAGCTCGTCGCGCGCGTGCGCGCCGTCTTCCGCCGCGCCGGAAATGACGTCGCGGCGCCCGAGCGACGCGACGTCATTTCGGCCGGCGACGTGACGCTCGACAGGCGCCGGATGCAGGTGACCGTCGGCGCGCAATCGGTCGATCTGACGGCGACCGAATTCGAGCTCGTCGCGACGCTCGCGAGCCAGCCGGGGCGTGTGTTCACGCGAGCGCAGCTTCTCGACGCGATTCGCGGCGTGGAGGTCGAGTCGTTCGATCGCGCGATCGACGCGCACGTCAAGAACGTGCGCCGCAAGCTCGAGCCCGATCCGCGGAACCCGCGCTACATCCTGACGGTGCACGGCGTCGGCTACAAGTTCGCCGAGTCATGAACAGACAGGAGTGCCGGCCGCCGTGGTGGCCCGAGAACGAGGCGTGGCCTCCGCGCGGGCGATCGCATCGCTGGCACGCGGGACGCGGGCGATTCTTCCGGCGCGCGGCCGCGGTCGCGGTGATCGTGCTGATGCTGAGCGTGTGCGGCGCGCTGGCGCTTGCCTGGCTCGTGGCGACGCGGCTCGGCCTCGCCGCGTCCTCGGACCAGCGCGCGGCGGTCATCGTGGTCGCCGGCGGGATGGCCGGCGTCGCCCTCGCGATCCTCACGCTGCTGAGGGTGACGCGGCGCGTGGCGATCCCGCTTGGCGGCGTGATGGAGGCGGCAGACCGTGTCGCCGGCGGGGATTACGGCGTGCGCGTCACCGAGCAGGGACCTCCGCCGATTCGAGCGCTCGCGCGCGCGTTCAACACGATGACCGAGCGCCTTCAGAATCACGATCGGCTGCGCCGCGATCTCATGGCCGATCTCGCACACGAGCTGCGGACGCCGTTGACCGTCATCCAGGGCAGGCTCGAAGGGCTGCTCGACGGCGTGTATCCGCGGGACGCGCAGCAGCTGCGGGCGCTCCTCGAAGAGACGCACGTGCTGTCGCGCCTCGTCGACGACCTGCGCACGCTCGCGTTGGCCGAGAGCGGCGCGCTGAAGCTGCAGAAGGAATCGATCGATGTGGCGAGCCTCGCGCGCGATGCGGTCGCGGCGTTTGGCGGCGACGCGGCCGCGCGCGGCGTGACACTCGACGTCGACGCGGCCGCCGGCGTGCCGCCGATCGAGATCGATCCGGTCCGCATTCGCGAGGTGATGACGAACCTGCTGTCGAATGCGCTGCGCCATACGCCGGCGGGTGGATCGGTTCACGTTCGCGTGAGCGAATCCCAGATGCCAAATCCCGAATCTCGAATCACCGTCGAGGTGCACGACACCGGAAGCGGCATGACGCCGGAGGAACTCGCTCACGCGTTCGACCGTTTCTACAAGGGAACCGGCTCGCGCGGATCGGGACTCGGGCTGACGATCGCGAAAAACCTGATCGCCGCGCACGGCGGCGAGATTCACGCGTCGAGCGAACCGCAGCGCGGCACGACGATCGCGTTCACGCTGCCACGACGGGAACTCTGAGGTAGGGGCCGACCCACGTGTCGGCCCGCGGGGAAATCATGGATACCATCTGGCAGGACGTTCGTTACGCGGTTCGCACGCTGGTGAAAACGCCGGCGTTCACGCTCGCCGCGATCGTGTCGCTGGCGATCGGCATCGGGGCGAACACGACGATCTTCACGCTGCTCAACACGCTGTTCCTGAATCCGCTGCCGGTCGCGCGGCCGTCGGAGCTGGTTGCCGTGCTCACGGTCGCGAGCCGCAACGCGACGCAATTCGGCAATCTGCTGCCGCTCTCGTATCCGAATCTCGAGGATTTTCGCGAGCGCAATTCGGTGCTAAGGGATCTCGCCGGCTATTCGCCGCCGCTTCCGCTCGCGCTCAGTCTCTCGAACCGGCGGGCAGGGGCCCCCGGCGTGACCATGGACGAGCAGCCGCAGCGGGTGTTCGCCCAGCTCGTGACCGGCAACTACTTCGACGTGCTCGGCGTGCGTCCCGCGGCCGGGCGCTTCTTCCGTCCGGACGAGACGCGAACGCGCGGCACGCATCCGGTGGCCGTCATCGGCTACGGACTCTGGCAGAGGCGCTTCGGCGGCAGCGCGGACGCGATCGGCCGGACGATCGCGCTCAATCGGATCAGCTTCACCATCATCGGCGTCGCGCCCGAGGGATTCAAAGGCATCACGTCGATGTTCGGGCCCGATCTGTTCCTGCCGTCGATGATGGCGGGACCGCTGCAGCCGAAGCAGTCGGGGAGCTGGCTCGACGAGCGCGCCGCGGTCGTGTTCAACACCGCGGGCCGGCTCAAACCCGGCGTGACGATTGCCCAGGCCGATGCGAATCTGAAGACCATCGCGCGCGCCCTCGAGCAGGAATATCCGGAGTCGAATGCCGGCCGCGACGTCACCGTTCTCCCCATCACCGAAACGACGATCTTTCCGGGGATGCGCGGCATGCTGCTGATGGCCGGCGGCGTCCTGATGGCGATTGTCGGCCTCGTGCTGCTCGTCGCCTGCTCGAACGTCGCGAATCTGCTCCTTGCCCGCGCCGCGGCACGCCGGCAGGAAATTGCGATGCGGCTCGCGCTGGGCGCCACCAGGTTCCGCCTGATGCGGCAGCTCGTGACCGAGAGCCTCCTGCTCGGCGCCGCCGGCGGCGCGCTCGGCTTGCTCTTCGGCATCTGGGGCCGCGATCTCCTGTGGTCGGCGCGGCCGGCGGTCGTCGCGAACAACTTCGTCGAGCTGAAGATGGACGGCCACGTCTTCCTGTTCACGCTCGTCCTGTCGCTCGCGACCGGCGTGCTGTTCGGCCTCCTGCCGGCCCGGCGCGCGTCGCGCGCGGATCTGGTCGGCGCGCTGAAGCAGGAGCCGCCGGCGGCCGCCGGGCGCCGGCGGCTCACGCTCGCGAACGCGCTCGTGGTCTTCCAGGTCGCGTTCTCGCTCGTCGCGCTCGTGACCGCCGCGCTGTTCCTGCGGAGTCTGACGCGCGCACACACGATCGATCTCGGCTACGACACGCAGTCGCTCGCGGTCGTTTCCATGAATCTGGCGCAGGGCGGGTACGACGAGATCCGCGGGCAGCAGTTCGCGCGCGACGTGCGCGACAAAGTCGCCCTGATGCCGGGCGTCGCGGCGGTGTCGTGGTCCACGAACCTGCCGCTCTGGGCGAATCTCTATCGCCGCGTCTCGCTCGAAGGGCGCGAGGCGGCGAAACAGGCCGATGCGCCCCTGGCGATCGTCGTGACGGTGGATCTCGACTACTTCAGGACGCTCGGCCTTGGCGTGACGCGCGGCCGCGACTTCACCGACGCCGACCGCGAGCGCGCGCTGCCGTCTGCCATCGTCAACGAGCGGATGGCGGAGCGGTACTGGCCGAACCAGGATCCGATCGGCCGGACGTTCCGCTTCGACAGCGAGCCAATCGCGCGTCATGTCGTCGGCGTCGTGAAGACGATCAAGTATCAGACGCTCGGCGAGACACCGCAGCCCGCGGTCTACCTGCCGTTGAGGCAGAACCCCGCCGACGGTCTGGTGCTGTACGTGCGGGCCAGCGGGGATCCGTCGCAGGCGATCGGCACGGTTCAGCGCGAAGTGCGTGCGATGGATCCGCACGTGCTGCTGGAGAACGCGGCGAGCATCGATGGGATCATCGATCAATCGCTGTGGATGATGAAGATCGCCGCCGGGCTGCTGGCGGCGTTCGGCGCGCTGGCCCTCGCGCTGGCGAGCGTCGGGCTCTACGGCCTCGTCGCGTATTCGGTGAACCAGCGGCGCCGCGAGCTTGGCGTGTGGATGGCGCTTGGCGCGCGACCGGGCGACGTGCTGCGGCTCGTGCTCCGCGACGGCATGACGCTCGTGCTCGCCGGCGTCGTGGTCGGGACGGGACTGTCGCTGCTCGTCACGCGCGCGCTCGCGTCCCTCCTCTTCGGGACGAGCACCGCCGATCCCGCGAGCTTCGCGGGCGCGTCGCTGCTGCTCGCGGCAGTCGCGTTCGTCGGCAGCTATGTGCCCGCGCGGCGGGCGAGCCGGTTCGATCCGTTGATTGCCCTTCGCGAACCGTAGAACGCAGGGGCGGACCCGTGTGTCCGCCCCAGGGCCGACACGCGGGTCGGCCCTACGGCTGCGTTGTCGGCCGCCGTGCGGGCTGCTCGATGAGCCAGTAGACGAACCAGCTTCGGATCCGCTCCAGCCGATCCACGAGCAGCCACGGCTCGCCGCTCCTCGACAGGTTGTGGCTCGATCGCGGATAGCGCACGAGCTCCACGGGAACGTTGCGTTTCTTGAGCGCCGTGAACCACATCTCGTTGTCCGCGATCGGCGTGCGGTGATCGTTCTCGCCGACGAGGATCAGCGTCGGCGCCTTGACGTTCTCGACGTACGAAATCGGCGAGAGGCGCCGATACAGTTCCCGCTGCTCCCACGGCGGACCGTAGAACGCGTGCTCGGTGAGGCCCTGAGCGTCCGACGCGCCGTACCAGCTTTCCCAGTCGGTGATCGAACGCGCGGTGACCGCCGCGGCCCAGCGCTCCGGCACCGTCGCCGTGAGCCAGTTCGTCATGAAGCCGCCATAGCTGCCGCCGGAGATGCCGATGCGCCTGGGATCGACGTCGGGATATTTGGCGATCGCCGCGTCGACGCCGCCCAGATAGTCCTCGCGATCGACTTCGCCCCACTTGCCGCGCGTCGCCCACTGATAGGCGTGACCGTACCCCGTCGAACCGCGCGGATTGGTGAAGAGCACGAAGAACCCGGACGCCGACAGCATTTGAAATTGATCGAACCAGCCGGTGCCGTACGCGCCGTACGGGCCGCCGTGGATTTTCAGGATCATCGGATACTTCCGGCCCGCGACGTACCCGAGCGGTCTCATCACCCAGCCCTCGATCGGCGTGCCGTCTTTCACCTTCCAGGTGAGCTTCACGGCCGGCACCATGTCGACGTCCGCGAGCAGCGCGTCGTTGAACGACGTCAGCCGCCGCTCGCCGGTGCCGTCCGGTCTCGCGAGGTACAGCTCGGTCGGATGCAGGACGTCGTCTTCGACGAACGCCATCACTGAACCGTCTCTCGACGTGGAGAAGCCGGTGATGTGGCGCGCGCCGGCCGTCACCTGCCGTACCTGCTTGCTCAGGATCGGGACTTCGAACACATGTGAATCGCCGCCGATGCCGGCGCCGAATCGGATGATTCGTCCGTCGGCGCTCCAGGCCGGCGCGCCCGGAATGTTGTCCCACGACGCCGTCAGGCTCTGCGCCTGACCGCGAAGCGTGCCCCCGGAAGTGACGTCTGCGAGATCGGCGACCATGATCTCCGGCTGCTCGCCCTGCTTCGCGGTATGGATGTAGGCGATGCGCACGCCGTCCGGCGACACCGACGGCTGCGCGTGATTCCCCGCCGTCGCCGTCACGCGCCGCGGCTCGCCGCCGTCCCTCGCAATCGCGTAAATCGCCGTGCTCGGATCGCGGCCGATGAGGTTCGCGTCCTGGTACTCGTCCCCGGTGAAGAAGATCGTCCTGCCGTCCGCCGACCACACGACGCCGCCGACCTCGAACGCCGTGCGCGTGAGCTGCTTCGGCTGGCCGCCTTCGGCCGGCACGACGAACAGCTGCGGCTTCTGGCGGACGGACGGATCCGGCAGGAGCTCGAGCGTGCCATCGCGCTTGTACCGCAGGTTCGTGATGACGCGTCCGTCGAAGCGCTTCGCGTCGAGCGTGCGGCTGCGGGCATCGGGCGCGATCCAGCCTTCGCGCGGCGGCTTCGGCGCATCGGCGTCTTCGCCCGGATTCGACGGCGATTTGACGAACGCGATCCACTTGCTGTCGCGCGACCAGATCGGCGGCGCCGTCACGCCTTCGATGTGATGCGCCTCGCCGCCGGCCTGGGCGACCGAGACGGCCCAGACATCGTTCGAATCCTTGCCGCGCTTCGACGTGAACGCGACCAGCGTGCCGTCCGGCGACCAGCGCGGCGCAGACGAGTCGACGGTCGGATCGGTGAAGCGGAACGGCGTTCCGTCGGGCACGCCCTTGCGCAGCCGCTGCATCCAGATTTCCCGATGCCGCCGGTTCTCCGCTTCGACGACGGTCGTGACGCTGAAAGCGATGAGATTGCCAGCGGGCGACACCGCGACGTCGCTGACGACGACCTCTCGGTAGTAATCAGCGGGCGTCAGGCCGCGCTTCTGTGCCTGTGGCTGCGCGGCGCCGACGCGCTCCTCGGCGCTTCGAACGGGAACGGCGACGAAGAGTGCCAGCGCGCTGACGAGCAGAATCGTCGAACGGGCGGATCGCATGCATGGCCCCCTTGCGATTGGGCGCTGTTGCCGGGGAAGGCGGGGACATTTTTGGAGGCGAGTCCGCCGTGTGTCAAACACTAAAACGCAGACCAGCCAATCAGCGTGAATGGCCGCCGATGCCGGTTGAGCGCTCAAGGATCGCGCGACTTCGACGTCGTTCTGGAGGCTTCGCGGCTCGTTCCGGGGGCTGTCGCTGCTCGTTCTGGAGGATCGAAGTCGCCCTTACGGCTCGAATTTGCGAAAACGTTCGGTCGTCTCGACACCGTGGACCGCGTACCAGTCGCGCCATTGGCGGGAGTCGTCTGGCAGTGCGGCATCGGTGATTTCCCGCAGCGCGCGGTAGCCGTACGAGACGATCCGCGGAGCGAGCGTCTTGTCCTCGACCATCTCGAGCAGCCCGGGCACCGCCAGCATGCGCTGCGCTCGCGTGAGCATGCCGCAATGCGCGAGACCGCAGCCGCCGCCGTCGATCTGAACCGTCGGCGCGGAATCGTGGTGGAACGCCTCGACGAGATCCGGCACCGTCTCGTCGGTGCCGATGTAGGAGATGGCGTGGACCGCCTGGTAGCGGACGAGCGGGTCCTCGGCGAAGTGCATCCACACGCGAAGCTCGCCGTGGATGCGCGCCGTCTCGACTCCGCGGTTGGCGAGCAGACCGAGCAGCCAGATCTGATGCCGCGACTCTTTCGGGTTCGCCTGGATCTGCTCCAGCAGGCGATCCACCTGCTCCTTGGTCTTCGCGATGTCGAGAATCGCCAGGTCGATCTCCAGCATTGCCGCCCGCACGCGGAGGTCCGCGCCGTTGAGCGCGACGTCCTCCAGGGTCGTCAGCGCGGCGGTCCGCTGGATCCGGCCCCGCCAGCCGTTGACGCGCGCTTTGATCTCCTCGGTGGCGCCGACGTGATGCGAAATGGCGTATTGCAGCAGCCGTTCTGCCTGCGCCTGCGGCGGCAATTGCGCGACGAGCTCCGCTTCCACCTCGGAAAGCTTCGCCGTCGTGCCGCCGACAGGCTCTCCAGGGACGCGGATCTTATGACCGGCGATCTCGCCCGGTCCGGTTTGCGCGGCAACCGGCGTCGATCGCCAGACACAGAGAACCGCGACGGCGAGTAGCGCCGGCCATCGTGCGGGCCGATGCATGATCATCGCGATGCGAGCGCGTCGCCGCGCGTCAGCGCCGGCGGCCGCCGAAGAGGCGGAGCAGGAACAGGAAGAGATTGACGAAGTCGAGGTACAGCGCCAGCGCGCCGACAATCGCGTACGACCCGGCCTGTCCGTCCGGCGTCGCGAGCGCCATCGCCTTCAGCCGCTGCGCGTCGTACGCCGCGAGCCCGGTGAACACGATGACGCCGATGAACGCCGTCACGAACTGGAAACCGTCGTTCTGCCAGAACAGTCCGACGATCGACGCGAGCACGACGCCGATGAGGCCCATGAACAGGAACTGTCCCCAGCCTGCGAGGCTGCGGCGCGTGACCGTTCCAAACGCCGCGAGCGCGCCGAACATCCCGGCGGTCACGACGAACGTCGACGCGATCGACTCGCCGGTGTACAGGAAGAGGATGAACGACAGCGTGACGCCGGTCAGCATCGAATAGACGACGAACAGCGCCGCCGCCGTCGACGCGGCGAGGGTCTGCACGCGGCCGGAGAGCACGAGCACGATCCCGAGCTGCGCGATTGCGAGGCCCCAGAACAGCACGCCGTTCCGCGCGATGGCAATGACCACGCCGGGAGACGAGGCGACGATGCCGGCGGTGAGCGCCGTGATCGCCAACCCGAGACACATCCAGCCGTACACGCTTCGCAGAAAGGCGCCAATCCGTTCGGCGCTCGCCTGAGTTGTCGTGAATGCCGCGTCCGGCGTCGCTGAGTACTGCGCCACTGACCGATCTCCTTTGTGAGGTGGACTCTACGATGATAGCCGATCGCCGCACGGACGGCGGCCGTTGAGACAGACCGTGCAATTGCGTACGGACGCTCTGCGTTCGCAGTCGCTATTTGATTTCGACGATCTCGATCGCGATGCGATCGGGGCCTTCGATCATCGCGGCGCGCATGCTGCCCCAGGGGTGGATCTCTTCGAGGAACTTGACGCCTTCGCTCTTCAGGCGCGCGACGGTTGCGTCGAGATTGGCGGTGCTCACGGCCCAGTGATCGACGATTTTCCCGCGCGTGCCGGCGAGCCCGCCGCCGGGCCACGGCCGGATGGAGATGGAGATGTCGTCGATGAGCACGCCGCCGGACGGCTCGCGCACGAACCCGGTCTTCGCGAACGACGGCCACGTCGGCGGCGCGTACATCGTCGTGCGGCAGTCGCCGCCCGACGGCGCCGCCGCCGGCGCCTCGCCTCCGCGCCCGCCGCGGCCCTGCGGCATCCGCGCGCCAAGGTGCGTGACGTACCAGTCCATCGCGCAGCGCGGATGCTCGTGATACATGTGCACGTGGTTGAAGCGCTCCGTCTGGCCCGCCTGCGCGTTTTCGATCATCGCGCCGTCTGGTCCGCGCAGATATCCGAAGCCGCCCTGCCGCGTCGGCTGCGTCCCCTTGGTGCGCATCTCGAGAATCTGCTCCTGCGTGGGGAAGCCTGGCAGCGTGTCGCTCGACAGGTCGACGAGCTTGCCGTCGGCCGCGTCCCACATCTGCGCGATCTTCAGTCCCATCGCGCGGAACTTCTCGTTGTATTTGCGTGAGTCCGGCGTGTTCCAGCCGAAGTGCCAGACGGAGGTCTGCGGTCCCGTCAGCTCGTTCTGCGGCGTCGTGGCGACCTTCGCAAAGAGCAGATAGATGTTGCCGGTTTTCACCGCCTCGATGCCGTTGAACGTCGTCTTCGTCGCCGATTCCGCGAACGGCTTCGGATAGTACGCCGCCGCCGCCGCGGGGTTGACGGAGTTCAGGTGCACGTGATGAAAGTGCAGCGGCTCGACTTTGGTCTGCCCTTCCTGCGCGTAGACCGCGATTACCATCGAGACGAGCAGCAGGGCAGTCCGTGTGATCAGTTTCATACGCTCGCTCCAGTGCTATTGGGGTGAAACGGTGCGGCCCTTGTTCGCGATGGCCTTCCTGATCACGTCGACTGTCCGCGTCGCGCGCGCATCGACGACTTTTTTCGCGAGTTCGATCGCCTTTGCCTTGTCCGCGATCGACACGCCGTTGATGGTGGCCTTGCCCGCCTTCATCGCGTCGCGCACGTCCATCCACCTCATCTCTTCGAGCTAGACCGTGTTGTGCGGCGGCAGGGGATTGGGCGATTCGATGCAGTTGTACGGATTGTTGCGGCAGTCGCCGCCGCCACGCGACCGCGGATCCGGCGCGCGCCGCTGGGTCGGCTGAGGCTCCTGGGTCGAAGCCAACGCCGCTGCCGACAAAATCATCAAGATGAGAGCGGGAGCGGTCTTCGTCATGCGCGCATTCTAGGACAGTCCGGGAGTGACGATGGTACCATTCGGTCCGTGTCGACGGCGGCGCCCGGGAACGCGCACATCGTTCGGCCGCCCCTCAAATGGGCCGGTGGCCAAGCGCTGGCAGCTACGCGAGCTCGAGCCGCTCTGGGCGGCGCATCAACGTCGCCCGCTCGTCGAGCCGTTTTGCGGAGGGCTGGCCGTCG
>Ga0070694_100002458_pt1 | contig 10936 bp, 5 predicted proteins | sample KBSK1251metaG_FD_65470 | JGI IMG/M metagenome (GOLD analysis project Ga0070694, IMG submission 65470) | Corn, switchgrass and miscanthus rhizosphere microbial communities from Kellogg Biological Station, Michigan, USA - KBS K1-25-1 metaG | ecosystem: Host-associated > Plants > Roots >... | reverse complement strand
CACGCAAGCCCATGAATCCTGTTCCTTCTCGGATCCATACATCGGCCAGGACGCGGGTTATCTACAGGTAACGCGGCTCAACGGTAAGGGGCCCGCGCTTGTGGTAGTGCCTGAGCACGGTACGCCATTCGAAGCGTACCAAACTCTGAATGAGCCCATGCGGCCCTCCCAAACGTTCGAAGGTGCATTTGCCTGGATGGCGCACAGTCAGGCGTACGCCGAAACGGAATGGAAAGGGGCCGAACAGTGGAATCCGCCTTCGAGTTTCGTGCTGGCGCCCGGCGCCACCAGGGTTTATGCCGTCAAGTTTTTGTTGTCAGATGAGATACGCGACATTGAAAAGACTCTCATTGCGAACAAGAAGCCGGTTGTGATTGGTGTGCCGGGCTACGTTTTACCGTCTGACCTGGATGCGCGGTTGTTCGTGAATTATCCGCATGCTATCCGTTCGATCAATGTCACGCCGCAACGTTCTATCACCATCAACCAGGAATCGCGCACGCGCAATGGCTGGAGAGCTTATACACTGCGTGGAAAGAGTTGGGGTCGCGCCAGGTTGACACTTATCTTCGACGACAACACCCAACAGACAATTAATTACTACCTAACAAAACCTGCGGCGGAGGCAGTTGCGAATCTCGGACAGTTTCTATTTACAAAACAGTGGTACGAAGACCTGGCCGATCCGTTCCACCGCAGTCCGTCAGTGATGAGTTACGATCGGGAAACGAAGAAGATCGTGACCCAGGACAGTCGTGTATGGATTGCGGGTCTTGGAGATGAAGGTGGATCCGGTTCATGGATGGCGGCGGCGATGAAAGAGTTTGGCCAACCCAGGCGCGAAGAGGTCCAAAAGTATGAGCGTTTTATCGATCAGGTGTTGTGGGGTGGTTTGCAGTACAAAGACGGTCCGAATCGATACGGCGTTCGTAAGAGTTTATTCTATTACTCTCCGTCAGACGTACCCGGTTACGTTTATGACCCGGCGCTGAATTGGACCACCTGGACCAGTTGGAAAAAGACCGACGCAGAAAGCATTGGCAGGGGTTACAACTACCCGCACGTTGTGGCCGCGTACTGGTCACTGTATCAATTGGCGCGCAATCATAAAGGTCTCGTCACAAATCATCCGTGGGAGTGGTATCTCGAGCAGGCATACCAAACAACTAAATTCACCTTCAGTCGCGCGCCGAATGGGCAACGCCGTGTTTCTTATGTCGACCTGGGTTTAATGGATGGAAGTATCTTTCTTGCACTTCTCCTGGATCTAAAGCGTGAGGGGTGGACTGATAAGGCAAGGGATGTCGAGAACTTAATGCAGGAACGCGCCACGCGATGGCGGCAGGAAGCGTTTCCTTTCGGGAGCGAGATGGCGTGGGACTCAACCGGTCAGGAAGAGGTCTATGCCTGGTGCAAATACTTTGGTGATCATGAAAAAGCCGCGGTCTCGCTGAATTCAATCATCGGCTACATGCCAACAGTTCCACATTGGGGCTACAACGGCAATGCCCGGCGCTACTGGGATTTTCTCTATGGCGGCAAGCTTAGGCGAATCGAACGTCAAATACACCACTACGGCTCGGGGCTGAATGCTATCCCCGTGTTGTCAGCCTATCGAGAAAATCCGGATGACTATCATCTGCTCCGCATTGGCTACGGTGGAACGATGGGTGCCCTGACCAATATCGATCAGGAGGGCTTTGCGTCAGTAGCTTTTCATTCATTCCCTTCGACAATGAAGTGGGATGCGTACAGTGGTGATTATGGACCGAACTTCTTTGGTCATTCCTTCAATGCTGCCACGTATTTAATCAATCATCCTGAGTTCAGTTGGCAGGCGTTTGGCGGAAATGTGAAGCTTGAAGGCGACTGGGTGAGGGTAACACCGCTCGATGCATTTCGAATGCGATTCTATGTTGCGCCAGTGGGGTTGTGGTTGACGCTTGATTCCGGCACCTTTGATCGAATTGAGGTAAACAGACGCACTCGACTCGTCCGTGTTGGACTATCGCCGGCGACAACGCAAACGCCCATAGCGCGCTTACGCGTTGAGCAGCCGGCGAAGATCGACGGTGTCGGCAAATATGGTCCTCGCCGAAAATTTCCTATTGAGCGAGAGGCGTACAAGGTCCCGCTGACCGCGAACATCACCTGGATAGATCTAGAGCCGTTTCAACAATGATCGTTTTCACTTGATTTGGTTTGTGTTCTCTGTGTACACAGACACTATGACCTGGGAAGAACGATGGCATCCGTTACGTGAAGAATGGGTGATTGTAGCCGCCCATCGGCAGGATCGTCCCTGGAGTGGTGAGACGGTGAAGCCTGAAAATGGCCCAAGACCACGATACGCAGCAGATTGCTATCTGTGTCCAGGCAATGCGCGAGTGAGTGGCGCGGTCAATCCGCAATATGACGGGATATTTGTCTTTGATAACGATCATCCGTGCGTGGGAAGGGAAGCCCCTGCGCCACCGATACTCGCGAAGGGCATCTATCAAAACCGGCCAGCGCAAGGAGTAGCGCGCGTTGTTTGCTATTCGCCTCGCCACGATTTGTCGCTGGCCCAACTCAAAATCTCTGAGGTCGAAGAACTAATCGCTGCCTGGCAGCGCGAGTATGCGGACCTGGGCAAACTACCGGAGATCGATCATGTCTTGATCTTTGAGAACAAGGGTGAGGTTGTTGGCGTCTCGAATCCGCATCCGCATTGCCAGATTTACGCCACGAATTTCGTCTTTAAAACAATCGAAAATGAAGCACGCGCGAGTCGCCGGTACCTGGACCAGACTGGCCGGACATTGTTCTCAGATATTATCGCCGCCGAGCAACGCGACGGAACCAGGATCATCTCGGAGAACGAAACCGCGATCGCCTTCCTTCCTTATTTTGCGCGTTATGCTTACGAAGTTTTTGTAGCGCCTAAACAAACGCACCAGAGCATCGCATCACTCAGTGACGCTGAGGCGCGCGATCTCGCTGCGGTTCTGAAAGATACGGTGGTACGGTTCGATAACGTTTGGCAGATGCCGTTTCCTTATGTCATGCCTTTACATCAAGCTCCCACAGACGACGGAGACTATCGCGCCTTTCATTTCCACATTGAGTTCCACCCACCACTTCGGCGACCCAATCTCCTAAAGTATCTTGCAGGCCCGGAGATCGGCGGCGGAAACTTTCTTAGCGACACTTCGTCCGAAGAAAAAGCCGCGGAATTGCGTGCGTTGCCGAACGTGCATTACACCGAGCTAACCTGACGCCGTGTCGAACCCGGAATTACTACTTCCATCGCTGAAGCATCTGCACGAAACCATCCGGCAGACGGTTGTTGATGCTTGCGAGCGCATGTCACTGGAATCTGTGGCGTCGATCGCCCGGGAAGAGGAAGGCGACACCATCTATGCTGTTGACTATCTCACCGAGGATCTACTGATCGACTTTTTCGCGCGCGAAATCGCATCGACGACACCAATCGTATTGATTGCAGAGGGATTGCCAGGGGGTAAGCTCGTATTACCGCGAGGAACTTCCGAAGAGGTCGCCGTGTGGCGAATCATCGTCGACCCGATTGATGGCACGCGTGGCCTGATGTACCAGAAGCGCAGCGCGTGGATCCTGACAGGCGTCGCACCAAATCGCGGCCCGGACACAAATCTCAGTGACATCGAGCTGGCAATTCAAACTGAGATTCCACTGGTCAAGCAACATTTATCCGATTGCGCATGGGCCATCCGAGGGAAGGGCGCGCATGCCGAACGGTTCAACCGGTTAACAAAAGCGACCACCGATCTGACCTTGCAGCCATCACGTGCCAGGAGTATCGCGCACGGCTATGCGGAGATCGCACGCTTTTTTCCGGGTGCGCGTGAAGAACTCGCAGCCATCGACGAGGAAGTTGTGTTTGGTGCGCTTGGCCCGGTTCTGCCCGGCAAAGCGCATTGTTTTGAGGACCAATATGCGTGCTCGGGTGGACAGCTTTACGAGTTGATGAGCGGGCACGATCGTTTCATCGCGGATCTACGGCCGTTAATGGAGAAAACTCTTGCGCAACGAAGCGTACCGCTCGGCATCTGTGCACATCCTTACGATCTCTGCACTGAGTTGATCGCGCGCGAAGCCGGCGTGATTGTTACGAATGTAAGTGGCGAGAGATTGACGGCACCGCTCAATGTTCATGCTGATGTCGCCTGGGCGGGCTATTCCAACGAACACATCCGCACGCAAATCGAACCGTTGCTGCTAGCGGCTTTGGAGCGTCGTGGCTTGCTAACTTAATGACGGATACAGAAGCGTTCGTTACTTCAATAGATGACGCAGTCGCTTCCCTCGGCGGCTGGCAGGATTTGTTCGACTCACGCCGCGAGCTGTTCGTCACTCGAGCACCGGGCCGGCTGGATTTGATGGGTGGTATCGCTGATTATTCGGGTTCGCTTGTTTTACCGTGGCCCATTCAGAGTGCGGTGCACGTCGCTATCCAACGTCAAAGCAGCAAGACGCTGCGCATCGCGAGCTTGCCGAACGCCCCCCACAAGGAGCCGCGCTTGTTCGAAATCACGCTGGATGAATTGCTCGGCTCTGACTATTCAACCGTGTGCAGCCGCTTCAACGCTCAGCCGGAGAATCATTGGGCCGCTTATGTTGCCGGCGCCTTTCCGGTCCTGATGCGTGAGACGAGCACGTCATTCCACGAAGGTGCACACATTCTGATTCAGTCCGCAGTGCCGGAAGGCAAAGGGGTCAGTTCCTCTGCCGCGCTCGAAGTGGCATCGATGCAAGCAGTCGCGGCAGCCTACGGACTGAAAATCGGTGCGAAAGAACTGGCCTTGCTTTGTCAAAAGGTCGAGAACCTGGTGGTAGGAGCACCTTGTGGCGTGATGGACCAGATGACAGCCTCCTGCGGTGAGGCGAATCGTTTGCTGGAACTGCTGTGTCAGCCGGCTGATCTCAAAGGCACGATCCGATTACCTGAAGAACTGGAGATTTGGGGCATCGATTCAGGCATTCGTCATTCTGTTGGTGGTGCTGATTATCGAACAGTACGTACAGCAGCTTTCATGGGATATCGAATCATTGCAGAGCTGGCCGGACTTTCGTCAAAGCAAGCTGACATGGACCACGTGGCCATTGATGATTATCTATGGAGAGGATACATTGCCAACCTTGCGCCGGAACAGTTTCAGCAGCGTTATGCGGTGCACATTCCCGAGCGCATGTCGGGTAAAGATTTTCTGGACAGATATGATGGAATTACTGACGTCGTTACTTCGGTTGATCCGGCGGTCGAGTATCCAGTGTCGGCGGCGACGCGTCATCCGATTTACGAAAACGCTCGCGTCAGCAACTTCGCTGGAATTCTGAAAAACTGGAAGAGCGAGCAGCACGTGCGCCGGTTGGGCGAGTTGATGTACCAATCGCACGAGAGTTACTCGGCGTGCGGGTTAGGTTCAGAGGGAACCGATGCTCTTGTCGCAATCGTGCGAGAAACGGCTGGAGACGATCTTTACGGCGCGAAGATTACGGGCGGTGGTAGCGGTGGTACAGTCGCCGTTTTAGGACGCCGAGGTGCAGGCGGAGCTGTGTACAAGGTTGCGGCTCAGTATCGCGAGCAGGCCGGTTATGAGCCAACGATAATCTCCGGATCATCACCCGGTGCAAGCGCTTTTGGATTTCTGAAATTAAGCTAATTTAATTCTTCTCCGCGTATCTCTGCGTTCCTCTGCGCCTCTGCGGTTAATGGTTTTACTGTACATTTAACCGCAGAGGCGCAGAGGAACGCAGAGATACGCAGAGGTAAAGCTGACCATGAGATTCCTCGGAATTGATGTCGGAACGGGTGGGACACGCGCGTTGTTGATTGACGCCGACGGTCGAGTTACAGCGTCATCGACAGTTGAACACGTTCCCTTTGCTTCGCCAGAAACTGGCTGGGCGGAGCAGGATCCGGACGATTGGTGGCGCGCTGCGACGCTCGCGATCCGCGACGTGCTTTCAAAAAGCGAGATTAAACCCGAAGAGATAAGGGCAGTCGGTTTTTCCGGACAGATGCACGGTGCAGTCCTGCTTGATGAGCGCGACCAGGTTTTGCGTCCGGCGCTCATCTGGTGCGATCAGCGAACAAGCGCACAGTGCGTCACGATTACCGAAAAGATCGGCGCTGAGCGGTTGATTGCATTGACTTGTAATCCCGCCTTAACTGGTTTCACTTTGCCGAAATTGCTTTGGGTACGTGAGCACGAGCCTGAGATCTGGCGGCAGGTTCGATCTTGTCTGTTACCGAAAGACTTCATCCGTTTGCGTTTGACTGGTGATAAAGCGACGGACGTTGCTGATGCCTCAGGGACTTTGCTTTTTGACGTAGCCGGACGCCAATGGTCTCAGCAGATGTTGTCGGCAGCCGAAATCGATGAAGCCTTCCTCGCACGAGTTTATGAATCACCTGAAATAACAGGCGCGGTCTCAACGGCGGGAGCGAAAGAAACCGGCTTACGAGCGGGCACACTCGTAGTCGCGGGCGCAGGCGATCAGGCTGCCGGGGCCGTCGGAATGGGCATCGTTCGACCAGGTTCAGTCAGCGCAACCATCGGAACTTCGGGTGTGGTCTTTGCAGCCAGCGACAAACCTGCGCTTGATCCCAAAGGGCGCGTTCATACTTTTTGTCACGCGATACCGGATCGCTGGCACGTGATGGGAGTAACACAAGGCGCAGGACTTTCGCTTCGCTGGTTCCGAGATCAATTCGATGTTGATAACAGTGACGCTTACGAACGATTGACTGAAGACGCTGCCCGTATTCCGCCCGGCGCGAATGGACTCTTATGGACACCGTATCTAATGGGCGAGCGCACTCCGCATCTCGATCCGCACGCTCGCGCCGCGCTTGTAGGCCTGACCGCAAGTCACACTCGCGCACACATTGTGCGAGCAATTCTCGAGGGCGTGGCCTTCAGCCTGCGCGATACATTCGAGATCTTTAAAGAGATGAATGTTCCCGTGGAAGAGATCAGGCTGGGTGGCGGCGGCGCGCGCTCGAAACTCTGGCGCCAGATTCAAGCAGACGTTTATGGGCGCGTGGTGAAGACCGTGGAAGCCGAAGAAGGAGCAGCGTATGGTGCAGCTCTGCTGGCCGGCGTGGGCGCCGGTGCCTGGTCTTCAGTTGATACAGCCTGCGATTCAGTTGTGCGAATCAAGTCGGCTACGGAACCAGACCCCAAAGCCGTCAGTGTGCTGGAAGAGCAGTATCAGAGTTTTCGTCGCCTCTATCCGGCATTACGACCGTTTCACCAGTAATTACCCCACCAAACGGCACAAAATTTTTATTGACTTAAGTCAATCCTGGTGATATTAGTTCGCGCCACGAATTAAATCGCTCCAACTACATCTGTGCGAAGAATCGATCTCTCTAACTTCCAGGTCGCTACCAGCGAAACTGCGCGCGATATCAACCGGCGCATCGTGCTAAACCTGATCCGAACGCACCAGCCGATTTCTCGCGCCGACCTGGCCCGCTATTCCGGTTTGCAACGGAGTACGGTATCCGTCATTGCCGAACAGCTAATCAAAGAACGATGGATTGCAGAAGGCGCAAACGGGCATACGCCGAGAGGCCGGCGGCCACGATTCCTTCATTTGAATAAGGAACGAGTCGCAATTATCGGAATTAATGTGCGGCCCTTCGTAACCACACTCGCACTGGCTGATCTCGACGCGAACTTCCTGGCGCAGGATTCATTAGCAACGCCACCAGATCCAAAACAGTTTTTAGCCGAGCTCGTGCCGCGTGTTCGTAAGCTCATGCAGTCGCGACCAGAACTAACGTTCGAAGGCATTGGTGTGAGTCTTCCTGGTCGCGTCGATCTGGCAAGCAAACGGCTCGTGTTTGCCCCGAATCTTGGGTGGCGCGATTTCGATCTCAAGACACCGCTCGAGAAAGCCACCAAACTGCCCGTCGAAGTGGAAAATGCTGCGAATTCCTGTGCACTTCAGGAGATTTGCTTTGGCCGCAGAGCCGAGGGATTGCGAAATCTCGTGATCGTCACGGTATCGGAAGGCATCGGTTGCGGCCTGATTCTTAATCACCAGTTAGTGCAGGGTTCGACGGGTACGGCGGGCGAGTTTGGCCACGCCGCGCTGATTCCTGATGGTCTCGAATGCAGTTGCGGCAATCGCGGTTGCTGGGAAATGTACGCGTCCAACTCCGCCGCCGTTCGTTATTACACCGAGGCTGCATCACCGGCTCGCGCGAGCAAGCGCCGCGCGGCGACGAACGAGCCGACAATCGGTTTTGATCACCTTCTGCAGCTTGCCGCGCAGGGCGACAATAAGGCTCGTGAGTCACTGGCGCTGATGGCCAGGTATCTCGGCATGGGAATCGCGCCGATCGTGGCCGGCCTCGCACCGGACATGATCGTAGTGGTCGGTGAAGTGACGCGCGCCTGGCATCAGGTTGGACCGATCATCAAAGAAACAGTCAGGCAGCATTCGTTCACGCGAGCGGAAACGCAGATCGTGCCGAGCGATCCGATCACTCAGCCACGCCTGCGGGGAACGATTGCCTTGGTTTTACTAAAGCACTTTGGCGCTCCGGCTATCGTCTGAGTGCACACCCTTTGTCTATTTTGTTGTAGTCCCGAACTAAAGGGCAGAGTAGTCGTCGTCCAACGGAGCACATGCAAATGTCAACGTTTGAGAGGAGAGAGTTATGTTCACCTTCACCGGTCCTAAGCGAATAATTCGTAACGCGCTGCTGATCTTGTCACTTCTCCTGGCGCCCAGTGCGCTGGCCCAAGTCCTTTATGGCTCTCTCGTTGGAAATGTGACAGATCCAAACGGAGCCGCCATTGCTGATGCAAAGGTCGAAATCAGTAACATGGCTACGGGAGCAGTCACCAACACTACTACTGACGATCGTGGCGCCTACTCAGTCAACAATCTTCAGGTTGGTATGTACAAGGTGTCTATTTCACGCGCTACCTTCAAGACAACGATCAAGGAAAGCGTCCGCATTGAGGCGAATAATATCTATCGTTTCGATGCGCAACTCGAAATCGGAGGTGTAGAAGAGACGGTTTTAGTCGCAGCCACTCAGGACGTGGCTCTGCAAACTGACCGAGCTGACGTGAACATTACGAAGACGGATCGAGAGATTAATAACCTGCCGCTGTTTGGGAGTGCCGGTCGAAACTACCAGACTCTGATTTCGCTGATCCCAGGCACCGCAAGGGGTACCGGCGGGTTTTTCCTCGGCGGCGGCAGCGGCGAGGATAATTCTGCAGCGGGTAACCCACAACGATCCATCTCATACAACGTCAACGGCGTGTCGCGATTGCAGAACAACACAAAGATTGACGGTTCGAGCATCATCTACCCGTGGTTGCCGGCGAACACGGTTTACGTCCCGCCTTCCGAAGCGATTCAGGAGGTCAACATTGTTACCAACGCCTTCGACGCGGAGCAGGGCCTCGCAGGTGGCGCGGCCATTAACGTTACGATAAAAACGGGCGGCAACGACTTTCATGGCGTGGCGTGGGGGTATGATACGAATAGCCGCTTCCAATCACGGAATTTCTTCCAGTCGCCCACTCAAACGAGGATTCCGAAGAACATTCTCGCTCAATTTGGCTACGCTCTTAGCGGGCCCATTATCCTGCCACACTTCGGTGAGGGTGGACCATCAATCTGGAACGGCAGGAACAAACTATTTTTCTTTACTGACCTGGAACGAACTACACAACGAAACGCCGCCGGGACTACAAGAACCATTGCGCCTGTGAGCCTGCGGCCGGACGCTAACGGGAATATCAGTTTTGCCGGCACTGGAACGACAATCTTCGATCCGTCCTCCAACCCGGATCCGCGCCTCCGCACTCCATTCCCAGGCAATGTTATCCCGGCAAATCGGATTGATATCGCTGCCCTTGAACTGATCAATCGTCTACCGCTGCCAACAGCACCGGGGTTCACGAACAACTTCGCCAGTACTGGCGTAGGCCAGTTCAACCGCACGAACATGGATACTAAGATCAATTACGTCGGCGGCAATCTCAGCTTGTGGGGACGATACAGTCGCTCGCCTACGAATATCATCGACCCTCCCATATTTGGAGAAATCGGCGGTGGGGCCTTGAATGGAGGACAACTGGGTACGGCCCCGGGGCTGGTTAATGTGATTGGTTTTGGGGGAACCTACTCGTTCGGCCCATCGGTTGCTCTGGACGGCAATGTCGGCTATACCCGCCAACGACTGGGTGCCGAGAACTTCGACATCAATACCCCGTTCGGTTTGACCGTTCTGAAAATTCCAGGAACCAACGGCCCGGATCGGCTGCAGGGTGGTTATCCATCGTTCCAGATCCCGGGGTGGAACAACATCGGTAATGACAACACGGGCAATCCTTTTCAGTTCCGCGACAACTCGTACCTGGCAGCTGTAAATCTATCCTGGCTGAAAGGCGCACATTCGTTCCGCTTTGGTGGTGACTATTTGAACCCGCGGATCAATCATTTCCAACCGCAGGGTGCGGCGTTTCAGACGGTGCGTGGAACCTTCGTGTTCAGCGGCACTGCTACGGCGTTGCAGGCGTGCAATGCAGCCAACACAGGATCGAACGTTTGTGCGCAGCCCGGTGCAAGCACAAATGTCGCCTCAGCAAATGCATTCAATTCATGGGCGGCCTTTCTTCTGGGACTGCCTAGCCAGGCAGGGAAAGCTGATCAACTTCGCAATCCGAACTCAGTATGGTGGAAGCAATACGCACTCTATGCCCGCGACCATTGGCAGATTGGTCGCCGCCTGACGTTTACCTACGGTATGCGCTGGGAGCGCTTCCCCATACCGAGAAAGGATCACAGCGGTATCAACCGTTTCGACCCGGATACAGGTCGAGTGATCACGGGCGGATTGGGCGGTGTTCCATTTGATGGGGGCGCAACTTCCGGG
>Ga0070694_100002457_pt1 | contig 10937 bp, 10 predicted proteins | sample KBSK1251metaG_FD_65470 | JGI IMG/M metagenome (GOLD analysis project Ga0070694, IMG submission 65470) | Corn, switchgrass and miscanthus rhizosphere microbial communities from Kellogg Biological Station, Michigan, USA - KBS K1-25-1 metaG | ecosystem: Host-associated > Plants > Roots >... | reverse complement strand
TAGTAGATCGACGAGCCGACGTCGCCGTACGCGGTCGAGAAGAGCGCCGGGACGCCGAGGACCCGCTCGAGGCCCTGGGGTCGCCGCCTCCGCAGCGAGGGCCGAGCCGGCACCGGCACCGGCGCAGGCCGCGGCGGAGCAGGCGGTGCGTATGCCACCCTTCGACGCTAGGCCGCGGCCGCTCAACGGCGGCTAAAAAACGAGGCCGCCGGCCTCAAAAAAAGCTCAAGATCTCGCTGAGCCGGCTAAGCGTCAGCCGGCGAGCCTGACCGGCGGAGCTTCCTCGGCCGGCCGCGGACGCAGGATCAGCGTTTCGCCCGGGGCGTGGGCGAGGATCCAGGTGATGTCCTTCGGGCTGAAACCGGCGCCGTCCGTCGGCGCCGGAACGACGACGCGGTCGAAGTGCTCGACCGCCCACAGGCGCTGGAGTGCATGGGTCGGGCTGCGGCCCTTCTCGATCCGTGCGTCGACGGGAACGCCCGCGCCCAGGGCCGCGTGCTCGACCGCCTCGAGCATGGGCATCGCGACCTGGACCTCTGCCGTCAGCGGCGATTCCTCCGGAAACCGCAACGGCACGATCACCAGGTAGGCGGGCACGAGGACGGCGTCCTCGGCGCGGGCGATCCGGATCGCCGCGGCGAGCACCGTCGGATCGAGATTGCCGACGAAGGGGACGAGGATCCGGCGTGCGCCCGGCGGCGCGGCCGGTCGCCGAGGGCGTCTCAGACGCGGCCACGCCAACAGGACGACGAGGCCGGCGACTACGACGATCAGGATCAGCTCGATCGCCTTCACGGCGCCAGCTTCTGACGGTCGGCACGATTCGCGACGACGCGGATGTCGATCCCGGGCAATTCGCGAACGAGTGCCGAGACGAGCGAGCCACGTAACACCTCGCGCCGTCGGCTCTCGTCCGGCGTGCCGACGAAGACGTAGGTCGAGCCCCGCTCGGCCGCGACTTTGCGCACCGCCGGCACGAGCTCGCCTTCCTCCTCGAGGACGTGGGCGCCGAGGATGACCGCGAGCCGCCGCAGCGCCGCGAGCGACGTTCGTTCCTCGTCGCTGAGCTCCTGACCGGGTTTGCGAACCCAAAGAGCGTCGAGCTCCCCGCCAAGGCGCTGGGCCGATCGCCACGAGCGCCGGAGCAGCCGCTGCGAGCGCGGCTCTGGCGTCACCAGCACGAGCACCCGCTCGGTGATCGCCTGCCTGCTGAGAGGGTCCAGGACCGCGGGCTGCCTGCGCTCTTCCACGTCCTCGGCAACTTCGCGAAGGGCCAACTCTCGCAGCGCGCTCAGGTTCTCGGTGCGGAAGAAGTTGCTCAGGGCCGCCTCGACCCGCTCCTGCGGATAGACCTTGCCGGCGCGTAGACGCTCCTGGAGCGCCTCGGGAGTGAGGTCGACGAGCACCACTTCGTCGGCCTCGTCGAGGATCCGGTCGGGGAAGGTCTCGCGCACCCGGATGTCGGTCAGCTCGGCGACCGAGTCGTTGAGGCTCTCGAGGTGCTGGACGTTGACGGTGGAGATCACGTCGATTCCGGCGTCGAGGATCTCGTCGATGTCCTGGTAGCGCTTCTCGTTGCGCGCACCCGGCGCGTTGGTGTGGGCAAGCTCGTCGACGAGCGCGAGCTCGGGCGCGCGGCGGAGGACCGCGTCGACGTCCATCTCGTCGAGCGTCAGCTCGCCGTGGGCGGCGCGAAGGCGCGGCACGACCTCGAGACCCTCGGCGAGCGCCGCCGTCTCAGGGCGATCGTGCGACTCCAGATAGCCGATCACGACATCCCGGCCCTCGTCGGCCGCCTGCCGGCCTTCCTGAAGCATTCGGTAGGTCTTGCCGACCCCAGCGGCCATGCCCAGCAGAATCCGGTAGTGACCGCGCATTCACGCCCCGAGCAGATTGTGGACGATCAGGTCGATCAGCTTGATCCCGATGAAGGGCAAGATCACGCCCCCGAGCCCGTAGATCAAGAGGTTCCGGCGTAGGAGAGCCGTCGCGCCGATCGCTCTGTACTTGACCCCACGCAGCGCGAGCGGGACGAGCGCTGGGATCACCAGCGCATTGAAGATGATCGCAGAGATGATCGCGCTCTTCGGCGTGCCGAGCTGCATGATGTTGAGCGAGTTCAGCGGGCCGCGGCGGCCCGGCTGGGCCGCGTAGGCGAACGCGAACATCGCCGGCAGGATCGCGAAGTACTTGGCCACGTCATTCGCGATCGAGAACGTCGTCAGCGCGCCGCGCGTGATCAGCAACTGCTTGCCGACCTCGACGATCTCGATCAGCTTCGTCGGATTCGAGTCGAGATCGACCATGTTGCCGGCCTCTTTCGCTGCGGTCGTGCCGGTGTTCATCGCGACGCCGACGTCGGCCTGGGCGAGCGCAGGGGCATCGTTGGTGCCGTCTCCGGTCATCGCGACCATTCGGCCGCTTCCCTGCTCGTCCTTGATCAGGGTCATCTTCGCCTCCGGCGTCGCTTCGGCCAGAAAGTCGTCGACTCCAGCTTCCTGTGCGATCACCGCGGCAGTGACACGGTTGTCGCCCGTGATCATCACCGTCCGAATCCCCATCCTCCTGAGCTCGTCGAAGCGCTCGTTCATGCCGCCCTTGACGATGTCCTTGAGGTAGACGACGCCGAGCGCCCAGTTGTCGCGGGCCACGACGAGCGGCGTTCCGCCCTGCTCGGCGACCTGCTGCACGATCGCGTCCAAGCCGTCCGGAGACTTGCCGCCCTGCTCGCCGATGAAGTTCTTGACGGCGTCCGCGGCGCCCTTGCGGATCATCGTTCCGTTCATGTTGACGCCGCTCATCCGCGTCGAGGCGCTGAAGGGGACGAACTCGTGCTCGCCGAGGTCGCGGTCGCGGAGCCCGAAGCGTTCCTTCGCGAGCACGACGATCGACCGACCCTCGGGCGTCTCGTCGGCGAGCGAGGCCACCTGCGCGACCTCGGCGAGCTCCCGCTCGTCGACCCCGTCGACGGGCAGAAACTCCGCCGCCTGCCTGTTGCCGAGCGTGATCGTGCCGGTCTTGTCGAGGAGGAGGACGTCGACGTCGCCCGACGCCTCGACCGCCCTTCCCGACATCGCCAGGACGTTTCTCTGCACGAGCCGGTCCATGCCGGCGATCCCGATCGCCGACAGCAGCGCCCCGATCGTGGTCGGGATCAGGGCGACGAGAAGCGCGATCAGCACGGTCAGGGACTGGGGCGTCCCCGCGTAGATCGCGAAGGGCTGCAGTGTCACGACGGCAGCGAGGAATGTGATCGTCAGGCCTGCGAGCAGGATGTTGAGCGCGATCTCGTTCGGGGTCTTGCGTCGCTCCGCACCCTCGACCAGCGCGATCATCCGATCGAGAAACGACTTCCCGGGCTCCTGGGTGACCTCGATCACGAGCCGGTCGGACAGGAGCTTCGTCCCGCCGGTCACGGCCGAGCGGTCGCCGCCCGACTCGCGGATCACCGGGGCGGATTCGCCTGTGATCGCGGATTCGTCGACCGAGCCGACGCCTTCGATCACCTCGCCGTCGGCGGGGATCACCTCGCCCGCCTCGACGACGACGACGTCACCCGGTTGCAGTTCGGGAGCCGGGACCTCACCGCCGTCCCGCAGCCGAGCTAGGGTCGTCGTTCGGGTCGCGCGCAGGGCGTTTGCCTGTGCCTTGCCGCGGCCCTCGGCGATCGCCTCGGCGAAGTTGGCGAAGAGAACGGTCAGCCACAGCCAGAAGGCGATCACGCCGACGAACCAGAGCTGCGTCGTATGTCCGCGTGCAATGTCGATCACAAAGATCCCGGTCGTGATCACGCTGCCGAGCTCGACGATGAACATGACCGGGTTCTTGAGCTGGCTGCGCGGATCGAGCTTCGGGAACGAGTCCCGGATCGCCGCCAGAGTGAGCTCGCGCGTAAACAGGTTTGCGGACGGGCGCGCCATCAGCCTGTCTGCTTGGCGAGTGCGATGTTCAGCTTCAGGACGTTGACGGCCGGCTCGCCGAAGAAGCCAATGGACCGCCCGTCCGTGTTGTCGTGAATCAGGCTCTGCACGGTCGAGAGCGGCAGGTGGCGAACGGAGGCGATCCGCCTGGACTGCAGCTGGGCATAGGCCGGCGAAATCGCCGGATCGATGCCGGACCCGCTTGTCGTCACAGCGTCGACCGGGATGTCGTGGATCGTCAGGCCCGGGTTGTAGGGGCCTTCGAGCTTGAGGATCGCCTGCGCCTGCTTAGCGATGTTCGCGGCGAGGTCGGGGTTCGTCGGTCCAAGATTCGCGAAGGTCGTTCCTGCAGCGTTGTACGGGGGCGTCGTCCCAGAAGGCCGCTCGTGGAAATACCGAGGCTGATCGAACGCCTGAGCCGCGAGCTCGGAGCCGACCACCTTGCCGTTCACCTTGATCAGGCTGCTGTTGGCCTGATGCGCAAAGGCGAGCTGGGCGAAGCCGGTGAACGCGGCGGGGATCGCCAGGCCGAAGACGACGGTGAGCGCCACGACCGCGATCACGGAAGCCCTGAGGTCGCGCAGCATCAGTGGGAAAGCCCTTCTACGATCGGGCCGAGAGTCAGTGCGGGGAACACCATCAATCCCGCGGTGAGCAGGATTACGCCCACGAGCAGTACCACGAACGTCGGTCCGTCCGTGCGGAATGTCCCGACCGAGGCCGGCACCGCTTTCTTGCCGGCCAGCGCGCCGCCGAGCGCAAGCGCCGCGAGCAGCGGCGCGAAGCGCCCGAGATACATCGCCACGGCGCCGAGCTCGGCCGAGAAGTTCGTCGCTCCGTAGCCCGCGAAGGCGCTGCCGTTGTTGTTCGACTGGGACGTGTAGGCGTAGAGGGCCTCGGTGAAGCCGTGAGCGCCCGGGTTGAAGATCGACGCGAGGCCCGACTTGGTCACGACCGAGAGCGCGGTCAGCGTCAGGACCATGGTCGGCACAAACAGCGCGCCGACCGCCGCGTATTTGATCTCGCGCGCCCCGATCTTCTTGCCCAGGTACTCGGGCGTACGCCCGACCATCAGCCCGGCGATGAACACCGCGAGCACGATGTAGAAGAACATCCCGTAGAGGCCTGAGCCGACGCCGCCGAAGATCACCTCGCCGAAGAAGATGTTGAGCAGCGGTACGGCGCCGCCGTACGCCGTGAACGCGTCATGGCCCCCGTTGACCGATCCATTCGACGCGTCTGTGGTCGCCGTCGCCCACAGGGCGCTGTTGGCGATCCCGAAGCGGACCTCCTTGTCGGACATGTTGCCGCCACTCTGGCCATGGCCCTGCGTGATGTTCACGCCTGAGGCGCGCAGAACCTGCGAGCCGTGCTGCTCGGAGGGAACCGCGATCGCGAGGCCGGCCACGAAGATCACGAACATCGCCGCGAGCACCATCACGGCGTGCCGGCGGGCGAGCACCATCTTTCCGAACATGAACACCTGCGCTGCCGGAATCAGCAGAATCGCGATCAGCTCGAGGAAGTTCGTGATGCCGTTCGGGTTCTCGAACGGAACGGCGGAGTTCGAGTTGAAGAAGCCGCCGCCGTTCGTGCCGAGCTGCTTGATCGCGATCATCATCGCGACGGGGCCGCGCGCGATCGTCTGCGTCGCTCCCTCGAGCGTGTGTGCGGTCGCGTGACCGCCGAACGTCTGTGGCACGCCCTGCGAGAGGAGGACGACGCCCAGGACCAACGTCAGGGGCAGCAGGATGTAGACGAGCGACCTGTAGAGGTCGACCCAGAAGTTGCCCAGCTCTTTCGCGTTGTGTCGGGAAAGTCCGCGCACGACGGCTACGAGCACCGCCATCCCGACCGCGGCCGAGACGAACTGCTGCACGGCCAGCGCGGACATCTGGGTGAAGTAGGACATCGTGAACTCGCCGCCGTAGAACTGCCAGTTGGTGTTGGTGATGAAGCTGGCGGTCGTGTTCAGCGCGATGTGCGACGGCACCGCCTTCAGGTGATCCGGGTTGAGGAACAGGTGTCCCTGAAGACGCTGGATCGCGTACAGGACCGCCGAGAAGGCGATGCTGAAGACGAGTATCGTCTTGCCGTAGCTCTTCCAGTCCTGCTCGCGCCGAGCGTCTGTGCCAACGAGACGGCAAAAGCCGCCCTCGATCGCCCGGAGCCAGCCCCAGCCGAAGCGCTCACTCGTGTAGACGCGAGCCATATAGAGCCCGAGCGGATACGCGAGCGCGATCAGGACGACCGCGTAGACGAGGATCTGCCCGATGCCCTGCCCGCTCATAGACTAGAGCCGCTCTCCTCTGAACAACGCGTAGACGAGATACGCGAAGACGAGGATCGAAATCGCGAGCCCAAACGCGTCGGCGGCGGACATCAGACTCGCTCCAGCACCCAGAGGAGCCCGAAGATGAAGGCGAAGCACGCAGCCGCGATTGCCAGGGCAGCCAGGTCGTACATGCCAGAAAGCCTAAGCTGCATGCCCTCAATGGGGGCTAAAACTCTGCGGCCGCGGTCTTAAGAACGGCTCAACGGCTCTCGTCGGTCGGATCGACGAGGCGGTACCCCGCACCGGGCTCGGTCAGCACGTAGCGAGGGCTCGCGGGGTCGGGCTCGAGCTTGCGCCGGAGGTTCGACACATAGACGTGGAGATAGTGGGCCTCGGCCTGGTAGGACGGGCCCCAGACCTCGCGCAGGAGAGCCCGGTGGGTCAGCAGCTTGCCCTCGTTCTGCGCAAGCACCCGCAAGAGGTCGAACTCGTGCGGGCTCAGCTTCACGCGTGTGCCCGCGAGGAGAACGCTGCGGTTCGGGACGTCGATCTCGAGGTCGCCGATCGAGATCACGGAGTCGTTCGCCGGCACTGACCGCCGCAGCGCCGCCCTCAGCCGTGCGAGCAGCTCGTCGACCCCGAACGGCTTGGTCACGTAGTCGTCGGCGCCCGCGTCGAGGGCCGCCACCTTCTCCTTCTCCTCCCCGACCGCGGAGAGGACGATCACCGGGGCGTCTGTCCACTTCCGGAGCTCGCGCGCGACATCGGTGCCGCGTCCGTCGGGAAGGATGAGGTCGAGGATCACCGCCTCGGGTGGATGGGCCGCGGCCGCGGCGAGCGCGTCGGCGGCCGTCGCGGCGGTCGCGACGTCGTAACCGGCGCCCCGCAGCATCGTCTGGAGACCGCGGAGGATCTGCGGCTCGTCGTCGACGACGAGCACGCGCTGGCCGCTCATGCCGGCGGCACGTCCGGCTCTTCGACAGCTGGGAGCGCGAGCGCGAAGGTCGCGCCCTGGTCCGGTCGCGATTCGGCCCAGAGGCGCGCGCCGTTCGCCTGGGCGAACCCGCGGGCGATCGCGAGTCCGAGGCCGGCGCCCACCCGCCCGTCTGAGCGGCGGTAGAAGGGCTCGAAGATGTGCTCGAGCTCGCGCTCGGGGATGCCGGGCCCCTGGTCGACGACTCGAACGATCACCTCGGCCCGTGTCGCGGTCACCCGCACCTGCACAGGTGCGCCGGCCGGTGAGAACTTGAGCGCGTTCTCGAGCAGGTTCGCCAGCACGCGCTCGATCTGCGCAGCGTCGACACGGACGAGCTGCGTGTCGGCACCCCTGATATGGATGCGCCCGTTTGCGCCGACATCGTCGACTGCCTGGCGGATCAGCTCGTCGACCGTCCAGAGCTCGACGGCCGGTGCTGCGGCGCCCGCCTCCAGCCGCGACAGTTCGAGCAGATTGGCCACGAGCCGGGTGAGCCGTTGCTGCTCGAGGTCGATCGTTTCGAGCAGCTCCTCGCGGTCTGCCGCTTTCAGATTCAGAGTCTTGTTGCGGAGAGTGCCGACGGCGGTTGCTATCGCAGTCAGCGGCGAGCGAAGATCGTGTGAGACGGCTCGGAGGATCGCGGTCTTGACCGTATCGCTGCGGCGCAGAGTCTCAGCCTCCAATGCATCCCGGGTCAAGCGCTCGCGCTCACTCGCGACTGCGAGCAGAGAGGCGAGGGCGGGGAGAAACCGCCTGCGCACGTCCAGATTCGCCTCCGAGTGCTCATCCGTGTAGACGGTGCCGACGGTTGTCGAGCCGATCGCCAGCGCGTGCGGTGCCGACCCCGGGTGCGCTCCCCGCGCGCGGCCGAGCTCGATCTCGGCCGACTCGACTCCCAGGATCTGCGCCGTTTGAGCGCCGATCCAATCGAGTTGAGCTTCGAGGTTGCGACCCTCGAGCAGGTGGCGTGCGATTTCGGCGAGCAGGCTCGCCTCGCGTTGCTGCTGCTCGGCGTCCTCGGCCCGGCGGCGCGCGCGGGCCGCGAGCTCGCTGACGACCACTGCCGTGAAGAGATAGACGGCGAGCGCGACCCAGTTCTCCGAGTCCCGCAGCGCGAATGTGTGCTGCGGCGGCAGGAAGAAGAAGTTGAACGCGAGCATGCTCGCGATCGAGACGGCGATTGCCCAGGGAAGACCCCAGAGGATCGCGATCGGCAGGACGGCGAAGACGTAGAGGACGCCGAGGCTGAGCACGGGTGCGACCGGCCGGAGGGCGAAGACCGCCCCTGTTACGACCGCCACTGCTCCGGCGCTCGCAAGCGCCGCTGCCGGCCAGCCCCTCACAAATCGTTCTCTCCGCACGAAACTCGGTCTCAGCATAGGCCCGCAGAAGGCCGCTAACGAGCCGCGCAGGCCACTAGAGTCCGCGCGAATGCCGCGGCGGCGTCGCCAACAACGTCTCGAGCGCGTCCTCGGCACGCCGGCGCTCTTCGCGACGGCTTACGGGAACGTCGGCTCCTCGATCTACTACGCGCTCGGGCTGGTCGCAGGGATCGCGCTCGGGCTGACGCCGCTCGTCTTCGTGATCAGCGGGGTGATCTTCGCCGCAACCGCTGCGACCTATGCGGAGGGGACGGTTCGCTTTCCCGAGGCCGGCGGCTCCTCGAGTTTCGCCCGGCACGGCTTCGACGAGCTCGTCTCGTTCATCGCCGCCTGGGCGCAGATGCTCAATTACGTGATCACGATCGCCATCTCGGCGTTCTTCGTGCCTCACTACCTCTCGATCTTCTGGGAACCGCTGAGGACAAATCCGTGGGACATCGTCGGCGGCGCGATCGTGATCACGCTACTCGTGTTGCTGAATATCGTCGGCATCCGCGAAGCGGCGAACCTGAACATCTTCCTCGCGGTGGTCGACTTTGCAACGCAGCTCCTGCTCGTGCTGGTCGGGTTCGCGCTGATCTTCAGCCCGCACACGGTCTTCTCCGCGAATCTCCATTGGGGCGTCGCGCCGACGTGGTCGAGCTTCTTTCTCGCAATCCCGATCGCGATGATCGCCTACACCGGGATCGAGACGGTCTCGAACCTCGCCGAGGAGGCACGCGACCCGCCGCGCGACATCCCGCGCTCGATCTCGTGGGTCGCGGGCGCCGTCTTCGCCATCTACTTCACGCTCCCGCTGATCGCGCTCTCGGCGCTGCCGGTGCACCGCGTGGACGGCGGGTACGCAACGCTGCTCGGCGAGCAGCCGACGTCCGGCGGCGGAGGCGGGTTCGCCAACGACCCCGTGCTCGGAGTGGTCGAGCACCTGGGTCTGCACGGAACGGTGCTCAGCTTCGCGAAGATCTACGTCGGCATCCTCGCTGCGACGATCCTCTTCATCGCGACGAACGCGGGCGTGATCGGTGCCTCGCGGATCACCTACGCGATGGCGGGCTACCGGCAGATCCCGGAGGTCTTCCGGCGGCTGCATCCGAGGTTCAAGACGCCGTGGTTGTCGCTGCTCGTCTTCGGCGGGATCATCTCGATCGCCGTTCTATTGCCCGGCAGGACGACGTTCCTTGGGAACATGTACGCGTTCGGGGCGATGCTCTCGTTCACGATTGCGCACGCCTCGATCATCGCGCTGCGAGTCAAGCGCCGCGACCGCGAGATGCGCTTTCGCGCCCGTCCGAACTTGCGCATCGGCGGTGTCGACTGGCCCCTGTTCGCGATCTTCGGCGGGCTCGGGACGGCCGCCGCCTGGCTGGTGGTCGTCGTCCAGAAGGCGGACGCCCGCTTGGTCGGCCTCGGCTGGCTGATCCTGGGGCTGATCCTGTACACGACCTACCGGCGCTATGTGGTCCATGCGGGGCTGCGCGAAACGGTGCGGGCGCCGATTTTGATCGGCCCTGCAATCGCGCTGGAGTACCGCAGCATCCTGGTACCGGTGAGGCCGGGACGCGAGTCGGAGGAAGCGATCGATTTCGCCTGCCGGCTCGCGGCCGAGCGCAGCTCTTCGATCGCGGCAGTCTCTGTCGTCGTGGTGCCGCTAGAGCTGCCTCTCGACGCCGACCTGCCCGAGGCCGAAGCCGCGGCGAACGAGGCCCTCGACTCGGCAGTCGCGATCGGTGAGCTCTACGGAGTCGAGGTGGTCGGACGGCTGCTGCGTGCCCGCCGCCCGGGACGCGCGATCGTCCGCGAGGCGGAGCGGCGCCAGACGGAGATCATCGTCATCGGCGCGCCGCGCGCAGATCGGCCGCAGCGGGCGATCTTCAGCGAGACCGTCGACTTCATCCTCAAGAACGCGCCCTCCCGCGTGATGGTTGTTGCTGGGAAGAAGGCCGTCGCGGCATGAACTTTTATCGGGGCGCGACGGCGCTGTTCGGGGTTGCGTTTCTGGGGATCGGCATCGCGCTGGTCGTCGTCACCGCGGCGAACGGCGGCGGGGTTCTTGGATACGTGCTGGGCCTGCTCTTCGTCGCGCTCGGCATCGGTCGGCTGTACCTGCTCCGAGCGCGCGCGCCGCGCTAATCAAGGACTGTCCCCAAAGGCGACTGTCCTACAAACGTCGGCCACTGCGCAACCGGTTGTAGGGACAGTCCCCGTGCGGGGACAGTCCCTGACGGCTGCCGACGCTCTACGTCAGGACCGCGGGCATAAGCTGAGGCGATGGCGCGCAAGCTCCCTCGGTTACAGCGAGTTCTCGACGCGCCGGCGTTGTTCTCGATCGCCTACGGCGAGATTGCCTCCTCGATCTACTTCGCGCTCGGGATCATCGCCTTCCA
>Ga0070694_100002456_pt1 | contig 10937 bp, 12 predicted proteins | sample KBSK1251metaG_FD_65470 | JGI IMG/M metagenome (GOLD analysis project Ga0070694, IMG submission 65470) | Corn, switchgrass and miscanthus rhizosphere microbial communities from Kellogg Biological Station, Michigan, USA - KBS K1-25-1 metaG | ecosystem: Host-associated > Plants > Roots >... | reverse complement strand
CTGGCCGACGAGACAGGGGCGGGGCTCGAGGCGGTCATGCGCGGCCACGGCTGGCGGACCTGTGTCCTCAAGCCCGAGATCGGGGCCTCGGCCCACGACGCCCGGATCGTGACCGACGACACCCTCGCCGAGGCGGCGACCGCGATCGCGACCGGGGCCATCCGCCGGCCGCTGCTCGTGCAGCCGTTCGTGGATGAGATCCGGACCCGCGGCGAGTGGTCCCTCGTCTTCATCGAGGGAAGCCTGACGCATAGCGTGCTAAAGCTACCGGCCGCAGGCGATTTCCGGGTGCAGTCCTACCTGGGCGGCACGGTCCGCGCAGAGCCGGCCCCACCTGGTGCCGTGTCGGCCGCGCGCGCCGCGCTGGCCCACTTGCCCGAGCCCCCGCTCTACGCTCGCATCGATGGCGTCGAGACCTCGGGCGGCTTCCTGATCATGGAGGTCGAGGTCAACGAGCCCGGCCTCTTCTTCACCCACGCGCCAGCCGCGGCCGCCGCGAGCCTCGCGGAGGCACTCCTGCGCAGGCTCGGAGCGGCCTGAGCCCGACCATACGGGTCACGAACCTGGACGCGTTCCGTCGTCACCGCTCGGCGTCTCCCCCGTATGCGGCCAATTCGATTGCCTTGTGTCCGTAGCGTGGCCCATGCACGAGCAAGAGTGGCCGCAGCACGCGGCAAGGAGACACACCATGGGCTCGCAGAAGATTGCCGGACTCGCAGGGGGCCTGATCGTCGGCGCGGGACTCCTGCTCGCGTCTGGGCCGGCCCAGGCGGAGTGGCGGTACACCGACGACAAGGGCAAGACCAGAACGGTGGTGCTCAAGATGGATGTGCCGGGGCAGTACCGGAACAGCGCGGTATACGTCGACCTCGGCGCTCGCCAGGACGAGCCGCGCCGCGCCGAGCCGGCCGTCGTGCCCCCGGTGACGGAGCAGCCCAAGGCGACGTTGACGCCGGGGGCGAACTGGTGGACCTACCCGGTTGGCTCGCCGGAGCGCGCGGCAGCCCAGCAGGCGGCCTCGGAGAAAGCGGAGGCGCTACGGCAGCGTGCGGCGCCGGAGCAGACGCCGGCGGCTCGTTAGCTGTTCCGCTTCCACCTGAGTAGCGCTCCGCTCCAGCAGTCCCCGCCTCTTCGGCCCCTTCGAGTACAATGTGAGCGCCATGGACGTATCCGCCGTCGCGCGCTGGCGCGTGCTGTGCCTGCTGATGCTCGGCGCCTTCCTCGGGCTGAGCGGCGTGGTCTACGCGGTGGGCCTGCTCCCCGGCGATGCGGCGCTGCACGGCGAGATCCTCGAGGCGCGCGGCAGCCTGGCCCACGCGGCCGCGCGCTGGCTCGACTACGGCGGCAAATGGGTCGTGCTCGGGCCCGCCATGCTGGCCGTCTTCGCATGGTCGCGCGCGGCCCGGCGCCACTGGTGGCTCTGGTGCGCGCTGATGCCGATCGGAGGCGCCATCGAGCAGCTCTTCAAGTTCCTGGTCGGCCGGCCGCGCCCCCGCGGCTTCCACTGGGGGTTCCCGAGCGGCCACGTCACCGCGGCGGCGACCTTCTCGGTGCTCCTGCTCTACATGCTCTCCCGCGAGCCGGTCTCGCCCCGGGCACGGGTGACCCTGATCGTGCTGGCCGCGCTCCTCGTCGGCACGGTGGGCTTCGCCCGCGTCATCCTGAACGCGCACTGGCCCTCGGACGTGCTGGGCGGGGTGCTGCTCGGGGGCGGCTGCGCGGCCGCCGGCGCCTGGTGGGACAGCCTTCACGCCGAGACACCGCGGCCGGCGGACGACGTGATCCGGGTGCAGGGCTAGATGCGCCCGTTCGTCGAGCTCGAGGACGTCGACTTCGCCTACGGCGCGGTCCCGGTGCTCGAGCGGATCAACCTGACGGTGGAGGCGGGGGACTTCCTCGGCATCATCGGCCCCAACGGCTCCGGCAAGACCACCCTGCTCCGCATCGTGCTCGGGCTGCTCCCGCCCACGCGCGGCACGGTTCGCCTCTTCGGCCATCCGCCCGCCGCGTTCCGCCAGTGGGGGCGCCTGGGCTACGTGCCCCAGAGGGCCACCCTCGACCCCGCCCTGCCGGTGACGGTGCGCGAGGTGGTGGCCACCGGGCTGCTCCCCTCCCTCGGCCTCTTCGGCCGGCTCGGCGCCGCGGCCCGCCAGCGCATCGACGAGGTGCTGGGCCAGGTCGGCATGGCCGAGCACGCGACCACGCGGATCGGCGCGCTCTCCACCGGCCAGCAGCAGCGGGTGCTGATCGCGCGCGCGCTCGTCTCCAAGCCCGAGCTCCTGATCCTGGACGAGCCGACCGGCGGCGTGGACCCGGAGGCCCAGACCAGCTTCTACGCGCTGCTGCACCACCTGAACCGGGAGCGCGACGTGACCCTGATCCTGGTGAGCCACGACATCGGCGTGGTGGCCAGGGAGGTCACCAAGCTCGCCTGCCTCAACCGCCGCCTGATCTTCCACGGCCGCCCCGGCGATTTCCTGAGCGACGCGGCGCTGACCGCGCTCTACGGCCCCGCGGTGCGCGTGGTCAGCCACGAGCACTAGGCCATGCCCGAGTTCCTCCAGTACGGCTTCATGCACCGGGCGTTCGCGGCCGGCCTGGTCACCGCCCTCATCTGCCCGGCCATCGGGGTCTTCCTGATCCCGCGGCGGCTCTCCCTCATCGCCGACACCCTCGCCCACGTGGCGCTGGCCGGGGTCGCGCTGGGCCTGGTGCTCGGGATCTCGCCGGTGGTGGGCGCGCTCGTGGTGGTCCTGGCCGGCGCGGTCGGGCTGGAGCGCCTGCGCGCGCGCGGCGCGCTGCAGGGCGACGCGGCCCTGGCCGTCTTCCTCTCCGGCGGCTTCGCCCTCGCGGTGGTGCTGATCAGCCTGGCCCGCGGCTTCAACGCCGATCTGTTCGCGATCCTGTTCGGGAGCATCCTGACCGTCACCCCCGCCGACGTCTGGCTCATCCTGGCCCTGGGCGCCACCGTCACGGTCGCGATCGGCGCCTTCTACCGCCAGCTCCTCGCGATCACGCTCAACGAGGACCTGGCCCGCACCAGCGGCGTGCCGGTCGGCGCCCTCAACATGCTGCTCACCGTGCTGACCGCGCTGACCACCGTGGTGGCGATGCGGATGGTGGGCGTGCTCCTGGTGTCGGCCATGATCGTGATCCCCACCCTGGCCGGCTTCGCGCTGGGGCGGAGCTTCCACACCGCGACCGCGATCGCGGTCGGCATCGCGCTGCTCTCCGTGATCGCGGGCCTCATCGCCGCCTACTACCTGCGGCTGGCCGCGGGGGGCGCGGTGGTGCTGGTCGCGCTCCTGATCTTCGCCGCGGCGAGCCTGGCCCGCCGCCGGCCCCGTCCGTTCGCCCGGGAGGTCCCTTCATGATCCGCTCGCGTGTCACGTGGCTGGCCGCGACCCTGCTCCTGGCCGCGCTGGTGCCCGTCGCCACCGCCCAGGGCCCGGCCGGCAAGGCGGCCCCGAACCCGGAGTGCCCGCGCTGGCGCGAGGCGTTCGCGGGCATGCCGCTCCGCATGGTGTCCATCCAGGCCGGCTCGCGCAACCTGGCCCTCCGCGTGAAGCTGGCCGACAGCGGCGAGCGCCAGGCGGGCGGCTTCCAGTGCGCGACCCATGATGAGATCAAGCGCCACCTGATCCTCTTCGACTTCGGCAAGGAGATCTTCACCCAGTTCCACATGCAGAACGTGCCGGCCGCGCTCGACATCGCCTTCGTCAAGGACGACGGGCGCATCTTCGCGATCCTCAAGATGGACCCGAGCCCGACCGAGCTGTACGGCCCGCTCGGCGAGTTCCGCTACGCCCTCGAGGCGCACGCCGGCTTCTTCGCGAGCCAGGGCATCCGCCAGGGAGAGGCCCGGCTGGTCGTGCCCGCGGCCCGCTGAGCGCGCGACGGCCGTGCACGTGCCCGACCGCCACACCCACGGCTCCCGCCACAAGCACCGGCTGCTCGCGGTGTTCGCCCTCACCGCGGGGTTCCTGCTGGTGGAGGCCGGGGTGGGCCTGTGGACGGGCAGCCTCTCGCTCCTCGCCGACGCGGTGCACATGCTGGTGGACGCGGGCGGGCTCCTCCTGAGCCTGCTCGCGGTCTGGTTCGCGGAGCGGCCGGCCACCCCGGCCAAGACCTACGGCTACTACCGCGTCGAGATCCTCGCCGCCCTGGTGAACGGGGTGGTCCTGTGCGTGATGGCCATCGCCATCCTGGTCGCCACGTACCAGCGCCTCTGGCAGCCGCCGCACGTGCCGGGCGGCCCCATCCTCGCGGTGGCGGTCCTCGGCCTGGCCGTGAACGCGGCCGGGCTCTGGCTCCTGCACGCGGGCGCGGGGGAGAGCCTCAACGTGCGCGGCGCCTATCTCGAGGTGATGAGCGACGCGGTCAGCTCCGGCGTCGTCATCGTGGCCGGCGTGGTCATCCTCTCCACCGGCTGGACCATCGCGGATCCGATCGCGGGGGCCCTGATCGCGATCTTCATCCTGCCCCGCACGTGGGCCCTGCTCCGCCAGACCGTCAACGTGCTGCTGGAGGGAGCGCCCGCCCACCTCGACGTCACCGAGATCGAGGAGGCCCTGACGAGCGCCCCCTCGGTGCGGCGGGTGCACGATCTCCACGTGTGGACGCTGACCTCCGGCCGCGAGGCCATGAGCGTCCACGTGGTGGTCGAGCCGGGCGCGCCCTCCGACAAGATCCTGGAAGCCTTGCACGTCATCCTCCACGCCAGATTCGGCATCGATCACACCACGATCCAGATCGAGACCGAGCCAGCCCCTCTCATCCAGATCACCCCGAAGGCGGGCTAGTCGATCGCCCGCCACCCAGGAGACCCCGATATGCGGCTCGCTCGACTCGCCCCGCTGGCCTCGCTCCTCGTCGCCCTCGCCGCCGGTCCCCTCGCCGCCGTGGAGGCGCCCGTCACCGTGACCTTCGCGCATCCCGAGACGTACCCCGATCTCCGTCTGAGCTGCGTCTCCCGCAACGCGGACGCCCGGAGCCTCATGGCCGAGATCGAGGCCTCGCGGGGCCCGGAGACCTGGCGGGGCCCGGGGCGCTGCGACGTGCGGGTCATGAAGGGCATCTACCCGCCCCGCATCGACCTCACCTTCCGGCTGGTGGACGACGCGGGGCAGGAGCTCCGCGCCGGCACCCGACGGCTGCCCGACTCGAGCTACCTGGTCAACGCCGGGCCGGCGTCCTTCCCCGATCACCTGCGCTACGAGAAGGCCCTGCTCGGGAAGTGGCTGCGGAGCGAGCTCGGTCGAGGGGCCCGCTCGTGAGGGCGCGGCCGCGGCGGGGCTGAGGCCATGCAGCGCAGCGAGTCGCGCATCCTCACCACCCACGTGGGCAGCCTCCCCCGTCCGCCCGCGCTTCGCGATCTGCTGGTGCGCCAGGATCGGGGCGAGGCGGTGGATCCGGCCGCGCTCGAGCGCGAGGTGGCCACCGCCCTCGCCGCGGCGGTGACCGGGCAGCTCGAGGCCGGCGTCGACGTCGGCAACAACGGCGAGCAGCCGCGGGCCGGCTTCTCCACCTACGTGGCCTCACGCATGAAGGGCTTCGGGGGCACGAGCCGGCGCGAGCTGGCCCAGGATCTCATCGACTTCCCGGACTACGCGGAGATGCTGGCCCGGCGGCGGCGCGACGCGGCCCGCATCGGCGACGCCCCGCAGGCGGTCGCGGAGATCGAGTACGCCGATCTCGGCCCGGCGGCCCAGGAGTGCGACGCCTTCCTGCGCGAGACCGACGCGCGGCCCCGGCGATTCGTCGAGCGCTTCATGACCGCGGCTTCCCCCGGCGTGATCGCCACCATCCTGCTCTCCGCCCACTACGCCTCCCACGAGCAGTACGTCATGGCGCTCAGCCGCGAGATGCGGAAGGAGTACGAGCTGATCCACGCCCGGGGCCTGTTGCTGCAGGTGGACTGCCCGGACCTCGCCATGGAGCGTGCGCGCTTCTTCCGCCGGGACTCGCTCGAGCGCTTCCTCCAGATGGTCGAGCTGCACGTGGAGGCGATCAACCGGGCCACCGCGGGGATCCCGCCCGACCGCATCCGCCTGCACCTCTGCTGGGGCAACTACGACGGCCCCCACACCCACGACGTGCCGCTCGAGGCGGTGCTGCCGATCGTGGCCCGCGCGCGGGTGGGGGCGCTGTCGCTGCCGCTCGCCAACCCGCGCCACCAGCACGAGTACCGCGTGCTCCGGGCGCATCCCCTGCCCGACGGGATGCTGCTCCTGCCCGGCGTCATCGACACCACCACCAATTACGTCGAGCACCCCGAGGTGGTGGCCGACCGGATCTGCGCCGCGGTGGAGGCGGTGGGCGACCGGACGCGCGTGATCGCCTCCACCGACTGCGGCTTCGGCACCTTCGCGGGCTCGGAGATGGTGGCCCACCGCGTGGTGTGGGCCAAGCTCGCCGCCCTCCGCGACGGCGCCGCCATCGCGAGCCGGCGCCTCTGGTCCTGACCGGCGGCGATCAGCGCCTGGCGTCTCGGCGCACCAGCACCACGGGCGGGGGCGCCACCGGCGCCGGCGTGGCCTCCACCGCATGCCGGTGGGCCCAGTTGGTCTCGGAGGCGACCACGACCGCGCGCGGGCCGCGCTCCAGCACCGCGTGGAGCTGCGCCTCGGAACGGACACCGGTCACCGGCCGGCCGAGGTAGAACGCCAGGGGCAGCTCCGGAACGCCCCATGTCACCACCTCCGGCGCATCCGCCAGGAGCGGTGTCACCCGACCGGCGACCTGCGCGTAGCTCCCCGCGTCGTGCCGAGTGACCTCCCAGTGATAGCCGAGAGCGAGCGCCAGTACCGCGAGGGTCCAGACCACGGGGAGCACGCGCCAGACGCCGATGGCCGCAACGCGCGACAGGTCCGGCCTGGCCGTGCCGCCGGTCGTCCATCCGCCGAGCCACGACCCGAGCCACCAGCCCAGGACGACCGCCATCGGCGGAGCCACCGGGACGTAGTAGCGCAGACGCTGCTCGTGCGACAGCGCGATCAGCGCGACCGTGACCGCGAGCCAGACGAGCGGCAGGAGCACCCGGCGCCGCGGCTCGCCCTCCCGGCACGCGATGACCGCGGCCGGGATCGCCAGGGGTGCCAGGAGTCCCCACGGGAGGAGGGCGACCGCCATGTTCCGCAGCGGGGCGGTCAGCAGCACGAGCGCGTTGCCGCGGGGCCGATACCAGTCGAGCTGGTCGACGAGCACCGCCTGCGTCACGGCCCGGCGGTCGGCGGTGGCGCCGAGCAGCCACCAGAGCGCGACCAGGCCGCCGACGATCACCAGGCCCGGACCGAGACGCAGGGACCATCGCCGGCGCGACCGGGTGGCCAGACCGTACACTACACCGACGGCCAGAGGCAGGAGGCCGGCCGGTCCCTTCGCCCAGAAGGCGAGCCCCGTGCACCCGTAGAAACCGATCCACCACGCACGGGCCGGCTCGCGCGTCATCCGGACGAGCATCCAGACGCTGGCGGTGATGAAGCAGGTCATGAGAGCGTCGGGCATCGTGAGGTGGGCGGAGAAGAACAGCCCCTGGGTGGTCATCGCGAGAAGGGCCGCGAAGCGACCGGTCTCCGGATCGAACAGATCGCGCGCGAGCGCATAGGTGAGCAGCACGGTGGCGACCACCGCGGTGGCGGAGGGAAGAACCGCGGTCCACTCCGTCACCCGCCCCGCCGGCCAGGAGACCAGCGCGATCAGCCAGGCCAGCAGCGGTGGCTTGTTGTAGTAGCCCGCTCCGTTGAGCCGGGGCCAGAGCCAATCGCCGCGCGTGAGGATGTCCTGGGCGAGCAGCGGGAAGCGGGCCTGATCGTTGGTGGTGAACGCGCGCGCGCCGATCTCGATGCCGATCAGCACCGCGGTGGCGACGGCGATCCACCCGGGGCCGGGCGGCCAGCCGCCCGCCGGGCGAGCCGGCCGGCTAGACAAGGGCTCCTCCGCACAGGGCCATTCCCATGGCCGGCGGAACGAACCGGGTTCCTTGCATGGTGCTCCTCCCGTCGAATGAGCTCGTGACCCCGGCAGCCATCCGTGGAGGACCCGTGGGCCCGCCGCCACGTCGAGGCGGAGACCTCGAGCGGGAGCGAAGGGCGCAGCAGGGGCGGATCAGCTACCGGAACTGCGGAGGGTGCGGCTCAGGAGATCGGGGAGGCCCGGGCGTCGGCGGTGGAGAGGCAGAGGTAGGCGGTCGGCCGCGCGTCCTCCCCGACCGGGGCGGGCTCGTGGACCGGAACCGGCGTCGAGTCGTCCAGCGGGAAAGGATCGAGAGTGGCGGCGCTCGACGTGATCAGGAACACCGCGTCGTCGTTGTCGCCGTCGTCGAAGAACCCGCTGACCCAGGTCGGATCCGGCGGGCTCGCGTAGGCCAGCGGCGTCAGCGCCGACAGGACGAGCATCAACGCCAGCAGGAGTGCGCGCGAGAGCGGCCACGACGTCATCACGCCAAGAGCATACCCCCGCCGACCGGTTGTCAAGGACATTTCCCGGCGAGTGCGCGCCCGACCAGATACGCGCCGGCGAGCGCGCCCACGTAGATCACGAGCGCGTCGCCGACCGAGGCGATGTGCGTGGGCTGGAAGACCTGCGCGGCCTCGAGGAGCGCGGCCAGGACCAGCACCAGGATCAGCCGCGGCCGCGGCGAGGCGTGGCGCATCGCGGCACCGAGCGCAGCGCCCAGCACGAGCTTCTTGCCCACGTCGAAGAGGGCGGACTGCGGATCGGCGAAGTAGTACGACGCGAAGGGCAGCCACTCGACCCGCGCCACCCGGGCCCGCACCGCGGCGGCCGACCGGAGCACGCCGAACGGCGTCAGCTCCTCGTAGGCCAGCAAAGACACCGCGGTCGCGAGGAGCCACGTGCGGGCCCGCTCGGCCGACACACGGGCGAGCGGCGGAGCGAGCGCGACACCGACGACGGCGCCCCCCGCGGCCAGCAGGGCGCCGTCGACGCTCGGGGCCCGCCCCACGATGAGCAGCTTGCCGCCCTCGAGCGCGACGCCGAGCGCGGTGGCCGCGGCCCAACCGGCCAGCCCGCCCCACGCCGGGGCCACCCCGACGAGCGCGACCCGCGCCAGTCCGCCCAGCGCCACCCAGGGCAACACCTTCTCCACGAGCAGGTCCGGCCAGAACGCGTGCCGCAGGCTCGCGAGCGGCCGCCACTGCGCGCTCTCGACGTTGTGCCAGACCGTCGACACGTCGAGCGTCACCGCGTAGGGATAGAGGGCGTCGCCCGCGAGGATGACCGCCAGCGCCAGCAGCAGCGCGAGCGCCGGGCGGTGACCGAGGGCCCGCGCGAGTCGCGGACCGAGCGGACGGGGCGAGGCGCCGGAGAGGGCGTGGGCGAGGAGCAGCCCGGCGAGGGCGCCGGCCACCTGGGCCACCACGTCGTTGAGCGAGCTGGTGCGGCTCGGCGCGAAGAGCTGGCCCGCCTCGACCGCCCCGGCGAGCACCGTGTCGGCCACGACCACGCGCACGACGCGCGTGGCGAGCGGGCCGCCGGCCAGCCCGCTCCACGCCATCAGGACTCCGAAGGGCACGCCCAGGAGAACGTTGGAGACCACGTCGGGGAGCGAGACCAGGCGCCGGCCGTCGGCATCGTGCAGTCGCGGCAGCGGATGGTCCAGGACGCGCCGGATCCGCTCCGGATCGTAGGCGAAATCGAACGGGAAGAACGACCCGTAGGCCAGGAAGACCAGATAGCAGAGCAGGAGGACGGCCGGGAGCCGGCGCGCGGTCACCGGCGGCAGCGTAGCCCAGCGGGGCGGGCGCCACAAGGCCGGCTCTGCTATTCTCCGCGCATGGATCCCGCGCGCTTCGCCAGGGGCATGACCTTCGACGACTACGTGACGTTCACCGGCTCACCCGGCAACCTCGCCCGCGAGGGCTTCGACATCCGGAGGTTCAGCCTGGTCCGACCGCGCGTCGACTGGAGCGGCTACCTCCGCGAGCGCCACGCCCGGGCGCGGCCGAGCTCCGAGCAGGCCGCCGCGATCCGGTGGCTCGCCGCCCAGCCGGGCGGGCCCGCGAAGGTCGCGGTGATCTCGGAGGAGTGGTCGTCGGACTGCCGGCGCGACGTGCCGTACCTGGCCCGGCTGGCCGAGGCGGGCGGGCTCGAGCTCCGCATCTTCCCGCGCGACGGCGACACGATGCTGATGAAGGGGCTGCCCGACCCCGCGGTGGGCAACGGCGATCTGGTGTGCGAGTACGCCAACGACAAGAACGGCCAGAAGTGGGCGTCGGTCCCGGTGGCCGTCTTCTTCGCCCGCGACTGGAGCGAGCTCTACCGCTACGTCGAGTACCCCGCCATCTACCGCAAGGAGCGCGTGATCGGCCACCTGCGGGCCGCGCGCGCCGGCGAGACCCCGGAAGAGGCCAAGGGCCGCGGCGGTAAGGAGATCGCGGCCCTGCTGGAGTCGCCCTTCCCCGACGTGTGGGCGCAGGCCGGGATCGCCGAGATCCTGAGCGCGCTCCACGAGCGGCTGCTCACCGGCGCCCGGGGCTGACTACGGCGCGGCGCGCCAGGTGTGCCAGAGCCAGATGGCCCCGGCGACCGCGACCATCAGGGCGATGTAGGCGGCCCAGCTGTTGGCCCACGTCTCGCGCGGGACCACGATGCGATCCCGCTCCCAGTCCACCCGCTCGCGCCATCCCAGGTCGCCCCCGGCGTAGCGCTGGAAGGCCTCGGTGACCCAGGCGAGCGGCAGCGCGCGGTCGCGGGTGCGGAAGCGCCGCTCGATCGAGCCCTCCTGCAGGTCGAGACCGAAGCCGCTCTGGACGCTGCCGGTGGCCTGCAGATAGCTCGAGTCGGAGGTGCCGAGCGTGGCCAGCACGTTGCGCCCGCCGTCGAGCGAGGCCAGCACCTTGGCGATGGTGGAGCCGTCGGGCCGCTCGTAGCCGGTGTCGTGCGTGCTGAGCATCAGCTCCATGCGAGCCCCCGGG